>Ga0316624_10000695_pt1 | contig 12095 bp, 10 predicted proteins | sample OWC_Aug_N3_C1_D5_FD_207657 | JGI IMG/M metagenome (GOLD analysis project Ga0316624, IMG submission 207657) | Wetland soil microbial communities from Old Woman Creek delta, Ohio, United States - OWC_Aug_N3_C1_D5_A | ecosystem: Environmental > Terrestrial > Soil > Wetlands | place: USA: Ohio...
TCGGGCGCACCGCCGCCCAGGCCCTCTCGCGCGAGGAGGCCAACGAGGTCACGGTGGTCGACACCAACGAGGAGGTACTGCGCGAGCTGCAGGACCGGCTCGACGTGCGCACCGTGGCCGGCAACGCCGCGCTCCCGACCGTGCTCGAGGCCGCCGGTGCCGCGGAGGCGGAGATCATCGTCGCGCTGACCTCGAGCGACGAGGTGAACCTGGTCGCCTGCGAGGTGGCCTTCACGCTCTTTCGCACCCCGACCAAGATCGCGCGCCTGCGCGCGGCCGAGTACGCGAACCGGCCTGAGCTGTTCCGCACCGACGGGCTGTCGGTGGACGTCATCATCAGCCCCGAGCAGCTGGTGACCGAGTACGTCGAGCGCCTCATCCACCATCCGGGCACGCTGCAGGTGCTGGACTTCGCCGACGGCAAGGTGCAGCTCGTCGGCGTGCGCGCCCGGCGCGGCGGCCTGCTCGTGGGCCACGCGCTGCGCGAGCTGCCCAAGCACCTGAAGAGCGTGGAGCTGCGCGTGGTGGCGATCTACCGCGACGGCGAGGGCGTGCCGCCGGAAGGGGACACCGTCATCACCGAGGGCGACGAGGTGTTCTTCCTCGCCGCGCAGGAGGACATCCGCCGCGCGATGGCCGAGATGCGCCACGGCGATGACCCGGCGCGGCGCGTGATGATCGCCGGCGGCGGCCACATCGGCTACCGCCTCGCCCGCACCCTCGAGAAGAGCAACCAGGTGAAGCTCATCGAGCGCGACGCGCGCCGCGCGCGCCAGATCTCCGAGCTGCTCGAGCACGCGATCGTGCTGCACGGGGACGCGGCGGACGAGGAGCTGCTCATCGAGGAGAACATCGACAGCACCGACGTGTTCGCGGCCGTCACGAACTCCGAAGAAGCCAACATCCTCTCCGCCATGCTCGCCAAGCGCTTGGGTGCCCACAAGGCCATGGCGCTGATCAACAAGCCCTCCTACACCGAACTCGTCGAGTCGAGCAGCATCGACATCGCGATCTCGCCCCAGACCATCACCATCGGCTCGCTGCTCGCCTACGTGCGCCGCGGCGACGTGGTGCGCGTGCACGCGCTGCGGCGCGGCGCCGCCGAGGCGCTGGAGGCGATCGTCAACGGCGACGAGCGCAGCTCGCGCGTGGTGGGCCGGACCGTGGCCGAGATCCCGCTGCCCGAGGGCGCCTCCATCGGCGCGGTGGTGCGCGGCGAGGAGGTGATCATGGCGCACCACGACACGCGTGTGCTCGCGGACGACCACGTCATCCTCTTCCTGGCCGACCGCCGCCACCTGGAAGCGGTCGAGCGCCTGTTCCTGCGGGCGCCGCGCTAGGGCCGCGCGCAGGATTCAAGCGCTGTGCTCGCGGTCGCGCACGTACTGGGCCTCCTGCTCGCGAGCTTTGCGGCGAGCTACCTGCTGCCGGCGGCGTGCTCGCTGTGGCTTCGGGACGGGCTGTGGCCGAGCTTCCTGCTCACCGCCGCCATCACGGCCGGCTGCGGCATCCTCCTGGCGGGCGCCACCTACCGCTTCCGCCGCGAGCTCAAGCCCCGCGACGGCTTCCTGCTCGTCACCTTAAGCTGGCTGATGGTGCCCGCGGCGGCCGCGCTGCCGCTGCTGCTCACCCTCCCGGGGCTCAGCTTCACCGGCGCCTTCTTCGAGGCGATGTCGGGACTGACGACCACCGGTTCCACGGTGCTCAACGGCCTGGACGGCCTGCCGCCGTCGCTGAACTTCTGGCGCCACCTGCTGCACTGGATCGGGGGGCTGGGCATCATCGTCATGGCGCTGGCGGTGCTGCCGCTGCTGGGAGTCGGCGGCATGCAGCTCTACAAGGGCCAGGCGCCCGGGGTGAAGGACGAGAAGCTCGCGCCGCGCATCACCGAGACGGCGAAGAACCTGTGGACGGTGTACGTGCTGCTCACGGCCGCCGGCGTCATCGGGCTGCGGCTGTGCGGCATGAGCTGGTTCGATGCACTCTGCCACGCCTTCTCGGCGGTGGGGCTCGGGGGCTTCTCCACGCACGACCGCAGCATCGCGTACTTCGATTCCGCGGCGGTCGAGTTCGTGCTGATGCTGATGATGGTGATCGCCTCGCTGAACTTCGCGCGCCACTTCATCGCGCTGCGGCAGCTGTCACTTGAGACCTACAAGAAGGACCCCGAGTGCAAGGCGATCTTCGGCATGCTCGCCTTGAGCGTGGTCGGCATCGCGGCGCTGCTGAGCTGGCACGGCGTCTACCCGGACTTCCTGCACGCGCTGCGCCATTCCGCCTTCAACGTCATCTCGCAGGCCACCACCAGCGGGCTGACCACCCAGGACTACCAGAACTGGCCGGTGTTCGCGCCCTTCTGGATGCTGTTCCTCTCGTGCCTGCTGTGCAGCACCGGCTCCACCGGCGGCGGCATCAAGATGTTCCGCACCCTGCTGCTCGCGCGCCAGGCGGGCCGGGAGCTCAAGCTCCTCATCCACCCCTCCGCCATGGCGCCGGTGCGCATCGGCGGGCGAGCGATCCCGGATGCGGTCGGGCACGCGGTGCTCGCCTTTATCTTCCTCTACTTCGTCACCGTGGCGCTCCTGACCTTCGTCATGCTGCTCACCGGCATGGACTTCGACTCGGCCTTCGCCGCGATCGTCGCGTCCATCAACAACACCGCGCACGGCTTCGGCGCGCCCGGCGCGGTGCATAACTTCCATTCCTTGAGCACGCTGCAGACCTGGATCTGCACCACCGCGATGCTGCTCGGGCGGCTGGAGATCTTCAGCGTGGTGGTGCTCATGCGCCCGGCCTACTGGCGCAAGTGAGCACGCAGCGCTAGCTGCGGATGTAGTTCTCGAGCTCCTCGATCTGGCGCCGCTGCGCGGCGATGACGGCCTTCACCAGGTCGCCGATCGACACCATGCCGATGACGCGCCCCTGCTCGGTCACCGGCAGGTGGCGCACGCGCTTCTCGGTCACCAGCTGCATGCAGTGGTTGACCGTGTCGTGCGGGGACACCGTTATCACCGGCGAGCTCATGATGTCGCGCACCGGCGTGTCGCTCGAGGAGCGCCCCAGGAGGATCACCTTGCGCGCGTAGTCACGCTCGGAAACGATGCCGGCGAGTTCCTCGCCCTGCATCACGAGCAGCGCGCCCACGTGGTGCTCGGCCATCGCGCGGATGGCCTCCAGCACCGGCACCTGCGGCGCGACGGAGTAGATCGCCGGGGCCTTGCCGGCGAGCAGCTGACGGACCGTGCTCATGGACTTCCCCCTCTTGTGTGCGCGCCCGAGACGCTAGTGTGCGGGACTCACCTCGACCGACAGCACGATGCTGGCGCCGATGTCCAGCGTGCCCGACTCCACCGGGGTGGGCACGGAGGCGGCGCCGGCGTTCATGCGCGCCGCCGTGACCTGCATCACCGGCGCGAAGCGCGCGCCGGTCTCCTCGACGCTGAGCACCCGCACGATCTTAAGCCCGAGCGCCGCCGCCAGCACCTCCGCGTCCGCGCGCGCCTTGGCGGCCGCCTTGCGCAGCGCCTCGGCGTGCGCGGCCTCCTGGTCGCGCAGCGTGAACTGGATGCCGCGCACGTTGTTCGCGCCCGCCTGGGCGGCGGCGTCGATGACGTTGCTGATCTTTGTCAAATCATCGAGCGTGACCTCGACCAGGTTCGAGGCGCTGTAGCCGGTGAGCGTTGGCTCGTGACCATTCTGGTACTTGTACGACGGGGACAGTGCATAGTTGACCGTCCTGAGCACCGCCGCGGGCGCGGCCTTCTTCACCGCCGCGAGCACCGCGTCCACCTGGCGCGCGTTCTGTGTGGCGGCCTCGCTGGAATTGGCCGCGCTCGTCGTCACGCCGATGTCGATCTGCACGCGATCGGGCTTGGCGGTCACCTGCGAGTCGCCGGTGACGCGAATCGACGACACCGCTGCGGTCTGCGCGCTCACGGGCGTGGCGAGTGCGCAGGCGAGCGCGACCAGGGCGAGCTGTTTCATGTTCTTTGGCCCGGTGGAACGCATTCGCATATTCTACCCGCGCCGCGTGCGGCAGTTCATAGTTTGGGCAGGAGGCCTCACATGCTCGCGCGCCGAGACGGTATACAACTAAGGATGGCAAACGGCGAAATCAGCGTCGCGCCGGACAAGTTCGAGGTCATCGCGGGCGACGTCCTGCTGGTCACCGAGCTGTCCTCGGCGATCGCGGTGTGCGTGTACGACGCGACCGAGGCGGCCGGCGCGCTGCTGCACCTGCGCTGCATCGTGCGCAGCTCCCGGCCCGCGGACGTCACCGACACGACCCTCGCCACGGAACTGCTGTTGCTGGACCGCTGCCTCGCCGCGCTGCGCGATGCGGTCCCGGCCGCGCGCCACCTGCAGGCCCGCATCGTCGTGCACCTGGCGGACGCGCCGCAGGCCGCCGCGGCCTGCCAGACGGTCCTCGCCCTGGTGCGCCACTCCCTGGAGGATGCCGGCGTCACGGTGCTGCCCGAGGACGTCGCCGCGGGACCTAAGCGGGCGCTGCGCTTCAGGCCCAGCATGGGCTGGGTGCACACGCGCGCCTGAGCGGCCGCGAGTCTGATGCGACGTCCCCGCGAAGCCGAGGTCCCCCGCGAAGTCCGCCTCGCGCTCGAGCGCGTCCTGCAGGCCCCGGTGGCGGGGGTGCGCGTGATCGAGCACTCCTGGCTCGCGCGCCTGCACGGGCGGGCGGTGGCGACCACCCGCCCCGGGCGCATCTACCTGCGCGGCAGCGCGCAGGACTTCTTCGCCAACCCCGACCTGCTGCTGCACGAGTACTGCCACGTCATCCGGCAGTGGCAGCGCGGCACGCTCACGCTGCCGCGCTACCTCATGGAGTGCCTGCGGCGCGGCTACTGGCACAACCGCTTCGAGATCGAGGCGCGCACCTTCGCGCAGCGGCACCTCGCGCGGCTGCACGCGGAGCTCGCGCGCGCCTCAGCCGAGGAGCGCCTCGCGCCGGTAGAGCCGCGCGGCGAGCGCCACCAGCACCGCCCCGAGCACTAAGGTTGCGCCCACGGAGGCGGCGATGAAGGCCGCCGGCAGCGGCTCATCGCGCAACAGGCTCGTGATGAGGAAGTGCTGGCTCAAGGAGGGCACCGCCATGAGCGGCAGCGTCGGCCTCAGGCCCAGGGCGCCGGCGAACACCAGCGGCAGCGTGGGCACCAGCAGCACGACCCCCAGGTACGACTGTGCCTCGCGGTAGGTGCGGGTGTAGGCGGCGACGATCGTCATGAGGGCGGCGGCCAGCGGGATGAGCGGCAGGCAGTAGCCGATGAGGGACAGCGCCACCTGCGGGCCGAAGTTGATGCTCATGCCGAAGCGCTCCAGGCCGGTGAAGCGCAGCAGCACCGCGAACGCGCTCACGGTGAGGGTGAGCGACAGCAGCATGTACGCGCAGGTGGCGAGGATCTTGCCGAAGATCAGCTGCGCGCGCGGCACCGGCAGGGTGAGCAGCGGCTCGAGCGAGCCGCGCTCGCGCTCGCCGGCGGTGGCATCGATGGCCAGGTACATCCCGCCCATGAGCATCGTGAGCAGCATCAGGTAGCTCAAGGTGCCCAGCACCAGCACCGAGCGCGTCGCGGGCGTCGACACGTCGATGTCCTGCACCGCGATCGGACCCAGGAGCAGCGGGTCGATGCCGCGCGCCAGCACCCGCAGGCGGCCGAGCTCGGAGGAGTACTGGCCGAGCAGCGCGCGCACGCGCTCGGTGTCCGGCGCCGCGGCGACGTCCGAGGAATCCGCGAACAGCTGCAGCGGCGCCGGCGTGCCGTCGCTTAAGTTCTTGGCGAAGTCGGCGCTGACGGCGAGCACGCGCTCGTGGCGGTGCGCGTGCACCGCGGCGCGCGCCGCCGCGGCCTCGTAGTCGACGGCGCTCACCGTGACGCCCGCCTCCTTAAGGTACGCGAGCAGGTTCGGCGCACGCTCCCCGTGCGCTACCGCGAGCGTGAGCGGCCGGTCGCTCGCCTCGGCGCTGCGGTGGATCTGCAGCGTCAGCAGGCCCGCGAACAGCGCCGGCCCGAGCAAGGGTCCCAGCAGCAGCGCGGTGAAGAGCGTGCGCCGCTCGCGCAGGTTCTCGCGGAACTCCTTGGCAAACACGATGAGGATGGCGCGCATCTTAAGCTTCGCTCCCGCCGCCGATCAGCTGCACGAAGGCATCCTCGAGCGCCGGCGCCCCAGTGCGCGCGCTGACCTCTTGCGGCGTGCCGGCCGCGACCACGCTGCCGCCGCCGATGACCACCACCTCATCGCACAGCGCGCTCACCTCCTGCATCACGTGGCTGGAGAAGAGCACGCAGTGCCCCTCGTCGCGCAGCGCGCGCAGCAGGCGGCGCAGCGCCCGCACCGCCATGACGTCGAGTCCGTTGGTGGGCTCATCGAGGATGAGGTTACGCGGGCGGTGCACGAGGCAGCGGGCGAGCGAGGTCTTCACGCGCTCCCCTTGGGAGAAGCCCTTGGCGCGCCGGTCGGCGATGTCCTCCATCTCCAGTAGCTTCATGAGCTCCGCGGTGCGCGCGCGCGCCTCGGCGCGCGCAAGTCCCTGCAGCGCGCCGAAGTAGAGGACGTTCTCGCGCGCGGTGAGGTTCGGGTAGATGCCGGCGCCGTGCGTGAGCACCCCCAGGCGCTGCGCCGCCTCGAGCGGCGTGCGCACGGCGCTGATGCCGTCGATGAGCGCGTCCCCGGCATCGGGCCTGAGCACCGTGTAGAGCATGCGCAGCGTGGTGGACTTGCCCGCGCCGTTGGGGCCTAAGAGCCCGGTGATGCGGCCGTCGCGCGCCAAGAAGCTCACCGCGCGCACCGCCTGCACGGGACCGAAGCGCTTGCTCAGCGCCTGCGCCTCGATCACGGCGGCGGCCCGTTCACGGAGGTAAAGAAGGGCATGGGGCGCGCGTTACGCGTGCAGCCGGTGTCGAGGCCCGCAGTCGTGCCGCGCCGGAGGAACTCGGCGAGCACGCGGTCCATGCACGGCGCCGTCAGCTGCCCGTGCCCGAATCCCGCCAGCACGACCTCGAGCGCACGGCTGAACCCGCGCGCCGCCTCGCGGGCGTAGCGCGGCGGGGTCACCGGGTCGTCGCTGCCGGAGAGCAGCAGCGCCGGCACGTCCGAGTGCAGCGGCGCGTGCAGGTCCGCATCCACCGGCCCGCGCGGCCAGAGAGCGCAGATGAGGGCGAGCGCATCCACCTCGCTCGTGCCCATGAAGGTGTCCGCGAGCGCGGCGCGATCGAGCAGCGCACCCGCGTAGCGGGGTACGTCCTCGGCGCACAGCACGCTGTTGTGCATGCCCGCCGCGAGGCTCTCGAAGGAGCGCTTGAGCAGCAGGAACTGCGCGGCGAGCGGCGCGTAGTCGGCGCGGGCGGCCGCGCCGTGCAGCAGCAGCGGCAAGAGCGCCGCGTAATCAGCGCTGTAGCCCCCCAGGCGCAGCACGGTCGCGAGGTGCTCCTCGTTGAAGTCCAGCTGCTGCGACTGCCCGCCGGCGGGGTCGGTGAGCGTGACCGGCACGGCATGTTCCTTGAGCGCAGCGCGCAGCGTCTCGTAGTCGCGCGCCGGATCGCCGAAGGCCGCGGCGCAGGCCGGCTCATGCGCGCAGCGCGCGAGGATGCGCTGCAGCGCCTGCTCGGCGTCCGTCGCCAGCGCCGGCCCGACGCTGAGCCCCGGCGGCACGACCCCGTCCAGGATCACGGTGCGCACGCGCGCCGGGTAGCGCCTGAGGTAGTGCTGTGCGACGCGCGTGCCGTAGGAGACCCCGTAGAGGTTCAGCTGCGCGAAGCCCAGGGCGGCGCGCACCTGCTCCAGGTCCGCCACCGCAAGACTGGTGGTGTAGTAGGCCACATTGGCGCGCGCCTTGAGTTTCGCCAGGCAGCGCTCGGTGAATGCGGTGATCTCGGCATCGGAGGCCCGGTACAGCCGCTCCTCGTCCTCGTCGCAGTCGAGCCGGTTCGAGCCCCCGGTGCCGCGCTGGTCGACGAGCAGGATGTCGCGGTCGCGGTGGATGCGGGCGAAGGCCGCGGCCACGCTCGCGTAGAACTCCCCCGCCGCCTGGCCCGGCCCGCCCGCGAGCACGAAGAGCGGGTCCGCCTGCTTGCGACGGTTGATGGCGCCCACGCGCGCCACACGCAGGCCGATGCGCCGCCCGAGCGGCTCGGCGGGATTCTCCGGCACGCTTAAGGTGCCGCAGTCGGCCGGCACGACGGTCAGCCGCAGCGGATGCTCGATCTGGCAGGGGGACAGGGTGAGCGGCGGTGCGCCTGCGGCGCCGGCTGCTTCCGCCCCCGGGGTGGCCGCGAGCAGCGCCGCGAGGGCGAGTGCCCTAGGCGCCGCGCGCATGCCCGACTTTCGTGCCGCTCTTTAGGCCCATGTGTGGGAGCCGAGGATAAGGCAACGCGGGGTGAACTTGTTCGCGCGCGGGCCCGCCCTACAATACGCGTCCCGCGCGCACGGGGCCCCCCGAGGCGAGCCGTGCGCGCCCCGAGGGTTATGTCCATGAGCCCCATCTGCCCTTCAGGGCCCGCGCTCGACGTCATCGTGATCGGCGGCGGGCATGCCGGAACCGAGGCGGCGCTGGCCGCCGCGCGGATGGGTGCGCGCACGCTGCTCGTCACCCAGAGCCTGGAGACGCTCGGCGCGATGAGCTGCAACCCCGCCATCGGGGGCATCGGCAAGGGTCACCTGGTGCGCGAGATCGACGCCCTGGGCGGGGCCATGGCGCGGGCGACGGACCGTGCCGGCATCCAGTTCCGCACGCTCAATGCCAGCAAGGGGCCGGCCGTGCGGGCCACGCGCGCCCAGGCCGACCGGCAGCTGTACCGGCAGGCGATCCGCACGCTGCTGGAGAATCAGCCGAACCTCAGGCTCTTCCAGCAGGAGGTGGCGGACCTGAGGCTCCAGGGCGGCCGCGTGACGGGCGTCGTCACGGCCAGCGGCATCACCTTGGAGGCGCGCGCGGTCGTCCTCACGACCGGCACCTTCTTGGGCGGCCGCATCCACGTCGGGCTCGACAACGTCCCGGGGGGACGTGCGGGGGATGCCCCGTCCAACCGTCTGGCCGCGCGCCTGCGGGAGCTGCCGCTGCGCGTGGCACGCCTGAAGACCGGCACGCCGCCGCGCATCGACGGGCGCACGCTGGACTGGTCGCTCATGGCACGCCAGCCCGGGGACGTACCGGCGCCGGTGTTTTCGTACCTTGGGCGAGCTAGTGATCACCCAAGACAGGTTGACTGTTTCATTACGCATACAAATGAGCAGACGCACGAGATCATCCGGGGCGCGACGGATCGCTCGCCGATGTTCACCGGCGCCATCGAGGGGGTGGGCCCGCGCTACTGTCCCTCGGTCGAGGACAAGATCGTGCGCTTCAAGGACAAGGCCTCACACCAGATCTTCGTCGAGCCCGAGGGCCTCACGACCCACGAGGTCTACCCGAACGGCATCTCCACGAGCCTCCCTTTCGACGTGCAGGTCAGGTTCGTGCGCACCATCCGCGGCTTCGAGCACGCGCACCTGACGCGGCCGGGCTACGCGATCGAGTACGACTTCTTCGACCCCCGGGACCTCAGGTCCTCGCTCGAGACGCGCCTGCTCCCCGGCCTGTTCTTCGCCGGCCAGATCAACGGTACGACCGGCTACGAGGAGGCCGCCGCCCAGGGGCTCATCGCCGGCATCAACGCCGCGCTCGGCGTACGCGGGGAGGCGCCCTTCACCCCTAAGCGCAGCGAGGCGTACCTCGGGGTGCTGATCGATGACCTCGTCACCCGCGGCACGCGCGAGCCTTACCGCATGTTCACCAGCCGCGCCGAGCACCGGCTGCTGCTGCGCGAGGACAACGCGGACCTGCGCCTCACGCCCGCCGGCCGGCGCCTGGGGCTCATCGACGATGAGCGCTGGGCGCTGTTCGAGGCGCGCGAGCGGCTGACCACGCAGGAGGTGGCGCGGCTTTCGGCCCGACGCGTGCGGCCCGCGGACGTGCCCGAGCGCTGGAGCGCGCAGGTGCTGGGCGGCCCGCTGCCGCGGGACGTCTCCGCCTTTGAACTGCTGCGCCGCCCGGGGGTCAGCTATGAGGCCCTCGCGCAGATCGCGGGCGTGCCCGAGTGGGCGGCCCCGGGGGCCGTCGACGAGCGGCTGCCGGGGCCGGTGCGCGCCCAGGTCGAGGTGCGCGCGAAGTACGCAGGCTACATCGAGCGCCAGGAGCAGGAGATCGCACGCGCCCGGCGCAACGAGGAGACGGTGCTGCCCGAGGACCTGGACTACGGCGCGCTCGCGGGGCTGTCGCACGAGGTGCGCCAGAAGCTCAGCGAGACCCGGCCCGCCACGGTGGGCCAGGCCGCGCGCGTGCCCGGCGTGACCCCCGCGGCCGTGCAGATCCTCATCGTGCACCTGAAGAAGCGCGGCGCGTGCGGGCGCGCCCGGGTGGCATGAGCACCTTCATCGAGAAGCTTGAGCTCGCCTGGCAGCGCCACGACTCGCTCGTGTGCGTGGGACTGGATCCTGAGATCGAGCGCTTCCCGCGGCACATCGCCGCGCAAGCCTCGCCGATCTTCCAGTTCAACAAGGCGATCATCGACGCCACGCACGACCTCGCCTGCGCCTTCAAGCCGCAGTTCGCGCACTACGCCGCCTACGAGGCCGAGGACCAGCTCGAGCGCACCATCGAGTACATCCATCGCACCTGCCCGGACGTGCCGGTGATCCTGGATGCCAAGCGCGGCGACATCAGCAGCACCGCCGAGCGCTACGCGATCGAGGCCTTCGAGCGCTACGGCGCGGATGCCGTGACCGTGAATCCCTACCTCGGCACCGATGCGCTCGAGCCGTTCCTCAAGCACGCGGACCGCGGCGTGATCGTGCTGTGCCGCACCTCCAACGCCGGCGGGCGCGACCTGCAGGACCTGAAGGTGGGCGAGCGCGCGCTCTACGAGGTGGTCGCGCAGCTGGCCGCCACGCGCTGGAACTCCCGCGGCAACTGCCTGCTCGTCGTCGGCGCCACCTACCCGCAGGAGCTCGCCGCGGTGCGCGAGCTCGTCGGGGACATGGCACTCCTGGTCCCCGGCATCGGCGCCCAGGGGGGCGAGGTCGCGAAGGCCGTGCAGGCCGGGCAGACGCGCGCGGGCACGGGGCTGCTGCTGAGCTCCTCGCGCGCCATCCTCTACGCCTCCCCCGGCGCGGACTTCGCGGACGCGGCGCGCGCGGCCACCGCGGCGCTGCGCGCGGAGATCAACCGCGCCCGCACGCGCCCGCGATGACCCGCCGCGCCGGCGCACGCCTCGCCGCGCTGCTGCTGCTGCCGGGGCTGCTCAGCGGCTGCGGCCGCCCCGAGCCGCACGGTGCGCTGCCGCCCGGCACGGTCCAGGCCGGACCGGTGCTGGTGCGCGGCGGCGGCCCGGATCCTGACTCGCTCGACCCGCAGAAGGCGCGCGGCTTTGAGGCCCAGAGCATCCTGCGCGACCTGTGCGAGGGACTCACGACGCTCGACAAGGACGCCGCGGTCGCCCCGGGCGTGGCGCGCAGCTGGAGCGTGAGCGCGGACGGCAAGGCCTACACCTTCAGGCTGCGGCCCGAGGCGCGCTGGTCGAACGGGGATCGGGTCGTGGCCGCGGACTTCGTGGCCGCCCTGCAGCGCCTGGTGGACCCGGCCACGGCTTCCGGCTACGCCGAGTACGTGGACGTCATCGCCAACACGCCCGACATCGTGGCCGGGCGCAAGCGCCCCGCGGACCTCGGCGTCGCCGCCCCGGACGAGGCGACGCTCATCATCACGCTCGCCGCCCCCACCCCGTACCTGCCGACGCTGCTCTCGCACCCGAGCACCTGCCCGGTGCACCGAGCGACGCTCGCCGCGCACCCGCAGGGCTTCGCGCGGCCCGGCCTCATGCCGAGCAACGGCGCCTTCGTGCTCACCGAGTGGGTGCAGGGCTCGCACCTGCTCGCGCTGCGCAACGCGAAGTACTGGAACAACGCGGCGACCCGGCTCGAGGGCGTGAAGTACCTCTTCATCCCGGATGAGAACGCGGAGCTCGCCCGCTACCGCGGCGGGGAACTCGAGGTGACCTTCGTCGTGCCGCGCGGCCAGTACGACTGGATCAAGGCGCACCTCGCCG
>Ga0316624_10000696_pt1 | contig 12095 bp, 8 predicted proteins | sample OWC_Aug_N3_C1_D5_FD_207657 | JGI IMG/M metagenome (GOLD analysis project Ga0316624, IMG submission 207657) | Wetland soil microbial communities from Old Woman Creek delta, Ohio, United States - OWC_Aug_N3_C1_D5_A | ecosystem: Environmental > Terrestrial > Soil > Wetlands | place: USA: Ohio...
TAGATACCAGGGGCTCCACGTTGAGCCCATGTGCTATCATCCTGATGGCAGCGGGAAACTCAGCGTATCCGAGGTAGCTGAACTGGTAGCTCAGCTCGTTGAGCACACCCGTCATGAAGTCGGCTTCGACCGGTTCCTCGCATATCCCAAGCACTAGGACTGTGCCGCCTCTCTTCACCAGACGAAATGTTTCTGACGAGGGCCCGGGCGCACCAGTACACTCAAGGACCAAGTCGGTGCCCAGTGAAGAAGTCAATGACTCCACTCTCAGTGAAACCGATTCCTTGCTCGGGTCTATGACATTGTCAGCACCCAGACTCGCTGCGGCAGCTCGACGGGTCGGGTTGATCTCAGAGACTATCACCCTACCGGCTCCCTTGGCCTTCGCGACCAAGAGGCTCAGCAATCCGATGGGCCCTGCACCAAGGATGAGCACATCGGAGCCGGCTTCGAACTTGGCCCGGCCAAATCCTCTAATGACCACCGATAGTGGTTCCACCAGTGCACCAGTCCTGTTGGTGACTGACTTCGGCAGTCGATAGAGCGTGTTGTCTGGTAGTGTGACAAGGTCTGCCATACCCCCATTTGTCGATATGCCCACCATCTGCATGTTCTGGCAGAGTGAGAACCTGTCCTTCACGCAGAAGGCGCACTCGCCACATGGAATGAGTGAGTTTGGCACGACACGGTCACCCTTCTTCCACTTTGTCACCCCGTCGCCGACATCGACCACCTCGGCAGAGAATTCGTGACCAATCACGAGGCCGGGTTCATACATTCCGTACTGCCAGGACCTCAGGTCGGTGCCGCATATTCCAACGAACTTGGGGGCCAAGAGGACCTCGCCCGGCCCGGGCTTCGGTTCCGGAAGATCTCGCAGACGGATGTCGCGTACGTCCTCGTAGACTGCGGCCCTCAATCACTCACCACCGGGCAGTTGACAGCCTTCGAGCCAGACCGATGCGACTGAACTGAAGTCAGGTGGTTCCAAGTTGATGTCGGGGTCTATCACGACATCCACCACTGCCGGGAGCCCAGATTGCTTAGCCTTCTCAAGTGCCGGCAAGAGGTCTTCGGGCTTCTCGACCCGTACACCGAAACAGCCCATTGCCTGGGCCACCTTGTCATATCGCACATCGACAAAATCGACCCCGACGTATCTCTTGTCGTAGAGTCCCTTTTGGCCTGCCTTGATCATCCCGTAAGCCCTGTCATTCGCTATCACCACAGTGAAAGCAGTCCTGAGCCTCCGTGCGGTTTCCAGTTCCTGAACATTGAACATGAATGCGCCGTCGCCTGAGATGACATAGACTTCCTTCTCAGGATGAGCGAGCTTTGAACCAATTGCGTATCCCGTACCCACTCCCAAGTGACCTGAGTCAGATGGCCACAAGAATGTACGAGGAGTGTATATTCGGTTGAGGTAGACGGCCCATACAGCGATGTTTCCTCCGTCTACAATCGAGATCGCGTCACGCGGGAAGAATCCTCTGACATCGCGGATCATCCTGAGCGGATGGATGGGCTTCTTGTCGGACTTGCTCTGTTCGATGAAATCGTTCAGCCAGCTGGCCTGTGCCTCAATGCAATCAGCCATCTCGGGCCGGGGCTTCGCCTTGGCACGCTTCTTGACTATCTTCAGCATCTGAGATAGTGTGCTCTTCGCGTCGCCCACAATGGCTAGGTCTACGACCCTGTTGTGCGCAATCATCTCTGGGGCGATGTCGACCTGAATGACTTTCTGCTTGCCGCACTCGCACCAGGCTGGGGGCCGCCCCCAGAAGTCCAGGTCGCCCATCTTGCCGCCCACAAGAAGAACTAGGTCCGATTGGCATTGTGCACCGATCGCGCCGAAGCTCGCGGGTATCAATGATAGAAGATGGTCCTCCGGTATCACGCCTCGCGCGCCTACTGATGTGGTGACCGGAGCCTGCAAGTGCTCAGCAAGAGCAATGATCTCCTCGGATGCTTCGGACGCCAGAGCTCCGCCCCCTGCATGTATCAACGGGAACTTCGCTTCCAGTAGCATCTTCGCGGCAGTCTCAATGAGCTGGGGGTCCCCCACTGGTTTCTTTTCCGGTCGATACTTGGCGGGCTCGACAAGCCCGTCCTCGAGTTTCTCTACCTCGCACTTCTGGTACAGCACATCTGCCGGGAAATCCAGAAAGACTGGGCCGGGCCGACCGGACAGAGCCTCGCGGTACGCCCAGTGCATGAGATGAGGAATCCGGCTCCAGTGAGATACCGTGGCGCCCCACTTGGTCACGGCCTTGAAGAGCTCTCTCTGGTCCAGACCCTGTGTGCTTCCGTGGTCAGGGAGTATGCGCCAGGACTGGTTCTGAGCACAGAGGACTATCATGGGTATGCTGTCAGCGAAGGCAGGATACACTCCAGGGACAAGATCCGCTGCGCCGGGTCCGACTGTGCCAAGGCAGACCCCGGGTTGTCCGGTTGTCCTTGCCCATGCATCGGCGGCATGTGCGGCAGCCTGCTCATGCCTGAATGCCAAGAACTTCACGTGCTCCGAGCTACCCAGCGCATCTAGTAGTGGATATAGCTGGTCGCCGGGTATCCCAAAGACATATCGAGCTCCTTCTAGCTCAAGACAGCGAGCGACTACCTCGCCTCCAGTCAGGACACTCATTCGGTTTTTCCCCTAGTCATCACACGAGACCAACATATCATAGAAACGAGCCTCGATTTATCGGTTCCGAGAGATGTACTCCGGTCTTGGTCTCACTAGCTGTCGGACGAGAGGCTCAGATGTCGCGTAGTTCCATCGAGTCCAAGAAGGTTTCCATCGCAAACATCGTCAGGGTCTTGTCGACAGCAGGTATCTCTCTGAGGAACTCGACGATGAAATGGTTCAGTTCGTCAATGTCCTTGGCACGCACCTTCAGTAGAACGTCATACTCGCCGCTCAGCACATAGACGCCAAGAACGAGTGGATGCTGTGCGATCTGTTTGCAGAACTCTCTCTGTGACAGGACCTTCTGCTGTCCCGGAACGCGGTAGCGGACTGTCGTGAGTATGAAGGCTAGAACATCACGCTCCACAGCATGTGGATTCACGACGGCGGTGTAACCCGTTATCACTTTGGCGTCAGGGTGCTCCATGGCCTTAATGCGACTATGCACTGTAGAGATTCCCTTCTCAACGGCATCTGCTATGGTGGAGATGCTCTGCTTGCAGTCCTTCTGCAGTAGTGTGAGTATCTCCCTGTCCACCGGATCAAGAGTCATGCGTCAAGACCTCACTGAATAATTTTCTGTTCTGCGCGTTCTGAAACGCAATTATCGTTTATACTTTCGGTTTCTGGCGGGAAAACGTTATAGCCGTTTCCGAAACATCCTCGACCCAGAACAGGGATGCGTGCAGCCCTGACAGAGTGAATTGTGTGCGCGTGCCTTGTGCCGCGCGCCCGGATGGGTCAAGACCGTCAGCGGCCGCACGACTCCTGTTCTTGCCTACAACAATCAAGTCACACCATAGACCATCGAGCACAGCACTGAAACCGCGGAGACAAGAACGAATGGCCAAGTCGCAGAAACCCGAATTCATCAGGCTCCTTTTCCCAACCTTGCTCGGGAGCACGAAGTGCCTAGAAATCAGCTATGACAGGCTTGACGAGGTATTGAATGACGGCGCGTTCTTCGACGGCTCATCTGTACCAGGCTATGCCCCGGTCAACTGCAGCGACATGCTGCTTCGTCCAATGCTTGACTTACCCTTGGTCTTGCCCTATGATACTGCCACTGCGCTGATGCCATGCCGCATCTGCGATACTGATGGACGACCGCATCCCATGGATCCCGTTGCGGTCCTAGAAAGGATTACAGAGCAAGGGGCTTCTCGCAATGTGAGACTCATGGCAGGATGCGAACTTGAGTTCTTCTTGGTACGTCTGGACAGCGCGTCTGGATCAGTTCTTCCCTGCGACCAGGGCGAGTACATGTCTGCTGTACCCGCGGACGGAGGATTGAATCTGCGAAGGATGGCGGTGAGATCTCTAGATCGAATGGCAGTACACACATCGGCTCATCATCACGAAGTGGCTCACGGACAGCAGGAGATTGTTCTTCGACACGCCGACGCTATAACCTCCGCTCTGAATGTGATGCTGGCTAAACATGTCATAGCGGACTTAGCTCGCAGGCAAGGGCTGATAGCGACATTCATGGCCAAGCCCTTTGCCGCACAGAACGGCAGCGGCATGCACGTTCATCAAAGCCTCTGGGACACTCGAACGGAGACAAACCTCTTTGCCAGTGACGAGAAATCTGTCCTCTCCGAAACAGGAGTTCACTACGTGAACGGAATACTGGAACACGCTCCGGCGCTCAGTGCGATTGTGGCACCCACCGTGAACTCGTACAAGAGGCTGGTTCCCGGATTCGAGGCGCCCACAATGATTGCTTGGGGTCCGTCCAACAGGACTACCATGATTAGGGTACCGCATTTCAACGGGTCACAGGACAGAGCGAGAATCGAATACAGATGCCCCGATCCATCGTGCAGCCCATTCTTGGCGCTGGCCGGAATACTGGCGGCCGGAATTGACGGTGTCGAGAGGGAAGCCGCATTCCGGAGCGCGACATCTCAGGACCTCTATCACATGACATCGGCCTGCGAAACCCTACCGGGTTCGCTACTAGAGGCAATCGATTCGCTTGTCACCGACAAGACGATGTCTCACGGACTGGGAACGCAGTTGGTCAGCCAGCTGTCGCACCTGAAGACGAGAGAATGGGAAGACTACTCAAGTCATGTGAAAGAGCCGTATACGTCCGATGTGACTCCATGGGAACTGAATAGCTACCTCGCGTCGGCCTGAACCCTCTGCCAAAAGCTTTCTATCATTCAGTTGATACTGTGCTAGAACAGGAGAAACAGTCGCACATGCCGTTCTACGAGAGCACGGAACAACTGCAAGAGGTCTTCGAGAGGTTCTGGGCCCGAGCGTCCAAAGAAACCGAAGTCATGGAGAAGATGAAGAGTACCAAGATTGTTGTCAGGTTCGACATCGTACAGCCTGAGATGCATTTGACCATCAACTTCCGTGACCCTGACCCGCAGGGGCGAATAGGTACCATCTCATTCGACTCCAAGGTTGAGCCAGAGATCAAAGTGTGGAGCACTTCTGAAACTACAAACAAGTTCTGGCAAGGCAAGCTGAACGCCACCATTGCCATGGCCAAAGGCGAGGTCAAGATGGACGGTTCAATCGCCAAGGCCCTTGGTCTCCTCTCAAAAATCAAACCGTTGTACACAATATATCCACAGGTACTGAAAGAGATGGGACTCACCAACATGATCCTCTAGTTGGGGGTATCAAGTGGTGGAGCTTCCGACTCAGCTCGATCGCCTAGAGGTTATAGTCGTCGTAGACAACAGTGTGGATGTTTCAGACCCCCAACGACAAGATGTCTTCACTCCGCAGAAATGGACAGACCGGAAGACAGCGAGAATAGACCGACTGCTGGCGGGTCACGGGCTATCACTCTTGTTATGTGCCAAGTCCGGCACCACAACCCGGCGAGTACTCTATGACACGGGGCCATCAGCGCAGCTGTTCAAGAACAACGTCGACGCGCTCGGACTCGACCTCAGTGACATCGATGCTCTGGTCATATCACATGGTCATGGGGATCATCTTGGAGGAATACCGGCCATGCTGAAGCTTGTTCGTCGCAGACCTCTACCAGTCTACATCCATCCGAGAACGCTTGAGCGGAAGGCGATAGTCGTCAAGGACCGGGATGGAGAGCATATGCGCGACGCCAACAGCGCAACGACGTCTTCGAGTCTAAAGGCCGCAGGAGTGAATCTTATGATTGCCTCTACCCCTGTGCCGGTTGCTGACAGGCTGTTCATGACGACGGGTCAGATACTCAGGACCACATCCTACGAGACTGGGTTCTCCGGCCATAAGATAAGAATCGATGGAAAGTGGGTCGACGACCAACCTGTGACCGAGGACATGGCCCTCTTCGCAAGGGTCAGGGGTAAGGGCATCGTTGTCGTTTCTGGATGCAGCCACGCAGGCATTGCCAATATAGTGCTACATGTTAGGAGTCTGACCGGGAACGAACCGATAAGTGCGATAGTGGGAGGACTGCATCTAACCGGCGCGAACCGCAGCTTGGCGGAGCAGACCGCCAGACAGCTGAAGACAATCAGGCCCGGCCTTATTGCCCCGTGTCACTGCACGAGCTGGACCGCACGGTTCGTTCTCCACGAGGCTATGCCCGAGGCCTACACGCCAGTTGGTGTCGGGACCAAGATCGTCATTGAGGCATAAGGAAAAGGTTATTAGCGCTCATAAGGATTCTAACGATAGTTAAGAACTATAGTTAAGCCCGAGGCGTGTAAGATGGCGGCGATAACGAAGACCATGAGCATCGAAGAAGTAGTGATGAAGTGGCCCAAGACATTCAACACATTCATGGAGTTTGGACTCCATTGTATCGGATGTGAGGCAGCAAGTTTCGAGAACATCGAGCAGGGCGCATTGGCCCATGGAATAGACGTTGACGAACTAGTTGCTGCGCTCAACAAAGTCGCAGAAGAGAAAGACAGGAAGAAGCGCTAGACTACTCCTTGGCAGGCTTCGCTCTTCCGTACAGTCGGCCAGACTCCTCTTCTACCATCTCAAAGCTGTGTTCTGCGTCTGGAAATGTGCCATTCCTGACTTCCTCTGCGTAGCGCGTGACGGCTTCAGTGATGACCTGACGGACATTTGCGTATTTCTTGACGAATTTGGGCTTGAAGTCCTCGAACAGACCCAGCATGTCCCAGAGAACCAAGACCTGACCATCGCAGTTAGGGCCAGCACCGATTCCTATTGTCGGTACCTTGACAGAGTCTGTGATCAGCTTGGCGGTCTCGTGCGGCACAAGCTCGATGACAATCGAGAAGACACCTGCGGCTTCAAGGCCTTGGGCCTGCTTGACGAGAATGTCCGCACCATAGGCAGTCCGTCCCTGAACTCTGTAGCCGCCGAACTCGTAGATTGACTGAGGAGTTAGACCTATGTGACCCATCACTGGAATTCCAGCATCGACCACAGCCTTGACAATAGGTAGTACACTTGTTCCGCCCTCTAGCTTGACTGCCTCAGCACCACCCTTCTGCAGCATTTTGCCACAGTTCTCGAGAGCCTGCTCGATGCTGACCTTGTACGACATGAACGGCATGTCACCGACAATCAGGCAGTCAGGACGTGCCCTGGAAACCGCTGCACAGTGATGGATCACGTCGTCGAGAGTCACGGGGATAGTGCTCTCATAGCCGAGCAACGCGTTCCCGACAGAATCGCCAACCAGTATGATGTCCACTCCGCAGTTGCTGAGTATCTGTGCAGTTGGAGCATCGTATGAAGTGAGCATCACGATCTTCTTCTCCTTCTGCTTCATCTGGCGAATCCGGTGTGTTGTCGTCCTTGACAATGGTTCACCCCACGTTTACAGGAACACTGTCCGTTATTTATGTGGCGCCCGTATCAGAATGTTTCGGCGTGTCCCTAAAGGTGGATCCCCTTCCGTCGGAGGCTCCACTTATAGAGTTCCATGCCCGCGATAGCAGGAAGCGCGAACAGGATGCATATCAGCCATTCAACGGCTGAGAGAGGGACAAAGTAGAATGTCAGTCCGTAGCTGTCCAGAATCTGCTGAGTCAATGGCACGTACATGAGTAGGAGATGCGCAATGTAGATCAGACCGAGGAAGATGGCATATCGGTAGGTGCCTGGTTCGCGGAGACTCTTGCTGAGGGGCATGTTGATCCTTCTGATGATTAGCACTAGGGTGCTCTCTACCAAGAGCAGTACTGTCAGCATCATGACCGTTGCCTTAGGAACATAGAGATTCCCGGACGAGAGTACCACTGTGCTGGGAGGACCAAACCACCCTGTCAAAGTCATCCAGTAGGCCAGTCCTGCACCCAGTGCCATCAGGATTACGTTGATTGCCATGAATCGGGCAAGAGGCCTTGTCAGGATCTCCTCACTGTCCCTAGGCTTTTCCTCCATCGCTCTCGGAGACACCTTGTCAAAGACCAAGGCGAGGCCGGGGAACGAGTGCGTGGTGACGACAAGGTAGAGGTTCTGCCAAGTACTCGCGAAAAGCTCGAAAGAGGACAGCAGGAAGAGGGCTCCGAAGAAGATCACGCTCTCGAACAGATTGATGGCGATGTAGAAGTAGACCATCATCCGTATCTTCGTGAAGAGACCCCGTCCCTCGTGTACGCCGGTGACTATCGAAGCGAAGCTGTCGTCGGTTATTATCAGGTCCGCGGCCTCTTTCGCCACATCAGTACCTGTGATGCCCATAGCGATTCCCGCATCACTCATGGCAAGAGCGAGAACATCATTCACGCCGTCACCTGTCATCGCCACGACCTTGTTCTGGTCCTGATACCGTTCGACAATCACCTGCTTATGCTCCGGGTTCACGCGGGCGAATACGTTGATCCTAGAGAAGTCCTCGGCTGGCACCGTCTGGATCTCGGAGCCCTCAACGACAAGCGAGTTCGGGGAGAGTATGTTCAGGTCTGCCGCTATTGTCTTGGCAGTGGCTGCTGAGTCCCCGGTTATCATCACAACTTGGATTCCTGCGCTATGACATTCGTTGACTGCCTCGCGCACACCTTCTCGCGGCGGATCCACGATAGATACGAAACCCAGATAGACTAGACCGGCCTCCGCCTGCTCGCGGGTGAACTGTGAGTTCTGTGCCGCCGGCAGGTCCCGGTATGCGAGAGAGATGACTCGGTAACCCTTCTCGGAGAAACCATTTGTCAGACTCTGCACTTCTGCAATCTTCGCAGCCGTTAGCTTCTTTGCGCTTCCCGACTCCTCGATCATAGTGCATCTTGGCAAGAGCACTTCTGTGGCTCCCTTCACAAACGAAACATGCTTGCTCCCGTCTCTGACAACCTTGGAAACTCGCTTCAAAGAGGAATCAAACGGAAACTCAGCCATGGTCTGATAGCGAGCTCGAACGGCAGCTTCGTCAATGCCACTTCGCCTGAACGCTATCAGGACGGCGGCATCGGTGGGGTCGCCAAGCGCCTTCCAGTCCTCACCGGTAGCAGAGTCGCCCTTCCGTACGACCTCGGAGTCGTTGTCGATTGCGCCGCATATCAGGAGCTTCGATAGAGGCGATGTTTTTGGCGGCCCGGTCACAGGTGTCAGGTCAGAGGAGTTCACGTTGTCAAGCAGCTGGACAGATCGAACACGGCTGATAGAGCCGGAGGGCGAATATCCGTCTCCTGTCACGTTGTATAGGCCATCTGACACCCAGATGAAACGCACCTGCATCTGGTTACGAGTCATAGTTCCAGTCTTGTCACTGCATATGACACTCACTCGGCCCAAGCTTTCCACGGCTGAGAGGTCTCTGATTATGACGCCCTTCTTGGCCATTGCCAGAACGCCCGTCAGCAGCACGATAGTGGTAAGCAGGGGTATGTTGATCGGCATAATGGTCATTGCACTGCTTATCCCGGCTGCGATGTCGGCGGCTACATCGGCAGGGTTGATGGGCTCCGCCGTGCCCCCTAAGATAAGAGGCAGTATCGATGTCCAAAAGAACGTCAGAAGCATAAGGAGAATCGCGGCTATTCCAAGATACTTCGCAAGCCTGTTGACCTTCTTTCTGAGGGGTATATCTCCGGTGTTGAGAGACTGCAGTTCGCCTTGTATGCGGCCAATCTCCGTCGCACAACCGGTCTTGGTCACGACGTACCTTGCGGTGCCTGTTGAAACGTAGGTCCCAAGGAAGACCATGTTGTTCATGTCAGTAAGGGGAGCATCAGCTGGGACGACCGACATGTGGTCTTTGACAGCAGGAACGCTTTCACCAGTAAGCGATGCCTCGTTAGTGCTAAGGTTAGATGATGCGACCAGACGACCATCAGCGGGCACTCGGTCACCCTGCTCCAGCCGGATTATGTCGCCAGGGACAATCTCTGTGGGCGGTATCTTGGATTCGGTCCCTGATCGGATGACTCGAGACTCGCCAGCTGACAGTTTCTCAAGAGCCTCGAGCTTCTTCTGCGCTCTGAACTGCTGGTAGACTGCAACCAAGCAGTTCACGGCGACAATAGCGAGCCAGAGTGTTGCTTGACCAATCTCGTTCTTCTCCGAGTGAAAAGTGAAAGCGAGTATCAGTAGGGCGAATGAGCTGATTAGGTAGATGTTGATGAGCCAGTTTAGTATGGGAGCGATGTAGACCTTCCAGAAACCGCCCCGCACCTTGGGTATCGCATTGACTCCATACCGTGTGAGCCTAGTCCTTGCTTCCGCAGTTGAGAGACCGTTGTCAGCGTCGGCGCCCAGGTCACGCAGCACCTCTCCCAAGGGGACTGAGTGAAAACGGTGTTCCTCAGGACTCACCGGGCAGACGGCGTCTTCGCTTGGCACGGACGATACCTCAGGTCTTGTCGAAGGTTTGTGACTAACGCAGATAAACCAACTTGTAACCGACTTGGCCCGAGCCTTCTCACTTCAGCATGGCTTTAGAAAGCTTTCCGCCATCAGTAGACAAGATGAGCATTGAAGGCAATCTTCATCTACCCGGTTCGGCCTATGTGCGTGTAGTCAAACGAGGAGAGAGCCATGTACGCCTATTGGGACTCAACCCGACCACAGAAACAAGCGAGCAGCTCCGGCTTGCGCAAGGTCATGGCCATGCTAGTAGTCGTCATGATCCTTCTCAGCTTTGCGTTGATTTTCGTGATGCAGTTCATTAATCTCGGTGGTGGGGCCTCCGTGAGAGTCGGAGTGCTGGACTCCGGCGTCGACTCCACTGTCACGCTACAGGGCAGAGTGGTTGCGGGGAAGAGCTTCATCTCCACAACGTACGGCTACAGTGCCACTGACACATCTACCTCGGATTCAAGTCCGGAAGGTGTCACTCATGGCACGCTGGTTGCAACACAGGTGGCTATCAGTAGCAGTAATGCTCTAATCGTGAATGCCAAAGTCATAGCTAATGACGGGGTGGCACAGACACCCGGCATTGTGGCGGCAATCTACTGGGCAGTCGAACAGAACTGTAGTGTCATTAATCTGAGCCTGGGCGGTACTCCGACCTATGGTGATCCTCTAAGGGAAGCCGTGAGGTATGCATTCTCGCAGGGAGTAGTCGTTGTTGCATCAGCAGGCAACGAGGGCAGCGACGGCGTGGCTGGCAATAGCGTCGGGTCACCTGCGCTCTACGAATATGCTCTTGCGGTAGGTGCCGTCGACGAGTTTGGGAGTCTCGCGTCCTATTCAAGCTACGGACCTACTGCAGGACGTGCAATCAAACCAGACATTGTCGCACCTGGTTACGTTGAAACGACCAACGCCGTGTACTATGGTACAAGCTTCTCATCTCCTAGAGTAGCGGCCGCGGCGGCGGACCTTGTCGCACTCTGCAAGAACAGAGGGATTGAATGGAATCCCGGCCTGATAATGGTAGCACTCATGGCGGGAGCACAGGCAATGGCCTACCCAGAGTACCTTGTAGGGGCAGGGCTGCTTGATGTCGCCCACTCGAGAACCCTGATTGAGCAAGCGATATCTGGCGGGGATACCAGCAGTATGACGTATGTGCGTCCCGCGAGTCTGCCAATGGACTTCGAGAAGCTGTTCTTTGGTGACCGATACGAGTTCAATGCCCAAGTCCTCACGGCTGGCCTGAACACGTACGAGGTCGGTGTAATGAGTGACGAGGCCGAGGCCTTTGATATTCCTGCTCAAGTCAGCATCAATCAAACAGGCTTCGTGCCCATCAGCATCCAGTTGCCATCGTCCGGGACAAGCCACTTTGAGGCCAATATCACACTGTCACTCGATGGGATAGATCAAGGAGCAATTCTGGTTGATTTCATTGCAGCAACCCCATCGGCTAGAATCGCCTTCGACATATCTCACACAACTTGGGCCATGGACACTACCTACGGTCAGTTCAAGGAACTCTATCTGAAACTGGTTGAAAACGACATATCAGTGACCGAACTCAGGAACGCCTCTGCAACGACTCCGGATTTGCTCAGCAACTTCGATGCAGTATTCATACTCGACCCATGCGTATGGGACATCGATGAGA
>Ga0316624_10000697_pt1 | contig 12094 bp, 12 predicted proteins | sample OWC_Aug_N3_C1_D5_FD_207657 | JGI IMG/M metagenome (GOLD analysis project Ga0316624, IMG submission 207657) | Wetland soil microbial communities from Old Woman Creek delta, Ohio, United States - OWC_Aug_N3_C1_D5_A | ecosystem: Environmental > Terrestrial > Soil > Wetlands | place: USA: Ohio...
CCTCTCTCAGGGCTACAATCTCGGCATGATCCTCCCCCGCCTTGGCATGGTGGCCTTCGCCTACCACCCGGCCGTTCTTGACCAGGATCGCACCCACCATCGGATTGGGCGACGTTCTCCCCCTCCCCTTTTCAGCGACACGGAGAGCTCGCTTCATCCACTTTTCGTCGTCGAGCATCGCAACGCAACCCTGTACGAAAATTTAAGACTCGAATCGTTTCGCCCTGCCTTCCCCGCAAGGCGGGACTACGCGCAGGCAGGTCTAAAGTGACTCCCGGCGGCCCATCTCTTCGGACACGGTCTTGCTTCTCTCAAATTCCAATTTTTTCACGGCTTCCCGGGCAACAGGTGAACGTTTCGAATCGCGGACCCGGAATGAATTCGGTACTATTTCTTCTTTTTGGCCTCTTCTTTGTTTCCCAGGAGATCCTTCAATTCGTCCATGAATTCCTGAATATCCTTGAACTGCCGATAGACTGAGGCAAAACGGACATAGGCAACGCCATCCAGCCGATGCAGCTCCTCCATCACTTTCTCCCCGATTTCGGAGCTCTTTGTCTCTCTCTCCCCCTTCTCCTGAAAATGGACCTCAATACGGTTGACGATTTTTTCGATCATATCGATGCTGATCGGCCTCTTCTCACAGGCTTTTCTCAGCCCGCTCAAGATCTTGACCGGATTGAAGGTTTCCCTCCTCCCATCCTTCTTGACCACCAGAGGGAGGGCATCCTCTGCCCTCTCGCTCGTCGTGAACCGCTTCTGGCAGCCAAGACATTCGCGTCTGCGCCGAATCGTTTCCTTATCCTTGCCGAGGCGCGAATCCACCACTTTACTTTCGGGATGGTTGCAGAAAGGACATTTCATAAGTCTTCGGCACCTCTCACTCTCAGCCTTTACCCTTCTTCTCCCTGTCAAATCGCTCTATCTCAATCGCTGACTCTCTCAGCATCTCTTTCGCGAGCGCGTCCGCATAGCCTTCCTCGTAAACGATTTTTTCAATTCCCGCATTGATGATCATCTTCGAGCAGATAATACAGGGGTGGTTTGTACAGTAAAGGGTCGCTCCACGGATCTGAACCCCATGATAAGCCGCCTGGATGATCGCATTCTGTTCCGCGTGCAGTCCGCGGCAGAGCTCATGGCGTTCTCCAGAGGGGATTCTTTCTCTCTCCCTGAGGCAGCCGGTGTCCAGGCAGTGTTCCAATCGGGAAGGCGCCCCATTGTAGCCGGTCGCCAGGATCTTCTTGTCTTTCACAAGGACGGCACCTACCTGCCTGCGCAAGCAGGTGGACCTTTTGGCAACAAGGTGGGTAATATCCATGAAATATTCTTCCCAGGTGGGCCTGCGGGAATGAAACTGCTTTTTTTTTCTCTCTCTCAAGGGCGTGCAGCGTTATGGATGTGAACTTCCGGTTGAGTGGAAAACGAAACCAAATGTCAAAGGCCAAAGCTCCCATGCCAGATCAAACCCAGAAGCATCTGGAATGATCTAGATTTACTCCTTAAATTTTTCCTTTTCCAGGGCTTCAATCTTTTCCAGCCGCCTCTTGTGCCTCCCCCCGGAAAAAGGGGTCTCTAACCAGACCCGGACGATCTCTTTCGCGAGCTCTCTCCCTACGATTCGACCGCCGATGACCAGAATGTTGGCATCGTTATGCTCGCGGCTGTACCGGCAGGAGTAAAGGTCATTGACGAGTGCCGCCCTCACTCCCTTGAACTTATTGGCAACGATGGACATTCCGATTCCGGTCCCGCAGATAAGGATCCCCTTCTCCAAAGCTCCCCTGGAGATCTTTTCGGCGACGAGGATGCCAAAGTCCGGATAGTCGACCGAATCCTCATTGAAGGCTCCCATATCCACAGGCTCGACACCCGTCGATTTCAAGAAGGCCTTCAACTCCTCCTTGAGGTCAAAGCCTCCATGGTCACAAGCCAACCCGATTCGCATACGGCTAACCCGTGAATTTCCTAAAGACGAGCGTTGCGTTCGTTCCGCCGAAACCGAAAGCGTTCGACATGGCGACGTTGACGGGCTGGCGCCTCGCCACATTGGGGACATAGTCGAGATCGCACTCCGGATCCGGCTCATCATAATTGATGGTAGGAGGGAGGATTCCGTCCCGAATCGACAAAAGGGTAAAAATGGCTTCTGTGCTTCCGGCAGCGCCCAGGAGATGACCGGTCATCGACTTGGTGGCGCTGATGGGTATCTTCTTCGCATGATCCCCGAAGGTCTTCTTGATCGCCAGAGTCTCTGTCAGGTCGTTGAGAGGCGTGGATGTCCCATGAGCATTAATGTAATCGATCTCCTCGGGCTTCAAGCCCGCATCGTTCATGGCCATCCGCATGCATCTGATCGCACCATCTCCCCCCGGAGAAGGGGCGGTAATATGGTACGCATCGCCCGTATAGCCGAATCCTACAAGTTCCCCGTAGATAGGGGCACTGCGCTTCAGCGCAAATTCCAACTCTTCCAGGATGACGATGCCTGCGCCTTCGCCTACCACGAACCCATCACGGTTTTTTTCAAAAGGTCGAGAGGCCTTCTCCGGTTCATCATTCCGCGTGGAAAGGGCCTTCATCGCGTTGAACCCGCCGATGGTCAGCGGGGTGATGTTGGCCTCTGCCCCGCCGGCAATAATCGCTTCCGCATCGCCGTAGACAATGGCGCGAAAGGCCTCACCGATGCAATGGCCACCCGTAGCGCAAGCGGTGACCACACAGGTATTGGGCCCTTTGGCGCCGAAATGAATCGCAATCTGGCCCGAGGCCAGATTGGCAATCAGCATCGGTATAAAGAAGGGGCTGATCCGACTCGGCCCCTTTTCCATAAGGATTTGGTGATATTTCTCGATGGACGGCAGCCCCCCAAGTCCCGTGCCTACGATCACACCGATTCGATCATCGTTCTCCGGTGTGATTCTCAATTGCGAATCCTCCAAAGCCTCTCTCGCAGCGATCAGAGAAAACTGGATGAAGAGGTCCATTTTCTTCAGCTCTTTTTTCTCGATGAACAATTCCGGGTTGAACCCCTTCACCTCACCCGCGATCTTCGTCTCGAAGCCGTCAGAATTAAACCTCGTCAGTGGCCCAATGCCCGACTTTCCCGCGCACACGTTCTTCCATGCCGTCTCAACGCCGATCCCGGTGGGGCTGACCAGCCCCACCCCGGTCACCACAACCCTTCTCTTCAAAAGACCTTACCTCCTTCGAACCGCCTGCCAACCGATAGAATGCTTGAACCCATTACTCACTGAGTCACATGGGTTTGAATATAGTCAATGGCATCGCCAACGGTCAGGATCTTCTCCGCGTCCTCGTCAGAGATCTCCATATTATACTCCTCCTCTAAAGCCATGACCAGTTCGACCAGGTCAAGAGAGTCCGCCCCCAAGTCGTCGACGAACTTCGCCTCGCGGCTCACCTCGCTTTCGTTCACACCTAGCTGTTCCACGATAATCTCCTTCACCCTCGTCTCAATCGACATGAAATCACCTCCTTAAATGTAATAGCATTTTCCAGGTATCATCCTATCTGAAAAATCCTAAATCCGAAACGAGTCTGTTTGGATCATGGGTGCTTTGAGCATTCAATCTTGTTTCGAATTTCGTGCTTCGGATTTAGAATTTCTTCCTTCGCTACATGTAGATGCCACCGTTCACATTCAATACCTGCCCGGTAATATAGTTCGAGGATTCTGACACAAGGAAAAGAACGGCTTCGGCGACGTCTTCAGGCCTTCCGAGCCGATCCAGGGGGATTAACCGCTTCAATTCTTCTCTTGCCTTTTCTGGAAGCGCGTCGGTCATCGGGGTTTCAATATATCCGGGTGCAACGGCATTGACATTGATTCCTCTCTGCGCAAACTCACGCGCCATGGTTTTGGTAAACCCGATCACCCCCGCCTTTGATGCGGAGTAATTCGCCTGCCCTGCATTTCCCATCTCACCCACCACCGAAGCGATACTGACGATCTTTCCGCTCCTCTGCTTTGACATGTGCCTGACGACGGCCTTGGTACAGTTGAACGTCCCCTTCAAATTGACGCCAAGAACCGCATCCCAATCCTGCTCCGTCATCCTGAGGATCAATTTGTCCCGAGCGATCCCGGCATTGTTAATCAAGATGTCGATCTGTCCGAACCGGTCCAGAACGGTCTGGACCATTTTCTCCACTTCCTCTAACCTGGATACATCCACCCGGACGGCCAGGGTCCTTCGGCCCATCCCTTCGACCTCCCTTGCCGTCTCCTCGGCCTTGTCCAGGTTGATATCCGAGACGACGATGTCAGCCCCGTTTTGGGCAAGAAGAAGGGCAATCGCCCTTCCGATCCCCTGTGCCGCCCCGGTCACCAGTGCTACCTTGCCTTCCAGTTTCAATCGTTCTCCCATCGATCGATCACTCAGCCTCCGACTATTTCTTCCCTGCATATTCCTTGTTCAGTTCCAAGCCGATGATGTTCCTCTGGATTTGGTTCGTCCCTTCGTAAATCTGAAGGATTTTCGCATCCCGCATCATCTTCTCAACCGGGTACTCTCTCATGTACCCATAACCTCCGAATATCTGGACGGCGTCCGTCGTCACCTTCATCGCGACGTCGCTCGCAAATACCTTTGCCATCCCGGAGACCTTCGAAATCTCCTTTGGGTTCTCAGACCGGTCGATGTAACGGGCAATCGAATAGACCAGGGCTCTCGCCGCCTCCACCTGGGTTGCCATATCAGCCAGCATGTGTTGGATCGCCTGAAAAGAAATGATCTTCTTTCCAAACTGCTCGCGCTCTCTCGCATAACGCACGGCTTCGTCGAGGGCTCCCTGGGCCAAGCCCACCCCTTGGGCGCCCACCCCGGGTCGGGTTCGGTCGAACGTTCTCATCGTAACGATGAACCCCATCCCTTCCCTCCCGATCAAATTTTCTTTCGGCACGTAGCAATCGCTAAAGATCAACTCCCGGGTGGCCGAGGCACGGATGCCCATCTTCTTCTCTTTTTTCCCGAATTCGAAACCCTTCGTCCCCTTCTCCACCAGCATAGCGCTTGCACCCCTCGCGCCCCTTGAGCGGTCCGTCATGGCAATAATCGAATAGATCCCCGCTTCCCCTCCGTTCGTGATCCACTGCTTCGTGCCGTTCAAAAGATACCCGTCTCCACGGCGGACAGCGGTGGTTCGGATCGCACTCGCATCGCTTCCAGCATCGGCTTCCGTTAGGCCAAAAGCGGCCAATTGCCTTCCCCGGGCAATATCGGGGAGGTATTTCTTCTTCTGCTCGAGACTACCGAAAAGCATGATCGGGTAGGCACCCAGACCGCTTCCTGCATAACTGACCGAGACGCCGAGGCAGATTCGGCTCAATTCCTCCACGGCCAGGCAGTTCTCCAATACCCCTCCGCCAAAACCACCGTACTCCTCGGGGATGGAAACGCCAAACAGGCCTGCTTCACCGCAGAGTCTCATGATCTCCGTTGGGAACTCTTCCCTGTCATCCAACTCCGCCCGGACGGGTGCCACCTTCTCCACCGCGACTTTTCGGGCCAAATCTCTGATCATCGCTTGTTCAGGCGTCAGAAAATAGTCCAAACCTTCTCCTCCTCCCACCCAGGGAGCTGATTCTCAATGGATCGTCTTGACCGTCTCTCTGACCTTCTCGGGCCGCTTGTGTCCCAGGCGAAGGATTTCCTGCTTCTCCCTGATCTCTCGGGTCAGATGCTCGTTGAGCCTGTTGCTGGCCAGACTCGAAGCTAATAGGATGGCGTTCATGATGGCTTTTGCATTCGAATGACCGTGGCTGATCACGCAGTTGCCGTTAATTCCCAGAAGGGGAGCGCCTCCGTATTCTGAGTAGTCCATTCTCTTCTCGAGTCGGCGCATCGCCCGCCTCATCAGAAAATAGGCCACCTTCGCCCTGAGGTTGTCCTTTGCCTCCCATTTGAGAATGGCGCTGATGGTTTCCCAGAGCCCTTCGCTGATTTTCAAAACGACGTTTCCCACAAAGCCGTCGCACACGATCACATCGACGACCCCGCTGTTCAGGTCCCGGCCCTCCACATAGCCGACGTAGTTCAAGTCGGTTTCGGATAGGAGATCATGGACCTCCCGTGTCAGTTCGTTCCCCTTCCCTTCTTCTTCCCCATTGCTTAAGACCCCGATTCGGGGCATTTCCTTACCCAGGATATACTTCGCGTAGGCATCCCCCATAATGGCAAATTGAACGAGATGGAGGGGCTTACAATCCACGTTACCACCGGAGTCGACGAGGATGGTCGACCCCTTCAGGGTCGGATGAATGGTGGCAATGGCCGGACGGTCGACCCCTTCTAGCTTCCTGAAAATGTACATCGCCAAAGCCATGGCGGCCCCTGAATTCCCGGCAGAGACCACCCCGCTCACCTGCCCCTCCCTCGCCAAATCAATAGCAACCTTGATGGAGGTCTCCTTCATCTTTCGGACGACAACCGAGGGGCTGTCATGCATGGCCACTACATGCGGGGCGTGCTGAATGTAGATGGGAAGCTTCGAGGTGGGATACTTCGACAACTCCTTGCTCACCTGGTCCTCATCCCCGACCAAAACAACTTTGACACCGTGTCTTTTGGAAGCCCAAACAGCTCCTTCCACGATCGTATGAGGGGCAAAGTCCCCCCCCATGGCATCCACCGCAATCTTCATATCGCCTCTTCTCTTCCCTCTCTCTTAAAGATTTCCCCCTTAGAAGGCCTTCTCCCTACCCTGAATAAGAGGATCCGCCTTTCATCCCTTGTACGAAAAGTGGTTCACCTTGTTTTCTTCTTCACCCAGGATGCTGAAAAATGCCCAGGTGCAAGGCCCCCGAAATCCTGTCGATAAGACCCGCCCACGGGAGGGGTGAGGCGTACTTGGGTGTACGCCGCAACGACGAGGGATGAGGGAAACGCCGTAGATGGGCGTTTTTCAGCATCCTGCCAGGGCCTATTTTTCTTCTTCCGTCTCAATCACCTCTCTCCCTTTGTAACTTCCGCAGTGCGGACAGACACGGTGGGACAGCAAAGGTTCGTGGCATTGAGGGCATAAGGAGATACTTGGAACATCCAATTTCTTATGAGCCCGGCGTTGATCCCTTCTTGACGGTGACGTCCTGTGCTTCGGAACTCCCATCTGAACCATCCTTTCTTGCTGAAATCGCGTGAGGCATCGGCCAAGAGCGGCGATGAATGACTGGCATTCGCCGCGCAAGAGGCTTCACGCCCTCTCTCAACGGTCGAGTTTCAAATCCTGGAGCGCGGAGAAGCCTGAATGGATCTCCTGTTTCACACATTTGCACGAGGAAAGATTCAGGTCCCCGCCGCAGATTGGGCAGAGTCCCTTGCAGCCGTCTTGGCAGAGAGGCTGAATAGGGATCTCCAAGAAGATCTGTTCGCAGGCCACCTCAGAGAGATGAATTTCTCCCCCTTCAAAGAAACTCGATTCCATATCCTCCCCGGCCAATTCGGTCTCCTCTCCGGAAGGGGCCTCTCTCGAGGGGTGAAGCGTAAGCTCAAAGCTCGAAGTGAGAGGATACAGGAATTCCTTCAAACATCTCACGCACTGCAATCGAAGCGTGGTCTCCACCTTTCCGTTCACCAAGACGGATTGGCCGGCCCTTGAGATACTGGCCTCCGCCTGAAGAAGACCCTCGAAGTCGAAGTCGACTCGCGACAGTGTCTTCAAGTAGACCAATAGGGAGGCCCGTTCCTCGGTCCACTCTAAATTCAATCCCTCCGGGGGGATCTCATCCAACTTCACTGAAAACATCTCTTCTCCGCCCTGCCTTGACTCCCAATACGACCGCAGGCCTGCCAGGCAGACCATCGATTTGCATCAAACGCGTCAAAGATCATCGTTAAACAAATTTAAACCGATTAATATATAGAAAATTTTTGATTTGTCAAGGGCAATCGAACGGAGCCCACGGACAAAGCCCCCGGTGCCTCCGTGAAATACCCCCCTACGCCAACGCTCTCGCCTACCAGAGACCTCGTGCGCCGAGTAGGTCGGAGGGTTATCCGCCCGTAGCGAAATCCACCGAAGCAACAGAACACATGGACATAGAATGATTTGCGCACGACTTACGCATCCGTCCGCGGGCAAAACCCAAGGCCCGTGCTTGCGCGCCAAAGCAGGCTTCAGCACGCAGGCGTGGTTTTCTGCGTAGGCGGATAAGTCAGGATCCCCTGCTTGAAAAAAATTCCCTATTATGTTAACAGATTGTTGGATTGTGTCGCAAGTGGACGATCTTGAAGACAGTTGGGCAAGGAGGAATGAAAATGGAGGGGATGGAAAAGTTCGCAAAGAAGCCAATCAAGATTACGGACACGACGCTCAGGGACGGCCACCAATCCTGTTTGGCCACCCGGATGAGAACGGAGGATATGATCCCGATTGCGGAGGAGTTGGACCGGGTGGGGTTCCACTCCGTCGAAGTGTGGGGAGGTGCTACCTTCGACGTCGCCCATCGTTTTTTGGGCGAGGATCCATGGGAGAGGCCGAAGATCCTGAAGAAGGCGATGCCCAAGACGCCTTTTCAAATGCTCCTGCGTGGGCAGAATTTGGTGGCTTACCGCAACCATCCCGACGATCTGGTGGAAGCCTTCATTGAAAAATCTGCCGAGGTGGGGATCGACATCTTTCGCTGCTTCGATGCGGTGAACGACGAGCGGAATTTCGAAACAGCCTTTAAAATCATCAAAAAGATGGGAAAGCACATCCAAGGAACGATCTGCTATTCTCTTACGGAGAGGAGGATGGGCGGGCCCGTCTATAATCTGGATTACTATCTCTCCAAGGCCAAAATCCTTGAGGACATGGGAGCGGATTCACTCTGCATCAAAGACATGGCAGGGCTCTTGGCTCCCTACGATGCTTATCCGCTGATCAAGGCACTCAAGAAAAAGCTTAAGATCCCCATCCAGCTTCATACCCACTACACCAGTGGAATGGGCTCGATGACCTATCTCAAGGCGATCGAGGCGGGGGTAGACATCATCGATACGGCCTTGGCCCCCTTTGCCCTCCGGTCCTCACAGCCGGCTGTGGAGCCGATTGTCGTCGCATTGGAGGCAACCCCCTGGGATTCCGGACTGGATCTCTCCAAGCTTCTGAAATTAGGAGATTACCTGGAGTCGATCGCTCCCAAGTATCGCGAGTTCCTCGATACGACAAAAATGGCTGTGATCGATACGGGGGTTCTGATCCACCAAATCCCCGGTGGCATGATCTCGAACATGGTGAGCCAGCTCAAACAACAGAAGGCCCTTCAACGGATCGACGAGGTCTATGCTGAGCTTCCGCAGACCAGAAAGGATTTGGGCTATCCCCCCCTCGTGACTCCGACCTCGCAGATCGTCGGAGTTCAGGCCGTGCTCAACGTCCTCTTCGGCCGGTACAAGATGGTCTCCATGGAGACGCAGGATTACGTCTACGGGCTGTATGGAAGGCCACCCGTGCCAGTCTCAGAAGAAGTGAAGAAGGTGGCCTTGAAAGGATACAAGCGAGGTAAGGAGCCCATTACGTGCCGACCCGCGGACCTGATCGAGCCTGAAATGGAGAAGGCCAAGGAAGGGACAAAAGATCTCTCCCGAAACCTATGCGACACCCTCATCTATGCCCTCTATCCCAAAACTGGAATCGATTTTTTAAAATGGAAGTACGGCCTGGAGCCCATGCCTGAGAAATTGAGGCCCAAGACTCTGGAAGATGTAAAAAAAGAGGACGAGGCCGTCGCAAAGGCTAAGAGTGAGGCTCAAAAGAGGACGGCCTAGCAGGAATGAGGGTAGGATAGACACGGGGAGGGTTTGGACATGGCGGCAATTGGCCTTATCCCTCCATGTTTTTGAGAACAAACTCGCTGATATCCGTAACGGTTAGGGGGATCTTCTTCCTCCGGGCCGTGGCCTGCAGGGTACGGATGCACTGCTGACAGGCAGTGACCACCATCTCAGCCCCTGTTGCCTTGATCTCCGCGATCTTCGCCTGCGCCAGCGCCGCAGACAGATCGGGGTTCACCATTTCAAGGTTACCGCCTCCGCCGCAACACTTGCACTGGTCTCGATTCCCCTCCATCTCCACTAACTCGACGCCTGGAATGGCCTGTAAGATTTCGCGAGGGGCTTCGTAAACCCCGCTCGCCCGGCCAAGGTCGCAGGGGTCGTGATAGGTCAGTCTTACTTTCTTTTCTTTGAATGTCACCTTTCCTTCGTCGATCAACTTCTTGATAAATTGGGTCGAGTGAAAGATCTCGATTCCCGTGGCCTTGCTATCCTCCATCCAGGTGTGATAACAGGAAGGACACGCCAAGATAACTTTCTCTGCTCCCTTCTCCTTTACCTTCTCGACATTGTGCCGCATCATCGCCCGTCCGTCTTCTTTCATCCCTGCCGCAATGAGGGGAAAGCCGCAGCACCATTCCTCGCCTCCCAGAATCGTGAAATCGATTCCGGCCTTATTCAAGATTTGCGCGAAAGACTGGGGGATCCTCTTCGTCATGGGAAAATAGGAGGCCACGCACCCGACAAAATAGATCACCTTTGCCCTTTCTCTTTGAAAGACCTCCTTGGGAACTTGATCCAGGTCCTCGGTCCACAGGGACCGGTTCTCGTTCGGTTCCCCCGTAATGTTATGAGCCCTGTTTAAACTCTCTGCCAGCCGGTCCACCGATTGGGGATAGCTGCCCTGCTCGACCATAAACCCCCGGGTAGCGATCCTTAAGCCCTTCGTATCGATGAACGCCGGGCATACCATCGAGCACCTTCCGCATAGCGTGCAGAGGTAAGGATGGTCCGCATAACTTTTGAGCATCTCTTTGGCCTTTGAGGCTTCCCCAAACGACCCTGGAAAGCCGAAGACCTTCTTCACAAAAGACCTGAGGTCAGAATAGACCCCACCCATCGTCGTCTCCAACTGCCCTGTCTGCGCATAGACCGGGCAGACGCCCGCGCAGCTGCCGCATTTCACGCAGGCATCGAGTTCGATGAGCTCCTTAACAGAAAGGGGGAGGACCGCCTTTCTGACTCCGGGTTGAAAGGCTTCTTGAGGCATCAAGCGGACCAACATGACCAGTGGGATCGTGATGATGTGCCAAAGTTTCTTGTTATACGGAATGCAGGCAACAAGGGCGGCCAAAAACAGCCCGGCGATAGACCAAAGCGGGTAGTTGAGGGAGGCCCACGGCAACCCCAAAGGGGCGATGACCCTGCTCAGACCGAAGGACACAAACCAATATTGGGCCACAGAGTTGGGAAGCGAATAGGTCAGAATGCTCGTCGCCTCACAGAAAAACCGGAGAATGAACCAACCCCCCAAAAGGTTCACGGCGATGATATCTCCGAGGGACGTCTTGAAAACGGCTCGTTTCGCCACGAACCTCCGGTAGATGGCGATCAGCTCCCCCGCCAAGATCATGGCCCCGAAGAGATCGAAAGAAATCGCGAAGAGTTTATCCGCAACGGCCAAAGACGGGCTCGTCAGGTCGCGGAAGAAATAGAAATCGCAAAAAGGCGCATACAAAAAACGGATCAGGTGCGGAAACCCTGCAAATTGCGCCATCGTCTCCGCTTTCAGATGGCCCGCAATCAGGATGCCGGGATAGCCGATCATGATTAAGACCTTCATCAGCCACCTCAGTCGATCCTGGCCGAAGAGCCTACGCTGAAGAATGCCGTCCAAAAATAATACCTTGATCAGCGTCACAAGCTTCCGGCTCAGCAGGGTTGAGAAGACCCCCTTGGCAAGAGCCCATCCATCCCACCGTCCCCGCCTGTAAAGAAGCAGCCTCCAGACAAGACCGGCAAGAAAAACAATCGCACCTATCATGAAAAAAGTCACAAACAGAGGGTTCCCGTTCACTCTCCCTTTCTCCCCAAAACGTTTTCACTCAAGAAAAACTCTATAAATGGTCCATACTCTCTATTTAACATAGGAAGGCAATTTTCGCCCCAGCAACGGGGCGCGGTTGCCGCTTTCTGCTCGGCCTCGATCTCTCTGGGTGCCACGCCGCCTCCGGGTTTCGACCTGCCACTGGGCGACCTGCTTGTCTCAACCGCACGCCCACGTTCGGGAGAAGAATGAATATCGACAGAATGGA
>Ga0316624_10000698_pt1 | contig 12091 bp, 12 predicted proteins | sample OWC_Aug_N3_C1_D5_FD_207657 | JGI IMG/M metagenome (GOLD analysis project Ga0316624, IMG submission 207657) | Wetland soil microbial communities from Old Woman Creek delta, Ohio, United States - OWC_Aug_N3_C1_D5_A | ecosystem: Environmental > Terrestrial > Soil > Wetlands | place: USA: Ohio...
GTGGCGTAGCGAATCGCATACAGCTCGTAGGGAAGCAGCTCACTCATCGGCCTTCGATCCCCGCAACTTCTCCAGGTACTTCACGATCTCAGTGTTGTCTGCATTGAACCCCAGCCCGCGCTCGGCGGAATTCCACAGCGCGGCGCATTCGTTCAGCAGCGTGGCCGGCGTCCCGACTGCCTCGGCGAGGCCCAGCGCGATGCGCAGATCCTTCGCCATCAATCCGAGGGCGAAACCGGAATTGAAGCTGCCGGACAGGACAAACGCCGGATATTTCTGTTCCGTAGCAGAATTGCGGCCCGTCGAGTGATTCAGAATCTCGAGCATCACGGCCGGATCGATGCCGAAACTCTCGCCGGCCATCATCGCCTCCGCCGTGGCAGCCAACGCCACCGCCGACAGATAGTTGTTGAGCGCCTTCACAGCATGCCCCGACCCGGACGCGCCGGTGCAAAACACCTGACCGAGCGCCGCCAGCACCGGCCTGCAGCGGGCAATCGCGGCCGGCTCGCCGCCCGCCATGATCGCAAGCGTGCCCTCCACTGCCCGCTTTACACCCCCTGAGACAGGCGCGTCGACCAGAGAAATCGAGGCCTTCGTCAGCTCCAGGGCCAGCGCGCGGGTACCGACCGGCTCGGCCGAGCTCATATCGAGCACAACCGCACCTGGAGCAAGACCCGCCGCGACGCCACCCTCGCCGAGCAGCACCTGCCGCACCGCCCGGCCGTCGGGCAGCATGGTGATGATCAGGCGGCAAGATCGCCCCAGGTCCGCCAGAGATCCCGCCCGCTCGCACTGAACCGCGCTGCAGAAGCGTTCCAATGCGGCCGGGTTTGAGTCCGCCGCCAGCACTTGAAATCCGGCGGTAGCCAGATGTTGCGCCATCGGCGCGCCCATGTTGCCGAGGCCGACAAACCCGATGCGCAGCGGCGGTACGAACTCTTCTTGCATGATGAAACCAGATCCGCGTGGGATCAGCGCGTGCGGCGCCAGGGCAGGCTGAGCAGGAACAGCGCGGTACGCCAGTTCAGGAGCTTCAGCGCATGGCGGACTTCCTCGGGTCGTATGCGGGCGGTCATTGGCATCGTGCCGAAGATCTTGCCTCTCAGCACGAGCTCCCGGCCATCCCGCTCGATTGCCGAAATCGCGATCATCTCCCTGTTGTCCGCACCGAAGATCTTCAAGGCCCCTCCACCTACAACGCCGCGGACACCGCGATGTCGGAGAGGCGCTGAAACCGCTCGATGTTGTCGAGACTGTCCATGACGCCGGCGGTCAGGCAGACGAACGTCACGTCGCGCGCCGGGTCGATCCAGTAGAGCGTGCTGCCGGCACCATGGTTGCCAAACGTTCCGGCTGAAGTCAGGGTGCCGAACAGATGGTGACACACAGCCGTACCACGCAGCGCGAATCCCAGGCCAAGGTAGGCCGGCGCAGGCGGCCAGCCGCGCTGCTGAAAGCGCGCCTTGTAGAGCTCATTGGGCTTCTCGCCGGTCCAGTTGCGGGTCGCCAGCTCCAGGGTCGCCGGTGACAGGATCTGCGCACCGTCAAGCTCCCCGCGCCGTCGGAGCATCTCGGCGAAACGAAACATGTCAGGAACCGTCGAAGCAACTCCAACCCAGGGCATCTCCGCGTCTTCCTCCTCAAACGCACCGTTGGGGCCAAGGTTGCTGTGTCCGGGGTGCGTGATCGGGAAGTTGCCGCGGAAGTCCGGCACGACGTGACGGGCGCGCAGATCCGGGCGTAGCCCGACCGAAGTATCACTCATCTTCAAGGGAGCAAGCAGGTCCTCATGCACGATGGCACGATAGGAGCGCCGGTTCGGATCCGTGCGCCGCAGAGCCTCACCCAGCAAGGCGTGATTCGCCAGCGGCGAATACGCGACTCGCTCGCCCGGTGGCTCCGCCGGATGGATGTTTGCACACACCGCCGCGACGACCTCGTCGAGCCGATCGATATACATGTCCGGCTTGATGGCGAATACGATCGGCAGCCCCGAGGTATGCGTAAGCAGATGATGAACCGTGATCTCGTTGCGCAATCCGCCCGAGAATTCCGGTATGAGGTCGCTGATGCGCGTCGTCAGCGCAAACCGGCCGAGCTCGATCGAGCGCAGCACCAGCACGTTGGTGATGGCCTTGGTCACCGAGAAGATGCTGAAGACCGAATCCAGGCGCAATGGCCGGCTCCCGGCCGCGTCCGCATGACCGATTGCATCGTGAAGCCTGAGGTGACCGGCGCGCGCAACGGCAATCACGGCACCGTAATACCGCCCTGCCGCGACATCCTCCGCGATCACGCACCGCAGGTGGGCAAGACGCTCCTCGCTGAACAGCGCCGGTTCGTTCACTTGGAGGGCCCCGCACCCATCAGCTCCACCACGTAGTGGCTATCGAAGTATTCGCGCAGGGCGTGGATCTTCCCGTCCCTGACTTCCACCGCCCACGCGTACAGGTTTTCGTACGGGCGGCCGTCCGCGAGACAGCCGCCGCTGTGGGACTCGACCATGACGAGCGGCCCCCTCGAGGCAATCGTGTCGACAATGATCTTCGGATCGCCGGGCCGAAACAAGCCGCGGATCGGAGTCAGGAAGTCATCCACGATTCCTCCGGGGCCCCGATGAATGCCGGCGCCCGGCACGCTGCGCATCTGGGGCTTCCAGGTCGCCTGCTCGTGGAGCATAAGCCTGACAGCTTCAAGGTCGCCCGCACTCAGTGCTGCGAAGAACCGCAGTACCAGGTGCTCACTTTCGGTCTCAGCTGCAATGCTCATCGCCGTTCCCCCATGCGTCTCATCAATCCGCTGTGAAGCGGACGGGCAATTTCTCCGGACCGTGACCAATGGTCGTCATCCAGGGCTCCGGTTCGCCTGCCGCTTCGAAAGACCGGATGTGGCGCGCCACCGCCCCCAGGAGCGCATCGGCTTCGAGGCCGGCGAGCACCCGGCCCACACAGGCGTGCACACCCTGACCCCACCCCAGATGCCCACGATTGTCGCGGCGCACGTCGAACTGATCGGGCTGCGCCCACCTGCGTGGATCGCGGTTCGCGGCCGCGAACATCAGGCCGCAACGCTCGCCCTTTGGAATCACAGCTCCTTCAATTTCCACCTCCTGCGTCGTGATACGTCCCGCCATGCGCGAAGGCGAATCCCAGCGCAGGCTCTCTTCGAATGCCGGACGCACCAGCGAAGGATCCGCCCGCACGAGCTGGTATTGCTCGGGAAACAGGGCGAAAGCGCGGATTGCGTTCCCCAGGGTCATCACGGTGGTATCCGCGGCTGCCGACAGGAGAATCCCGACGAGGAGCTTTGCCTCGGCCTGCGTGATTTCCCCGCGGTCCGCGGCCAAGAACATCTGCATCCCGAGGCTGTTGGGTGCGAGGTTCTCCCTGCTGCAACAGCGTTCCGCCCACTCAATGACCGGGCCCGTGTCCTTCATGGCTGCGTGAAACAACTCGTTCACCGGGCCGAGCGTCGCCCAGACCATGTTGCCGAATGCGTACAGGTTCTCGCGGCCCGCGACCGGAATTCCCAGCAGGTCCGGTAGTACCTTGTAGACGAAGGGTCGCGTAATCTGCGCAACGGCATCGATGGTGGTGCCGCTCTTCTCCTTCAGTCGCGTCACGAGCGTCTCGGCATCCGTGCGCAACGCAGCGCCTATCTGCGACAGCGCTTTGGGTGACAAAGCCGCGGAGATTACCGCGCGCACGGCAGTGTGCTTCGGGGGGTCGTCGGTCAGTAGCAACTCCGGACGCACGGAATTCGGATCGTGCCAGGGGCGCGATGTCGAGGAGAACGACTGCCAGTCGCGCAGCCCCGCCGACACATGCTCGTACCGGGTCAACAGCGTAATGTTCTCGCGCGAAAGCTTGACCGCAGGCGCAAGCTCGCGCAGCCGATCATCCACCGCCCGTGCATTGCGCACCGCGGCAGCGCTGAACGGATCGTCATCGGTAGTACAGATCTCTCGCGCCACGCGTCCCCACTTTGCCTGTACCGGCCTTATTCGGTCCTGAGCTTCCAGCCCAGGCCATTGCGGACGATCCAGCCGGCAGTCGGGTCGGAGAAGTGACTGCCGATGACCATCGCCTTCGAATTCCCGAAACGCTCGACGAACGCCTGCCGGGTGAGCGCGCCCTGCGCCTTGTCCATATCGAAGTTGCCGTGGCGCAGAGGGTCGACGAGCTGAATGGGATGATGCATCAGGTCGCCCGTTATGACCGCCTCCTCGCCACGCGACCGGATGAGGACACTGACGTGACCGGGTGTATGCCCCGGCGTCGGAAACAGTGACACCTCGTCCGTCAAGGTGTACTCGGGTGATATGTAGTCGACGAGCCCGGCCGCAACGATCGGATCGATGGCATCGTGCAGGTGCTCCACATCGTGGTAGCCGCCGGTTTCCCGAAGGTGCGCCCAGTGTTCGAATTCCTGCTTGCCGAACAGGTAGCGCGCCTGGGGGAAAGTAGGCACCCAGCGCCCATTCACGAGCCGCGTGTTCCAACCGACATGATCGAAATGCAGGTGCGTACACAACACCGCACGGATGCTCGCGGCCGGGAATCCCGCCGCCGTAAGGTCCTCCAGGAAGGTCGTCTTGAGGTTGCAGAACACGTCGTATTCGCGCTTGCGATCAGCGCCGATGCACGTGTCTATCATCACGTTCTTGCCGCGGGAGCGCAGCACAAACGCCTGAAAGGATATCTTCATCAGCCCCTCGGCCGTGGCGAAGTGCGGCTGCAGCCAGCCGTGCTGCTTCACGAACTCAGCGGTTTCGTCCTTGAGCAGCATGGAAATGTTGTCTTCGTAGGCGTTCACTTCGACGATCCGCGCGATCTCGACATCGCCGATCCGCCAGTGCCTGATGTGCTCCACCGTCATGGAATCAATCTCCTAAGCTCTGTCATCACAGCCGATCACGCGGATCGCGCCGGTGGCAGATCGATCGACCGGGGCGCCGGAATGCCACGGATCATGTCCGCGGCCTTTTCCGCGATCATCACGACTGCAGCGTTGGTGTTGCCGCCCACTACGCTTGGGAAGACCGAAGCGTCGGCTACCCGCAGGGACTCTATCCCACGCACGCGCAGCTGCTCGTTTACCACCGAATTCGCGTCGGGTCCCATCCGACAGGAGCCACAGGGGTGATGTACCGTCGCTGCGGCGCGCCGCAGGTAATCAACGAGCATCGCATCGTCCGCCACGTCCGGACCCGGCTGCACTTCGACCGCGCGATAGCGGGCGAACGCCGCGGCACGAGTGACCTGACGGCCAATCTTCAGGCCACGCAACATCGTGTCCACATCGTCCGGGTGGCTGAGGAGCTCGGGATCCACCAGCGGAGCCGCCTGAGGATCCTTGCTGGCGAGTCGGACCCGGCCGCGGCTCTTGGGATACAGCCCCACTATGCTGATGGCAAACCCATGCCCGAGCGGAAAGGGAAAGGCGTTCCGATTGCGCCGCGCCGCCTGGAATACCACTTGCACATCGGGCCGCGACAGCCCGGGCTGTGTGCGTATGAAGCCGGTGGCCTCGAACACATTACTGGCCAGGGGCCCGGTGCGGAATAACGCGTATTCAAGCAGGTTCACGACGCCGCGCGGCGCAGCGCGCCACGAGATGCCGTAGGATGCGGAGTTCTTCATCTCCATCAGTACGGCCACGGCAAGATGATCGTGGTAATTGGCACCGACTCCGGGCAGGTGCTGCTTCACCTGGATGCCGGCGGCGCGCAATTCCTCCTGGTCCCCGATACCGGACAACATCAGTAGCTGGGGCGAAAGGATCGCACCGGCGGCTACAATGACCTCCCGGCACGCGGCAAGTTGCCGCTTGCCGGCGGCGCTCAGCACGCTGACTCCGACGGCACGGCGGTTCTCGATGAGGACCTCTGCGGCGCGCGTGTTGGTCAGGATCGTAAGATTGCCGCGGCGGCTCGCCGGCCTCAGATAGGCTGTCGCGGTGGATACGCGACGTCCGTTGAGAATGGTTCCCTGGCGGGGACCGTAGCCCTCGGATGAGGGTCCATTGAAGTCATGATTGCGCTTGAATCCCAATCCCTGCATGGCTTCGAGAAACGCCGGCGTCATGGGATTGGGCCGCTTGATGTAGGTGACGTTCATCGGCCCGCCATGACCGTGATACGCGGAATCCGGGTAAGCGTCATTGTTCTCGGATCGCAGGAAGTATGGCAGCACCTCCCGGTAGCTCCAGCCCGGATTTCCCGCCGCCGCCCAATCATCGAAGTCGGTGGGGTGGCCGCGAAAATAGACCATGCCATTGACAGAGCCGGAACCCCCGACCACGTGTCCGCGCGGAATGGGAATCGAGCGGCCCGCCAGGTGCTCCTGGGGTACCGTCATGAACCGCCAATTGATTCCCGGCATGCTGAGGGCCGCGCCAACCGTGGCCGGAATGTGGATCAGCGGATGCCTGTCCATGGGACCGGCCTCGATCAGGGCGACTCGCGTGTTCGGATCTTCCGCCAACCGGCTGGCCAGCACGCAGCCGGCCGTACCCGCGCCGACCACCACGTAATCGAACACGTCCCCCCGCTCGCTCATGCGCGTCCGGCCCCCCGAACTACCAATGGCCCACGCCATCCGGGCCCGCCGAGACCCGAGCCCAACGTACCGACCCGGCAGCGGGCCGCCACCACCCTTTGGGGTGGAACCGCGGGTTCCGCCACCCCCGGGTCCACCCAAAAGGGGGGCTTATGTGCTGGCAGGGATACATAGAATGCAGCCTCATTCGCAGCCCCGGGGCGGGCTGAGCTGCGGAACCGTGGCCGTGACCATCAAGCTCAACGAAACCTTCAGCGCAGGCGAGCGCCTGGTCCCCCTCAATGGTACCTGCGATGCGCGGTTCGAGGCCGTGCTGGAGGCGTTCGCGCAAAACTATCGATGCGAAGATGAGGTCGGCTCCGCGGTGAGCGTCGTCGTGGACGGGCGGACCGTGCTGGACCTGTGGGGAGGTTGGAGGGACGCGGGCAGGCAGCGTGAATGGCAGCACGACACCATCGTCTGCATGATGTCTGTGTCCAAAGGAATCGCCGGCCTTGCCTTCAGTCTCCTGGTCGATCGCGGCCTGGTGGATGTCAACGAACCGGTGGCGAAATACTGGCCGGAATTCGCCCGCAACGGCAAGGAGACCCTGCCGGTGCGCTTCGTCCTCGATCATCGCGCCGGGCTGCCGATCGTCGCCGACCCGCTCTGGCCTGGCGCCATCTACGACCACGGGGCCATCTGCCAGGCGCTCGCCGCGCAGGCGCCGCTCTGGGAGCCGGGAGCCGTCGCGGCTTATCACGTCCACACGCAGGGTTACCTGCTCGGTGAAATCGTGCGCCGCATTACCGGCAAGACCCTGGGTGCATTCCTGCGGGACGAGATCGCCGGGCCGCTGGCGGCCGACTTCATGATCGGCGGGCTGTCCGGGCACGACCAGGCGCGCTGCGCCGAGGTCATGCCCAACATGCAAGCGCGGCTGTTCGCCGCCAAGGAGGTGGAAACCGACACGCTGCGAGCCAAGGTATTCGTGCAAAATCCTGCGGAGCCCTGGCCGGTGACGCTGAACTCGAGTATCTGGCGCGAGAGCGAGATTGCGAGCGGCAACGGGCACGGCAATGCACGAGGTGTGGCTAGGATATACGGCGCCTTCGCCCGTGGCGGGGAACTGGGAGGTGTGCGGCTGACACGCCCCTCGTCCATTGAAGCCATGATCACGGAGCAACACCACATGACCGAACTGATGCAGGATCGGCCGTACCATCAGGCGCTCGGCATACTGCTGAATACGCCCGAGGCGGTGTACATGGGCCCGAATCCACGCGCCTTCGGTCATCATGGCATCGGCGGCTCCATCGGGTTTGCCGATCCGGATGCCCGCGTGGGCTTCTCCTTTGCCGTAAACCGGATGCACGCGGTGGGCACCAATGGGCCGCGGGCCGCGCGGCTCATCGACGCGCTGTACGGGGTTCTGTGAATGAGGAGGAGCATTCGTGCTACCGGTCGCTGAGCTTTCCGAGCAGGCTGTGCTGATCACGGGCGCCGGGCGCGGCCTGGGGCGTGCGATTGCCGTCCGGCTCGCGCAGCACGGTGTGGCCGTAGGGCTTGTCGACATAGACGCCTGGACTTGCAAAGAGACTGCGGAACACATTCGCGCCGCAGGCGGGCAGGCCTCTGCGTATGCGGCTGACGTGTCGCATCGAGGTGCGCTGCTCGATGCCGCTGGCAGATTCGCCCGTGACCATCACGGTCTCGACGCCGTCATCAATAATGCGATGCTGTTGAGGTACGAGCCCATCGCGGCGATTACGGAGGCAGTCGCCGATCAGTTGCTGGGCATCGGCATCAAGGGCGCGATCTGGGGATGCCAGGCGCTGCTGACACACATGAAGACGAACCGCTCTGCCGCCATCATCAATATGACCTCACCGGTAGCCGAGCGAGGCTATCCGAACACCGTGCTCTACAGTGCTGCCAAAGGCGCCCTCTCCACGTTGACGAAGACATTGGCCGCTGAGCTCGGCCCACGCGGAATACGCGTCAACGCTTTGGCTCCCGGGTCGGTTCCGACGCCGGGGGCCATGGGATTGAACGATCAGGCCGAATACGAGCGCCGGGCGCGGACGATCCCGTTGCGCAGACTCGGCCACGAGGACGACGTCTCAGCGGCGGCGATGTTCCTGTTGAGCCCGGCCGCCGCGTTCATAAACGGAGAAATCCTGCATGTGGATGGCGGGATAGCGGCCGCGGGCTGAGGCGCCGGCGGCGTGGCCGCGAGTGCACGGCGCGGTTGCCGCAGCAGCTGCAGTGGCCCGTCAGTGCATGCGCGGAATACTCGCGAAGTCGATCTTCAAGTCCTCGCATAGCCGCTGCGCTGTTGCCCGTCCGGCGCCGAAGACGCCGCCGCCGGGGTGCTGAAACGGACCCACCAGGTACAAGCCGCCGGTACCGGGTACCACGAACTGCCCCAGATCCGGCGTCGGGCGGTGTGCACCCTGTTGGTAGCTCGGCATGGCGATGCCGTGCAGATCCCCGCGCACGAAGCTCGAGGAGGTACGCTCCATGTCAAGCGGACTGTCGCAGTGCCAGGCGATCACATTGTCACTGGTCAGGTTTGGCAGGAAGCGCGCCATGTGGCTGAGCATTCGCTGGGCGTACTCAGCCTTCGTATCGTCCCACGAGCGGCCGTCCGCGCGCTCATACGGCACGTAGTCCCACGCATGCAGCGTTGCACGACCCACGGGAACTCGCGAGCCGTCGAATTCCGACAGCGACCCCAGACCGATCAAGGGATGGCTCACCAGCTGGCCATAGCGCAGCTCGTCGAATGAACGACGCAGCAGCTCATACCGCGACGGCAGCAGCTCGACCATCACCGACCGCAATGGCTCCCCATGCACGTTGCGGAGCGGCTCCCTCAGCGCAGCGTGCACGGTAATGCAAGCGTTGGGGGAGATTTCAGTCGCGGCGGCATCGGCTGCGACCGCCCGGTCGATGCCTTGCACGAGCCGTCCGAGATGATGTGGATGGATGGCCGCAATCACGGCATCCTGCGCCGCAAACTCGCGACCATCCTTGGCCCTTACACCGACTGCCCGCCCGGCGCGAGTCAGTACGAGGTCAACATCGAGTTCCGCGAGTACCCGGCCACCGTGATCCTCGATGCAGCTGATGAGCGCGCGCGTCAGGCTTCCGCTGCCTCCCACCGGTACCCCGAAACCGTACGCCTCCAGAAATCCGAGAAACACATACACTCCAAGCGCGGTTCCCTTCTCATCAGGGGCGGCAAGACTCTCGCCCGCCAGGCGGGCGAAATGCAGCCGCACCCGGTCATTCTCGAAGGTACGGCACAGCAGCTCGTGGGTGCTCATCTGACTTATCCGCCACAACTCCCGTCCCTCGCGCGATTGGTCCAGCATCGCCGTCGACGCCCCCAGAGGCATGGGGGCCGAGTACAGGGTCGCGGCAATCATGGGCAGCCAGGCAGCCGCCTGTTCTGAGAGCCGACGATACGCGTCGGCATCGGTGCGGGAGAACTTCGCAATCTCCGCCCAAGTGCGCTCGCGGTCCCGGTACAAAGAGAGAGTCTGTCCGTCCTCGAACAGGGAAGTGACCGGAGGATCCGGGAACACGTAGCGCAACCCGTACCTGGCTTTGAGCTTCAGCTCGTCATCCAGCAGCAGCGGGTTGGCTTGAATGAAGATATGGGCCATCGAATGCTGATCGTGCCGGAATCCGGGGACCGTCAGCTCACGGGTCACGACTCCGCCGCCGAACCAGGCATTGCGCTCGAGGACCACAACTTTTCTGCCGGCGACGGCCAGGTAGGCCGCGGCCACCAAGCCGTTGTGGCCGGATCCGACCGTGACGATATCGAACGCTTCCGACACAGGCCCCCTCTGCATACCCGGTTGGCTACCCCCGAGCGCGACAGTCTAGTTGCGGTGTGGCCCCGTCATCTCCACCCAAAAGGGGGGTCATCCCCCGCCGGACGTATGATGTGCTTTCCGCGCCTCGGAAGGAGAGTGCCCGTGTCAGACGATCCGTACGAAGAAGGCTTGAAGATTCGCAAGGCCGTGCTGGGCGAAGAGTACGTGAACCGTGCGCTCGCGAACCTCAACAGCTTCAACGCGCCGCTGCAGAGGCTCGTCACCGAGTATTGCTGGGGTGAGGTCTGGGGGCGACCTGGACTGGACCGTAAGCAGCGCAGCATGCTCAACCTGGCAATGATCAGTGTCCTCAACCGCCCGCACGAGCTAAAGGCCCACATTCGCGGCGCACTCACCAATGGGGTGACCCCTGCTGAGATCTGCGAAGTGTTCCTGCAGGTCATGATCTATGCCGGAGTACCGGCCGCCGTGGACAGCTTCCGGATCGCGAACGAAGCTTTTGCGGAGAATGGGGTCACGATAACCTGAGCCGTCCCGGCGTCCGTGCCGGCCTTGCGGGCGGCAGGATCCCGGTACGGCAGTGGTCTGATTCCGGATTGCGACCTGCAAGTGACGGAGGCGCAGCCGAGCGCCGACACATCGGGGGTATTGGTATGACCATCCGGGTTTCATCGGCGCTCCGCAGCTTGGGCGCCGCCTGTGCGCTCGCAATCGCCGCGATGGTCGTGTGGCTCGCCGCAGCCCCACGAACAACGCTTGCGGCGGCTCCCGCGAAACTGCGGTTGTACGTTCTGGATTGCGGGACCATTGCTGCGATGGACCCGACGCTGTTCGGCGTCAAGCCCGAGGAGCTGGGGCGCGAGGCCACCTTCGTGACTCCGTGCTACTTGATCGTGCATCCGAAGGGCACGCTCATCTGGGACGTCGGTCAGGTGCCGGATCAGGATATTCCTGACGACGGCACGGAAGTCGTGCGGCAGGGACTTCTGAAAGCAAAGCATCGGTTGGCGCCCCAGCTCGCGGCACTCGGCTATCCGCCGCAGAACATCACGTTCTTGGCGATGTCACACTATCACGCCGATCACACCGCCAATGCCAACATGTTCGCCGGTTCGACCTGGATTGTGCAGCAAGCTGAATACGACGCCATGTTCAGCGAAGCTAAGCTGGGTATCCGCTCACCAGAGACCTATGGCGAGCTCAAGAGTGCCAAGCGCATCACGCTCAACAATGAAGACCACGACGTGTTCGGCGACGGTTCGGTGATTATCAAGACGGCACCGGGGCATACGCCGGGACACCAGATGCTGTTTCTGAAACTGGTGCGATTTGGGCCATTGCTGCTGGCGGGTGACCTCTATCATTTGCCCGAAGAGAGGACCCTCGAGCGCGTGCCGAGCTTCGACTTCGATGCGGCCATGACGAGGCAGACACGCAGGAAGGTGGATGAGTTTCTGCATCAGACGGGCGCAACGATGTGGATTCAGCATGACCCGCCGACCTATGCGCGGCTGAAGAAGGCACCCCAGTATTACGAGTGAGATATCACAACGCGGGATCCGAGTACCGCGAGAGCCTAGAGTGACTGAGCCACCCGCGCCCAGTCGGGAGCTGTGCAAGTACCCGGAAAATCTGGTGGAAAGGGAGGGACTCGAACCCTCGACCCCGGCATTATGAGTGCCGTGCTCTAACCAGCTG
>Ga0316624_10000699_pt1 | contig 12079 bp, 7 predicted proteins | sample OWC_Aug_N3_C1_D5_FD_207657 | JGI IMG/M metagenome (GOLD analysis project Ga0316624, IMG submission 207657) | Wetland soil microbial communities from Old Woman Creek delta, Ohio, United States - OWC_Aug_N3_C1_D5_A | ecosystem: Environmental > Terrestrial > Soil > Wetlands | place: USA: Ohio...
TGGGCCTGGGGCAGTAACGAGACCGGCCGGTTGGGAGACGGCACAACGACGGGAACCTATTCTCCGGTTCCGATAGGCACAGATTCGGACTGGGTTCTGGCTTCGGCAGGAGGGAGTCACACCGTTGCTCTCAAGACGGAGGGGAGCTTATGGGCCTGGGGATTTAACCTCTATGGCCAATTAGGGGATGGCACAACGGACGATAGACATTCTCCAACAAGGATTGGAACGGATACGGACTGGACCCATGTTGCCGGAGGACGATCTCACACAGTCGCCATAAAGAACAAGAGCACTTTGTGGACCTGGGGCAGTAACGAGACCGGCCAATTGGGGAACGGCACACTCGCTTACAGGGCGTCTCCGTTTCAGGTATTAGCACTCGGTGTTCCACCCCTCCTCCTCATGACTCCGTGGGACAGTGAGGGATTCATGGGTTGTTCCTATTTCGATCCTCCCGGTTTCAGCTGGTCTGCGACGGAAACATTCAAGAGCTTTGAGATTCAGTTTTCTTTGAATCAAAACTTTAGCTCCCCGGTGAAGGTGAAGTACGCTGGGACGCTGAGCGAAATCGTGTTGAAGGCATCAACCTGGAAGAAAATTCTGCTGATGCCGGGGGCAGAAGGAGGAAGGATTTACTGGAGGCTGATGGGTATCCGGCCGGACAATACAACCGTGACGAGCGAAGTCAGATCGATCGCCATAGGGGATGCCTGGGCTGTTGGGAACCCTGAGATTTCACCGACGGAGAAGAGTTCTTTACCAATCCTAAACTGGGACAATCGATGCGGTAAGAAGTTCAGGGTATGGTTTGGAAATGACGACAATTTTACAAAGAAGAGCGTTCGTTCTTTCAGCGTGGCCAATCCCTTGGACAACGGGGGCGAGTTTGAAAAGCAGCTCACTGCAAGTCAGTGGACGTCGGTCAGGAAGTTGGTTGGGGATGCCAGCGGGGCGACGATTTACTGGAAGGTAGAGTCTTGGGATGGTATGAACCGCCATGCGGTGACGGATGTCATGAGCTTTGTGTTGACGGATTAAAGGAACAACCGCAGAAGAAGGTCTGCCCCTTTAATGTTCTCGGGAGGAGCCGTTTTTCTCCTTCTTGATGATCGTGGCAGGTCTTCTTCTGCTCGTTTATCTTCGCTTCACCTTATCCCGGCCTCGTTGGGACAGCGGCGGAGATGCGGCGCGACATAGCCGGGCAAGGTCTGGCAAGGGTTAAATATAGGCCTTGGCGATGGTCAGGTCGTTAGCGACCTTTTTGATATCCTTGATCCCCCTGATGACTTCTGCGGCTTTTTCCTTTTCTTCCAAAGAGTCCACCACACCGTGAAGCCTCACCGAATTCGGATCTTCCACGGCAATGAAAAGGTATGGGCTCATGATGCCTGCCTCTAAAAGAGCAGATTCGACCTTACGATGGAGCGAAAGCCTGCCAAGGGAATTGACCGAATCGACCCCGCAGGTCTTGATTTCGTCGGATCTCGCTGCACCGACGACCATTTCGACGGTCGAAGAGATACTCAATTTGTCGGTATTCAGAATCAGATCGTATAGATGAGGGTTCAGCCAGTCTTCATTGAAGGCAAACCTGAAGAATCCTCTTCGGTCATGATCTGCCTTTTGGATCATCTTCTCGGCAATCTCTCTTCCCACCCCTTTCTCTTGCACGACTCGCTCTATCCTTTTCTCCGTTGAGCCTGTGACCAGGACATGGAGGGCACAACCAAAAGACTGAAGCAGAAATTGGCTCCCCCTGTCAAAGAATACGGCGTCCCCCTTCCTGGCAACTTCAAAGATCACGGACTGCAGGCGATCCAGATAGACTTTCGGCTTTTCGCTGAAAAACATCTCAAAGAGAGCGGGGCCCTTTTCGCGCAATTTTTGCACGTCCTTCAGGAAACCCATTTCATCCGCGGCCTTAAACAGCTCTCCTTCGCCGTAAAAACGGTAGTTCATTTTCCCGGCTATTTGCCTCGCAATTTTTTCACCGTCCGTTCCTAACATTTCAGAGATCGTGATAAAATACATTGGGTTCACCTCCTCATTTATTTCGGGCACTGAATACCCGTGCAGACCTTCTCTTCACCTAAAGTGGTCATCCGACCCCGGCTTGTCAAGGCTTTCTTCCGACCCCACTATCTTCCTTTCTTGGCCATTCTCGTGGGTGCGATCATGGACCGTGGGTCGAGCAGCTTTTTTAGCTCCCTTTTTGGAAAGAGGCCTTCCTGTTCCACCACCTGGCGGATGGTCTTCCCTTGGTCGTAGGCCTTCCTGGCGATCCGGGCGGCTTGGTCGTAACCGATTTTCGAAGTGAGGGCTGTCGCGAGGGCGAGACTTTTTTCGATCATCTCCTCACACCTCTGCCGGTCCGCCGTCAATCCTTCGACGCATCTTTTTGTGAAGTTTTCAACGGCATGGGCAAGGAGGCGGGTGGATTGGAGGAGATGATGCGCGATCAGTGGCATCATGACGTTGAGCTCAAAATTGCCGCTGAGTCCTCCCAGGGTGATGGCCGAGTCGCTTCCGATCACGTGAGCACAAACCATGATGAGAGATTCCGGGATGACGGGATTGACTTTTCCGGGCATGATCGAGGAACCGGGCTGCGTTTCCAAGAGACGAATCTCCCCAATCCCACAACGAGGCCCGCAACCCAGCCACCGGATATCGTTTGCGATCTTGATGAGGCTGGCAGCCAGGGTTTTCAGGGCGCCGCTGGTCTCGACACAGGCGTCTCGGGCTCCCTGAGCTTCGAAATGGTCGGAGGCCTCGAAAAAGGGCCAGCCTGTTTTTTCACTGATAATGGAAATCGCTTTTTTTGCAAAAAGCGGGTGCGTATTGATTCCTGTTCCCACGGCCGTTCCCCCTAAAGGGAGCTCGGAGAGGGAATCCATGGCGTTCCGGATTCGACGGATTCCCAATTCCACCTGTCGGCCATACCCGCCAAACTCCTGCCCCAATCGGATGGGCGTTGCATCCTGGAGATGGGTCCGCCCGATCTTGAGGATGGAATGGAACTCCTTCGATTTCGATTTGAGTGCGAGATAGAGGTTTTTTAATGCCGGCATCAACTGGCTTTCGAGGAGGCTCACGGAGGAGATGTGGACGGCCGAAGGGAAGACATCATTACTCGATTGCCCGAGGTTGACATGGTCATTGGGGTGGACGGGCCGATAAACCCCCTTTTGTCTCCCCAGGATCTCATTGGCCCGGTTGGCGATCACTTCGTTCGCGTTCATGTTGGTGGAGGTCCCGGACCCGGTCTGAAAGATATCCACTCTGAACTGGTCCTCCCATCTTCCCTCCATCACCTCGGCCGAGGCCTTCCGGATGGCTCTTGCGATTTTCCCGTTCAGGAGTCCGAGGTCGAAGTTGGTCTCGGCAGCGGCATACTTGATCAGGCCCAGGGCGTGGATAAATTCGCTTTGAAATCTCCAGCCACTGATCGGAAAATTTTCGATCGCACGCTGCGTCTGGGCACCATAATAGGCCCCTTGGGGGACGCGGACCGGCCCCATTGAATCCTTTTCCGTCCTGTACGTTTGGTTCATGGCAGCCCTCTCTTTGCAATCCTCCTCTAAGCCATTGTATTGAAAAAGAGGCGGATAATCAACAACTCTGTTTCATTGACAAATCCGCGAGCCATCGATTATCATTTTTTCATCTTACAGTTGCATAAAGAAGTTCCAAAAAGGCGGTTGGGTGTGTTTGAAAACCTTCACAGCGGCACCTCTGAACGTTTTACTACTATCGTTCCAAGTGTATGACAGAAGCCACCTCCGGCTGATATCGCGTGTTGCCTATAAAACATCTAAACAACCGCTTGGGTAAGGTTGAAAAACACACCCAACCGCCTTTTCCATGCAGCGTTAAGGTTTACCAAAGCGAGAAGGGGAGAACCATGGGTAAGAATCTCGTGCAGAAGATCCTGGAGCCTCATCTGATCAGTGGAAGATTAGAGGCGGGGAAGGATCTTGCGATTGCAATCGACCAGACCCTCACCCAGGATGCCACCGGGACCATGGCTTACCTCCAGTTTGAAGCCTTGGGGATCTCCCGGGTGAGGACCCAATTCTCGATCAGCTATGTCGACCACAATACACTTCAGACCGGTTTTGAGAGCGGTGATGATCACCGATTTCTTCAGACCTTTGCCGCAAAATATGGAATCTTCTTTTCCAAACCCGGCAATGGCATCTGCCATCAGGTCCATCTGGAGCGATTTGCCAGGCCCGGGCAGGTGCTGCTCGGCTCGGACAGCCATACCCCCAATGCAGGGGCCATCGGAATGATCGCCATCGGCGTGGGAGGACTCGACGTCGCCCTGGCCATGGCGGGAGAGCCTTATTACCTCAAAATGCCAAGGGTGGTTAGGGTCAGGTTGAAGGGAAAGCTTCCTTCCTGGGCTGCCTCAAAGGACGTCATGCTGGAGCTGTTGAGACGATTAACCGTAAAGGGAGGAGTGGGCAAGATCTTTGAATTCGGAGGGCCGGGGGTAAGGACACTTTCTGTTCCGGAAAGGGCTACGATTGCCAACCTGGGGGCTGAACTGGGTGCCACGACCACGATCTTTCCGAGCGATGAGAGAACACTCGAATTTCTGAAGGCCCAAGGGAGAAAGAAGGATTGGATTTCTCTTGGCCCGGATCCGGATGCGGACTATGATCAAGCCATTGAGATCGATCTTCGTCAAATAGAGCCTCTCATCGCCCAACCCTCCAGCCCAGACAAGGTCTGTCCCATCCGAGAGGTGGCCGGGAAAGTCGTGAGACAAGTTGTGATTGGCAGCTGCAATAATTCTTCTTATCTCGACTTGATGAGTGTGGCCAGGATTCTAAGAGGGAAAAAGGTTCATCCGGATGTCAGCCTCGTGGTCGCCCCTGGATCCAGGCAGGTCCTTGAGATGATCGCCCGATGCGGAGCCTTGGCCGACCTCGTGGCCGCAGGCGCTCGAATCCTGGAATCAGCCTGCGGCCCCTGCATCGGAATGGGTCAGGCCCCTCCGTCGGACGCCATTTCCGTCCGAACGGTCAACCGGAACTTTCTGGGGCGAAGTGGAACAGCGGATGATCGGGTCTATCTCGCCAGTCCTTATGTAGCGGCGGCATGCGCGCTGACAGGGGCGATCACGGATCCGAGGACCTTGGGACCCAGGCCGCCCCGCATCGCCCTACCCCAGAGGTTTATCATCGATGACAGTCTGATCCTTCCTCCTTCGGCAAAGCCGGAAAGCGTGACGGTCGAGCGCGGGCCGAATATTAGGTCCTTGCCCCTGCGTGGTCCCATGGAGGATCTGTTGGAAGGCTCAGTCGTTTTGAAAGTGAAGGACGATGTCACTACCGATGAAATCCTCCCTGCCGGAGCAAAGGTTCTCCCTCTTCGCTCCAACATTCCCGCCATTGCAGAGTATGTCTTTGAGAGGATCGACCCGAGCTTTGTGAGGAGGGTGAAGGATCTGGGGGGGGGATTCGTCGTGGGAGGAGAAAATTACGGGCAGGGTTCGAGCCGGGAGCATGCCGCCTTGACTCCGATGTACCTGGGGATCAAGGCCATCTTGGCGAAATCCTATGCCCGCATTCACCGCTCCAATCTGATCAATTTCGGCGTTCTTCCCCTGACGTTTAAAGAAGACGCGGATTTTGAGAAGATCAAACAGGGAGACCGGCTCAAGATCGAAGAGATTCATACCAGACTGAGGGGAGGCGGATTCCTCAGGGTTGAAAATGTCACGCAACAGAGGGTCTTCGATGTCGCACACGGACTCAACGATCGAGAAATAGAGGTCCTGCTGGCCGGAGGATTACTGAACTACATCCGAAGCAGAATAGCCGGGAGATGACTCTTTCCAAAGCTTGAATGACCTGTGCGAAGCATGACTTTCTTCTTTTCATTCGTCTTCCATGGTGCCTATCTTTGCTCAAAACAAGACTGCATCGGATCTCCCCTTCTTATCGTGCCCGATAGACTGAACTGTGCAACCGGAGCCATGAATTTCAATGGTTGCTCTTTAAGGTGGTTATAGTAGAATAAGTGGGGGAAATTAAGACATGGGAGCTATCATTCCAATCGTCCTTGGCATGCTCGTCGGTTTCCTCTTGGCCGGAGCAGTTTGGGCGGTTTTTTTGCGTATTACCCTTCAAGAGTTCTTAGTGGTCGTGGCTCATCGAATTTCAAAAATTAGAAAAATAGTATGGAGATTCTTGGAGCCGAATTATCAATACCATTTTCACAACGAAATTGTCGATTACCAGAAAGCCCTCAAAAACCGACTTTCCGTAGATGTCCCTCCTATCTGGTCAAAGGTTGAAGAAAGATTTTCAAAGGCCATCAGGGAAGCTACCGGAGTTGGGAATTTATATGAATATGTGGCAAGACATCTGCAGGGCAAAAAGGAGGCCAAAATCCTTAGCCTAGGTTCCGGAGCTTGTGGGAACGAATTTGAAGGAATAGCGCCCCTCCTATCGGAGCAACATTGTCAACTCAATCTGACCTGCATCGATATAAATTCAGATATCCTAAAAGCTGCTTCCCTTGAGGCTTCAAAAAGAGGGATACTCTTTACTGCTATGATCCAGGATGCAAACGAGATACGGTTGGTTCCTAATGCCTATGATGTGATTGTCGCCTATAGCTCCTTGCACCATTTTCAGAATGTGGATCACATCGCAAGCCAAATAAATTTAGCTCTATGCCCCGATGGAATTTTTGTCACGGTTGACATTCCTACGAAGAACGGCTATCGGATGTGGGACGAAACGTTCGAAGTCGTAAATTCTGTATGGAAGATCATTCCGAGGAATTATAAGATGGATCACACAAGGTATGCTGTGCCCACCTATGCGAGAATCTGTCCAAACCTAGACAGTTCCAAGGACTCTTTTGAATGCATAAACTCTGAGGCCATATTGCCGGCCCTGAGAAACCACATGGAGGAAGTAGATTTCGTGCCAGCCCTGTCCATTGCCAGAAGATTTTTTGATATGAAGTTTGGACCCAATTACGATATCAGACGGCCTCTAGACAGTGCCCTCTTTGAATTTATCATGAATCTTGACCAGTATTACATAGAGACAGGAATGCTTCAACCAGAAACGTTCTTTGGAGCCTACAGAAAGAAGATCTGATGACTCCCTCTCCAAACGGCCAAACACTCCCTTCACGGATACGAAATCTCTTATGTTCCTGATGAGATATATTTCATCTTATCCGTCGTGTCGACCTCACACCTTTTACCTGAAACCATAGACCATAGATGTGAGACATCACGGAAGGGAAGAAAAAGGGCCGAACATTATCAAAAAGATTTCCTGAAGGATCAGCTGTCTGTATAGGAAAGTCCGGTGTCAAAAGTCAGAAGTCCAGTGTCTGCATGGCGTTCTAAAAAAGGTTGAATTTTGGAAGTTTGGGTATATCATATAATTAAGGATGGAACACGAACTGGCTGGTAAAGAAATATTCAAGGAGGGAAGATGCGATGGAAGAGGCGTCCGGTACGAAGAACATCGGGCTCCGCGGAGTCAAAGTGGCCGATTCCCGGATCTCGGATATCGACGGAGAGAAAGGGAACCTGATCTACCGGGGTTTCAATATCTGCGACCTTGTTACCCATTCGACCTTTGAGGAGGTCTCCTTTCTTCTCCTCAACGACCGCCTGCCGACCCGCGTCGAGTTGGAGAAGTTCCGAGCCGACCTCGTTTCAGAGAGAGGGCTTCCCGGAGGGGTGGTGGAGTTCATGAAGATCATACCCGGATCCTCTCATCCCATGGACGTGTTGCAGGCAGCCGTGATCATTCTGGCTGGGTATGATCCCCAATTACACGAGGAGACAAGAGAGGCCAATTTGAAGAAGGCGGCCCGTTTGATTTCCAAGTTTCCCGCGTTGGTCGCCGCGTGGGATCGCATTCGCAAGGGGCAGGACCCGCTTCCTCCTTCTCGCGATCTCAGCCACGCCGGAAATTTCCTGTATATGCTGACAGGCCAATCCCCCGACCCGGAAACGGCCAAGGATTTCGACACCTGCCTGATTCTTCATGCCGAGCATTCCTTCAATGCCTCTACCTTCGCAGGCCGGGAAGTGGCCTCTACGCATGCCCATCTTTATGCTTCCGTCGGAGCCGCCCTTGCGGCGCTCTCGGGAGAGCTTCACGGCGGCGCGAACAGTGAAGTGATGAAGATGTTGCTGGAGATCGGAGAGGTGGAACGCGTAAAACCGTGGGTTTCGGAACGGCTGAGAAAAGGCGGGAAGGTGATGGGGATGGGGCATGCCGTTTACCACACCGAAGACCCGAGGGCGACCATCCTGAGAAGCATATCCGAGAGTCTCGCGGGCCGGACAGGAGACCGGCGCTGGGTTGAGTTGACGAAGGCGATCGAGGCCGCCACAAAAGAAGAGTTTAGAAAGATCAAAGGGAGAGAGATCTATCCGAACGTCGATTTCTATAGTGCTTCGGTCTACCGCATGATGGGCATTTCGACGGATCTCTTCACCCCGGTCTTTGGCGTTTCGCGTATCTCCGGCTGGGCGGCCCACATCATCGAGGAGAAATTTGCCGAGGCCCAGCCCAAGCCCGAGCTCTATCGACCGGATGCGGACTACGTAGGGAATTATTGCGGTCTTCAAGGATGTGTGTACGTTCCGATTGAAAAGCGGCTAGAGTAATCACCCCGATAAGGAACTGGCCTTGCCCAAAATCAAAGACGGCTATATTGCCATCCACGGCCACTTCTACCAGCCCCCGCGCGAGAACCCCTGGCTTGGAATCATCGAGACCGAGGAGAGCGCATCCCCTTTCCACGACTGGAACGAGCGGATCGCCTATGAATGCTATCGGCCCAACGCCTATGCCCGGATTGTCGACAGCAAAGGGAAGATCGTAGAGATCGCCAACAATTACTCCTCCATCAGTTTTAATTTTGGTCCCACACTCTTCTCATGGCTGGAGAGGAGGGCCCCGTCCGTTTATCGCAAGATCCTTGAAGCGGACCAGGAGGGCTTCAGGAGGTTCGGCCATGGGAATGCCATGGCACAAGTCTACGACCACGTGATCATGCCATTGGCCAACGAGCGCGACAAAGAGACCGAGGTCCTGTGGGGGATCGCCGACTTTGAGGCGCGATTTCGTCGGAAGCCGGAGGGGCTATGGCTGCCTGAGACCGCTGTGGATGATCGCACGCTTCGGGTATTGGCGGAGCACGGAATGCGATATCTGATCCTGAGCCCCTTTCAGGCCCTCCGTGTCAGGCCTTTCGGAGGGAAAAAGTGGGCCGATGTTTCTCAAGGCCAAATCGATATCACTCAGCCTTACCGGTGCTTCATCCGGGACGGTTCCGGGAAGAAGGGTTCGGAGCAATCGATCGATATCTTCTTTTACGATAAGGCGATTTCGAGAGAAGCGGCTTTCGGAGATCTTTTGAAAGACGGCAATATCTTTTGTCAGCGATTCGTCGAGGGATACCAGGCCTCGAGGAAGAGACCGCAGCTGATCCACGTGGCTACGGACGGGGAGACGTACGGACATCACAAGAAGTTCGGCGATATGACCCTGGCCTATGCATTGAAAGAGGGGTTTTCGTCGAGGGGATTTGAGGTCACCAATTATGGAGCTTATTTGAAGAGGTTTCCTCCGGTCTATGAGGTGGAGATTCAGGAAGGGCCGAGGGGAGAAGGAACCTCCTGGAGTTGTGCCCATGGGGTGGCCAGATGGAAGGAGGATTGTGGCTGCAGCACAGGGGGAAGGCCGGGATGGAACCAGAAATGGAGAAAGCCCCTTCGGGAGGCGCTCGATCTTTTGAGAGACGAGTTGGCTCCGATCTTCGAGAGCGACGGGGAGAAGGTATTCAAGGATGCATGGGAAGCCAGGAACGGATATATCGATGTGATTTTGGATCGATCTCCCGGAAACATAAACCGGTTCTTCGATCGATACGGCATCAGAGGACTGGAGGGGGAAGGAAGGATCCAGGGTCTCAAGCTCCTGGAGATGGAGAGACACGCGTTACAGATGTATACAAGTTGCGGCTGGTTCTTCGCTGATCTCTCGGGGCTGGAGACCGTCATCGTCCTTCAGCATGCTGCCAGGGCGATCGAGCTGGCCCAGGGGATGGGGAAGAAAGGGATTGAGGAGAGGTTTCTAGACCGTTTATCCTGGGCGAAAAGCAATCTGCCGGAGATGGGAGATGGTCGCCAAGTCTATCAGCAGCTCGTCAAACCCAGATCCGTCACGCTGGACAAGGTGGTGAACCACCATGCCATCTCTTCCCAGCTCAATGACCCGGATCGGGTGAGAAAGATCTTCTCCTATCAGGTCGAGAAGATCCATCAGGAGCGGATCGGGGGAGAGAGCGGTTCGTTCCTCTTGGGCGAGGTGAGAATTACTCCAGAGACCATTCCCGAGCCAAGAGAGTTTTTCTTCGGATCGATTCCGTCTGCGCAGGACATCTTTCGGACCTGGATTTCGGAGAGTAGGGAGTTAGACTTCGTCCGGGTGAAGCAGAAGATAGCCCTTGGTCCCGGAGATAGCGAGACCGAGAAGTCCGGAGCTCTCACCGCACTTTTGGGGGACCGCTTCTTGACGATTCGCGACGTTTTCAAGGAAGAGAGGCAGATGATCTTCCAGGAGCTCATTCAAGAAGAGTTGAAGGAACACAGACAGAGCTACGCCGAACTCTTCGACCGGACGAGCCGGACTGTCGAGGCATTGGCGAGAGAGGGCTTAGAGATTCCCTACGAGATTCGGGTGGCCGCCGAGGTAACGTTGAGCGCCCGTCTATTACAAGAGGTCGAGGAGTTGGAAAAGGATTTTTGCAAGGCCATCCATAGGGAGAAGATTGAGCAGATTCTCGAGGAGGCGACAGAGAACGGTTTTCAACTGAGAAAAGAAGGGCCGGTCCGGGTCTTAAACGGGATGCTCAAGGAGAAGATCGAGGCCCTTCAGAGGGGGGCCGCCCAACATCAAGCCGCCCATGCAGAAAGTTCCGGGCTGCTCGAGCAGGGAGCCGATGAGATCATTCAGCTCCTCGGCCTGGCAGACCGGTGGGGCTTTCAACTTTCGAAGGAGGAACCCCAGGACATCGTGGGTGAGATGCTGGGTGAGTGTCTTGGAGGTCTTGAAGAGTGCTGGTGGGGGGAGGGTGCGAAAGGGAGATCTCTTCCTCCCAAACTGGTTATCCTTGCTGAGAAGTTAGGGTTCAACGTGGAGGGCCTTGCGAAGGTGGCCCATCCGGCGATTTCAGACAACCCCTGATCCCCGGGCCATGGAATTGGATTTGCGCCAGCATGGCTTTCCCCTGTCTTTTCTGATCTCTCTATTAGGAGCGGGCAGGGACGGATTCCCCGGAGGATGGGGGGTAGCTATTCTTGCCTTTGTATTTTCGTATTACTTCGAGTATTCGATCCACGTCGTTGATATTGAAGGGTCCCAGAGAATAGACGTTTCCGTCGTAGGCTGCCGAATAGGTATTCAAGATGTCCGCCATGGTGGTTACGATGCGGCTCAGCTCTCCCCATTTGATGGATGCATCCTCTTCGAGCTTGGTTTTACTCAGGACATAACCTTTCTCGAATTTAGTTAGAGGTCTATCACGCCTAGGCTTGAGGCTTGACAGTAATTCTATCTTTTCAATCTTGAGCCGATCGTTTCTGATTCTCTGAAATGTGATAGGTTCCCCGCTTAGCATCCATTGATTGTGAGAATCATCCTTGCGGCTCTTTAGTTCATCGGCGGAAAAAATCTCCCGGTTATTCTCAACGAAGGAGAGGAAATGGAAGAAACCTCTTTCAGAACTCTTTCCAAACAACTTGTCAACCCCGAGCACAATGGCTGCAAACAAGGCATCGATGGTCAACTTGAAAAAGACGGGTGAGAGATTCATCTCATCCAGTCTATCCCGCATCCTTTCGTGCAAATGATGGTAAAGACGAATGTAGCTTGCCAGCCTTTGTGCCTCGTCGTACAGGGCCTCTCGATATTTTTCGAATTCTTTGTCAGCCTCTTCTGCTTTCATCTCTTCGTATCGTCAACCTCAGATGTAACCTGCAATTTTACAAAATCTTATACCCACCCGCGGATCTTGT
>Ga0316624_10000700_pt1 | contig 12073 bp, 10 predicted proteins | sample OWC_Aug_N3_C1_D5_FD_207657 | JGI IMG/M metagenome (GOLD analysis project Ga0316624, IMG submission 207657) | Wetland soil microbial communities from Old Woman Creek delta, Ohio, United States - OWC_Aug_N3_C1_D5_A | ecosystem: Environmental > Terrestrial > Soil > Wetlands | place: USA: Ohio...
CGACTCGACGCCTTCTTCGCGTGCGTGTTGTCCCAGAACGTGGCAGACAGACCCGCCACGGTGCCCGAGTGGCTCGCGAGGTTGGAACTCATGATGTCCGACATCGGCGCCGGTCCACCGTTCCAGGTCGTGAGCTGATCGCACGTCTCCGGTGGGCGCGCTCAGCGCGTCCAGAGCCCGCGGTTCGTGCTCGAGGTGGCGACCGAGGCCGGCGCCATCGAGGTTGTGAGACGGTTTTCCGGTAAGATACCCGGGCGGTCACGATCGCCCCTGCCGCGTGTCCTCTGGGCCGCCGCCGTTTCATGCGAAGCCGTCGATTCGAAGCCCCGTGTACCCTCGTGCTGTCGGCCGCCCTCGTGGTCGCGAGCGGATCGGCGCCCACCTCGAGCCGCTCCGCCGGCCCGGCGCCGGCGGGGCTCGCAGGTCAGCAACTCGAGGCGGCCAGGCTGATGGCGCGGTCGCTCGAGCGCATCAAGGCGCTCCGTCTCGCCAGGGGGCTGCCGATCGATCGAACCCTCGACCCCAACGAGACGGGCATCATCGGCGAGGAGTTCACGCCGCTGACCACCTCGCTTGGCGAGGTCGAGGCCAAGCGGACCTCGGCCAACCCGGCGTTCGCGGCGCTGATGGTGAACTACTTCCACGGGGCCGGCCTCGAGCGCGGGGACGAGGTGGCGGTGGGCGCCAGCGGGTCCTTCCCGGCGCTCCTCCTCGCGACGCTGTGCGCCGCGCGCGTGCTCGAGCTCGAGCCGATCGTGATCTACTCGATCGGGGCCTCGATGTACGGCGCCAACCTCCCGGGTTTCACCTTCGTCGACATGCTCGACGGCCTGCGCGGCTCCGGGCTGCTGCCGTACCGCCTGGCGGCGGTGTCGGCCGGCGGCGCCAACGACCGCGGCGAAGGCGTGCTGTTCGACGAGGATGGAGCGGCGCTTCTCGCCGAGACGCGCCGGAGCGGCCTGCCGATCATCGGCGCCTCGTCGCTCGCTGACAACATCAGGCAGCGGCTCCGCCTCTACGACAGCTCTTCCGCCGGGAAGCCGATCCGTTGCTTCGTGAACATCGGCGGAGCCTCGGCCAGCTTCGGCGACACCCCGGCTTCGCTGGCGCTGCCGAACGGCCTCGTGCTCACCGTTCCCGAGGTGCCTCGCGGGCCGACTCGCGGGCTGGTCTACGAGTTCGCGGCGCGCGGCGTTCCGGTCGTGCACCTGTTGTTCGTTCGCGGGATCGCCCGCGACAATCACCTGCCATTCGACCCGGTTCCGCTTCCGCCGGTCGGCCAGGGTGGCGTGTACGTCGCGTCGAGCCGTTGACGGGTGGCGCGGGCCCTCGCGCCCGCAGTGGAGGAGCAGCTCATGAAGTGCAATCGGTGGGCGTCTCTGGCGGTGGTCGCGGCGGTGATCGCGGTGCTGGGCGGGGCGGGTCCGGCTGCGGCGGCGGTGTCTGGTGCGGCTCCGGTCAAAGGGCAGCTCCCGCTGCTCATCACGAACGCGGGGCAGGGGCCGGGGGCCAAGATGGCGCGCCTCCTCGTGCAGCGCACGGGCGTGGTCACCGACTTCGACTACAACGCCGAGCCACGCGAGGCGGATCTCAGGAAGCGGCCCTACAAGACCCTCATGGTGGTCCTGGGATCGACGGCCAAGGGCCTGGGCGCGTCGGGGATCACGATCGAACAGGAAATCGAACGCCTGAACGGGATGATCGCGGAGGCGCGGAAGCTCAAGATGCAGATCGTCGTGGTGCTGCTCGAGGGTAAGACGCGGCGCGGCAAGCCCGGCGGCGCCGATGAGCGCTCGATCGACGCCGTCGCGCCCTTCGGCAGCTACCTGGTCGTCAAGAAGGACGGCAACGAGGACGGGCGCTTCGACGCGATAGCGAAGAAGAGCGGGGCGCCGCTCACCTTCATCGATGACGCCATGGATTTCAGCGAAGTCGTGAAGCTGATGTACGGCAAGTGAGCACCTACGCCACGACGTCGTACACGCTGGCGGTGATGGTCATCACCTTCGCCCTGAGCAGCTGGCGGCTCAGGTCGCCGGAGTTGTCGATGGTGGTCACCGCCGTGGTGGGGGCGCTGGTGGCGGGGCTTGGTTTTCCTGCCCGGCTGTTCGTCGAGGGCACGTTCACCTTCCTGGACCTCGCCTTCATCTTCGTCACGGCCTGCGTGTTCATGAACGCCTACTCCGAGGTCGGCGCGATGAACGCGCTGGTCAGGGCCCTGGTGATCCGGCTGCACCGCCGGAAGCGGCTGCTGCTGCTGGTGCTGGCGGGCCTGATGCTGATCCCGGGGGCTCTCACCGGCGCCGGCGTGGTGTCGGTGCTTGTCGTCGGCGGGCTGGTGGCCGCGGTCCTGCGCCTGATGGGGCTGTCGGACGAGCGGACGGCTGCCTTCGTGTTCATGCTCGGCATCCTGTCGGCGGTGGCGCCGCCCATCAACGTGTGGGCGATGCTGATGGCGGCCGGCGCGAACATGCCCTACGTGGGCTTCGACCTGGTCCTGCTGGTGCCGGTCCTGCTCGTGGCGGCCTTCACGGCGCTGTACCTGGGCTGGGGCGCGGTGCCTCAGTCGAAGAACGCGATCCTCGCCGGGCTGCCGCCCCTGCCCGAGGGGATGACGTGGTGGCGAGCAGCCATTCCCCTGGTGCTCCTGCTCGTTCTGAGCCTGGCGACGAAGTACGCCGCGTTCGCGGTGCCCACGCTGGGCTTCCCGCTGATCTTCCTGATCTGCACGATGGCGACCGTCGCGGTGGACCCTGTCCGGCGGCCGTTCGGCCGGTGGTACGCGGTGGTGAACGAGACCGTCGAGCAGGTCTTTCCACTGGTGGCGACGATGGTGAGCGTGGGCGTGCTGGTGAACATTCTGGCCGCCACAGGGGTGCGGGGGCTGATCGCGATCAGCTTCGTGGCGCTGCCCATCATCGGCATCTACGCCACGTCCTTGATGGTCTGCCCGCTCGCACAGGGATCGCTGGGGTTTGGCAGCGCCGTCATCCTCGGGACGCCGCTCATCTTCGTCTTCAACGCGGTGGGCGGAAACGTGACCGTGGTGGCCGCCGCCTTCTCCATGCTGTTCGCCCTTGGGGATTGCCTGCCGCCGTCACGCATCGTGGGCCGTACGGCGATCGAGACGGTGGGCTACCGGGGCAGCTACACGTCGTTTCTCAGGGCGACAGCCGTACCCTGGGTGGCGATGGGCATCGTCGCGCTGACCATGCTGATCGCCCCGAACAGACTGGCGTTTCTCGTGCGGTACTGAGGAGGGCAGGGAGGGGATGTCGATGATCCTTGTCCAGGAAGTCATCCACCAGATCTACTTCGTCATGTCGGCAATCGTGGCTCTCCTCCTGCTGACGCGCCTCTTCCGCAGGAAGAGCCGCCCGGGGCTGGCCTACGACATCGTGTACGTCTACACGATCGTCCCGTTCCTCCTGCGCGCCCTGCACATCAAGTGAGGTGGCCACAGTGAGCACGAGCGCGGACCGGCACGAGGCGGGGAGCAGGGGTGGCGGGGGCGGCCGCAGACTGGGACTGCGGCGGCTTGCGCTCCTGATCGCCGTGGCGGCGATCGCGGTGGCCGGGACCAGGGAGATCGCCGAGCTACGCGCGTACCGCGAGAGCGTGGTCGCATCCGAAGCACTGACCAGGCGGGTGCCGCTCAGCACGTACTTCGACGGCATCAGAGGCACGCTGATGGACGCGCCCGTTTACGTGTTCGACTCGGGCGCACCCGGCGGCTCGGTGCTGATACTGGCCGGCACCCACCCTTACGAGCCCGCCAGCCCGACGATGGCCTACGTGGTGATGGAGAACATCGAGGTCAGCCGGGGCCGGGTGTTCGTGATTCCGCGCGCGAGCATGAGCGCCTCCTCGCTCGGGATGCTCGGCAACGCCTACCCGGCGTTCTTCCGCGTCAAAACCCCGTGGGGCGAGAAGAAGTACCGGATTGGCGACCGCGAGACGAACCCGCTGGATCAGTGGCCAGACCCGTTCACCTTCGTTCACTACCCGTCGCGGCAGAACCTGGCGTACCAGGACAGCCGGAACCTCAACCGCGCCTTTCCCGGCCGCCCGGACGGGAACCTGACCGAGCGCACCGCGTTTGCCATCACCGAGATGATCCGTCGCGAGAAGATCGACTTGACCGTCGATGTCCACGAGGCATCGCTCGGGTACCCGGTCGTCTCGACCTATGTCTGCCACCAGAGGGCCGAGGAGATGTGCATGATGGCCGCGATGATCCTCTCGGCCGAGCAGTTTCCCATGAAGACCGAGACCTCGCCGAAGACGCTCCGCGGCCTGACGCACCGCGAGATCGGCGATTTCACCGAGAGCTTCGCCGTGCTGATGGAATCGCCGGAGCCGTTCATCGACAAGTTCGTCGGCCCGATGACGGAGGATCTGATGGTGACCGGCCGCGACGAGTTCGAGCAGACGGCGGCCGACCGCGGGCTGCTCTACACGGACTACAACATCAAGACGGGCGCCTCGATCGATTACCGTGTCGCGCGCCACCTGGGAGGCGCCGCCGAGATCGTCAAGCAGATGGGCGAGTTCTACCCGGCGAAGCGCGTGAGTGCGAGCTGGCCGACCTTTGCCGAAGTGATGCAGCACGGCGTCGGGTACTTCCTGCACGATCCGTCGAAGGCGGACGGGCGCAGGGTGTTTTTCAACTGAGCAGGGATCGGGGATCAGAGAGCTGGCCACTGGCCACTGATCACTGGCCACTGATCACCGGCCACTTCAGGGATCAGTATGGTGTGTTCCGTCGGGAGGCAGCGCATGAAGAGGCAATCGAAGAGCGTGGTGTGGCTGTTGGTCACCACGGTGATCGTCGAGTGGGGACCGGTGCTGGATGCGTGCACGATCCTCGGCATCGGCAAGAAGGCCACCGCCGATGGGGCGGGCATCATCTCGCACAATGACGACTCGTCGGTCGCGAACTTCCCGCTCCGCATCGTCCCTGCGCAGGACTGGCCCGAGGGCGCGACACGGAAGATCGTCGCCAACGGCCACACCAACGACGGGGGCACCGTGCTCGGCACCATGCCCCAGGTCCGGCACACGTATCGCCACCTGATGTCGCGCTACTCGTTCATGAACGAGAAGGGCGTGGCGATCGCGGAGTCCACCTTCGGCATCGACACGACGACCGACTACGGCAGGAAGGTCAGGGACGTGATGTGGACGAAGGGGGACGGTCTGATCGACTGCTGGATGGCCCAGGACGTGGCGCTCGAGAGGGCCGCGAGCGCGCGCGAAGCCGTGCAGGTGATGGGCCAGGTGGTCAAGGAGTACGGATTCCTGACCGAGACCGGCGGCGGCGGCGAGACGATGACCGTCACGGACGGGAACGAGACGTGGGTCGTGGAGTTCTACGGGCGCGACATCTGGGCCGCCGTGCGAATCCCGGAGGACCATCTGTTTGTCGCCGCGAACCGGGCGAGGATCGGTGAGATCGACCCGGCCGACAAGGCCAACGTCATGGCCGCGCCGAAACTCGTCTCGTTTGCCGTCGAGCAGGGCTGGTTCGATCCGAAGGCGGGCAAGCCGTTCGTCGTCCACGAGATCTACGCGCCGGACGACCCCGTCACCTCGTCGCGCCGCGAGTGGCGCGTCTTCGACCTCGTCGCACCATCGCTCAAGCTGCCGCCGGACCTGGCGCGGTACCCGTTCTCGGTGAAACCCGATCACCCGCTCACGCTGGAGGACATCCGGAGGATCCACTCCGACTACTACGAGGGCACGGCGTATGACATGACGAAAGGGCCGGCGGCCGGCCCTTGGGGCGACCCGATTCGCTACGTCAACCGGGGAGGCAAAGGATCGTTCGAGCGGAGCATCAACGTCCAGCGCACCTACTACCTCCACATCGGCCAGGTCAACGCCTCGCTGCCGGACCCGCTCCGGGGCACGAGCTGGTTCGCCTACGGCGCGCCCGACACCTCGTACCTGACGCCGCTCTGGCCGATCATGACCGAGCTGCCCGCCTCCCTCGGCCGAGGCGACCGCTACGGGATCTTCGACCGGGAGTCGGGGTTCTGGACCAACATCTACGTGCAGCAGATGGCCGAGCTCCACTACAACGAGGCCATCAAGCACGTCCGAGCGGCGCGCGAGCCGCGGCTGCGGACGCTTTACCAGGTCACGCCGGCGATCCTCGAGATGGCGGCACGGACCTATCCGAACGACCCGAAGGGCGCCGTCAGCCTGCTGACCCAGTTCGGCTACGCCAACGCCGTTGCCTGGCAGCGCGACTGGCTCGCGCTTGGCGACATGCTGCTGGCCAAGTACGCCATGGGGATGGTGGATGGCCAGACGACCGGCTATCCGCAGTGGTGGAACGAGATCATCGGGTACAAGCCGCTCGTGCGGTAGCGTGCGGCCGTGGCGTCGCGGCGGTCGTGGCGGTACGGCGGTGAAATCCGTGAACGTCTCCGGCAAGATGCGCGTGTCTACCGGCTCGAGGCCAAACGGGGAGCCGGGCCCGGGGAAGGCCCTCGAGGAGCGCGTTCCGTACCGCGCGACCAGCCTGTCCTCTGCGTACCAGGGAATCGACCATCTGCCGGTGTCGGTCATTCTCTACGACGTGCGAAGCCTGTACAACGTCGGCTCGTTCTTCCGGACCGCCGACGCGGCCGGGATCGAGATGCTGATTCTCTCCGGCATCACGGGGCGCCCGCCGAGCAGGCAGATCGCCAAGACCGCGCTTGGCGCCGAGCGGGCGGTTCGGTGGCAGGGCTGCGACGAGCCGGCACGACTGGTGGTGCAGATGCGCGCCCGCGGGTACGAGATTGCCGCCATCGAGACCAGTCTACGCGCGGTCGATCTGTTCGACTGGCGGCCGCGATACCCGGTGTGCGTGATCTTCGGCCACGAGGTCGAGGGGTTGGGACGCGAGCTTCTCGATCTGTGCGACACGCACGTCCGCATCCCGATGCTGGGAAAGAAGCACTCGCTGAACGTCGCCACCGCTGGCGGGGTGGTTCTCTACGAGCTGCTCAGGAAATACCGGCGGTTGATCCAGGAGGGTGGCGGTGGCACGTGACGCGTCCGTGACGCCAGGCCTTCGGGCGTGTGGCCCTCGGGTCCGGATCACCGCGACAGTGTCGCGACCACCGGCGCGTGATCGCTGGTGCCGACGCCCGCCATGACAGGGCAGGAGAGGATCTCGCCGACGAGCTTCTCGCTGGCGAGCACGTAGTCCAGTCGCCAGCCGACGTTGCGCTGGCGCATGTTGCGCCAGGGCGGCCACCAGGTGAACATCTGCTCGTTCAGAGGATCCAGGGCCCGGCCCATGTCGACGAGGCCCTGCCCGAGGATCCGCTCGAGCAGCGCTCGCTCTTCCGGCAGCTGCCCGATGGCACTTGCCTTTCGTTCCTTGGGGTGGACGTCGATCTCGGCGCGTGCCACGTTGAGGTCGCCGCACAGCACCAGGCTGGTGCCGCCCGCGCGGCAGGCCGCGGCGTGCCGCTCCATGGCCTCGAGGAATCGCATTTTTGCCGGAAAGTCCTTGCCGCCGTTGGGCACGTAGATCGATGCCACCTCCAGAGCGCCGACGCGCGCGGTCACCACCCGGTTTTCGAAGTCGAAGTCCGGGTGGGCGAACGTGGGCCGCTCCGGGCAGACATTCTTGCGGATGAGCAGCCCGACGCCCGAGTAGCCGCGTTCGCCGTGCCAGCAGGCCCAGTAGTCGCCGAGGCTGAGTGCTTGGAGCGAGGCCGGCACCTGCAAGGCGGCCGCCTTGATCTCTTGCAGGCACACCACGTCAGGCTGCTCCTTGCCAAGCCAGTCGAGCAGTTGGGCCTCGCGCGCGCGGATGCCGTTGACGTTCCAGGTGGCAATCTTCAGCATTGCCTGTTCTCTGCTGTCTTGCCCGTTCTGCCTTCATCCTCTGGTGCCAGCGACGTGCCTGGCTGCGGGCTCTGGGAATTGAAGCTCGACCACGGCCCGTCTCTGCTACCGCCCCACCTGCACAGGAGGTATACAATACGCCCCGCCTGGCCTGAGGAGCCATTCTCATGCAACCGCGGGTCGCCGTCGGCGTGGTGGTCGTCTGCTTCGGGTTCGCGAACCTCGCGGGTCTTGCCCAGCAGTCCTCCCGGCCCGCCGCTCCGGTCGTGCCGCCCGAGCCCGTGGGGACCGACCCCGGCGACATGGCGAAGCGCCTGGCGGACTACGTCGAGGCGTTCGAGCGCGAGATCACGGCCATCGTCGCCGAGGAGCGGTCCGTCCAGGTGATCCAGCCGTGGCGCGGCGCGCCCTCGGACCCGGAGAAGGAGCCGGCGCTCGCCTGGCTTGAGCCGGGGACGCGGGCGAAGAAGGACAGCTCCACCATCTCCCGCCGGCAGCTCGTCTCCGACGTCCTCATGGTACAGCGCGCCGGGCAACAGTGGCAGAGCTATCGCGACGTTGCGGACGTCGATGGAGAGCCCATCCACGACCGGGAGAGCCGCGTGCAGCGGCTGTTCCTGTCCGGCGGCGATCGTGCGGCGTTCCAGCAGCTTGCGTTCGAGAGCGCCCGCTACAACCTGGGCAACATCCGCCGCGACCTGAATCTCCCCACCACGGCGCTGTCCTTCTTGCGGCGCGAGAACCACCCCCGTTTCGAGTTCAAGCGCCAGAAGGACGAGACCATCGACGGGCGCACCTGTCGCGTGCTCGCCTACCGGGAGAGGAAGTCACCCACGCTGGTCTCGACACGGAACAGCGGCGACGTGTTTCTGTACGGGCGCGTGTGGCTCGACAAGGAGGACGGCCGGGTCAGGCGCACCGAGCTGCGGTTCGACCGCGCGGTTGCCAACACCCAGAGCGGCGAGCTCACCTCTGGCGGGGCAACGGGTCTCGGTGGCTTCCGCTCGTGCATCAGGGTGGACTTCGCGCCTCTCGACGGCGTCGTCACGCTCGTCCCGTCGCGCATGTGGGAGTGGCACGAGGGGGTGAACCAGCTGGGCAGGATCGGCGGCGACCTCACCGGCCTGCAGGCGCTGGCCACCTACTCGAACTACCGGCGGTTCCAGGTGACGACGAGCGAGACGATCAAGAAGTGACGCTCCGCGGCGCGGCTGGCCACCTGACAGCTTCACTCTCTTCCCGGCGCGCTGCTGGGTGCGACCCCCAGCTCCGTGCGCGCCCGATCGAGCAGCATCATCGCGCTCGCGGCCGCCGACGCGGCGTTCCACGCCCCTGAAGTATCGCCGCGCGCCATCGCCTCGAGGCGCGTCGTCGCCGACAGGGCGCCGAGCACGCACACCGTGCAGAACAGCTCGTGCGTGGCCTTCAGCGTCGGCGGCGGCCCGATCCCCGCCAGGGCCTGGCGGATCGACTCGAACTCGCCAGTGGCTGCTTTCAGGTGTGCCTCCGGGACAGGCGTCAGCGCGTCGAGCGAGGCGAGCAGCGGCCGCAGCCGCTGCAGGCGATCGAGCGCGTTCGAGGTCTGCTGTAAGTAGCGCTCGACGTCCTTCGCAGGCGCTCGCGTGGCTGCCTCCTTCGAGGCGGCAGCCGGGGGCGGGACAGTCGCCACACGAGCCACGGTGGGCTCCGGCGACAAGGGCGCCGCAGGTGGCGCGGCCTGAGCGCCTGCGACGGGTGGCGCCAGATCGGCCGAACCCGGGGTGTCGACGACCACCGTTACCTCCCCGCGCTGGCGCCCGTCTTCCTCGATCCGATAGGGCGCCGCCCGGGCGAGATCGATCACCACGCGCGCAACCGGCGGCTGAGCCTGGTTGAGGGCCACGCGCACATCGCGCACGACAGGATGTCCCTCCACCAGGATTCCCGCGGTCGCCGTCGTTACGTTCGGGAAGTCCAGGCAGATGTTGGGCGAGTCCCCGAGGACGCGGACGGTCGGCGATGGCAGCGGGCCATCGGCCTCCACGATGATCGACACCTCGCCCCATCCGGGCCCCAGTCGCACCGATCGCACCACCGTCCCGGACGCGCCCGGGCCCGGCGTTCGCGCGCGCGACTCTGGCGCCGGTGTCAGTGCGGCCGCCGCGCCGGCTCGGGCCGAGGGAGCGGCGGCAGGCGGCGGTGCGGCGGACTCGCGACGGGGCCTGGGCGAGCCGACCTGCGCCGGGGCTTGCGGCGTGGTGATCCGCGCCGGGGGCGGCGCTGACTGAACACCGGCCGGCACACTGATGACCACCTTCAGTTCCCCGCGCTCGCGCCCTCCCGCCTCGATTCGATAAGGCGCTGCTTGCGCGAGATCGATTACCACGCGCGCGACCGGCGGCTGAGCCTGGTTGAGGCCCACGCGCACGCGGCGCACGAAGGTGCGCCCCGCCGCACGGCTCCCCGAGGTCGCCGTCGTCACGTTTCGGAAGTCCAGGTAGATGCGCGGCGGGCTGCCGAGTACGCCGACCGCCGGCACCGGCAGGGGGCCATCGGCTTTCACCGTGATCGCCGTTTCGCTCTCAGCCGGCGCCAGCTGCACCGACCGCACGATTGTCGCGGACACACCGGGACTCGGCGTTCGCAAGGGGGGAGCCGCAGACTCACGGCCGGCATTCGGCGATGCGCCGCTTGCAGGCGCTTGCGGCTTGGCGATCCGGGGCGAGGGCGGCGCGGATTGAACCGCGGCCGGCACGCCGATGACCACCGTCAACTCCCCGCGCTGACGATTGCCGGCCTCGACTCGATGCGACGCCGCCTGAGCGAGTTCGACCACGACGCGGGTAACGGGCGGCTGAGGCTGGTTGAGGGCGACACGCACCCGGCGCACGACGGCATTTCCCTCCACACGGATTCCCGTGGTGGCCGTCGTCACGTTTCGGAAGTCCAGGTAGATGCGGGGCGGGCCCCCGAGGACGCCGACATCCGGCAGCGGGAGCGGGCCGTCGGCCTCCACGATGATCGCCACCGCCCCGGCCGTTGGCGCCAGTCGCACGGATCGTACCGTCGTCCCCGACGCCAGAGCGGCACTCGGTGCCACGATGAACAAGGCGACGGCAACAGGCGCCCAGACCTGTCTCATGATTGCTCGAGCACCGGCTGGTCGTGCAGACGTCCTGCGCGCCGGTGGGAGATCGACGGGCATCATGATGAACCGAGGGCCGGTGGTCATGACGGGCCGAACCCGGCGCGCCGCTCGGCCGCCGGATCGGTGTCGGTGGACACGATTCGCGCCACCAGCCCAATTGTAGCCCAGCCGCCGGGGCCTCTGGATGACGCCCATCATGCCCGCGTCGGGCGGCTCTCTGGAGTATCATGCGCTCGTCCGCGTCCGGGGTGGGCGTGCCGGACGGCGGTGTCCGTCGCCGTCAGGCCCGTCACCGTCGGGTCGCCCATGCCCGACTTCACGCTGGCCGCCTACCAGGGCGGTTCAGTCACGCTGAACCAGTCGGCCCGACGGTCGGAGAAGTGACGGCGTCCAACTCATCTGCAGGGAGCGCGATCATGTGGACAAGACGCAGGTTCCTTGAACGGGTCGGGTCCGGGGTGGGCGTGGTGGCCACGCTTCGCGCCGACGGCATCGAGCGCGTGCTCGCCGCAGGGCAGGCCGTGCGCGGCCGGAGCCCTGAAGAGGTGGCGAGAGACGAGGACTACTGGTACGAGATCCAGCAGGCGTTCACGGTCGATCGCAACACCATCAACATGAACAACGGCACGATGCAGCCGAGCCTGCGCGTGGTGCAGGAGGCCATGCAACGCAACTACGAGTTCTCGGCGAACGCCGGCATTCATACCACGGACTACTTTGCGCACGATCTCGAGATCGTGCGGCGACGCCTGGCCAGGCACGCGGGGTGCTCGCCCGGGGAGCTGGCCCTGACCAGGGGTGGCAGCGAGGCGGGGCAGATTGCGGTGATGGGCATCGACCTCAAGCCGGGCGACGAGGTCGTGACGACCGACTATGACTACCCGCGGTTCCTCAACTCCTTGCGCCAGCGGGAACTGCGAGAGGGCATCGTGGTGCGCAAGGTCGCGCTACCGCCGCCGCCCGTGCCGTTCGACGTGTTCTATCGGCGCATCGAGGAGGCGATCACGCCGAGGACTCGGGTCCTGCTCGTCTGCCACATGACGCACTGGACGGGGCAGATGGCGCCCATCAAGGGGCTCGCCGCGCTCGCCCGCG
>Ga0316624_10000701_pt1 | contig 12061 bp, 11 predicted proteins | sample OWC_Aug_N3_C1_D5_FD_207657 | JGI IMG/M metagenome (GOLD analysis project Ga0316624, IMG submission 207657) | Wetland soil microbial communities from Old Woman Creek delta, Ohio, United States - OWC_Aug_N3_C1_D5_A | ecosystem: Environmental > Terrestrial > Soil > Wetlands | place: USA: Ohio...
GAAGTGCCGCGCGAGCACCGGAATGTCCTCGCGGCGATCCCGCAGCGGCGGGATGGTGATCGGAAACACCGAGAGCCTGAAGAAGAGGTCCTCGCGGAACTCCCTGGCGGCTACCGCTTTGCGCAGGTTCCGATTGGTGGCGGCGACCATGCGCACGTCCACGCGGACGGTGAGCGTTCCGCCGAGCCGCTCGAACGTGCGCTGCTCGAGCGCACGCAGGATCTTCGCCTGCAGGCTGAGCGGCAGGTCGGCGATCTCGTCCAGGAAGAGCGTGCCGCGGTGGGCCAGCTCGAACTTGCCGGGCTTCCGCCCGCCCGCTCCCGTGAAGGCTCCCTTCTCGTAGCCAAACAGCTCGGCCTCGAGCAGCGCTTCAGGAATCGCCGCGCAGTTGATGGCGACAAACGGGCCGTCGGGCCGGGGACTCAGGGCGTGGAGCGCCCGAGCGAAGAGCTCCTTGCCGGTGCCGCTCTCCCCGTCCAGCAGCACGGTCGTGTCGGTGGCCGCGGCACGCTGCAGGGCGAGCGACACCTGCCGCAGCGCGGCGGACTCACCCACGATCTTCGGCATGCCCCGCCGGAGCGCCAACTCCTCCTTCAGCAGCAGGTACTCGGTGACCAGCCGTCGCTGCGCCAGCGCGCGCTCCACGATCAGCAGCAGATGGTCGGGCTCAATCGGCTTTGCCAGGAAGTCGAGCGCGCCTTCTTTCATCGCCGCCACCGCGTCCTGGATGCTGCCGTAGGCCGTCATCACGATCACCGGCAGACCCTCGTCGAGCTCCTTGGCGGCCCTGAGGACCCCGAACCCGTCACCGGATGGCAGGCGGAGGTCTGACAGCACGAGCAACGGTGTCGTCTGCCGGAGACACCGCAGGGCCTCCGGTTCGTCGCATGCTTCGATCACCGCGTAGCCGTGCGACTCGAGGGCGTGCCGTAGCATCGACCGGAGCGAGTCCTTGTCCTCGACGATCAGGATCTGTGCGGGGATCGGTGAATGCGAACGGGAGGATTGCGTCACGCTACCTGATCCACCCCGGAAGAACGTGGGTACGCCGCGCCTCTTCCTCGAGTTCGGACAGACGGGCGGAGGCTTCCTCCATCTCGCGGTACTTCTTGTCCTTCTCCGCCATGGCCCTCTCGATTTCCCTCGCGATGGGGTCGCGCTCGGACACATCGTCGCGGCTGTAGAAGTCGACCTGCATCGCGTAGATCCGGCTATCGAGGGCCTCGACAGCCGCCTTGCTGCGCTCGAGCTTCCCGCGCAGCTCGGCCAGCGTCTTTCGCCACCAGGCTTCGTCCTTCACGGGCTGCTGCTCGGCAGGACTCGGCGCACCGGCCTCCGGACCGGGTTGGCCCGGCTGGCTCGCCTGGGCGGGTGGGGCGGCGGCCGCCGGAGGAGCAACTTGGCCGGCCTCGCCGGAGGGGGCCGGCGCCGGAGGAGCCCCTCCAAAGCGCTTCAGGTCGTCGTTGGTATAGACCTTCCCGGGCGTCTTGACGGCCTTGCGCTCCGCCTCCGCTTTGCGCGCGGCTTCGGCGAGCGACTGCTGTGCGACGGCGGTGCCGGATGTCACCAGGAGGAACGACAGTCCCCACGCGAAGTATGAAGCTCTCATGGCCCCGACCCGGAGCCTGCCGACACGGCAGGCCTCTCCACGTCTAATGGTATCGGGTCCGGAGCGACGAGGCTACACCGAGGGCTGGGAGGGCTGGGAAGGCAGATGAGGGCATGCGGGGCGATGGGCCGAGTGGGCAAGAGGGTGTCAACGGACCTCTCGCCACGAGAGCAGACGGATCGCGGCTGGCTGGATCGGACCGGCCGGACGATCGCGAGCCACCGTGGCCTCGAGGGCCCGGCGCGCTCCCCTTGATCCGAACACCTCCGCCCGGACTCGTAGCACTCCAGCACCCGGATTGTCCGGGACCACTCCGTCTCTGGTGGGGTCGTTGTCGTTCTCGGCCGGATCGTCGGCCACCAGCACGACCACGTAGAAGGGCGACCGCACCGCACCCGGAGGCAGCAGCCCTTCGAGGGGACCGTACCCGTAGAGGGCCCAGCGGGGATTGTTGGGGCCCCACCTCCGCCCCTCCCTGGTTGCGTCCATCTCGGCCGGCGTGCACCCACCCGGCTGCCCGCAGTTCAGCAGGTTCAGGACCTGTCCGAGGTCCACCTCCCCGCCGCCCGGAATCGGCCGAGCACCCTCCGGCGGGCCATCAACGAAGGACGACTGTGCGAGGCCCATGAAGGCCTGACTCCAGTCGGCGAGGCGCCTCAGGTCGGGCAGGACGCGCTCGATCCCGGCTTCGGCTGCGTAGAAGGCCGCCTGGGACGAGCGGAAGTTGCCGGCGACCAGCGCCTCGGTCGAGGTGTTGAGCACGAGGGCGAGGCCGAGCGCCGCCAGGAACAGCATGGCCGTCAGGATGACGACCAGGGCAACGCCCCGCTCGCACGATGCGGCGTCCGGCAGCACGGAACTCAACCCGCGGAAGCTCTTCGAGCTCATCCGACGATCCGCTCGGCGGACCCCGAATGGGGTCGCCGCTTCGAAGAATCGAGCCGCCACCGGAGCCACGGCTACGGCTTGACGGCTTGCGTGCCTGCCTACCATCACCGGCCGAGGTTGAGGTTGCGCGGTGTGACGTCGAACCGTATCTCCTGGTCGGGGACGAAGCGCTCGCCGCCTTTGGAGATTCCGCCTCGGGCGAACAGCACGCCGGCCGGCCCGCGGAGCGCGCTTGAGGCCACCTGTACACGCATCGTCACGGCGACCTTCCGGACCCTCAGCAGGTCCGCATCGAATCGTCCTGGCACGCCGGCGTCGGGACACCACGGGCCATCGCGGAGGCTCGCCGGGTCGAGCCGGACCAGCCCGTCTCCCCCCAGGCTGAGGTCCGCCAGGCGTGGCACGTGCGAACCGGCGACGAGGGCGAAGACACAGTTCTCTCCGGCCGGCCAGGTGTCGCGCGGATCGTCCACCTCCGCCTCGGGCGGCCTGGGCCCATAGGTTGTCCAGGGCCCGTCCGCCTCACCGAGCGAGCGCAGGAGCGTCGGTGGCCTGGGCTCCCCGTAGTACTCGAAACCGAGGTCCACGACCTGGTCGGTCACGGGCAAATCGCTTCGGAACCCATCATAGTGCGCCAGTTGAAACGCACCCGACGGTGGATCGCTCTTGAGATAGTACGTATCGACCGACACCTGTGCGATGTGTGCGCCGGCGCCGTAAGCGCGAGACAACTGCGTCCCTCGCAGCTCCAGGCTGAGGGTCTGCGCCGCGACGGCACGCACCGTGAAGACGTCGTGGGCCCCGGAGTCGTCGAACACCACCACGCCCATCCCTTCGCGAAATCCGCACAGCGTGTCGGTTACCGGGCACCCCGCTCCGAGGCGGATCCGGACATCGCCGGTCGCGCCGACGAGAGAGTCCATCGTCGTGGTGTGGGGCGCACCGTGCGGCACGAAGATGATCGAAATGGCGCGGGTGTCGAAACTGCCGGGCTCGGCCGGTTGCCAGGCCCCGATGCGATATGGAAGAACAGGCGCGAAGAACCGGTTGAGCGGGCCGGCGGCCGCACCGACGTCCAGCCCAGCCCCGGCCATCATCAGGTCCCTGGTGACCGTTTCGACGGCGACGCGGAGGCGCTGCTGCATGTCCGCGGCATCCGGCTGGGCCTGGAAGGTCCCTTCGGCCTGGCTGGTGAGCACCAGCGTGGCCGACACGAGAAGAAGGCCGATGGCGCTGGCGAGCAGGAGTTCGACGAGTGAGAAGCCGGTGTCGGCCCTCACCTCATCCTCCGTGTCCGCGCTCCCACCAGGCGCGCGGCGCCTCTCTCGACGCCGGCGATGTCGCTGCCGGCGTTCGCGGCCCCGGCCAGCGAGATGACGAGCACCTGGAGGACAATCGAGTCGGCAGGATCAGAGGGCAGCGGTTCGATCGACCAGCGACGGACGTACGCGGCCCCCGAAGGCGGCGCCTCGCCTGTGCCGACCCAGCGGCCGGACTCATCGAGGTAGTCGACGAAGCCCGGCGTGTTCTCTGTCAGTGCGGAAGAAGGCGATGGCAGAAGGCCGGTGCCACCCGAGGGCTGCTCGGGAACGCAGGAGAAGTCGCTGCTCGTGTCGGTCAGCTGGCCGCCGGCCGAATCATAGGCCCACAGGCCCCCGCGCAGCTGCTCCATCTTCTGCGCGGCCAGCGCCGCCGCGTAGGTCACCTCCCTGGCCACCCTGTTCGAGCGAGTGGCCATGCCAAAGAGCTGCGCCAGCATGAGCAAGGCAGCCGAGAACACCCCGAAGGCGATGACCACTTCGAGCAGCGTGCTGCCGCGGTTGTCGAGACCAGGTTCCGCCGCCATCGACGATCCACCCTGCAACCTGCGATCCGGACCACAGGAGCGGATCGTCCTTGCGTGGATCGGGCTGTTTCCTCAGTTCAGAGGGACGGGCGTGCGGGAGGATGGCAGGGGGCACGACACCAGGCAGGCGACACGATTGCGCTTCCTGCCACGCCTGGGTGCTGTCGAGGGAAGTAAAGAGGAGCGAGCAATGAGCAACGAGTAGCACAGGAGGGCGTCTGCTCGCCTTACTTGCCCCTGCTTTCTGCCTACTGCCTACTGCCTACTGCTTTGTCGCGCGGCAGCGGCAGCGTGATCTGGAAGCTGGCGCCCCCCCCGGGCAGGGTGCCGGCCGTCACGCGCCCGTTGTGCGTGACCGCGATCTTCTGGACCAGGGCGAGGCCCAGGCCGGTTCCTCGGCCCTTCGTCGAGAAGAAAGGACGGAAGATCCGTTCGGCGGCAGCCGGATCGATGCCGGGACCGTTGTCGCGGACGGTGAGGCTGACGGTTCCCTGGGCGCGGTCCACTCCGCCCTCGATGACAATCCGCGGCGCAATCGAGGCCGAGGCGCAGGCCTCCGATGCGTTGCGAAGCAGGTTGCCGACCGCCTGGCGCAGCAGCACCTCATCACCGTCGACCGTGGCGAATTCTCCCTGCACGGTGATCCCGCCACCGTGCGCGGCGGCATCGCCCCGCATATCGCCCGCGGCGCGGGCGGCCACGGCGCCCAGATCGACCGGCTCCAGCGTCAGCTCGGTCGGGCGGGCGAAGTTGAGGAAGTTGTTGACCACCTCGCCCAGCGAGCCCGTCTCCTGCCGGATCCCCTCGACGTACGGCCGGTAGGACGCCGGGACGTTGGCGGGATCGATCAGCCGGCCGTAGCCGTGGATCGTTGCCAGGCCGTTGCGGAACTCGTGCGCAAGGCCGGCGGTGAGCTCGCCGAGGCGCGCGAGGCTGTCTTTCAGGCGGAGCTGCTCCTCCAGGTTGATGACGTCGGTCAGGTCGCTGAACAGGCAGGAGGCGCCGTGCAGCTCGTGCCGGCTGTCGAAGAGCGGTGACACCGTCACGCCGAAGTGCAGCGCCGAACCATCCGGACCCGGGATCTCGACCGCCCGGCGCACGATGGCCCGCCCGCTCGCCAGACACTCGTCGATTGCCGAGGCCAGTGGCGGTGCACCTGCGAGCAGGTCGCGGTAGCTAGCTGCGCCGGCCGATTCCTGCAACCGGAGGAGCCGCTGGCCCGCCGGATTGAGCGTCCGCACCACGCCATCGAGACCGACGACGAGGAGGCCCGACGTCAGGCTGGAGATGATCTCGTCGCTGAGCCGCTCGGACGCCTCGGCGCGGGCCGCCATCTCGCGCTCCTGGGCCTTGAGCTTCTCGATGGCCTCCTGGAGCGCACCCATCATGAACCCGCGCTCGCTGCCGCTGTCTCTGAGCTGCCGGCGCATCTCTCGGGCAGCCGTCACGAACCGCAGCACCGCGAACACCAGGACGGCGGCCAACCCCGCCACGAGCGCGGTCAGACCGACGAGCGCATACGCTGATTGTGACATCTCTCTAGCCTCGGTCACACACCTTCACGCGCCCGCTCAGTAGAATCCGAGGTACCAGTCGAGGATCACGTCTCCGACCACTGCCGCCACCAGGGCTCCGATCGCGAGAAACGTGCCGAACGGCAGTGCCGATCTCATGCCGCCCTTCCGCGCCGCGATGACGGCCAGACCGACGGCCGACCCCAGGAGCGACGCGGTCACCATCGTCAGCAGCATCAGCTTCCAGCCGAGAAAGGCCCCGATCATCCCCAGCATCTTCACGTCGCCCATCCCGAGACCCTCTTCGTGCCGAGCGAGGAGGTACAGCTCGGCGATTGCGTACAGCACGCCTGCGCCCGCGACGGCTCCGACAAGCGAGTCGAGCCAGCCCGGCGGCGGAAAGACCAGGCTGGCTGCGAGGCCGACCACGATGCCGGGCAGAGTGATCGCGTTCGGGAGGATGCGGTGTTCCAGGTCGATGACCAGCAGGACGATCATCGCGCAGCCGAACACGAGCCTGACTGCGAGCAGCGGCTGAAGGCCGAACCGGGCGAACATCGCCAGGAACATGATCGCGGTGACGATCTCGATCACCGGATAGACGATGGAGATCGGCGCCCGGCAGGTGCGGCAATGTCCTCTCAGCGCGAGGTAGCTCAGGACCGGGATGTTCTCGTACCACTGCAGCGCCCGCCCGCACGATGTGCACCGCGAGGCCGGCCAGACGATTGACAGTCGCCGCGGCAGCCGGTAGATGCACACGTTCAGGAAGCTGCCGACGATCAGGCCGAAGAGAGCGAAGAAAACGGTCAGCACAGCGTCCCTGCTCGTGAGTCGTGACTCATCGCTCTTCACTCATTGCTCGTTACTCATCACTCGTTACTCTCGCCGCGTCACCTTTGTCCCTGAGGATCGGTGGGCAGAGGGAACAGTGGCGAGGTCCGGGCCACCGTCACGTTTCCGGTTGTGGGGTCCAACTCGTACGGCGTGCCCGTCGGGTCGAGCGGCCGGCCCCGCAGGAGGCCGGCGCGCTCGAGATCGACCCATGACTGCGGCAGGCGGCCGAGCCGCTGGGCGTACTGCCGGACCGCGAACCGCAGCTCGTCGATCTGGTCCATTGCGTCGAGCTGTGTCAAGCGCCAGTCGGCGTTGGTCCGCAGCCAGTCGTTATCGGCGGTCTCCCGGAGCTGCTGCCAGAGCAGCCGCGAGCTGCGGCGGTCACCACCCTGGGTCAGCGTGACCGCCGCGAGCGACTTGAGCCACCAGGGGGCGCCCGCGACCCCGCTCGCCTTCTCGAACCACGAGGCCGCTTTGCCGTAGTCGTGGAGCCACCAGTAGTAGACGAACCCGATGTCCTGCAGATACTCCCACTTCTCCGGCCGCGCCCGGAACCCCTTTTCGAGCAGCGCAACCGCCAGATCGGGCCGACCGGCGCCTCCGGGGTACGACTCGGCGAGGAAGATCGCGCCGAATCGATACGCGATGTTGAAGAACGGGTCGAGCGTCGTCGTGATGTCGAGCAGGGGGTAGAGCAGGTCGTACCGTTTCTCGGAACTCGCGGAGCGCTTGGTTCCGCCGTAGTACTGAATCGCGCGAATCCAGTAGACATCGGCGAGGATGGCCTTGTAGGAGAGCGCGATCTTCTCGAGCGTCGGGCCCGAACGGACGTAGAGGACGTCATCGGCCGCCTGCGGCTCACCGTAGGCCCTTTCGCGGGCCTGCTGAAGAGCGAGGGCGATGCCGACGAGCGCCACCAGCGCGGCTGCGACAGCCAGCGTGGGCTTCCATTCGCGAACTGCGGGCTTCAAATCCTCATCGCTCATCGCACCCGCTCAATCTGCCCCACGTGCCCTCCCCGCCCTTCTTGCCCACCTGCCCTACCCGGCAGGCCCTACCTGCCCTACTTGAAGTCCCGCCGTGAGAAGATCGCCGCGGCCGCCACGAGCAACGCGCCAATGTAGACGAGACCGTAGGCGGAGGTGAGCAGCAGGTATCCCGCCGCGACCGGCTGGCCGTGCACAACCTGGGACTTGACATCGAATGGGGCCAGGTTCGGCAGCAGGTAGTAGAGGACCCGCGCCACCCACGCCGCGACAGGCGAGGCGACCACCGACTCGAAGTGCTTCAAATCGGCATTGAAGTGCCCGATGCCGAACAGGCCGAACGTCAGCGCGGCGGACAGGAGCGGGCTCGAGAAGGTCGAGAAGAAGAGCGCGATGGCGGTGACCAGCATCAGTTCGACGAAGATGAGGGCAAATGCCTCGAGGAGCGCCGGGTCCATCGCGGGGGCTTCCCACGCCCTGCTCAGGCTCTCGGGCGAGGTCCACGCGTAGTAGGCCAGCACGAGGTACAGCGCCGTGGCCATGATCGCGAGGTTGACCAGCAGCGTGAAGACGAGGCCGAGGTACTTGCCGAGAATGAAGTCGCGGCGGCGAAGCGGCTTGGACAGCAGGCTGTAGATGCTGCGGCGCTCCACCTCCTTCCACACCAACCCGATCCCGATGAACACAGCGATGAAGAGCCCGAAGAGCGAGGAGGCGGCCAGGCCGAGATCCTTGATGATCTTCACGTCCTGGCCGGCCGTGAGCTGGCTGAGCAGGTACGACGCCGCGATCAGCAGAACGGCGAAGAAAACGAGGTTGTAGAGGACCTTGTCCCTCACCGACTCCCGGAACACGTTGACGGCGACAGGGAAGATGACGGACATAACGTCGTGAACAGTGAACAGTGGCCAGTGGTCAGTGGCCAGTGGCCGCCTCGAATCGCTGCTATCCTATCGCCCCGGCTGGGGCGCCCGTCTGGCGGTGAAGCCGCGCACAACTGGCCACCGATCACTGGCCACTGCCAACTGTTCCCACTTGCCTCACGAAGAAATCCTCGAGCGTGTCGCGGATCGGATTCAGCGCGACCAGGGCGGCGCCGGAAGCCACCAGGTCGGCGGCCACGCGCTCGGGGTGCGAGTCGGGCGGCAGCTCGAGGCTGTAGCGGCCGTGCGAGATCTCGGTGGCGCCCCTGGCCACTCCGCGAACGCGCTCCAGAACCTCGGGCCGGAGATTCGCCACCACGAGCTCCCAGCCGCGGACCTCGAACGCCAGCATCTCGGTCAGGCGTCCGTCGGCGACGAGCCGGCCGCGCGCCAGGACGGCCACGCGGCTGCACAGCGCCTCGGCGTCCGCCAAGATGTGCGAGCTGAAGAAGACGGTGCACCCGCGGTCGCGCAACTCGAGGATCAGGCTTCTGACCTGCCGCCGCCCCAGCGGATCCAGGCCCGACATCGGCTCGTCGAGGAAGATCACTTCGGGCGCGTTCACGAGCGCCTGCGCAAGGCCGACGCGCTGGAGCATGCCTTTCGAGAATTTCCGCAACTGCAGGCGGCGCTCGGCGCCGATGCCTACCTGGTCGAGCAAGCTCGAGGCCCGCGCCCGGCCCTCCGCACCGCGCAGGCCGAAGAGGGCCGCGAAGTAGCTCAACAGTTCCTCTGCGGTCAAGTGGTCGTAGAAAGAGGGGTTCTCCGGCAGGTAGCCGATTGAACGTCTGACGGTGACATCTCCGACGGGCCGGCCGAGAATCACCGCGTGGCCGGAGGTCGGATAGATCAGCTGCATCAGCAGCTTGAGGGTGGTGGTCTTGCCGGCGCCGTTCGGCCCGAGGAACCCGAAGACCTCACCTCGTTCAACCTGGAGCGTGACATGGTCGAGGGCCCGGCGAGGACGGGGACGCCAGAACCCCACGGGGTAGTCCTTGGTGAGCTCGTCGATCCGGATCGCCAGCGTCCCTGCCATCCGCGTACCTGATCAGCTGTGAGCCAGTCAGGCGTTGGGCTTCGGACGTCGGGCTTCAGGTCTCGGTCTCGGACTGCCCGCCGCCGGCTGCCTGCCGCCAGCTACTTGATGACCCCTGCCCGCTTCAGTTCGAGCGCCAACGCCAGATCCAGGTACTGCGCCGGCAGCGCGCTCGGGACCTTGACGCCATTGATGAAGAAGGTCGGCGTCGCGGTGACGCCGAGCAGCCGGCCCAGGCCGACGTCGGTCTTGACCTCTTCCATGGCGTGGGCGTACTGGCTGTCGAAGTCCGTGACCTGGCCCACCGTCCGCGCGGCCTCCCGCACCGTGGCCGGGCTCATCATGATCTGATTGGTGTAGAACCACTCCTCCAGGGCCTCTGCGCGCCCGTGGGCCCGGGCCATGATCACCGCCGCAGCCGCGGCGCAGGAGGCCGTGTGCACATCGCGGGGGATGTTCGGGTTGCACTCCATCTGGAGCGGGTAGTTCTTCGTCACGAGCTTGACCGCCCCCGGGTACAACGACTGGTACTTGGCAAGGACGGGCCGTTCGGTGAAATAAGCCTGCGCACAGGACGGGCACTGGTAGTCCGAGAACTTGACCACGAGCACCGCGGCGCCGCCACTCGGCACCGGCACGGTGATCCGCGGCAGCGCCTCGAACCAGCGCTCGAACTCGGCCCGTTGATCCTGCTGCAGCGGGGCGGCAGCCTGGGCGCCCGGTGTCGCCCCGGGGCTCCGGGGGAAGAAGGCCACTGCGGAGGCCGCGCCCACCAGGAAGAGCACGACAACCAGCAGGGCAACGGGACGGCGCACGAGCAGTTGCAGGTCGCGCAGGGCGCGGCGGGGAAGCGTGATCATGGGTGTTGTGGTTGCGATGCCGGAGATGACGAACACGCCGATCACCGCGGCATAGGTGATCAAACAGAGCACGCAGACGGTCTTCAGGATGAAGAACGCCGCATAAGCCAGGTAGAGGATCGCCGCCAGGGCCACGGTCGAGAAGGCGAAGATGTACGCCGCGGCGTTCGCGCTCCAGGGTGCCCCGCGCTCGGTGGCACCCGCGGCCACGATGAGCACGAGCAGGAACCAGAGAGCGCCCAACAAGGCCACCGGCACGCCGGCAGCGCTTCCGTAGCGGCTCAGGTAGGCTGACGTGCAGTTGAACGTCGAGCTGACGTCGCAGAAGCTGACGTAGCCAGGTCGATGCAGCAGCTGGTAGTGAACGTAGAGCGAGGTCGCCGCTGCGGCGAGCCCGATCACGGCGAAGACCAGGACGAGACGCCTGGCAAGGGAAGTCATAAGGCCAAAACCATTATAGGCCATAGGCCACGGGCCACAGGCCACAGGGGGCAGGAGGGGCTGGGAGGGCAAGAGGGGCTGGGAGGGCAGAACTCGTGCGCACGCAAACTCACTCGCCCCACCAGCAATGCCTGCGCTGGCCGAAGGGCCCAGGCGGAGGGCTGCCAGCGCCGGTTTGCCAGCTATCTGATCGGGATGGCGGGCGGCGGCGCCACGCCCGTCTCGGGCATGCTCCCGGTCATTGAAGCTGTCGACTGGTAGATCGCGCCGCTGGCGTTGGTACCGAAGAAACGGGTGCCGCTGGAGTTCGGCGTCACCGGGTCCGCGGTCACCTGGTAGCTGTCGCTGATCTGCCCGCCGTTGCAGCTGATCCCGCCCGCAATCATCGCGCTCCCCATGGCGATGGTGTACCCGCTCTTGACCGAGGGGTCGTTGCTCAGGTCGGGGCCGAGGTAGGTGAACTGCGAAAGGTGCTGGAGGTTCGGCGAGTAGTGCCCGTAGCCGCACGTCGACCAGAACGAGTGCTGGCCGCTGTGGATGGCCCGCAGCGACCCGATGGCCGAGGCCTCGTTGCCCGACATCCGGGCGCGCATCAGGCCGGGGATGGCGATGGCCGCCATGATACCGATGATCGCCACGACGATGAGGAGCTCGATGAGCGTGAACCCCCTGCTGTCCTGCGTCATTACCGGTGCTCCTGCGCCTGGTGCGGGCACGACGAGACACCACGCTCCCGCACGTTGCGATCGATCCCAGCAAACCCGATACCAGCCGGACGGCGACGCCGGCACGCCCGCACGACGTTTTTCCCAGCAATCTGACGAGATCGCGCGGGCGATCGAGCGCGCAGAGAGCGCCGGTGACAAATCGCGGCAGTCACGACGTGACGTCTTGCCCACGCTGTTGTCCGCGGGTGCGAGGATGCGGCGCAATCCGGAGGCCGCCAGAAACGCCACGAGGGGTGCTCGCCCCGGGCGAGCACCCCTCGCGGGTCCTCTCTCGACGCGACCGATTGCGGGTTACTGGATGACCGTCACGTTGCCACCGACGGCCGGCGGATCAGCCGGCGCCGCGCCCGTTGGATCCTGGAAGATGGTCATCGCCTGGTTCGTCGCAAACGC
>Ga0316624_10000702_pt1 | contig 12047 bp, 12 predicted proteins | sample OWC_Aug_N3_C1_D5_FD_207657 | JGI IMG/M metagenome (GOLD analysis project Ga0316624, IMG submission 207657) | Wetland soil microbial communities from Old Woman Creek delta, Ohio, United States - OWC_Aug_N3_C1_D5_A | ecosystem: Environmental > Terrestrial > Soil > Wetlands | place: USA: Ohio...
AGGGCGGGCTGAGCCAGGGCCGGGCTGGCAACCGACAGGGCCGCGAGAACCACCAGGCAGACGAGTCGTTGGACTTTCATCGCCCTCTGCTAGAGCAAGCGCGCGGCCAGCGCGAACCAGAGGGCTGAGCTTCCTGTAACTCACTGTCTCGTCTTGGATTGCCGCATCTCAGAGGATGGGACGTCTGAGCAGGCGGCGATGAGGGTTGTGCAGTTCTGGCACACCGGATCGGCGCAGAGAGTTGAAGAACCTGCAATCCCCGCGAGATTCGGCCAAGTCCAGCGGACTGTGCCTTTGCGGCACACGTTGTTCCCGAATGAAACACGCCCTTTTCTGAAAGAGGACCCCGAGCGGCCGGATCGGCCCGAGGTGCTTCAATCCGGGAGGAGCTCGTGGATAATGGGAAGTCTCACGGAGGGAACGGATGCCCGCGGAGATTCCTACCGGCACCGCCGGATCCGATCGACGGAGGCTCGTTCTCGTGGTGGAGGATCACGCGGACAGCCGCGAGATGTACGTGCAGTACCTCGAGGTCTCCGGGTTCCGCACGGCGGCAGCCGAAGAAGGGCAGCAGGCGCTTCGGCTGGCCGCCGAGCTCAGGCCGGACCTGATCGTGACCGACCTATCGCTGCCCGGTCTCGACGGGTGCGATCTCATCGGGCGCCTCAGGGCCGACATGGCAACGCGGAACATCCCCATCATCGCGCTGACGGCCAGCGCCGACCTCGCCAGCGCGGCCAGGGCGCGCGAGGCGGGCTGCAACGCGTTTCTGACCAAGCCGTGTCTGCCCGATGCGCTGGTTGCCGAGATCGAGCACGTGCTCTCGCTCGGCGGCCCCGCCCGCCCCTCTCCACCCGGGACGGTCCCGGGCAAGACCGACTGACAGCAGGCGGTCTTGAGGCCGGCTCGAGAGACGCGCGCCCCGGCGCCGGGCCCGATGACCGCGCGGCGTCGGGGCCGAGCTACAGGGACCAGCGCAGCAGCACGGATCCCACCGTGAACCCTGCGCCGACCGACGCAAGCAGGACGAGGCTGCCCTTCTTGAGGCGGCCGTCCGCGATCGCGTCGGCGAGGGCGAGCGGGATCGTCGCGGCCGTCGTGTTCCCGTAGCGCTCGATGTTGAGCACGACCTTCGCCGGATCGATCCCGAGCCGGTCGGCGGCCGACGTGACGATGCGCCGGTTGGCCTGGTGGGAGACGAAGAGGTCGACCTCGTCCGGCTTGACGTGGTTGCGCTCGAGCACGATCCGCGAGATCTCCTCGGTCTTCCTGACGGCGTACTTGAAGACGGTCTGCCCGTCCTGCTTGATGTAGTGCAGCCGCTTCTCGACCGTCTCGTGGGAGGCCGGCATCAGGCTGCCGCCCGCCGGCATCTTCAGCGCGTCGCTGTCCTTGCCATCAATCTCGTTGGCGAAATCTATGATGCCGAACTCCTCGTCGTCGGCCGGGGTCACCACGACCGCGCCGGCGCCGTCCCCGAAGAGCACGCAGGTGGCCCGGTCCTGGTAGTCCGTGATGCTCGACATCACGTCGGTCCCGATGACCAGCGCGCGGCGGTGGGTACCGGTCGCGACCATCTGGCTGGCCGCTGCGAGGGAGAAGGTGAAGCCGGAACAGCCGGCGAACAGGTCGAACCCCCACGCATGCGGGGCACCGATCTTGGTCTGCACCAGGCACGCGGTGCACGGGAAGATCATGTCGGGCGTCGTCGTGCCGACGATGATGAGATCGATGTCGGCCGGCGTGAGGCCGGCCTGCGCGATCGCCCTGAGCGCCGCCTCCTTCCCCAGGTCGGACGACGCGACGCCCTCGTCGACGACGTGGCGCTCGATGATGCCGGTGCGCTGGAGGATCCACTCGCTGGTCGTATCGACCATCTTCTCGAGATCCTCGTTGGTCAGCACGCGGGGCGGCACGTACGTGCCGAGCCCGCTGATCTTCGTCCGCCGCAAAGCTGAAGCTGTCTGTGCCATCCGTCCTCCCTGCGAGTCCGACCGACCCGCCCCTCACCACAGGCGCGGGTCTCGGTCCGGAGCGGTCAACCCGAAAAAGCTGTAGGCCCGCGCGGTCGCCACGCGGCCTCGCGGCGTGCGGTCCAAAAACCCGATCTGCATCAGGAAGGGCTCGTAGATGTCCTCGATCGCGTCCTTCTCCTCGCTGATGGCCGCGGCGATCGTGTTGATGCCCACCGGTCCGCCGCCGAACTTGTCGATGATCGTCCGGAGCAGCCGGCGGTCGATCTCGTCGAACCCGTGCTCGTCCACCTCGAGCAGCTCGAGCGCCGCCCGGGCCACCTCGATGGTGATGTCGCCCGCAGCACGCACCTGCGCGAAGTCGCGCACCCGGCGGAGCAGCCGGTTGGCGATCCGCGGCGTGCCGCGCGAGCGGCGAGCGAGCTCGCGGGTCGAGTCGTCGTCGATGGTCACGCCGAGGATCCGCGAGGAGCGCCGCACGATTACCTCGAGGTCCGGCTCGGTGTAGAAGCCGAGGCGGTGCACGATGCCGAACCGCGCGCGCAGCGGCGAGGTCAGGAGGCCCGCGCGCGTGGTCGAGCCGATCAGCGTGAACTTGTGAACCGGCACTTTCACCGAGCGGGCGCCCGGGCCCTGCCCGATGACGATGTCGAGCTCGTAGTCCTCCATCGCGGGGTACAGGATCTCCTCGATGGTGGCCGGCATCCGGTGGATCTCATCGATGAAAAGAACGTCGCGCTCGGCGAGGTTCGTCAGAATCGCGGCGAGGTCGCCGGGGCGCTCGAGCACCGGGCCGGAGGTGGCGCGCACCGGCACTCCGAGCTCGTTGCCGATCACGTAGGCCAGCGTCGTCTTGCCGAGGCCCGGCGGCCCGTACAGCAGGACGTGATCGAGCGCCTCCTGCCGCTGACGGGCTGCCGTGATCGAGACCACGAGATTCTCGCGCACGCGGTCCTGGCCGATGTACTCGTCGAGGGTCCGCGGCCTCAGCCCCGATTCGTACTGGGCGTCGTCATCGACGCGCGAGGGGGTGACGATGCGGGAGTCCGACAAGGGTCACCTTGACAGTGTCGAGCGGGCAGCCCCAGGCCCCCGGCCCGAGCCCCCAAGTCCCCAGCCCCGAGCCCCTACTTGGCCATCTCTCTCAGGGCTTGCTTCAGACGGTGCTCGAAGGTCGTGGGGCCCTGGGCCCTCAAGGCCCGGTCCACGGCCTTCTCCGCGAGCGGTCGATGATACCCCAGGTTGAGCAGGGCCGAGAGCAGATCCGCGCGCAGTTCCCCGTTCAGAGAGACGGGCTCACCGGAGGCAGGCTCGGCCTTCAGCGCTGCGGGCAGGCGATCCTTGAGCTCGAGCACGATCCGCTCGGCGCTCTTCCTGCCGATCCCGGGGATGGCGGTCAGCCGCGCCACGTCGCCCGACTGCACGGCGCGCACCAGGTCGCGCGACTCGATGCCCGACAGAACGGCGAGCGCAAGCCGCGGGCCGATGCCGCTGATGGCAATCAGCCGATTGAAGATCTGTAGCTCCAGCTCGCTGGCGAACCCGAAGAGCGCCAGCGCGTCCTCGCGCACATGCGTGTGCACCCGCAGCGACACCTCCCCGCCAGGCTCCGGCAGACCGTAGAAGGTCGACAACGGCACGTGCACCTCGTAGCCGACCCCGTGGACGTCCACGATCAGGCGGTTGGGATGCTTCTCGACGAGAGTGCCGTTCAGCCGCGCGATCATCTGAGCTTCGGGTCTCGGGTTCCGGGTTACTGGTCTCTGGGGCCCAGAGCCGGGGGTCGGAGCCTGCCGCCTAGGTCGGGGGGCGGTACTGCCGCCAGCTCCTCACGCGCCCGTGCCGGGGCTCGGCGGGGCCGACCGGCCACGCCGTCCGCTGATGGTGCACGTGGCAGATGGCCACAGCCAGCGCGTCGGCCGCGTCGTGCGGCGACGGCACGACGTCCAGGCCGAGAAGGAGCCTGACCATCTCCTGGATCTGCCGCTTCTCGGCGCGTCCGTATCCGACGATGGCCCGCTTGATCTCGGCCGGCGTGTACTCCGCCACCGGGTACCCGCCCTCGACGGCCGCGAGGAGGGCGACGCCGCGCACGTGCCCCAGCTTGAGAGCGCTGCGGACGTTCGTGGCGTAGAACAGGCTCTCGACCGCGACGCAGTCGGGCCGGCACTCGGCCAGCAGCGTGGTCAGCCGGTCGTGAATCGTCAGCAGCTTCGACGGAAACGCGTCGCCAGGTGGGGTCGCGATCGCCCCGCAGGCAACCAGCCGGTGACGGCTGCCGTCGGTCTCCACACAGCCGTAGCCCGTGCGGTCGGAGCCGGGGTCGATTCCAAAGATCCTCACGCCAGAGAGGCCTCGATCTCCTTCTCCTCGACGTCGAAGTTCGACCAGACGTGCTGAACGTCGTCGTGATCCTCGAGCGCATCCATCAACTTGAGCATCGACTGCGCGTCCCGACCGGCCAGCTTGACGTAGCTCTGGGGCACCATCGCCACGGCGGCGGAGATCGGCTCGATGTTCAACTTGCGGATCGCCTCGCGCACGACCTCGAACCCGTCTGGGGCCGTCAGGATCTCCCAGGAGTCTCCGTCCTCCTGCATGTCGTCGGCGCCCGCGTCGAGCGCGGCGGCCATCAACGTCTCCTCGTCGGCCTTCGCCTTCTCGATGATGATCTGGCCGCGCTTGGCGAACAGTCTCGCGACGCTGTTGGGCTGGCCGAGCTTCCCGTTGTGCTTGTCGAGGATGTGCCGGATCTCGCCCACCGTCCGGTTCTTGTTGTCCGTGAGCGTTTCGATGATGAGGGCAGCGCCGCCCGGGCCGTAGCCTTCGTAGATCACTTCTTCGTAGGAGACGCCCGGCTCTTCGCCCGTGCCACGGCGGATGGCCCGCTTGATGTTGTCGGCGGGCATGTTCGCCGCCTTCGCCTCGTTGACGACGGTCCGCAGGCGTGGGTTGGCGTCGGGATCGCCGCCGCCGGCGCGGGCAGCCACGGTGATTTCCTTGATCAGGCGCGTGAACACCCGGCCGCGCCTGGCGTCAGCGGCACCTTTCTTGTGCTTGATGGTGTGCCACTTGGAATGGCCTGACATGGAAAAACTCCAGGGAAACGGGTGGGAGAATTGCGCGGAGATTCTATCATAGCCGCTTGAAACGCAACAAGTTAGGCCTGATGGAGCATCGCGGCGGGCAACGCGCAACCGGGAGAGAGATCGCTGCGGGTCCGATCGGGTGTCGGAGGCCGGGGCCTCCTCGTGCAGGACGCCCCGGCCGCCTGGTGGGAAACGCGGTCGCTCCGGCTCAGTTGTGCGCTTCCTCCAGCAGTGCCGTGAGGCGCTGGAGGAACACTCCCGAGCTGAACGGCTTGGCCAGCGTGCAATCGGCACCGACCGAGCGGGCCAGCGCCGGGTACTCATCAGCGTCAGCGGTGTCGTTCCCGCTGTAGGTGGCGATGACCCGGGTCCTGGGCTGAAGCCGCCGAAGCCCACCGACCTCCTCGAGCCCCGCCATTCCGGGCGTATCCAGATCGGCGACCACAAGATCCGGCGCCTCGCCGTTCGACAGCGAGTCACGCGCCTCCTCGCCGCTGCTGGCCTCGAGAACGTCGTACCCGGCGCGCTCCAAGATCCGACGAAGCACGATGCGCACGACGAGGTCCGGATCGATCACGAAGACTTGCGCCACGACTCTCACTCCTGCCCCGCTGACATCCGCGAAAGGTGACTCACGCACGGTTGCCAACCGGGCTGGGCTGCCGGAGGCGAACCTGGCGTGCCGCCACGGCGTGAGTCGGCCGGCGATTCACAGGGCGTGAAACGCGGCACTTCAAATAGTGCGAGTCCTGCACGGGCTCGGCAAGCGCCAAATGGCGACATGACAGGTCCCGTCGCCATTTGACGTGAACCCTCGAGCGTCAAATGGCGACATGACGCGTGCTGACGCGATTTGACGCGGGTGGAAGGGAGGGGAACGCCCCTACTGGCCTTCCGGCCGGCTGATGCGGATGAAGGCGTCGCGGTCCCAACGAAGCACCGGCCAGAGGTCGCCTTCGTCGCGGGGCCCGAACGGGTGGTCCACGAGCCGCGCTTGCTCGAGCCGGGCGTGGACCGACCGATAGGACTGGTCGAACTGGGCGTTGAGGACCTGGAACGCGGAGTTGAGGAAGTAGTGCGTTCGGGCCTTGTCGCGCTCGTCCGGCCCCACCTGCAGCGCGGTCTCGTGCCTCACCGACAGGACGATCCGACCGAGGGTGTCGAACCGGATGTCATCGACGATGGCCATCCCGTCGACGATCCGGGCTGCCTCGGCCCTCGGGAACAGGAGGAAGGCGATCGGCGTCCCGGGCGGGCAGCCCTGGCATCGGTACGCCGGCGACGCGGACGGGCTGGCCCCGACGGGCCTCGAGTCGTCGAGCACGGCCAGGCTCGCGCTTCGATACTCGTCGTCGCTCGCCCCGACGTAGACGAGCCGGGGGCCGCCCGGAGGAGAGAGCTCCACCGAGCCGACCTGCCCGCCGCTCCAGTACTCGCCGCTCACCTGTCCGGTGGCGTCCAGTCTCTCCAGCACGGCAGGAAAGCCCGCCAGATCGTAGGACGCGAGCCAGATGGACTTCGGCTCGTTTGGCCGGCCCGTCGTGAAGACCCTGCTCGCGCGCCACGGCCCGGTGTAGTCGGTCGTGCCGAAGCGGACCGTCCGGCCCGGCTGATGACGGAAGCGCAAGCTGCCGTCTGCATTGAAGCAGTACAGGCCCCGGCTGGTCGGCAACCCCGGTTCCGAGACGAACAGCACCTCGACCCGGCCGTTGCCGTCGAGTTCGTCGATGAGGACGGTCCGGGCTTGCGCCGAATCTTCGTAGGCCTGCTCGTGGAGCGGGAAGTCGAACTGGTGCACCCAGAGCAGCCGCTTGTCGAAGTCGAAGACCTGCAGTGAGTTCCCGGTGACTACAAACGAGGAGGGGACACGGGGCGGCTCGGGTTCGCCCGCCGGCGCGGACGGCCGGATCCCGAGGAGCGTCGGGCGGACGGCCCACACAATCGCCGTCACCGTCACCAGCATCACGGCCAGCGAGATGATCCAGTCCGTGGGCGGCGTGGCGGTGAGCCACTCCCAGAAGGTCACCGGCTTCCCGCGAGGGCTGCGCCTCGCCCCCGCCGCCGGTTCCGGCACCCGCGACGGTTCCAGAGTGCGGGGCTCTGCACCGGGCGCAGCGGCGACTGGGCTCTCGGGCGCCTCCTGGTCGCCGGGCTCCGCCGGCTCGGCTTCCTCTACTGCCGTCCTCGCTCGCGGGGTCTCGCGCCACCGCTCCAGCTCCTCGACGAGGGCCTGGACGCTCTCGCCGCGGCCGGTCCCGACACGGTGAATCGGCAGCCCCAGTTCCTTCTCCCAGCGCTGGACCGTGCGCACCGACTTGGCGAAGTAGGCGGCAATCTCCTTCCAGCCGTCCAATCGGCCGCCGGGCGGACTGTTCGAGGCGGTGGGAGAAGCAGGAATGGGTGTCATGACACGCGCCGCTGTCTTACGGGCCTGGAGGCGAGAGTCAGACTATAAGCCCAGAGTGGACGCCTGAGCAACAGCAGGCAACCCGGCCTGAGCCCCCAGCGTCGCCAGAACGACCCACACGTCCGCACGCGGGTCCCAGGGGCGGCCGCCGTAGTCTCCGAGGACCGAGGACAACCGGAACCCGGCGCCCTCGAGGCGATCGACCATTTCTGGGACGGAAAGCGTCCGGAACACGAGGGAGAACCGGTGACGGCGCGACTCCGTGCCACGCCGCTCGACGTACTCCTGGTCGAAGATGGTCAGTTTCGATCGGCGGTCCTGTCGGACGGATTCAATCAGGGTGAGGTGGGACCCACGCGGCCCCCGCTGCCCGCGCAGGCGGATCTGGTGATGGTACTCGCGCCAGGCCGGCAGATCGGGGACGAGATCAACGGCGAAGGTGCCACCCCTCTTCAGCACCGACGCCACGGAGCCGAGCGTCGCCGCCAGGTCCGACTCGCGCACGAGCGATTGCAGGATGCCGTAGGGTGCCATCACGAGCGAGAACGGCCCCGGTGTGACGAACGGCAGCGCCCGGATGTCACCCCTGACCATGTTGATGCGGCCCCGGAGTCCAGCCCGCCGCACCCGTTGCCGCGCCCGCCGCAGCATGCCCTCCGACCGATCGACGCCGATCACGCGAACGCCGGCACGGCCCACGGGCAGCGCCACCCGGCCCGTGCCGCACCCGAGCTCGAGGACCGGCCCACCGAGGCGGACAGCCAGATCGCGCCAGAAGGGCACGTCGGAGCGGCCGATGGTCCGGGCGTTCTCCCAGTCGTAGAACGGCGCGTACTCGTCCCACCCCTGCCAGCCCTCGGAGGGCCGGCCCGCTCCTCCGCGCGGCGCGCGTCGCCTCATGATCCACTCGCGCGCGAGGTCGTGACATCGCCCATCGTCCTGCTCCTGGTCGGGTGCGCCTCCGGCCTGCTGATGATACACTGCCTCAGGCGTTCGCGGCCCGACCGTGCCGACCGATTCCGGTCGGCTGGCGGGTGTCCCTTGCGACCGGCGGTCTTCTCCCGATGCGGGCGTGGAGGTCCTTGACGACGATGTCCTGGCTCGAGTTCTTCGTGGGCTTGCTCGTCGGATTCGCCCTGGCCCTCGTGGTGGTCCGAGGGAGAGCTCGGCGGTAACCCTCCCCATGGCGCCAACGCGATTCCCACAAGGAGCACTCTCATGAGTACACCGTGGATCGATCGATACGCCCTGCGCACCAAGCGGATGACCAGCTCGGCGATCCGCGAGCTGCTCAAGCTGACCGCCCGACCCGACATCATCTCGTTCGCGGGCGGCCTGCCGGCCCCGGAGCTCTTCCCGATCGAGGAGATCAAGGAGGCCGCCGAGACGCTGCTGGAGCAGCACGGCGAGCAGGCGCTCCAGTACAGCACGACCGAGGGCTACCCGCCGCTCAGGGAGATGATCGTCCGGCACATGGCGCGCTACGGCATCGCCGTGACCATCGACGACGTGCTCATCACGAGCGGGTCGCAGCAGGCCCTCGACCTGATCGGGAAGGTCCTCATCAACCCGGGCGATCGCATCCTCACCGAGAACCCGACCTATCTCGGCGCGCTGCAGGCCTTCACGATGTACGGCGCCGAGTACGTCACGGTCCCGAACGACGAAGACGGCGTGATGGTGGGCATGCTCGACGAAGCGCTCAGGGCCGGCCCGAAATTCATGTACCTGCTGCCGAACTTCCAGAACCCGAGCGGGGTGACGATCGCTCTGGGTCGCCGCAACGAGATCGTGAGGCTTTCCGACCACTACGGGATCCCGATCATCGAGGACGACCCGTACGGTCAGCTCCGCTACGAGGGACCCCACATCAAGCCGCTGGTGGTGCTCGACGCCGAATGCCTCGAGTGCCAGCACAGCGGGAAATACAGCGGCAACGTGATCTACCTCAGCACCTTCAGCAAGACGCTCGCGCCGGGGCTCCGTCTGGGGTGGGTGGTGGCGCCCAAGGAGGTCATCCAGCGGATGGTTCAGGCCAAGCAGGGAACCGATCTCCACAGCAGCACGTTCGACCAGATGCTGGCGTACGAGGTCGGCCGTGGCGGCTTCATCGACCGGCACGTCCTGCACATTCGCGAGGTCTACGGCCAGCGCCGGAACGTCATGCTGGAGGCGCTCGAGCAGGCCTTCCCGGATCCGTCCCTGGGCGTCCGCTGGACGCGCCCGCAGGGCGGGTTGTTCCTCTGGGTCATCCTCCCCGAATGGATGGACGCGACCGAACTCTTCGTCGAGGCCGTCAACGAGAAGGTGGCCTTCGTCCCCGGCGTCTCTTTCCATCCGGGCGGCGGCGGTCACAACACGATGCGCCTGAACTTCAGCTGCGAGCGCGACGAGGTGATCAGGGAGGGAATCGCGCGCCTCGGGCGCGTGGTCACGCGCCAGATCGAGCTACGCAGGAAGACGGCGTAGACGTCGCCCGGGCGAGTCCTGAGCGAAAGCCCGGGAAGCGGGCCTGAGTCGAAGCCCGTCAGGGCGGATTATTCAGGCCTTCATGAACAATCCGGGCTAGCGCGTCGGGACCCCGACCGGGAACTTCTCGAACAGCCGCGTGACCGCCGTGTCCAGCTGCTGTTCCAGCTTCGCGGGATCGTGGCTGATCGCGCCCTCGACCCAGCCGCGCCAGAGCAGTTTCCTGGTACCGGGGTCCACCAGATCCACCATCAGCGTCCCAACCCGGACTGTCTGCGCCATCGTCCGCTGCTCGCCAGCGGCGGGCGGCTTCGGATCGAAGGTCGACAGGTCGACGTCCGCCCGCTCGACCGAGTGGTAGCGGACCAGGAGGTCGCCGGTGCCGGCCGCGGCCTTTGTCATCCCGTTTGCGGCGAGCTGCCTCTCCACGTCGGCGATAATGGCCTTGTCGGCGCTCGGGAGGAGGGCGCCGTGACCGGGACCCCAGGAGTACGTCTTGTACTTCGTGAGGTCGGTCTTCTTGTCGTACTCGATGACGACCTTCGGGGTTCCCACTGGACCCTTCTGGGCGAGGCCGGCCGCCGGAAGGACGAAGACCAGGGCCATTGCCAACACGCTCGCGGTTCGCATGATGAGACCTCTCGTGGCTAGTCGGTCTGCCTGACTGTCACCGTCCTGTGCTCGGGGGAACCGGTGCTACCCGGCTTTCCTCCACACGATCCTGGCTGTCACCCGGCCGTCCGCGTCCTTGACCGACATCCTCAGCACGTCGCCGGAGAATTCGTAGTAGCGCACCTTGTCGGCCGAAACGGACGCCGGCAGGGTCCCTCCTGACAGGTCGCTCTCTCCCTCGACGACCCACAATCGCTGCGTGGCCGGATCGATCACGGCCCTGCCCTTCAGGTTGAGGTATCTGGACGCGTCCGAAGCGCCCGCTCCGCCGGAGCCCTCCACGGTCCCCTTGAAGGTCACGTTGCCGTAGTGGTCGTAGGTCATCTGACCGCTCGCCTTCGCCAGCACGGCGGGTTCCGCTTCGGGATACGCTTCCAACGACACGAGGGTCCACGTGCCCTCGAGCTGCTTCCTGACAGCGTCCAGAGACCCGGAGCTCTTGTCCACCGGCCCCAACTCGATGGGCCGCTGACGAGGCGATGCCTGGCAACCCGCCAGCAGACCACCGGACAGGACCGCCGTCCAGAGGACCCGCACCCAGCGTCGCTGTGGGCTCACAGATTTCCCTCCACGCTGCAAAGCCCCCAATGGAACTCTCCCGGGGGAAGAGCACGGCCGCGCCGGAGAGCCACGGCCTGACAAGTGTAGCAGGTCGCCGTGCCCATTCCCAGTCACGTCCCGCTCTCTCACGTCCCGCTCTGCTGCAGCAACTTCGCCGCGAGCGCCGTCCAACCGGTTTGATGGCTGGCGCCGACACCCGCTCCGGTGTCGCCATCGAAGTACTCGTAAAACAGGAGCAGATCACGCCAATTCGGATCCTGCTGGAGTCTCTCGCTGCTCCCGAACACCGGCCGCCGGCCATCGTGGCCGCGAAGAAAAAGCGCCGAGAGCCGCCGCGAGAGCTCCGTCGCGACTTCCCAGAGCGTCATCGCCCGGCCCGATCCGGTCGGGCACTCCACCGTGAAGTCCTCCCCCAGGTAGTGATGGAACCTCTGCAGCGACTCGATGATCAGGAAGTTGAGCGGAAGCCAGACCGGGCCCCGCCAGTTCGAGTTGCCGCCGAAGAGCCCGGTCGTCGACTCGGCCGGCTCGTACTGCACGCGGTACTCGGTGCCGTCGAGGCGCATGATGTACGGGTGATCGAGGTGGACACGCGACAGGGCGCGAATACCGTGCGGCGAGAGGAACTCTTTCTCGTCGAGCATGACCGCGAGCACTTGGCGGAGTTGATCCGGATCGACGATCGACAGCAGCCGGCGCTCGCCCCGCCCGGGCGTGCGCATCGAGGCGACGTTCTCGGTCAGATCCGGTCGGTTCTCGATGAACCACTCCAGCCGCCGCTTGAAGCCGGGAAGCTGGTTCAGACACTCAGGCTCCAGTGTCTCGACCGCAAAGAGCGGGATGAGGCCGACCATGGATCGCACCCGCAGAGGGATA
>Ga0316624_10000703_pt1 | contig 12046 bp, 10 predicted proteins | sample OWC_Aug_N3_C1_D5_FD_207657 | JGI IMG/M metagenome (GOLD analysis project Ga0316624, IMG submission 207657) | Wetland soil microbial communities from Old Woman Creek delta, Ohio, United States - OWC_Aug_N3_C1_D5_A | ecosystem: Environmental > Terrestrial > Soil > Wetlands | place: USA: Ohio...
TGCCAATTCGAAGAAGTGCATGGAGTGCGACTGAATAAACTGGCCCATGTGCATCAACTCTCGAAGGAGCTGTGCCGGCCGGGGAGGGGTCACACCCACCACGCGGTCGCAGGCCTTGGCCGAACTGAGGTGATGGCTCACCGGACAGATACCACAGATCCTTGGAGTAATCTGGGGCATCTCGAAAAAGGGACGCCCTTCTGTAAATTTTTCAAAGCCCCGCCATTCGTTCACATGCATGAAGGCTTTATCGACCTTCCCCTTGCCATTCAGGTGAATGGTGACTTTGGCATGACCTTCGATTCGTGTTACAGGCTCAATGGTGATCTTTTGCATTTTCTTTCCCTCCGCTAACGTGCGCTGTGGTTGCGCTGATCGCTTCATGATCAATCATACTTCAGGTTTTCACCCGACAGGACAGGGATGCGCCCCTCCAGCAACTCTGTAAGAACATAGTAGATGGCATCGGCCGAAGGAGGACAGCCAGGAAGATGAATGTCGACTTTGACCACTTGATTCACCGGACACGCCTTAATGGGTTTGGACAGTTCCTCGGACTTGGGGATTATTCCATCCACCGTGCTCTCCGTTTCAACATAAGCCCTCTTCAGAGCTTCGTCCGTATCAAAGAAATTCCGCATGGTCATGATGCCTCCGAAGACGGCGCAGTCCCCCACGGCAATCAAGACCTTACACCGCTCCCTCATTTCCTTGGCGACTTCCAGGTTGGTCGTATTATTCACCGTCCCGGAGAGAATCCCGACGGTTACCCCCTCTTTTGGAGGATGCTTTAAATCGGTAACGGGAGTAGAGGTGAGTTCTATTTTTTCCAAGAGCTGGACGAGCCTCTCGTCCATGTCCAATACGGACATCTCACATCCAGCACATGCGGCTAGCCAATCCATCGCAACCTTAACTTTACTCATGGGATTTCCTCCTAATCGTGACAGGTTTTTATGTAACGCCTCCTCTACAAGCGGGCTGCCAGTTGAGTCAATACCTCATTCTCGGGGATTAACCCTTCGGGCAGAGGCACTGCCTTTCTGACAGCAGCTTTCTTTCCCTCGAGGTTGTAGATCGAGCCTTCCTGCTCGGACCACAGCAAGGAAGGCAGGATGACATCCGCCGTTTCAGTGATGGGCCCGTGGTAGCTGGTATGGACGATCAGGAACTTTGCCTTTTTGGCCCACTGCAGAACTTCCTCCCCGGGAGAAATATCCTCCAGGAGGAGATAAGCTATTTCCAGGGGAGTCGAGTTCAGGCCGGATTGGAGACCCAGGACCTTAGCGTGGTAGCCATTCGTTGCCGGAAAGACGGGTATGAAGTGAGCCTTCCTTTTCAGGATTCCGAGTTGCTCCGCTGCCTTCTGGCCGGTCCCCGCACCGTAGACGACAGAAGGAGATGCGGTTCCCTGAATCATACGGATCGCTCTTGGCAATTCCTCATAGGTGAATTGACGGTCAGCAAACCGACTCATGGCGTTGCCGTTATGATGGTCGGATACCAGGAGTACGCTGGCGCCCTTGGCCCGGGCTCGTTTAATGTGATACCCGAGCACGCGATGGTCAGAGAGCGGATCAGCGCCGATGACCAGGATGCTGTCGGAAGAAACCAGATCGGTCAGCGAGCCGCCCACAGGCAGTTCCATTTCTGCCAGGGTCGGTTCGAGGACACCCACATTGGCATCCAGCTTCCCTCCAAAGACCGCGACGAATTCGCTCATGGTCAGGTTGAGGGTCTTGCAGGTTGTCCAGGCGCCTACCTTGTTCCCTTTGGTCGTTTTGAGCCTGCTCGCGATGATGCCCATGGCTTCGTCCCATGTGGCGGAGACCAATTCGCCGTTCTTCTTCACCAAGGGGGTCTTGATCCTCGCCCGATTGTCATAGACCGGTTCAAATCGGCCGGCGACACAGAGGACGCCCTTATTGTGTTCTTCCCATTCTCCTTCGACGCGAAGGACCCGTCCTGAACGGGTAATGATCTCTGTGCCGCAGCCTACACTGCAGAACATACAAACGCTCTTCGTTCTTTCTACCTGGGCTTCACGACCCGCATAGGCGCTCTTCCGATCGATCAGGGCACCTGTGGGACAGACCTGAAGGCAGGTTCCACAGGCAACGCAGGTGGATTCCCCAAACGGAGTATCCATGTCCGCGGAAATCATCGTCCTGGCTCCACGGAATTTCACCCCCAGCGTGTTGTTCGCCGCCAACTCTCCGCACGCCCGGATGCAACGCCGGCATAAAATACAGCGGTTGTGGTCCATAATGAAATATTTCCTCGTCCCATCGACGGGAATCTTAGGGTAAGGATTCTGATAGGTCCAGCGGTCCATGCCGTAGCGATAGGCAAGGGCCTGCAGCTCGCAGTCACCGCTCATTTCGCAGAACATGCAATAATGGTTTCGCTCCGAAAAGAGCATTTGAAGCACGAATTTTCGCTCCTCGACGACCTTGGGCGACTCCGTTTCTACCCTCATCCCTTCCGTCACCGGAAAGGTGCAGGCGGGTTGGAGCGTGCGCTGCCTCTCAATCTCGACCAAACAGATACGACAGGCCCCGTGGGGTGTAATCGCCGGATGATGACATAGACTCGGAATGTCAATTCCCGCTGTTTTGGCCGCCTCCAAAACGGTCTGCCCGGAACGCGCCCGAATCTGACGTCCATTGATCTTCAAATTTATCATTTTATCCATCGGGCTAGTAACCTCCTTGTCTCTTGATGTAGAAGCTTCTCTCCTGTTGACGAAGCGTAAGAGTTATGCTACTTTTTTGGCCTTATCCTGGAGTCCCATCGATTCCAGCCACTCCAGGTCGCATCGCAGGCACCGCTTGCACTCTTCACGGGCCTTCTGTTCGTCAAAACCGGCCTCCACCTCTTCGAAGTTGCGAATGCGGTCCCCCACGGGCAACTCTCGCATCACGGGCCGCTTGGCCTCGGCATATTCCTCGACATTGTAGAGTTGGGGGATTTCTCTGAATTCCGTGATGAACTTGGGTCGTTCCACGGTCTGTCCCTTGAGATACGCATCCACTGACACAGCAACTTTGTTCCCCTGAGCCACGGCCTCAATGACGGTGGCAGGGCCCAAGGCCAAGTCGCCCGCCGCAAAGACTCCTTCCAGACTCGTCGCCAGGGTGGGCCCCACGGTGACGGTGCCATCCCTATTGATACCCGCCGGCATGCCTCCATGGGTGAGGAATTCAGTGTCTGGCCGCTGGCCAATGGCGGGGATGAAGACGTCGGCGTCGAGGACAAACTCCGCTCCTTCAAACTCAGTTTCCTCAATGGGAACGGGGCGACGCCGGCCGCTGGAGTCAAATTCTGCCAGTTTCCCAAGATGGCATTCCACTCCCGTGACCTGTTCCGGGCCAAGAACGCCCACTGGATCGGTCAGAAAATGGAACTGAATTCCCTCCTGAAAGGCCGCGTGAACCTCGCCTTTCCACGCAGGCATCTCTTCCCGGGTACGACGGTAGATGATATGAACCTTTTTTGCTTTAAGACGTAAGGCCGTCCGTGCGGCATCAATGGCCACCGCGCCGCCACCTACCACCGCCACGATTTTCCCCTTCATGTCTGGCACCTTTCCCATCGCGACATCTTTCAGGAACTGGGTGCCATGATAAACCCCGGGCAGATCTTCGCCTGGGATTCCCAACCGGCGGCTCTTATGGGTCCCGATGGCCAAGACCACTGCGCTGAAACCGCCTTTATCGAGCAGCCCATCTACCGTGAAGTCTTTACCCAGTTCCTGGTTGAGTTTGATTTCAACCCCTACTCGCTTGATGTTTTCAATCTCTTTATTAAGGATATTTCGGGGGAGGCGATATTCCGGAATTCCGACGACCATCATCCCGCCGGCCATTGGAAGTTTTTCAAAGACGGTCACCGGATAGCCCCGTTGGGCCAATCGCAGCGCAGCGGTCAGCCCGGCGGGACCGGCACCAATGACGGCCACCTTCTTGTCTTTGGGCCCTTCTAACTTCTTGGGGGCCCAGGGTCTTTCCAGCTCGTGATCGGCCATGAACCGTTTTGCCACACGGATGGCGACCGGCTCATCGATGTCGCCCCTCCGGCACTTGTCTTCACAGAAGGCAGGGCATACCCGGCCGCAGGTGAGGGCAAAGGGGTTCTTCTCGCGATGAATTTCCAGTGCCTCGGCATATTTTCCCTGGGCAATCAGAGAGATATAAGATGGGATATCGATCTCTGCCGGACAGGCATTGATGCATCGGGCACGAACCAACTCTTTGCACGTTCCCGCAGGACACTCCTTGTCCAGGATATGAGCCCTAAATTCCGGTTCGAAGTATTGCAGAGCAGCCATGACAGGGCCCGGGGTCAACTGTCCTAAGGCGCAGAGAGACCCTGTCTGCATTCCTTTGGCGATTTCACGGATGGTACCCAAATCCTCCATTTTCCCCCTTCCCTCCGTGATCCGGGTGAGAATCTCCAACATGCGTCTCCCCCCCACGCGGCAGGGAACGCATTTCCCACACGATTCTGCCTGGGCAAAGTTGAGGAAGAATTTCGAGAATTCGACCATGCAGGTGTCCTCATCCACCACGATCATGCCACCGGAGCCCATCACCGCTCCCACCTCTTGGAGAGAGTCGAAATCGACCTGAACGTTGAGATGCTGCGGTGGGATACAGCCGCCCAAAGGACCTCCGGTCTGGACGGCCTTGAATTTCTTTCCCTTGGGGATGCCGCCACCGATATCGAAGATAATCTCGCCAAGGGTGATTCCCATCGGGACTTCCACGAGACCTGTATTATTCACTTTCCCCGTCAGGGCGAAAATGGCCGTGCCAGGACTCCGCTTCGTACCGATGTTGCTAAACCAATTCGCCCCTTTCACGATGATCCGCGGAATATTGGCATAACTTTTTACATTGTTCAGGTTGGTCGGTTTCCCCCAAAGACCCGAGATAGCCGGAAAAGGAGGACGGGGCCGAGGTTCACCGCGACGACCTTCGATGGACGCCAGAAGGGCCGTTTCCTCACCGCAAACAAAGGCGCCTGCCCCCTCTTTGATGTGGAGGTGGAAGCTAAAGTTGGTGTCCAGAATATCATCGCCCAGCAACCCATACTCTTCTGCCTGGGCAATCGCGTTTTTCAGCCTTTTAATGGCAAGGGGGTATTCCGCGCGACAGTAGATGTAGCCTTCCCTGGCTCCCACGGCATACCCGCAGATGGTCATCCCTTCGATGACGCTGTGGGGGTCTCCCTCCAGGATCGAGCGATCCATAAAAGCTCCCGGGTCCCCTTCGTCGGCGTTGCACACCGCATATTTGACATCGCCCGGAGCCTTGGCTGTGAATTCCCATTTGGTTCCCGTAGAGAATCCCGCTCCACCACGGCCTCGCAAGCCGGAACGCTTCACCTCTTCGACCACCTCTTCGCGAGTCATATCGAACAGGGCATGGGAAAGTCCCTCATATCCACCCCGGGCGATGTATTCATCGATCTTCTCCGGATCGATGACTCCGCAATTCCGGAGCGTGATGCGGACCTGCTTACTATAAAAAGGGATCTCCTGGTAACGAGGCAACTCTTTGTGAGAGTCCGGCATCTTGTACGTGAGCCGCCCGATCACCCTCCCTTTGACGAGCGTTTCTTCAACGATCGTTTGGACGTCCCTGGGTTGCACCTGGCAATAGAAAATCCCCTCGGGATAGATGATCATGACAGGTCCCATGGCGCAGAACCCCCGACACCCGGTTTGTACAATACGGACTTCTTTTTCCAATCCTCTTCGGGAAACCTCCTTGGTCATTGCATGAATGACGTCTAAGGACTCTGATGACGTACACCCTGTCCCGCCACATACGAGAACATTGGCCCTGTAAGCTTCAGCCATATCTGCCTCCTTCTGATTCGTTATCCCTTGTCAACCCATCTCTCACTTCTTGACGCTTGATCGAGCGTTAAACTTGCCCCGGGCAAGTCCCCCGTCAAGAACTTATTCGATCTTCCTGGCATCCAACCGGCCAATCGCCCATTCCTGAATGACATTTCCTTTTATCAGGTGTTCTTCAATCAGCCGGGGGACGTTCTCCGGGGAAATGTTGGCATATCGAATCCTCGATTTCCCTACTTGATCGATGTCGACAAGAGGTTCTTTGGCGCACATGCCGACACATCCCACGGTTTCCACATGGGCCTCAATCTTTCGGGCTTCCAACTCCTTCAAGATCGCATTCATGACCTCCCGGGCTCCCGCGGCGATACCGCAGGTGCCCATCCCGACAATAATTCGAGTGCCGGTCTGAGTTCGCACCAGGATATCTTTCAATGCCTCCGCACGAAGTTTGTTAAGCTCTTCCACGTTCTTTAATCGTGCCATCCTGCCACCTCCTTGTTTTCTCCGTCTCTCGCGCCCTGTCTACAGAACAAAGTGCCTTTCCCGGTTTTCTGGGAAAAGGCTTGCCTCTCCTTCTCGCAAAGACCGAAAGATCCAATCCCTGACTTTCGGATGGCTCAAGGGAACCTCTTCGAGTTCCTTTCGTATCTCTGAAGAATCAAATCGGAATTCCCGAGGGCCCACTTGATGGCAATAGTCCAGATCGACCGGACGCGAGGAAAGAAGGATCGCCAAGATGGCCGCAGGCATGTCCCCTAACGGGGCCCGGTCGATGTGGCTACGGAGAAACGTCGCTTCCACCTTTGTCCCCTCTCCTGGCTTTGATTGGATCACCAAGTCCCCTCCGCAGCGACGGGCAGCTTCCAAAAAGAGCGGAAGACCCAATCCCACGTGTCTTGTCTTGCGAGTGGTATAGAACGGGTCCAGGACCTGTCCCATCAATTCCTTGCTCATTCCGCATCCGTTGTCGGCGATCTCGATCACCATCCAGTCCCCTTGCAAATCCTCACAAATCGAGAGGTGGATTTTCGAAGCCCCCGCCTCCACCGAATTCTCGAGGAGGTCGAGAATGTGTAAAGACAACTCTCGCACACCTACTTCGTCTCCTTCAGGATTTGTGCCATTTTCTCGGGCACTAACCTCCCGACGACCTTGTCGTTAATCGTTGCGACAGGAGACAGCCCGCAAGAACCCAGACAATAGACCACCTCAAACGTGAACTTATAGTCCGGCGTCGTCTCGCCCGCTTTAATCCCCAACTCTTTCTCGATCACGTCCACGATCCTCCCGGCTCCGCGAACATGACAAGCCGTGCCGTCACACTGTTTGACGATACATTTTCCTCGACGGGTCAGGTAGAACTGGGCGTAGAAGGTGACGACGCCATAGATCTGGCTAAGAGGGATTCCTGTTTTTTCGGAGACTCGTTTCAGCACGTCGGGCGGAAGATAGCCGTAGATTTCCTGAGCCCGCTGCAAGACCGCGATCAGCGTCCCCGGTTTTCCTCCGAATTCGTCGATCATCCTGTCGAGGGGTGCCAAATCAAACATCTCTTGTCCATTCATACAATGTTCCTCCTGACAAAAATTTAGTGTACTCCGGGCCATTCCACCATGACCCGCCGGCCTTGTTCCCCTTGGAGGGCCAGATGAATCTCCTGAACCACGGGCGCATCTATTTTGAACAAGGTTCGATTCTGCATCTCTTGAAGACGATGTGCGTCTCCGTTGACGATCAGACACCATGCCTTCAATTGGGGCCATTTTTGAAATCCGATTTCCGGGACAAACTGAGGCGTGACCTCCAGCGCTTGGACCTGCAGAGATTCGGGCACCCATCCGAGGTTGGAAAGCAGGCTGAACGAAGGGCGATCCACGTGGGCGGGGATCACCATACCTTCCATGGAGTGAACTCTTGCCACCACCTCCTCCAGGCTCATATCCGCAGCCCCGGCGAGAAACCGTTCCTCCGTCCTCACCCATTCTCCAACCGAGTTAACAACAAACTGGGCTCCAAATATCTCCTCCTTATTGCCCCGGGCAGGAAGTCTCTGAAATACTTCTTCCTGCCACTCCTGACATTGGCGGACCGTATCGAACAAGCACAGGAGATGAACCTCTTCCTTTGACTGTAATTCCATGCCTGGCAACACGTGAATGTCCGTCCCGACAGATGCCTCGATCACCGCTTCCGCATTGTGACACGAATTGTGATCGGTAATGGCAATCAAACTCAATCCCAATCGCTTCGCCTGTCGCAGGATCAGAGGAGGAATCATTTCCACCTCTGCGCATCCCGAAAGCACCGTATGAACGTGCAAATCTGCCAGAAAAGGCTTTAGCATGTCGTATTCAACCTCGAATCTACGGTTCCCCTCTCACGCCGAGTAACGTCAGTTCACCGACAACCGTGAACGTCGTCTTCGGGGTAAGTATCAGAGCGACCTTTTCTTCCTCTGCTCGCGCGATGGTCTCTGGATCGGGCCGGTTTCCTTCCGTGATAATCACCCCCGCAAGGTTTAGCAGACTTGCAACAGCCACCACGTTGAGGTGGGACTGAAGCGTCACCCAGAGATAGTCCTTCTTGGCACCTTTCATCGCGCAACTCAAAAGATCTGCGGCATATCCACCGGCGACCGGTCGATTCGTCAAACGGACTGAAGACACCGTTTCAAGAACCAATTCTTCGATGATCTCTTTCAGCGACATCACGATGGCTGCGGCCCCCTCTCCTCGTCCGGAGTCTGTTGCTCTCCGGACTCCTGGCGTAGGAAGACAACGATCTCCAGCCGTGTTCCCTTGCCTACGGTCGATTCCAGTCTCATGGAATCAGCGCACCTCTTGATATTCATCAGACCCATGCCAGCACCAAATCCCAGCTCTCGAATCCAGTTGGGAGCCGTCGAAAATCCCGGGCTCATCGCTTGGTCCACATTCGGGATACCGGGTCCATGATCGATGGCCGTGACCCGAATCACCTCGGGCTGAAGCTCTGCTGTCAATTCTCCGCCCTCGTCGGCGTGGATGATCAGATTCATTTCTGCTTCATAGGCCGAAATGGCTACTCGCCGGATCACCTCAGGAACGGCTCCTAATCGATCTAAGGCACGTTTCAATTTGCTGGAAGCATTTCCTGCCTTCTTGAAGTCTTTTGCCTTGACCTTATACCTTAGGATGAGGCTCGTTTGATCCGAGATAATATCTTCGAAAATGTGCTTGGCCCGGTAGCGACTGATCTCTTCTGCGTGGTAGTCAAGGCTGATCGTCTCTAACAACCCCCTCGTGATATCCCCCCCGGTCAAAATACCCCGCAACTGACCCTGTTCATTAACCACCAGCAGTCGTCCAACCTTATATTGTGCAAATTTCTTGACGGCCTCTACCACGGATTCACTTTCCAGGACGGTGATCAGTTGCGTGGTCATTCTCTTCCTTACGGGGGCTTGAACATCCCCTTGGACCAGGGCCTTGATGAGATCCTCAATCGAAATGACCCCGACCAGCTTTTCGCCCTCGAGCACCGGCACGCCGGAGATCCTGTTGAGTCGAAGGATTTCCTTCAATTCCGTCATCGAGGTGTCGGGAGTGACTTTTACAACATCCTTCTTCATCACTCGCTCGATCGGCAGTTCATAGATCAGTTCCTGGACTTTTGTGAACTTTGGAACTTGCGCCAACCGCCTTCTCCCGTGGAAAGAACCGGTAAAAAGACTTATTTCATTACCGGATCTAACCCTGCGCTGTACAAACGACCACAAATTTCATACATTCCATAAGGCGATGCAATGAGAGGGATGCTTAGCTCATCCGCAAGGCTAATAACTTCGGGGGCGGGAATTTTTCCGCGCACATAAACAATCGCCGCAAGTCCAGCCATCTCAGCGGTACGGACAGATTGGGAATGGACGAGACCAGTGAGGAGCAGAGAACCCGGTTTCATGAAGGACAGAGCGTCGCTCATCAAGTCGGAGGCCCCGCAGGATGGAATTTCCGTGTCAAATTTGGGCTGTTTGGTCAGGATCCTTCCCCCGATAATTCCAACAATCTCTTTGAGATTCACGATTCTTGTCTCCATTTGCAGAAAATTCCTGTTGAATACCAGCCAGCTCTACTGGCTGGATGAAAACAGGTTTGTGAAGCAATGAAATTTCCAATAAGAGTCCTATGAGCCCAGCAGAATAAGTCACATGGCCAGCGACTCGAAATAAGGTTACATCCGGAGTCAGACGTCGCTTTATAAAGCATTGGCAACAAGAGCGGTTAACCTCGATCTTTAGTGCGTCGCAGCTACGCTGCGAGAAAGTTTATTCTGAGAAATATTTCACATTTAGTGCGTTAACGTGAACATAACATTTTTGGAAAAACATGTCAACAAATTTTATCAAAAAAATATACATCAATCCAACATATTATAATTATTATGTTTATTTTATATTAGATTACCTGAAATCTAGTTAAACCTTGAAAGAAAAATATGATTTCCAGGAATGGATCAAAAAGTGGAAAAAAGCAGAAATTTAGCGGATCATATTTAGACGGAATGCTTCCTTTGCCACAGGAATTCGTTTCGGCGGAGATTCCCCTGGGGCAACGGGGAAGTAAACGGTGAAGGTTGTTCCCAGCCCCTCCTTACTCTCTACATAGATCTGTCCACCATGTTGATTCACAATCTCTTTGACAATCGCCAACCCTAAACCCGTACCGATCACATTCTTAACATTCGAAGCCCGGAAAAACTCTGCAGAGAGGCGGGATATTTCATCCTTCGGAATCCCAATCCCGTTATCGCTGACGGTGATCTGGATAGTATCATTTTCTCCGGGCCCGATGGCCATTGTCACTCGGCCGCCCGCAGGGGTATACTTAATGGCGTTCGAAACGAGGTTCTCCAACATCTGCTCCATCAACTCCGAATCGGCCTCCATTTGAGGGGAATCCTCAGAAATCTTTACCTCAAAGGTAAGCTTCTTCACGGATGCCTTTTCGAGGAAGGTTTGACTGACCCGGTCTGCAAGGATTTTCAGGTCCACGGATACAAATTCGACCTTCCGCTGTTTGCTCTGGCTCTTGGCCAGGGTCATCAGTTCATCAACCATCAAGAGCATGCTGCGGACCCGCTGGTCAACGCGGCTCAGGTATTGACGCAACCCCTCGTCCACCTCTACCAGGTAGCCGTTTCCAATCACCTCAAGCATGCTCGCCATCGCAGTCAGCGGCGCCTTGAGGTTGTGGGCAACTCGATTCATAAACCGTGATCGTTCCTGAATCAGGTTCCCGATGGCCTCATAGGCTCGGGCATTTTCGATGGCGATGGCCACCAGTCCGGCTGCTTGGCGGAAAAAATTGAGGTCCTCGGGGCCGAACTGCTCCGGCAGCGTGGAATAGGCTCCCAGGATCCCAATGACCCGGTTTTCTGCAATTAAGGGTACAAACTGAACCGAATTCAGCTCGGCTGCCTCCAGGTCTTCACCGAATTGGAAGCTCTCTCCATGAGTGACATGGCCGGTCACAAAGGGCTCGCCTTCAATCACCCTCCGGTTAAGGGGGCTTTTCGCCACCTCGACCACCCTATGCTTAAGAATATCCCCGGGCAATCCATAGGCTGAAGCGAACTGCAGGAAATTCCCGTCCTCACTCAGGAGTTTGACGGAGATCGCCTGAACATCCATGGCCCGGGCGAGTTCGGAGCATGCAATGCTGAGGACTTCCTCAAGGCGCTGTTTGGATCCGACAGCTTGGGTCATTGTATAAAGCGTACTCAGTTTGTTGTTCAGCGCCGTCACTGTCTCGGTCAGCTCAGCCAGGTCGAGGATTCGCCTTTCGAGCATTCCCATGACCGCCGTGATCGTGATGGCGGTAATAAAGACAAACCCGGAAAAAAAACCCAAAATCACGATGCGGTGGAAAGGCTGCTGTCCCAGCCCCATGGCCTTCCCCTGGAAGAGCAATTCGTGGTTCGAAATCCACCCCAGAGACTCCGCTGCTGCGATCAGGCCCATGCCTGCGGCTGCGACGAGAGCAAAACTGTAAGTCCAACGGCGGGGCAGAAAAATGGCAGAAAAAGTGACATGAAAGATGAAGAAGAAGATGAAGGGGCTTGCTATTCCGCCCGTATAATGGACGAGAAGAAACATGGTGCCGTAGTCAAAGCTCACCTGCCAGTAAGTGAAGCGCTCAA
>Ga0316624_10000704_pt1 | contig 12043 bp, 11 predicted proteins | sample OWC_Aug_N3_C1_D5_FD_207657 | JGI IMG/M metagenome (GOLD analysis project Ga0316624, IMG submission 207657) | Wetland soil microbial communities from Old Woman Creek delta, Ohio, United States - OWC_Aug_N3_C1_D5_A | ecosystem: Environmental > Terrestrial > Soil > Wetlands | place: USA: Ohio...
CCGTTGGCGGGATTCAGGGCCAGTTCAGCCGGCAAAGGTTCTTCATCCTTCGGCAGGCTCGACACTTCTTGTGGACGTCCTGAAGATATCTTCTCTGTCGTAGGAATAAAAGGCTCTTTCTCCATAAGGACAACAGCTCCATTGGCTCGGATGGTTAAGGGTGAAGAAGCAGGTCTCAAGAAAAAGAATAAAAGAACACAGAGGCTGATGAGACCAGCGCCGATAAGAACCCGTTGTTTTTTAGAACTTCTTCCCCTTCCCTTAACCGGGCACGGATGCTTTAAGATTAGGGACCCTTCAGACCCTTTCAATCGAAGCTGTTGTGCCTTTTTGAGGGCATTGATGATGAGGCTCATTTTGAACCCTCCTGAGATGCGACTTCTGAATTCTTTGTCAATTCGCCCTCCGAAGAATCTTTCCCTTGGCCTTTATCCAATGAAAGGCCCGAAACAGAACAGAGATTAGTACCCGGAATCTGAAGACAGACCTCTTGAATTCTTCCCCAAACAAATTTTTCAACGTTCTGAAACGAAGGGCGATGGCCTAGGCTTGTTAGGATCGCACCCGCCAGCAAGAGAATGAAAATCGTCAAGAAGGGGATACGCAATGAGGTTAGACTTCTTGGAAAGGTGAAAGAATAAAATGGCTTTGGGCTTTCCTCCTCGCCCAAGAGGCTATCCTTCGCGATCTTAATGATTCCCTTGTCGATATAGTAAGTTTGCGCGATGAAACCGCCCAATAAGGCTCGATCGCAGAGCAGATTGATCAACCTGGGTGTCCCTTTTGAAAATTTGTAGATCTCGTGGAGAGCAGATTTTGAAAAGGTAATGCTTCCCTGGGAGCCCGCTACCATTAAACGTCGGTAGATATAAGACTCCGTTTCCGTTGGGGTGAGGGGCAGGAGGTGATGGCGGATGGCAATCCTTTGGTTCAATTGTTTCAATTCGTCGGATCGGAGTTTTTGATCCAATTCTAATTGACCAAGAAGTATGATCTGGAGCAATTTCTCCTTTTCTGTCTCCAGATTGGAAAGCATGCGAATTTGCTCCAAGACAGGGATGGATAAATTCTGGGCCTCATCGATGATCAGGACAGCATTCTTTCCGTGCGAGGAACAATAGATGAGTAATTTATTCAGGGCATCGATCCGCCCTTTTTTTGTCCTTCCCTTTGAAGGGAATCCGAAATCGAGGAGGATCGATTCTAATAACTCTTCTTCAGTCAGGAAGGAATTGAAGATGACCGCTGTCTTCACATTCTTATCTAATCTCTCTAAAAGAGTCCTGGAAATGGTCGTTTTTCCAGTTCCAATATCTCCGGTAATGACCATAAATCCTTCCTTTTGCTGAATCCCGTAAAGAAGAGATTCAATAGCTGTCCGATGGCTCTCACTTAAGAAGAGAAACTGGGGGTCAGGGGTTAGGACAAATGGTTTTTCCTTCAGACCATAAAATTCTTGATACATAATGCCTCCCAGTCACGAAAGGGTCCAAGGATTCGAGGGTTGACCCCTAGGCCCCTTGAGTCCTGCTTTATTTTGTTGTGAAGTCCTCTACCTTCTTTCCGATCTGAACGGTAGGAGTGATCATAATGACCAGCTCAGCATTTCTTCTTACTTCCGATTTGTATTTAAATAAATTTCCAAGCAGGGGAATGGACTTTAACCCAGGGACACCGATGGAAGTATTTTCCTTCCTCTCTGCCATCAGACCTGCGATGATGATTGTCTGACCTTCTCTTACCCTCGCCGTGGTATCTGTTTCTCTCACGCTCAAGAGGGGAAAGGTACTCTTTCCGTCTGGAGTGGTCTTTTCTCCGGTTTTTTGCGTGATACTGGGATGGATGCTCATCAGAATGGTCCCGTCCTCAGAGATCTGGGGCGTGACATCCAGGATGATCCCGATATCTATCGTCACAGGCTGAATGGTCTGGGTGACCGTGTTCTCAGTGGCGACTGCGCCGACGATGAAAAAGACATCCTGATCCCCGACGCGGATCATCGCCTTTTGGTTATTAAGTGTGGAAAGGGTGGGATTGGAGAGAATCTTCACATCTCCTTGTTCCGCAATCGCCTCAACGATATCTGAAAGAGCGACTTCCGCACCTAAAGCCCCGATAGCGAAAGTGCCTCCGAAAGGTCCGATCTTAAAGGTGCCTGGGGTGGCAATGGTCCCTGAAGTCGTATCTCCCGTTCCCGAAGTACTCGAAGTTGTTCCTCCGGGATATCCTGTTGTCCCTGCCTTGTCTGTCAAGCCCCATGACAAGTTGATCGAACGGGGAAGACCTTCGATCACCTTCCAGTTGATACCCGCCTTGTAATCATCGGAAAGGATGACCTCCATGATCTTGGCCTGAATGGTTACCTGTCTCTGGGAACTCCCTTCCATCATCTCCAGGTAGGAGGCCACCTTATTCAAATTGATAGGATAGTCTGTCACTAAGATCACGCCCGTCGATTTGTTAATGGCCAATTTCTTTCCCCTTCCATCCACTCTTGTTAAGGTTGATTTTTCCTTATCCCCGATTTTCTCCCTGTCATCGACTGATCCAAAGATGATGGCTTCCAGTCCCCCTTGAATCTCCTTCCATATGTCCGTTTCATCTGTACTGATGAGGTCACTGTATCCGGTCCGAGCGCCTCCCGTGCTGACGGTGCCCTGCTGGCCTAAAATCGTGCCGGTCTGCGTCCCTCCTCCTGTACTTGCATAAATCTCTCTTTTCCCCGTCCGTTTCGTGGAGATATAGTTCAGGGTGAAGAGGCGCGTCTCCATCTGGGGTCTTGATACCTTGATAAATTTTCCGTCGATTCGATAGGTCCAACCCATTGGAGAGAGAATGGCATCTAAAGCCTCTTTTAAAGTCACCCGTTTCAAATCAATCGTTACCTTCCCATTCAGATCAGGATCGATGACAATGTTGAGTTCGCTCTCTTTCGAGAAGGCCAGAAGAACGTCCTGGATATTGGAGTCCCTGGCGTAGACGGAGATGAGTTTGTCAGGCACTTTCTTCGCCTCCTCCATTTGAGGAATCACCAGTTCACTCAATCTCTCATCAGGAGGAGGTTGCGGTTTGACGGCCTCCACTTTTGGAGAAGGTAACTTGACTCGCTCCTTATTCGGGGCGGTGGCGCATCCCAGGGCCGATAATAGAATGAGAGTGAGTATGAAGAGGGTTTTCGTTTTCATCGTTATTCTCCTTTATCCCTCTCCTTCCCTTCCTCCTTGCGGGGGAGGATAAGGCTGGGCGGGCGTTTTTCTTCGACAGTCAATGAAACAGGACTCTGAGACAAAAGAAGGGTCCTCTTTTGATTTCCTTTTCCTAAAATGACCCGATCCGTTTTAATTTCTAGGACCTTTTCATCATGAATCCAATCCCCAACCGTTACAATATGCCGATCGATCTGGGCTATTCGAATATTGTCGCTGATCAAGATGGTTTTGACTCTCAGAGAATCTATCTCCTGAGGTCTAGCATCGGGTTTTGCTGTCCCCTCTTTTTGACCAGAAGTAGTCCCCCTTTTTGAAAGGAGATAGATCCCTGGGGGCAGGAGGAACGGATTCCGGCCCCGTTCTCCCTCGGGTTTCTTTTTTTGAGGTACCCTTACACTATCCTCTTGTGTCATTTCATCCGTCTGTTCTTGGGCAAACACGAATTCGAAAGCGATGCCACAGATAATAATAAGGGTGACAGCTAAGATCTGGGTCATAATGGTGTGCAGAGATAATCTCATTTCCATTTACCCTCACCCTCTGAACCATGCAAGGTTCAGGGCTTTGTCCTGCACCCTACGTGGTGCAGGGCCAACCCTCTCCCGTCAAAGGGAGAGAGGATATATATAGAATGGCTACGTAATGACATATACACTTAATCCCATAGTCACTTTTAGAAACGGTGTTGTTTCCCAGATCCTCTCTACTTGAAGACTGTCAACCATAACAAGAAAAGGAAGTTCTTCAATCCCCTTTAAATAAGTCCTCAGTGCAGGGAAGGTTGAGTGAAGCACCATATGGATAGCGACTTTTCTGTACTGGAGAGCAGAAGTTGCTTTCTTTCCTTCTGGGAGAGAGATTTTCTCTTCCTGAGAAGTCAAAGAGATCATTTTCATTTGAAGGCGATCGCTGTCTTTGCCCAAATGTTTTAAAAAGGCTCTGAATTCCTCGCCTCTCAGCATCCGCTCACTCAATTTCTTGAGTTCCTCTTCCAGACGGGAAACCTCTGTTTCAATGGTCTCTACTCCTTTAGTAAATGTGACCGATTCCTTCAATTTGAGATCGGCTGCCCTGACCTCCTCGTTCAATGCCGTGATCTTTCTCTTCTGAGGGGTAAAATAGAATGCATCAAAGGCCCAAATGGCTATGGCTATGATGACAAAAAAGAGGAATATCTTTTCTCTGATTTTTAGCGTCATGGATTATTGCTTCTCCTCTGTCGATCCCTCCAACCCCGCTTTGCTAGAGGGGAGATTATTAAGAATGATGTCACAGACGATCTCAAACCCGACCCCGGGGTGATTATATATTTTATTCTCTTCGGCTGACACCAATTTTGAATTTTTGAATAAAGAAGATTTTTCAAGACCCTCGATCATCTGGGCCAATGCGGTGAGGCAATGCAGGTCGCTCCCAAAAGCAAGGCCTGTGATTTGTAGTTCCCTTCGACTGGGTTGAGGTTCTTCTTTTGTAGGTTTGGCCTTATCTTGAATTGAGAAGAGTGTCACCGTGACATTCTTTGGCACGATGCGACTGAGCGCCATCAGAGCTTGTCGGAATGGCACAGGCGTAATCACCGACGATGGCAAAAGAGAGAGGTCCTGTTTAATCTGGTTCTCTTTTTCCTTCAACATGGTCAGTCTTGACTGAAGCGTTCCGAGCGTCTTCACCTTTGCCATCTTTTCATCACGTTCTTTCTTAAGGGCGGACACCTGTCCACTCATATTCCAGACGATCAACGAAAAGACGAGAAGCGTGATCAAGACCGACAGTCTGGGAGCCAATTTCACCATTCGGGCTCTGGACCAGAAGTGTTCTTTAGGTGGTAGGAGTTCGATCCTCCTGGACTCGGGGAGCGCGACGCCTGCGGCGACAGTGAATGCAGGTCCCATCTGATCGACAAGCTGTGCATCTATCTTCTTTGCATCAAAAAGAATTTCCTTAAGAGGGTTGAATCGTTCAACAGGCAATCGAAGGGTTTCTGAGAGATACGTGGCGATATTCTTTGTATTCGCCCCCCCACCGCTTAGAAAGAGACGATCAATTTGTCCCAGGTGAGATTGATTTCGGTAATAGTCAAGAGATCGCCCGATTTCTGCTAGCAGTCTCTCCAGAACGGGTCTCACCAGGTAAGGGATCTTCGATTGGTCACTTGATGGATCCCCGGTCTTTTCATAGAAAGCCTTTGCAGGAATTCCCATGTCGCACTTTATTTTCTCGGCTCGATCAAAAAGGAGATGGTGTTCTTCGTCGGAATCCATTCCCTCCATGATGGCCCGGGTGAGATCCATTCCACCAGGAGTGACCTCCCGGCTGAATTGGAGGATTCCGTCTTGAAAAAGGTAGATACCCGTTTTTTCCGCCCCTAAATCGACTAGGCCGATCACTTTCTCTTTTTCAATACGGTCGATAGTTAACAGAAGATTCCAGAGGGCGAAGGGTCCTACACCGAGATGGATGGGTCTCAGTCCTGCACCCTCGGCAATGGCAAGGGGCCGGTCGATAAGCTGTCTTGGACATGCCACCACAATCAGATCCAGTCTCTTCAGATCTTTGTCAGTTGCTTCTCCGAGAATGAGATAATCGATCTGGGCGGATTCGATAGGGAAGGGGAGGTGGCTTTTCATCTCCCACCGGATAGCTTCTCGCAACTCCGATTTGGGCATTGAAGGAAGGTTGATTCGACGAATATGGATGCTAGGATCGGAAACGGTCAGATTCACTTTTCCTGGTTTGAGGCCGACCTCTCTAAAAAGAGCCTTGATAGCTTCAGAGACGAAAGTCAGATCCCCTCTTTGCTCCCCGTAAGGGATCTCCTTGATGCCTGCGTGGGTGAGGAAGGGCCCTTTGGAGGTCATCTGGAGACCGACCAACTTAATGGAATGAGAACCAATATCTAAACCAATCGTTTCAGTCATTTCTTAATCCTAAAATTGAATTCCAGAATTATATCCTCTGTCCTCTAAACTCTAACCTCAAACGTTTATTTAACATCCCGGCAAATTATTCCCGGCCGGGTCCAAATTGAACGGATAGCCCTCTCCAATTGCAGCCCCAGCCGCCGTATAAAAGGTAATCACCAGGTTTCTAGGGTTTGTCATGGCTGCGTTCCACCGTATTTCCACAGTCGTCGAACCGGTTCCAATAGACTGGTTGGCGGAGAGAATGACAATTCCGCTTCCACTGTAGTAAGTACCTGAAAACCTTGTCTGATTGCCGAACCGGATGGTAGTAATGTATCTTGCGGTTCCGCCCTGCTGCCAAGTTGCGGAAAAATACCTTAATGTTACGCCAGCTGATCTCCACCTCGTTATTCCAAATTGCGTTCTTTGATTAGAATATCCCGAGATCCAGCAGGGCGAGGAAGTGAAGGTCAGTCTCAAGAATTGGTTAAAGTTTGAAACTGTGGCAATCCTTTTTTCCGTTGAATTGTTGATCTCCCCAGTGGAAGTTAATGCATTCGTTCCAGTGTTATAGTTTATTGTGAATTTTCCATTAACCTTTCCTAGTATGATGTTTCGCTGATTGACTCCCGAATCATTCAAACGGTCATAATCCAGGCGGCCGGAATCCGTAGCCCCTCTCCAGCCCTGCTCAGAGCAATACCGGACCCCATATTCCATACCCGATTGGGCAATGTAAAAGGCCTGGGTGGAATAAATTGGAAATCGGACCGATTTTTGTTTTATCGGAATCAAATAGGAAAGGACATAACCTACCCCCATCATCAGCAGTAAGGCTACAATGAGGAAGAGGACGGAGATCCCTTTGCAATTTTTTGGAGAAAGGATTCTTAAAATCCCTCCCAGCCTGCCTTGCCTGCCCCTGGCAGGAAAAAGACGGCCAGACGAAGGAGTCAGCCCCCCCCCTTTCATAAAGGGGGATGAAGGGGGATTATTTGTTACCGCTACGTTTTTCAACTGCTGAACTCCTCTTGCCAGTTCTGAAAATAGTACCTATAGGTAGTACTGTCCGCAAAGTTCTTCGGATGGACCTTTGTCCTTAATGTCATGCTCTCACCGCTTGCCAGAGATAAAGTGAGTACGATCGTAATCTCAGCCGTAGTCCCCCGGGTCGCGGTGAAGGTCGAGACATTTGATGCCAGATCGATAAGCATTACACTGGGCTCCGACTTTCTCTTTTGAAGGGTGGTCCCTGATAATACAAATCGTATGGCCTCATCGGCCTGGTCTTGGGCTGTCGCATTGGTCCTTGTAATTCTGACATCACTGACCGTCTCTCCCACGTCTGGCTCCGCCATGGCTCTGGCATCTCTTATATCCCGGACCATTCTTTCCAGTGCCAGCTTCCCCTCGTCGAAAAGGATCTTCTGATTGACCGTCATTGTATAGATCCTGAGGCTATCTACCAGAAATTTGATGCTAATCGCAGAGATGATGGCCAGAATGACGATCACAATGATGATCTCGATCAAGGTGAATCCTTTCTGAAGTTCGTAGTTCGTAGTTCGGAGTTGGGAGCGTCCAATCTCAAACCTCTGTTTTCCTCCCTTTGCTTTGTAGCCGACTTGTCTCATTTCACTTGTCTCTGAATTATTGCGGGAAAAGCCCCACGACAGAATAAATTTCATAAGTATCGTTCATCGGATCTTTCACCCGAACCAGAATCCTTTTATATCCTCTATGGTTTGCGGGCTGTATCCCGTCACCTACGACATTAAGATAGCTGTCCACATAAAGTATCTCCCACTGCCATTGATAACCTGAAAACCCTGCAATGTTGGCATAGGAGGTGAGACTGACGGGATCAAGGGGGGACTCCAGATATTCATTTATTGTAAACTCTTCCATCTTTTCCTGAGCGAGAAATATGGCTGTGGTTGCCATCTCAGGCTTCCCACTACTTTTCACAGCTGACACAAAAGGGACAATGATAACGGGCAGGAGAATCCCTGCCATGACGATTAGAATGATGATCTCGATGAGAGTAAAGCCCTGGGTTTTAGATGACAGTTCGGAGTAATGAGTTCGGAGTTCGGAGTGTCCAATTCCGAATCTCCACTGTTTCAACTTTTTTTGGCGTTCGATTCTTTTCATTTCACTTGAACCCTGGAACCCTGGACCCCCTGGCCCTTTCACTAAGAAATATTCACCTTCCCTGTGAAGTTGACCACGCTGATGGTTCTCGTCCGCACGCCATCCCAAACCCTCACGGATCCATCTCCACCTGCGATTGGTTCCCCCAAAGAATTAAAGGTGATGATGTAGTTATCTCTTGTCGTTATGCCAGAAAGAAGTCGTCCAGAGGGATCCAGAGAATGGGGGGGGCCAAATGTGTAGGTCGATGAGCCCGAGGTAAACGTAACAGTTTTTGAGACCCTGTTTGCCATTGCAAATTCCTGCGCATATCGAATGTCGGAGGCAATCATATAAGCTGCACCATCCACGGAAGCCGTTGAAGTGGTGGTAGGGAGCCCTAATTTGGGTATCACAACAGCCGCGAGGATTCCGATGATCATCATCACAACAATCACCTCGATCATCGTCATTCCTTTATAGTTCGGAGTTCGGAGTTCGGAGTTCGGAGTCCCCCTCACCCCACCCTCTCCCCGGTGGGGAGAGGGAAAGCCAGAGGGACCGCATTCCAAATTCCTCAATCTGCAATTGGCTCCCATATTGAATCTCATCAACTTCATCACTTTCTGTTTATAGCTTTTAGCTTCCAACTTTTAATTTTTAACTTTTAACTCCTAAGTGCTTAGTGCTTACTCCTTACTCCTTACTCTCTCCCTGCCTTCCCTTTGAAGGAGGGGGGCCCTGAACCTTTTCAGGTTCAGGGCCTGTGATGCCCTGCATCATGGGGTGCAGGGCCGTGCACCTGGGGGAGGTGCATGGGTGAGAGGACAGCTATCTAAACAAAGAGGCCAGATTCCACCAGGGGAGGAATACGGCCAATGCTAAGAACAGAACCACGACCCCCAAAAAAAGTGTTAAGGTTGGCTCGACGTAAGTTGATAATTTCTTAATCGAATTTTCGACTTCGATATCGTAATACTCCGTCACCCTCATCAGCATCTCATCTAAAGTCCCTGAAGATTCTCCAACGGAGAGCATTTGGATCACCAGAGGGGTGAACCTTCCACTCCCGGACATTGCATCGGTTAAACTGCTTCCTTCTCTTACCTTCTTACCGATTTCTTCGATAGCTTGAGAGAGGATGACGTTGTCAATCGTTGAGGAAGTGATCGAAAGGGTCTGGAGAATAGGAATACCGCTTCGATTCAGCATGACAAAAATGTAGGCGAACCTGGAAAGAGCAATTTTCAAAAAGAGGGGGCCGAAAACGGGAATTCGGATCTTGAACCTATCCCAGAGGTACTTCCCTTGCGGTGTTCGGATATAGTGTCTGATCAGTAGAGGGATTCCAAAAAGGGCCACCAGAACAATATACCAGTGGGTATGAAAGACGTTATTGATTCCGATCATTACCCGTGTCGGCAAGGGGAGGGGAGTATTAAACCGTGAAAAGACTTCGGCGAACCTTGGAATGACAAAGGCGATCAAAACACCAAAAGCGATGGTGAGGGATAGAAGCACAATCTTAGGATAACGGGTCGCCTCCTTCACTCTCTGCCGAGTCCTCATTTCCCGGTCCGCGAGCGTGACGAAACGGTCCAAGGATTGACCCAGCATCCCAGAGGTCTCACCCGCTCTGATCATGTTGACATAGACAGGAGTGAAGACTTCAGGATATTTGGCCATGGCCTCGAAGAGGGTACTTCCTTTTTCTATTTGTTGGCTGATGGCCTTGAGCATACCCTTCATTTTTTTATTCTCTGATTGTTCTGCCAAACTGATGATCCCGGTCAGTAATGGCACTCCCGCTTTATACAAGGTTGAGAGTTGCTGGCTGAAGAAGATGATGTCCTCGAATTTGACTTGCTGGAATCGCTGCCAGAGGTCGGAGAGATTGAGCGGCACCGTCTCTCCCTCTTCTTCGATTTTGATGGGAAAGTATCCCAGTTGAAAGAGTCGGTCTCCGGCCATCTGAAGATTGGGTGCATCAATGATCCCAGCCATCGCTTTACCTGATCGATCCCTGACCCGGTACTTGAAGTTCGGCATCAACTACCTACGGTAGAGTAAGGAGTTCGGAGTTTAGGAGTTCGGAGATTTTTGAAATCGATTGACTAAGATTTTAATTGGTTTGACTCCGAACACCGAACTCATCGCTCCGAACTGTTATTTATTGAGATACGCCTTCACCTTCCCCATCAATTCATCCATATCAAAAGGTTTTGTGATGTACTCATCCGCTCCGGTTTCCTTACCGATCAATTTATCTTTTTCCTGAGATTTAGCAGTCATCATGAGAATGGGGATGTGTTTGTAATGCTCATCAAACTTTAGCAAGCGGCAGACCTTGTAACCATCCAGTTTCGGCAACATGATATCCAACAGGATGAGATCAGGGCTTTCCTTTCGAGCCTGGTTCAGGGCATCTTCCCCGTTGTAAGAAACGAGAACCTCATATTGCTCCAACTCCAGGGCGAACTGAAGCGTTTTTACTAAATCGACTTGATCATCAACCAGCAAGATCTTCTTTTTTTCCATTTGTCAACCTCTCAATTGCGTTTTAGCTCTCCTGAAAAGTTCCCTTTTAGTGAGGGCCTCTTCAGGATACGTTGCAGCTCCCACCTTGATAACCAGTGATTGGTTCCCGCCTTCCATGAAATGTTTTTGAATTTCTCCTTCAATCCGCTCACGGATAACCTGGGCTCCTTTCAAATCTGCTTCACAGAAAGCAGCCCAGATGTTGTCTCGCTCCCGTTTGAACAGAATGTCTCCTTTTCTGACGAAACATTTCTTCACCGTCTCTTCCAGTTGGTTTAATTCGTCATTTGCCGGTTTCCCCGTTTGGCGCAACACTTCAATAAAGAAAAGAGTGAAAGGGGTATGGTTCTCCTGAGCACGTCGAAACTGCCAATCCAGGATAAATCGAAATTGGGGTTCCCTTTTTTCTCCCCTTGAAAGGGGCAATGTGAAGGTGAACGTACTCCCCTTTCCCACTTCGCTCTCCACCCAAATCTGTCCCTGATTGGCCTCCACCAGCCCTTTGGTGATGGCCAGTCCCAATCCTGTTCCACCAGCAGAATGATGAAGAGGGCTTTCCACCTGGTGAAATTTTTCAAAAACTTTTTGGAGTTGGTCCTCTGGAATTCCGATCCCGGTGTCATGAATAGAAATTCCCACCGCATTTTTCACTCTGTCTGAAAGTATTGCGGATACAATCACCTTCCCCCCCTCTGGAGTGAACTTGATCGCATTTCCTATAAGGTTCGTCAGAACCTGCTCAACCTTCTCATGATCTCCATAAACGAAAGGAAGATCCTTTTCGACTTTCATCTCGAGACGAATCGATTTCCCGTGCGCCAGGGGGTTGAAGGAAGAAAGAATAAAATCGATGGAGTCCCGAAGGTCAAGTTCCTCAAATTTCATTCCAACCTTCCCGGATTCAATCCTGGAAAGGTCGAGGAGGTCGTTGAGAATATTCGTGAGGCGATTGATATTTTTTTCGGCCATCGTTAGGAAATTTACCTGGGTGTCATTAACCTCTCCTGCCTTTCCCTTCAAAACCAGTTGGACGGCGTTCTTGATTGTGGCGAGGGGAGTTCTCAGCTCGTGAGAGGCTACCGAGACGAAATCAGATTTCATTTCATCAACCCTTTTTAATTCCTGGTTAGCACTTTCCAATTGGGTGATGTAGTCCTTCAGGCTTACAAACCGTTGTTTCTCATCCAACACCTTTTGAACCCGGAGCACCAACTCATCAAGATTGATCGGTTTGGTGAGATAGTCACTCGCTCCTCTTTT
>Ga0316624_10000705_pt1 | contig 12028 bp, 10 predicted proteins | sample OWC_Aug_N3_C1_D5_FD_207657 | JGI IMG/M metagenome (GOLD analysis project Ga0316624, IMG submission 207657) | Wetland soil microbial communities from Old Woman Creek delta, Ohio, United States - OWC_Aug_N3_C1_D5_A | ecosystem: Environmental > Terrestrial > Soil > Wetlands | place: USA: Ohio...
GTCGGAGCCGTCGATGGTGCGGAAGTTCGACGCCGGCGCGGGTGCCGCCATGGCCTCGGTCAGATCGAGCACGTCGGCCGTCGGCGGCACGACCGCGGGCCTGACCGGCTCCGCCTTGGCAGGCTCAAGCTCGGCCAGCATGGCGTCGACGTCGTGCTGATTGTTGCTGGCGGGCGGCGGCGCAGGTGGCGGCGGTGGCGGAGGCGGCGCCGGACGGCTGGGAACCGCGGCGGCCGGCGGTGGCTTGGGCGGCGCCGCCGGTTCGGGCGCTTTCGCCGGCTTGCTGGCATCGTCATCGGCAATGATACGCCGAATGGAGGCCAGAATTTCCTCCATCGAGGGCTCTTGGGCCTTCGCCGCTTGGCTCATTCCGTAATCCCGACTGCGCTCACAAACCGCGCCGCCATTCGCCCGGCGCATGGCTCGAGGCGAATCATCGTCGCCTACCGTTTATACGCCAGAGGGCTACCGCTGTGGCAGGCGAAAAGTCGGAAAAGCTAATGAACTGTGGACACTGCGGGGGGAACCCGCGCCGTCAGCGTCCGTCCGGATTGCGGGTGCCGGCCCAGGCATCGCGCACTTGCTGGTAATGGACGACGGGCTGATAGACCGGCACATGCAGGCCGAGCACTTGCGGCGACAGCCGTCCGACCGCCGACAGCAAGGTGTAAGAAGCAACCACCCGGTCGCGCTGCGCGGTCACCAGGGCCACGCGGGCATTCACCAGTTCCTGCTGCGCGTTGAGCACGTCGAGTGTGGTGCGCTGGCCGACGCGCGCTTCCTGGCGCACGCCGTCGAGCGCGATCTCGGCGGCCTGCACTTGCGCCTGCGTCGAGTCGATATTCGACTTCGCCGCTTCGAGCTGTCCCCAGGACTGCACGATCGACTGCCGCACCGTGTCGCGCGTGGTGTCGAGATCGAGCCGCTTCTGTCCGAGCGACTCCTTGGCCTGGCGGACGAGCGAGTATTCGGCGCCACCTTGGTAGATCGGCACGCTCAGCGTGCCGAGCACGGTCGCCTGGTAGCTCTCGATGGTGTTGAGGGAGCCGACGACCTCGTAGTTCTTGGTGTAGTTGCCGGTCACCGACACGGTCGGCAGCAGCGCGCCCTCCGCCACCTTCACCGCCTGCAGCGCCACATCGACATTGTATTGCGCTGTGGTCACCGACGGATGGACGGCCGTGCCGGTCGAGACCGCCGTGGGTAAAGTGTTCGGCGAGAAGCGGTCGACCGGCGTGCCGGCGGAGAGCGTGCCCGGATTGACGCCGATCACCTGGCGATAGGTTGCCTGCGACGCCTTGTAATTGGCTTCCGCGGTCAGCACCTGCGAACGGCCGGCGGCCAGACGCGATTCCGCCTGCGCGACGTCGGTGCGCGTCACCTCGCCGACGTTGAAGCGGTCGCGTGTCTGGCGCAATTGCTCCTGCAGCACTTCGACGTTGCGCCGCTGCAGATTGAGGATCGCGCTGTCGCGCAAGAGATTCATGTAGGCGGTAGCGGCGCTGAGCAGCACGGACTGCACGGTCACTTCCAAGGTCGCGCGTGCCGCCAGCACTTGCGATTCCGCTTGGCGTGTCTTGTTGGCGGTCTGGTAACCGTTGTAGAGCGTCTGCGTGATGGTGGCGCCGAGCGCGACCGGCGAGTTGTAGCCGCTCTGCGTCGTATAGAAGGCGGGATTGTAGTCCGGCAACGGCGGAATCAGCGGACGACTATCGTTGAGCGGATTCGGATCCTTGGTGACCGACGACGTTGACTGCTGGCCGCCGGTTGCCGTGATGGTGATTCTGGGCCGGTAGCCGGACAGCGCCTGCGGCACGTTTTCGTCGGTGACGCGCACGGCGGCGCGCTGCGAATTGAGCGACGGGTTATTGAGGTACGCCTGCACCAGCGCGGACTCGAGCGTGTCGCCATGCGCGAGCGATGCGGCGAATGCCATCGCTGCACAGCCGATCAAGCCGGCCGCTATAACGCCTGCCCAACCGCTACGACCGCCAAACCACATTGAACGACCCAACCCACGCGCGCGCGCACACGTGCGCACAGCGCACGACTCGCGGCACACCCACAACTGTGAACCATACGTGTCCCGAAGGGGGCTTAAAACCCCCCGCGAGGCTTCTCCCCACAGAATGCCCGCCAAGTGGGGATTTCCAGCCACGCTGGACCCCGAAACTGTCTCAAAATGCGAAAACCGGCGGCTTGGCGTAACCGGGCAGGATCGGCGCGGCAGCGTCAAAGATCGGTCGGCCGCCGACCTCCTCGCCGCTGCGGCGGTAGAGCATGGCCTTGGCCGCCGGCCCGGAGCCCAGCACGCAGGCCAGCCGCCCCCCGTCCTTGATCTGGCCGAACAGGGCCTGCGGGGCCATTTCGGTCGCCCCCTCGAACAGGATCGCGTCATAGGGGCCGCCCTTCGGGTAGCCTTCGCTCAACGGGGCCGTCGCCACCGTTACATTCGGCAGCGCCGCCAGCGCCTTTCTGTTGATCGTTTCGGCATCCTGTTCGAGCGCGATCACTTGGCCCGCCATGCGGGCAAGCACCGCGGCGCCGTAGCCGCTGACGCAGCCGACGTCGAGCACGCGGTCGGTGCCGCCTAGATCGAGGGCCTGGATCAGCTTGGCCAGCACCATCGGCTTGATGAGGCGGCGGGCGGAGCCCTTGCCAACCGGCACGTCGAGATCGAGATAGGCGAGGCCCGCCATGGCAGGCGTCACGAACTGCTCGCGCGGCACTTCGAGCATGGCGGCGATCAGGCGCAGATCGGTGACGTCGGCGGTCCGCACCTGCCCGTCCACCATGTTGCGGCGCGCGGCGGCGAAGTCGGTCATCGCGATCCTCGGCAAAGCGTGCGGAATGCGCGGCTTTTTTGCGGCACGCAGGCTGAAAAGGCAAGCCGGGACGTAAAGTTGTCGATTAGCTTTTGCTCCTATATAGGGCTGGAGCCTTGGGGCGGGCTTCGTTTGCCGCCCCTCCAGACGGCCACGTGGCGGAGTGGTTACGCACCGGTCTGCAAAACCGGGTACGCCGGTTCAATTCCGGCCGTGGCCTCCACCCGCCTTTGCTCCTTCGGAGCTTCGGCGGGCAAGGCCTTCGCAAGGCGGGTGTCCGCCGTAGCTTTAGCGAAGGCGGACAGCCTTCGCAGGCGGGGCGTTATCGCTTTGCAAAGCATTTGTGCTTTGTTATAGGCCGCGTTGCCGAAGCACCGGCTCAGTTCCCCGGTAGCTCAGTGGTAGAGCAACCGGCTGTTAACCGGTTGGTCGCTGGTTCGAATCCGGCCCGGGGAGCCATTTCTCTTTTATCATCGAGGCAAGGCGAAATCGCGGCATTTATCGTATGAAGCCCGCCATGACGCCCTCCGCCAGTCCGCTCGCCACCGACCTCTACGAGCTCAACATGGTCCAGGCCTATCTGGACCGCGGCGAGAATGGTGAGGCGGTGTTCGAATTTTTTGTGCGACGGCTTCCCAGCCGGCGCGCCTTCCTGCTCGCCGCCGGCCTGGCGGACGCGCTCGACTATCTCGAAACGCTGCGTTTCTCGTCCGCCGAAATCGATTGGCTGAAAAGCACCGGCCGCTTCCGCGACAACCTGCTCGACTATCTCGCCGGGTTCCGTTTCACCGGCGACGTGCACGCCATTCCCGAAGGCACCGTCTGCTTCCCCGGCGAGCCGCTCATCCGCATCACGGCGCCGCTGATGCAGGCGCAGCTGGTCGAAACGCGGCTGATCAACATCCTGCATTTCCAGACGCTGATCGCCTCGAAAGCTGCGCGCATGGTGCTGGCGGCGCCAGGAAAAACCCTTTCGGATTTCGGCCTGCGTACCGCACACGGCGCCGAAGCCGGGCTCTATTCGGCGCGCGCGAGCTATATTGCGGGCTTTAGCGGCGCCGCCAATGTGCTGGCGGGCGAGCGCTACGGCATACCCATCGTCGGCACCATGGCGCATTCCTACGTGCAGGTGCACGGCGACGAGGCGCGCGCCTTCGAGGATTTCGCGCGCGCGCGGCCTGAGGGCGTGATCCTGCTGATCGACACCTACGACACCGAGGCCGCCGCGCGCAAAGTGGTCGCGCTCTATCCGAAGCTGAAGGCCGACGGCATCGCGATCCGCGGCGTGCGCATCGACAGCGGCGATCTCATCGCCATGTCAAAGACGGTGCGCCGCATTCTCGACGACGGCGGCTGCAAGGACGTGATGATCCTGGTGAGCGGCGGCGTCAACGAGGACGTGCTGATGACCATGAAGGCGCAAGGTGCGCCGATCGACGGCTTCGGCATCGGCGTCAGCCTCGATGTCTCGACCGACGCGCCCGCGCTCGACTGCGCCTACAAGCTGCAGGAATATGCCGGCCAGCCGCGGCGCAAGCTGTCGGAGGGCAAAGTCACATGGCCCGGGCGCAAGCAGGTCTGGCGGCAATACGATTCGCAGGGGCGCATGCGCGGCGACGTGCTGTCGGTCGAAACCGACCGCCAAGCCGGCGACACGCTGATCGAGCAAGTGGTGCGCGGCGGCAAGCGCATCGCGCCCGCCCCCACGCTCGCGCAAATTCGCGAACGCGCCGCGACCGAGCTCAAGCGCCTGCCGGAGCCGATAGCGCGGCTGCAGGCAGGTGTCGACTATCCAGTGACGATTTCCGAAGCGCTTCATGCGCTGGCGGCGGAAGCGGACGCTAAGACGCACCGCTGACTCACCTACGTCATGGCCGGGCTTGTCCCGGCCATCCACGCCTTTCTTGCTTCAAGACGTGGATGCCCGGCACAAGGCCGGGCATGACGACTTAGAGGCGGTGCGTCTTGATGCGCGCTAACGCCCCGCCCTGTTCCATCCGCGCGCGCCTTCGCCGTAGATCTCATGGCCGGACGGCGTCACCACCGCGGTGTCCTCGAGCTTGATGAAGCCGCGCGTGGGATGCTTGAGCGTCGTTTCTACCGACACCACCATGCCGGCTTCCATCGGTTTGCCGGCGTCGTCGGCCGGATAAGGCACCGGCCCGGAGTCGGTCAGCCGCGGCGCCTCGTGGCTGACCAGCCCCATGCCGTGCGCGAGGAATTCGAGATTGTTGTGGTGCTTTGATTTCGCCACCAGCGGCTCGGCGGCGCCGTAGATCTCGGCGCCCATGGCGCCCGGGCGCATCACCTTCATGGCGGCGCGCTGGATGGTCTCGATCTCAGCCAGCAAGTCCTGAAGCTCGGCATCCGGCTCGCCCTGGATCGCCATACGACAGACGTCGCCGATATAGCCGTGGAAATTGCCGCCGGAATCGATCGACATGATCTCGCCCTTCTCCCAGCGCTGGTCGGAGGGCGCGCGGTTGAAGCTGGTGCCGCAGGTGATCAGGCAATATTCGAAGTTCATCCCGCGCAGCGTTTCTTCCTTGCGCAGCGTTTCGACCACCTCGGCCTTGGTGGTGCCCGGCCGCGTCTTGGCGATGGTCGCCAGCATTGCCTCGATCACCGCCTCGGAGGCGTATTTCAGCTTCTTCAATTCGTCCGCCGACTTCACCAGGCGCTGACGCTCCAGCACATAGAGCGCGTCGACCCAGTCGGCGTCGGGGAAAGCGGCGCGCAGGACTTTCGAAGCGTCATAAGGCAGGAAGCCGAATTCGGTGGCGATGCGCTTGGGCGCCAGGCCGGCCTTCTTCATATGATCGGCTGCCTTCTGCATGGCGTCGACCGAGCCGTTCGAGGAGGTGTCGGTCGTGGGCGTCCACAGCGGCTTGGCCTGATGCTGGAAGCTTTCCAGCCGATGGCCGACATAGGCGGCCTTCCCGGGTTGGCCTTTCGGATAGACCAGCACCGGCAAATAACGCGTGACGCCGGTGGCATCCATGTAGTCGAAGAAATTGGCGCGGTGGCCGCCCAGCAAGTACTGCACATTGTGCTTGGAGGTGGCGAGCAGCACGTCGATGCCGGCCGCATCCATCAACCGGTCAAGACGGGCATGATCGAACGGGATCGCAAGGGCCTTGGCGGGCGGGGCGTTGACGTTCATGGCGCTGGCTCCGGCTGGCATGCGTGCTCTTTAAACGGCGATGCTAGGACCACAGTTCCTGGCTCGCAAGCCTTGCGCCCGCCGCCAGCGCCTCGAGCTTCGCCCACATGATCGAGGGGTGCACGCGGCGATAGAACGGCCCCTGCGCGAAGCCGCAATCGGTGCCGCCGATGACATTCTCGCGCCCCACGATGCGGGCGAGCCGCACGATGCGCTCGGCCACCAGTTCGGGATGCTCGACCACATTGGTGGCATGGCTGATGACGCCGGGGATGAGGATCTGGCCGGCGCCGAGCTTGACGTTTTTCCACACCTGCCATTCGTGCTCGTGACGCGGATTGGCGCCCTCGATCACATAGGCGCCGACCTTGGCTTTGAGCACTATGTCGACGATATCCTTGAGCGGCACGTCGCTGGTATGCGGCCCCGGCCAGCTGCCCCAACAGATGTGATAGCGGATGCGGTCCGGCGGCAGGCCGGCGATGGCGTGGTTCATGATCTCGATTTGCTTTTCCAGCCAGCGCTTGTAGTCGGCGAAACTTGCCGGCGGCACCATGCGGTCGTAGGTGACCGCGCTGCGCGCGTCGTCGAGCTGCACCAGGAAGCCGGCGTCGATGATCGTCTTGTATTCGGTGCGCATGGCGCCGGCGATCGCGACCTGCAGCTCCTCCTCGCTCTTATAGTATTCGTTCTTGCGGTCGGGGATGACGCTCGCCGGCGCGGCCACCGGGAGAAAGGCTTCTTCCACCTGCACGTCCTTGAGCGCAGCCTTGAAGTTGTCGATGTCGCGCTGCAACTCGGCCTGCCCGGTATAGGCGATCGGGCCGGTGCATATCGCTTCGCTGGTGGTGGCGACGCCCTCGCGCGCATCGAGCTCGGCGTAGAATTCGGCAAAGCGCGTGCGGTCCACGCCGCGCTTGAACGGGTTGGCGGCCTCGTTGGCGATCGGCCGCCGCTCGAAGCCCGAGAGCCTTGTCAGCGCGTATTGCGCCCAGCTGATCGATTTGCCGAACTCGCCGTCGCTCGGAACGTCGATGCCGGCCCGCGCCTGCTGCTTGACCACCTCGGCCACCGAGGCGGCCAGGCACTGCTGATAGGCCATCTCGTCGTAAGGCTTGCCGGCCTGCTTCGCGCGCAGGAAATCCTGCAATTCGGCCGGCCGGATCAGGCTGCCAACATGGGTGGTGAGGATGCGGTCGGTGCTGCGCTTCATGCGCGCTCTATGCCCGCGCCGCGCGCGGAACGCAATGCGTGGGCAGTCGCCCTACGCCTTCATCACGCCGATCAGCTGCTCGAGCTTGGCGGGATCGTTGCGCAGCGTCTCGCTGGCCCCGTCATAGACGATGTGGCCGCGGTCCATCACCACCGCGCGCGGCGCGATGTCGAGCGCCAGCCGCGAATTCTGCTCGACCAGGATCAGCGCCAGGCCGCCTGCCTGCGACAGCCGCTTCACCGCGCGCGCCAACTCCTCCACGATCACCGGCGCCAGACCCTCGGACGGCTCGTCCATCAGCAGCACGGTCGGGTTGCCGATGAGCGCGCGGCCGATCGCCAGCATCTGCTGCTCGCCGCCCGACAACTGATTGCCCATGTTGCCGGCGCGCTCGGCCAGCCGCGGGAACAGCTCGAACACGGTCTTCACCGTCCACGCTCCCGGCCGCGCCGCCACTTCGAGATTTTCCCGCAGCGTGAGCGAGGGAAAAATCTCGCGCTCCTGCGGCACATAGCCCAAGCCCGCCGTCACCCGGCGGTAGGTCGGAAGCGTCGAGACGTCGTTGCCGTGCAGCTTGACGCGCCCGCCATGCAGCGTGGTGTGGCCCATGATAGTGGCGAGCAAGGTGGACTTGCCGACGCCGTTGCGGCCGATGATTGACAGCGTCTCGCTCGACCCAAGCGTGAGCCGGATGCCCTCCAACACCACGGTCTCGCCATAGCCGGCCGAGACATGATCGAGTTCAAGCGCGGGTTCAGCCATGGCGGCGTCCCCCCTCCTCGCCCAAATAGACCGCGCGCACGTCCGGATTGTTCATAATTTCGGCGGGCGTGCCTTCGGTGAACACCGCGCCCTGCACCAGCACCGTGATGTGCTTGGCGAAGCGGAACACCACGTCCATGTCGTGCTCGATGATCAGGATCGCGATATCGGGATCGAGCGAGGCCACCACGTCGAGGATCAGATGGCTTTCCGAGGACGGCACGCCCGCCGCCGGCTCGTCGAGCAGCAGCACGCGCGGTTTTTGCGCAAGCGCGATGGCGATCTCCACCAGCCGCTGCCGGCCATAGGGCAGTTCGCGCACCAGCTTGAGCGCGTCGTCGGCGATGCGCAGCGCCTCGAGATAATCGAGCGCCTCGTCGATCACCGCGCGCTTAGCCCCGGCCGCGCGCCACAGATTGTTGCAGTTGCCGTCGCGCTCGCCGATGGTCATGGCGAGGTTTTCCAGCACGGTCAGCCCGCGGAACAGCTGGTTGATCTGGAAGGTGCGCGCCAGGCCGCGGCGCGCCCGCTCGGCTTGGCTCAAGTTGGTGATGTCCTTGCCGTCAAGCAGCACGCGCCCGCCCGACGGCTTGAGCACGCCGGTGATCAGATTGACCAGCGTGGTCTTGCCGGCGCCATTGGGGCCAATGAGCGCGCGCCGCGCCCCGCGCTCCAAGGTGAGGTCGATGTCGCGCGCGACCGGCAGCGCGCCGAAGCTGCGGTTGAGCTTCTGTACCTGTAGCGCCTCCGTCATGGCTTCGGCCTCTTGCGCAAATACGCCTCCGCCTGCTCGAACAGGCCGAGCAAGCCGCGGCGCGCGAACAGCACCGCCAGCACCAGCAAGAGGCCGATGCCGAACTGCCAGAAGGCCGGGCTCATTTTCGAGAAATAATCCTCCAGGATCATATAGACGACCGCGCCAAGAAAGGCGCCGTACAGCCGCCCGGTGCCGCCGAGGATCAGCATCACCATCACCTTGGCGGAAACGTCGAAGTCGAACACCGCCAGCGTGACGTAAGCATTGGTCTGCGTGAACAGCGCGCCGGCGACACCTGCGATCGCCGCGGCGATGGTGTAGACCGTCACCAGCCGGCGGTGCACCGGCGAGCCGATGGCGTGCATGCGCCGCACGTTCTCGCGGATGCCGGTGAGCGCCTGGCCGAACGGCGAATAGACGATGCGGCGCACGAAATAGAACACCACCGCCAGCACCGCCAGCACGTAGAGATAATAAGTGTGTCCGTAGAGATCGTAGTCGAACAGGCCGAGCAGCCGATCGAAGGTCAGGCCGGGCAAGCCGTCATAGCCGCCGGAAATATCGGAGCGAAGATTGCCGGTTTCCTGCACCATGATGGCGGTGGCGAGCGTCAGCATCAGCAGCGTGAGCCCGCGATAGCGCAGCAGGAACCAGCCCGAGATCAGGCCGATAAGCCCGGCCACGAGGGCGGCGGCGACGAGCCCGCTGACCGGCTCGGTCCAGCCCAGCCGCGCACAGGCCAAGCCCACGGTATAGGCGCCGATGCCGAAGAACGCGGCGTGGCCGAGCGTGACGATGCCGGCATAGCCGAGGATGAGGTCGAGCGAGAGCGCGAACATCATCGCGATCAGCACCTGGCTGCCGAAGGTCATGCGATCGGGGAATACGAAGAAGGCCGCGATCGCCAGCAGCCACGGCAGTGCTTCCGGCCAGCGGAAGCGGTGCCGGCTGACGAGATATTCGGCCGCGCGTTCGCGCGCCTCGCGGCCGGCGGCGCCCGTGGTGTCACTCGCGGCCATAGAACCCCGCCGGCTTGATCAGCAGAACCACCACCACGACGAAATAGATGAAGAAGCCGCCAGCATCGGCCAGCAAATATTTGCCGGTGGTATCGAAAATCCCGAGCACCAATGCCGCCAGCAGCGTGCCCTTCAGACTGCCGAGGCCGCCGACCGCCACCACGATCAGGAACAACACGAGATAGATGACAGCGAAGCTGGGCGTCAGGCCGAACAACTGGATGGCGAGCCCGCCGCCGAGCGCCGCAAGCCCCGAGCCGAGCGCGAAAGTGAGCGTGAACAGCCGGTCGACATTGATGCCGACCGATTCCGCCATGCGCCGGTTATCGACGGCGGCGCGGATCTTGGCGCCGATATTGGTGCGCTCGAAGGCATACCAAAGCACCGAAATCAACGCCACGCCGAGGACGATGAGGAACGCGCGGTAGCTCGGGAAGGCACGGAAGCCGAGATTGACGTCGCCTTGCAGCCAGTCGGGCAACGGCACCGATTTCGGGATCGGCCCGTAGAAATAGGTGAAGGTGGCGATCGCCATGAAGGCGAGCCCGATGGTGAGCAGCACCTGCTCAAGATCGCTGGATTTGTAGAGCTGCCGGTAGAGATAGCGCTCGAATGGCACGCTGATGATGCCGACCGCGACCGAAGCGATGGCCAGCGAAGGGACGAATCCGATGCCGAACGAGCGGGTGAGCGTCACGACAAAATAGCCGCCACACATCGCGAAGGCGCCGTGCGCGAGGTTCACGAAACCCATCAGCCCCATCGTCACCGACAGGCCGACGGCCGTGATGAACAGGAACATGGAATAGGCCAAGCCATCGAACAGAATGCTGACGGCTATGTTGACGACGTGCGGCACGGCCCCACCCTCTCCCACAGCAAAAACGCCGCCGCGCCTTTATGCGCGGCGGCGCTGATTGCTGTCAAATATCAGCCGATCACTTGCAGCGGCCGACCTTGAGCACCTTGCACTCGTCTTTCACCGCAGTCGTGGTGGCGAGCACCTTTTCGCCGAGCTTGCCGTCAGGCTTGCGGTAGATCTCCATGGCGTGCTCGTCCTCGACGATGTCGCGCGTCGCCGGATCGATCATCACGTGCCCGCGCGGGCCGTTGGCCGACCAGCCCTTCATCGCGTCGACCACCTTGGCGCCGTCCGACAGATTGCCGTCGAGCTTCTTCACGGTGTCGAAGATGGCATGCATGGTGTCCCAGCCCGCCGCCGACATGAAGTCGGGATAGGAGTCGGGACCGTAGGCCTTGTGCCACTCGGCGTTGAAGGCCTTGTTCTCCGCGTTGTCGAGATCGCGCGCATAGTGGCCCATCACGATGGTGCCGATGGCCGCATCGCCCATGTCCTGCAGCTTGTTGTCGGGCACGAGATCCATCGGGCCGATCAGCTTGACGCCGGCCTTGCGCAGCCCAAGCTCGCCATAGGCCTTCATGATGCCGGCCGCATGCGCGCCGGAAGGAATGAAGCCGTACAGACAGTCGGGATGCGCGTCCTTGACGCGTTGCAGGAACGGCGTGAAGTCCGGCACTTGCGTCGGCGGGCCCATCGGGATCGACAGCGTGACCTTGCCGCCGGCTTTCGTGAAGCCTGTGGTGAACGCTTCGACCGAATCCTTGCCGGGCGGGAAGTCGGTATAGGCGACCGCGGCGGTTTTGCAGCCGACTTTGTCATAGGCATAGGCGCCCATCGGATAGGCCGGGTGCCACATGCTGAACGAGAAGCGCACGATGTAAGGCGACAGGTCGGTGATCCAGGCGGTGCCAGCATTGGCGATGATCATCGGAACCTTGGATTGGGTGATCACCGGCGCGAGCGCGATCGACGACGGCGAGAACACGAAGCCGGTGACGAGCTGCACCTTGTCGTTGGTGATGAGTTCGGTGGTGACGGTCTTGGCGACCGCGCCGGTCGGCGGGCCCTCGTCGCGCTTGATGATCTCGACGGTGTGGGGCGCGATGTCCTTGGCGTGCAGCTTGACGTAAAGATCGAACGCCTTGTCGATCTGATGGCCGAGATCGGCGTTCGGGCCGCTGAACGGCAGCACCACGCCGACCTTGACGTTGGCGGCCTGGGCGCTCCCGCCCACCGCCACGGCCAGGGCGGCAAGCCCCAGCCAACGGAATATCTTCATCCTATCCTCCCTTACCTCTTTGAATTAGTTTGGAATCCCACTAATCCATGGACCGGCGTTCCGGCCCACTGGGGCTAAACTGGACTAAATGCGGGCCGCCGGTCAATGCGAAACGCGCGGCGCAAACGCTGCGCGCCACCCCGTCCGT
>Ga0316624_10000708_pt1 | contig 12016 bp, 11 predicted proteins | sample OWC_Aug_N3_C1_D5_FD_207657 | JGI IMG/M metagenome (GOLD analysis project Ga0316624, IMG submission 207657) | Wetland soil microbial communities from Old Woman Creek delta, Ohio, United States - OWC_Aug_N3_C1_D5_A | ecosystem: Environmental > Terrestrial > Soil > Wetlands | place: USA: Ohio...
AGAAAGCGATATCCGGGCCCGTATTCTTCGCGGTCACTGTTGTCCCAGATGAGCACGCCGCCCGGCTTAAGCGCTTTTAAGGCATTTATTGCGCAATTGACCCGGTCCCTGCCGTCGATAACGATGATATCGAATGCAGCGTTGAACTCCGCTACTTTTTTCGAATAGGAGCCGCCATATTCCAGGGGTATGTGGTAAATCCGGCAATTTTGCGGGGCCAGACGCTTTATCTTGTCGTGCCATTCTTTATCGTGTTCAACAGATACGACTTCTCTGACTCTTGACGCCCACCATAAGGTGCTCCATCCGCACCCATATTCAAAAACGGTCATTTCCGGACGAAGTCTCTGCTTGAGAAAATCTATTGCCGGATAGGTGATCCAGGGTAAAGGATTGCCTTCTCCGTCAACGGCCTCTTCGTCGATAAAACTCCTGAACCAGCCGTCTTCTTTCAACGGACCGGTTTTTCTCAGAAAGAACGGACCGGCGATATTTATTTTCCTCAAAAAATATTTGACCTTGTTCTTAATAGGTTTTATCATTACCAGACCCTCGGATATGCCATTGCCTTAGTCAACATTCGACCGGTTTTATACAGCGGTCTATAAACGAAGCACGCGCCGTGAACGGCAAACCAATAAGCGATACAGGACGCAATGACGGCCCCCATTCCGCCGTAGCGTGGAATCAACAAAAAATTGAGGGCAACGTTCACGATGCATCCGAGAAAGACCGTCATAAAATGGACCCGGGTCCAGTTCATCGTCGTCAGGAAAGCACTGCGGGCGATTCCCAGATTTACGAACAGTCCCGCCCAGATCAACAACGCCAACATGGGGCCTGCCTTGATATATGCGGCCCCGTAAAGGAATTTTATCAGCCAGCTTGCCAGAAAAGTCACCGGGATGGCAACGAGGTACCCCAGGAGAGCCATGAGGTTATAAAGTTTTTGCAAGCGGCCGTAAAAAAGGTCATCACTGATGGTTTTTGCCTCCACAATACTCGGGAAAACCGAGGCGACTATCGCTCCCGGGATAAAATACCATGCTTCAGCAAGGCGAACCGCCGCTGAATAAATACCGACTTCCTCATTACCGACCATCTCTCCGAGCATCACCTGATCAATGCGCATATATATCATAATGACTATCCCAGAAAAAATCAGCGGCCAGCTGTCATGGAGCAGTTTTCCCGCAAGCCCACTCCCGATCCTCCATGATTTCAGTGAATATCCATTGATGCGATAAACAAGCACGAGTCCCACTGCGCCCAAAATCATTTCAGCCAGGCCCGCGTATGCAAAAGAAACGAGCGGTGCGTTCATGAGGATCAGAAGTATCTTGATAACGGCCATGACGAGAAATGCCGCGTTTTTGGCGTAAACGGTATACTTAGACAGGACTTGAGACTGAAACCATAAATCAATGACGTCGAATGCCTGGAATATCGATCCTACAACAACTATGCCTACCAGGAGATGGACTAAGTTATCGTGCGGACGGAGGAAAAAAATGCTTCCCAGGGCCAGCCCGACCGCTATGATGCCCCCTGCAATTCTGAGAATGAAAACTGTTCCGAGTACTTCATCCCTGCATGACGGGTCGCGCACGATATTGCGTACGACTATACTGTCGAGTCCGAGAGCAGCGATGGTCATGAATATCGCTGCGAACGCCAGGGAGTAACTGAGCAAGCCAAACTGGCCGGGCCCGAGATAACGCGCTACCCAGACTCCAACCAGCAGCCCTCCGATTATCCGCAGTAACTTATCCGCAAAAAGCCATCCGACATTGCCGAGGATTTTTTGCAGCTTATTCCTGTTCTCTATTTTTATGCGGACAAAACGGGGAAGAAGTTTAAGCCAATTATGTTCTAATCCCATACTCTTCATGCATCTTTCGTATCTTTTCCACGGCTTGAGTGCGGTCCAATAACTTCAGTCTGGCTGCACATAGCTGGTTGAAAGTGGAATAAAATATCTACGAATACCCATGTAATAATTTGCGCCTGCCTGGAAGCAGACGAGTTTTCGGTGAAAAATAGTATTTATTTCACCTCACAATATGATCCTAATATGGCTGATAAGCATTTAATATTACGGGTTATTTTTATATTTGTAAAGCTTTTATTTGATCCGGATCTCCGGATGGAGAAAGGGCGGGTACCTTAGCGCTGCGTTTCCTGGAGTTATCCGTTGCCGGATTTCCGACCGCCAAAAATACGAACAATGCCTTCACGCGTAAGAATTTGTCATACTCAGAATCCTTGGCGGCGCTGTTACGGCTTTTTAGCATCAAGTACAAGAGAAGTATAGGCAATTTCTTGTTCGTTATTCCGGGGATCGTGCCATCTCGACCGGTGCACCATGCCGCCCTCAGCGCTCCAGGGGCATAGTGAAATTTACCCTGTTCATCCCAAAATTCCAGTAATGTTACCTTGAAGCCGCAGTCCGTTGTCGGGACTATCCACTTTTAAAAAGTTTTATTGTTAAAATGCTTTATACCGGTAATCACCATTGCTTTGCTCGTAGAACGGATGGCGCGTATCCAGATTCTGGTACCGTTAAGAAGATTCCATGGCCAGGGGCAGGCCAATATGATGAAAGCAGTCCACTGGAACGGACTAAAAATCGACCGCATTGAAAAATAGGTCTTCAAAAAGTCACTAAAATTCTTATATGATACCTGCCTATGTCCTGTTGCCTCTTCATCAAGCCATAGTTTCAATCTGCTGTCTGTGCGAAGTTTCATCCCTTTTTTAAAGGCGCGGATCGTGAATTCATAATCGGAAAGATAATGGGGCAGCAAGCGAGGATAAAAACCGCCGATCTCAAAAAAATCAGCGACCTTTAAAAATAGACCTCTTGTAGGCAAACAATTTATTTCTTCGGGGATTGACGTACGCTTAAAGGTCAATTTTTTCCAATTAACATGTATGCCCGCACTCGAAAACTGGTTATTTCTTCTATCGTATGAATTGGCCAAGAGGAGCGTTTTCCCATGCTGCTTCAACAGCATCGCGCCGGTTTCCAAAAAATTATCGTCAAACTCAGTATCATCATTGGTTATCAAAACAATATCGTCCGCCTCCACATTGTGTTGTTTCAGCCATGAGTATCCCTGCTGCAACGACCCAGCCCACCACCAGTTACCTGTTCCTTTAATAACGGTGCATGATCCAATTTCTTTTCGCACCATTTCCTCAGTGCCGTCCGTTGAACCGTCATCGATCAGGACAAGATGGTAATGCCGATGCGTTTGCGTCTTGAGGCATTCAATAAATCTTCTTGTTATCTCGCGCCGGTTATGAACCGGCAAGAGAATGTACATTTTATTAATCATCGTTTCCTCAAAATAAATAAGTAATTGTCGCCGATGCCGAGGAAGTCAAAAAAGCGGGTGATAATATGATTTATTTTGGACCTGTGCAGCAACGATAACACTTTCATACCGATTTTTCGAATGAGTTTTAACTTCCCTTTCTTCGGTATCCCAGCGTCTCGCCAAAACCGCATCCGATGTCCAACACCCGGACTTTTTCCGGCACATGGGAGCAAGCTGTGCGGCTTTCTCCATTGAGCCATGCCTCAAAGCCTTTTACTTCCTTCGCTGGACGGTATTGATCAAAATCAAATGTTGATCGTGGGTAATACTCCGTGTACAGCGAGGAAAGGGCCTCCGTCGCAATATTAGTATCGAGCATTCTGTGCCCGTATCCCGTGCATCGGTAAAGTTCAAATTGGCCGGGATAACGTATCTGTCATCAAAGATCCTGGTCATACAGATTGAAAGTCCGCCGCCGCATATCCTGCATTCAGCTATCATAGTATCGAAGCTTTCACCCTGACGGAGCAATCCGATGTCGTCAATGAACGCTCTCCTCCGATCCGTCACCATTGTGGATCAAAGCCATGGTAAGAGAGCAAACAACACGCGATCTGTCTTTATGGTTGGACATAGATATCCTTCTTGCTCCAACATCTCCGAAAAGATGCAAATTCGTCGATCACGGAGAGAATACCGTTCATATAATCGCTCGTCGACCACTTTGCGATTTTGGCTCGGCCTCTCTCTATCAGGATGCGTCTCAGCTCGGGTGCATCACAGAGCTTCATGACAGCCTCGCTGATCTGGTCTTCGCGGCTCTGGTCAACCAGCAGGGCCGCGTCTCCCATTTGCTCTTCCGCGCCGGATGATTTTCCAGCGATCACCGGACAACCAAGGGCAAATGCTTCCAGCGGGGGGAGATTATCAGGGCCAAAGAAGGATACATAGGTCATGGCAAATGCATTCTGGTACAGACTGATCAGGTCTTCGAGCATTACGAAACCGAGAAAATGCACTTTCCCAGCAAGCCCCATTTCAGCTGCGCTCTCTTTCACAAACTGCATATTGCCTTTATCCGAGCCGGTGAATACAAGAGCAAAATCGAGCGAATATTTCTCCTTCAGCAGTCTGACCGCCTGGAGCAGCACTACATGGTTTTTGTGAGGCCAGAACTGGGCGGGGTAAAAAAGATAAGGCAAGGATATCTTAAATTTCCTAGCAACATCTCCGGGCGCAGCGTTTCCGGCATATTTCGTGAAGTCCATGACGGGAAAAGGCAGTACCTTCACCCGCTCTTCTCGAACGTGATAGAACTGCATTATTTCCCTTTTGCCCGCATCGGTCCCTGTTATGACATAGGCAGCCTTCGGAAGTGTCGATCGAAAGCGTGCTTCCCTGCCCTCCCAGACATTGTCTAAGCTTACTTCCGGGAAAAAAGGATGGGTCCTGTGCGCCAGATCAAAAACAGTGGTCGCAAAGGGGATGTTTACCGATTCGAATCTGTGCGTTAAGAACCACATGAACTCTATTCTGTGCTCGCGAGAGGCCCGTTCGAGGGTAGTAGGACCGGTCGGTATATTCGGGGAACCGGACACGACTCTTTTGAGAACGCGAATAGCTCGGAAGAAGAATTCCTTTCGGAAAACATCCCTCACCCTCTTCACCGGGTGCGAAAGCGAGACAAAAGTACCGGCCGAAGATTCACGGCATCCTTCCTGGCCATAATAAAAAAAATAAAACTCGTGCTTGCTCTCCACTTTGAGCAAAGCGTTGATGAGCGTATCCTCGAGCGTAAAACTGCCGCCGATTTCAGGTTTGTTGCCGCCAAGAAAGAACCCTACCCTCATGCATATCTCCCGACAAAGTATACGCTCCAGGTATTGAAGCCCGGTTCTTCGTCCGTCAGCCATGCCTTCATGCAGACCAGCTCCAGGCCGGCCCTTCTCATCATATTTTCAATCTCCGGTCTGAAAAGATACCGCATCTGATGGGTTTCCTTGAGCTCTCGCATGCTGCCGGTCGACTTTTCTTTTATAAAAACATGGTAATTGACATCTACCAGATTTCGATCAGGGTGTAAAACGGGTTCGGCTATGCGCGTGACTTCGATGTGCTCATTTTCAAGCCGCTTCACCCTCACCGAGGGCCGGTCGGTCAATACCGCCGGCCCATACCAGCAATCAAAAATAAAAATGCCGTCTTTTTTCATATGCTGGGTTGCCGTTGCAATTGCCGCCTGCAGGTCCGAATCCGTCGTCTGGTAACTCATAACATGAAACAGGGAGATAACCGCATCATACGTCCGCCCCAGTCTTACGGTCCTGATATCTCCCTGATTGAAACTGATCCTTAGTTGAGCCGCTTGGGGCGCGGATCTCTTTTTACTCGCTCTGCTGATCATACCCGAAGACAGATCAACTCCGCACACTTCATACCCTTTTTGCGAGATGAGAAAATCATGGTTCCCCGTACCGCATCCCAGGTCCAGGATAGACGCAGTCCTGGGCCTGTGCTTTTCTATGACCCTGACGACAAAATCAGATTCCGAGCCGTAATCCTTGTCCCGGTACAGTAAATCGTAGTATTCGGAATAATCCGCGAACACATTCATGCCATCACCTTTTTCACCGCTTCAACGACCTGTTCCAGTTGGGAATCGGACAATGCCATTCCGCTCGGCACGTAGAAACCTCGCCTGGCCATGCGTTCTGACGTCGGAAATCGCTGACCGTGAAACAAACCCATCTTGCGGAAGACCGGCTGCTCGTGCATGGGCCAGAAAAAGGGCCGGGTGCCGATCCCCAGCCGTATCAACCGCTGGGCCGCCTCATCGGCATCGAAGGGAACCTCATTTTTCAGGACCATTCCATAAACCCAATAGATGTTTTCGGCGTAGGAGGTCTTTATTGGCATCAGTTCCAATCCCTTCACCCCCGAAAGCAGCTCCGTATAGCGTTTTCCCATGCGGCGTTTGCGCGCAACGAACTCCTCAAGACGCTCCACCTGCGCAAGTCCCAGGGCAGCCTGAAGGTTCGTCATGCGGAAATTATAGCCGAGTTCCTCATGCACAAACCTTTTTTTCGGCTGAAAGCACAGATTGCGCAGGGACCTGCAGCGCTCGGCAAGACGGTCATCATCGGTCACCAGCATGCCTCCCTCTCCGGTCGTAACATGCTTGTTCGGGTAGAAACTGAAGGTGCTGATATCTCCGAAACTGCCGCACAGCCTGCCCTTGTATTTCTGTCCATGCATCTGGGCGGCATCTTCGACGATCTTCAGTCCTCGCTTCCTCGCCAATTCCACAACCGGATCCATGTCAACGGGCAAACCGTAGATGTGCACGACCATGATCGCCCTGGTCCGCGGTGTGATCCTGGATTCAATCTGCGATATATCCATGTTCCAGGTGACAGGATCGCTGTCCACCAGTACGGGAACGCAGCCGCGTCGCATGATTGCCGCGGCACAGGATATAATGGTAAAAGTGGGAAGGATCACTTCATCTCCCGGTTGCAATTCAAGGGCCGCCAGTGCAGCTTCCAATGCCACCGTTCCGTTGCAGACGGCGATGCCGTGACGGCGACCCGCCGCCAGCGCCATTCGTTCCTCGAACGTACGCACGAAAGGCCCTTCCGAGGATATCCAGCCCGTGTCAATGCACTCGGTCAGATATTTTTTTTCATTGCCGTTCAGCAACGGCTCGTTCACAGGGATCATTTTCGCAGCCTCAATACTTTCTTATCAGCAGGGTCAAACCTGGTCTTATCCTGGTCTCCAGCGTAGGGACCCTGCTTTACCTCCAGCATCTCGAGGTCATCAAGCACCTCGAAACCGTGTCCGCCCGTTGCCAGCAGGATGGTGTCGCCTGATTCCAGAATGCGGCTCTCGAGATACTTTCTCTCATTATCATAGAAATCGACCCGTAATTTCCCTCGACGTATGAACAGTACCTCCTGGGTAAAATGCACTTCGCGCCGGACGGGGTTGTGTACGTGAGGCGGGATCTCCTTCCCCGCCGGATGGCGCATGTAGGCAAGCTGCTGGGAATGATCATCGGGAGTAAAAAAATGGATTCCTGGTTCGCAAAACCTGTGCGACACAATGATCGCCAGGAGCAGATCCCCATGATATATCTTCTCAAACATGGCTACGACCTCGCCCTCTCATTCGGACGTCTTTTGCATTGTGCGGTTCAAGAGAGGAGCTGGCCCGCGAGGTCCGTGCCCCGACGGCCTCTTCACCGTACAGTTCCGCAAGAAGAGGGTTGAAATACTTCTCAAAACGAAATACGCTCTGATAGCAATGCATGACATTATTCTTATATTCCGCATAATGGTCACGGATCTGCGACAGCGCCGACGGCAATTCGTCCATCGTCGAGATCGTTCTCCCGATCCCATGCTGCTGAAAGAACTTTCTTAACTCGGGATAGTCGAAGGTTATGACTGGAAGTCCGGCCTTTAAGTACTCGCCAAGCTTGTTTGACGAGAATAATATTTCTATGAAATTGGCATCAATGGCGTCATAGAACATCAAAGCCATGTCCGCAGATGACATGGATCGGGCGAGGTCCTCGATATCCAGGTACTCCTCGGAAAAATACACGGGAAGACCTTTGGCACACTCTTTCACCTCTGACCCGTAGCCGTTCGAGAAAGCGTTCTTTCTCCACGTATGGAGTACGAGGCAGTAATTCGGCGGCCAGTTCCTGACGCTTTTGACCATTTCGATGCATTTTGCCCATGCCATAATATTGCCTGCATAAACGACGATACACACATTCTCCGTCAGGGAGAATTTATCCCGGAAAAAGGAGGCCTTTTCCTGGGGGGGCTCTCCCATCGATGCAACGGGAAGAATGAATATCTTCCTCGTGAAATCATTGATTGCGCGAAATTGCTCCGCCCGTTGTTCGTTCTGGAGCGTAGCGGCAGTGACCTTCTGCAAAGCCCTGTATTCCAGCGTCTTCAGCAGAATCTTGTCCTTCCCGTAGATCGGGTTCTTCTCGCTCCAGTCAAGCAACTCCATACTGTAATAAATGATGTTCCCTTCTACGCCCGACACCGCAATGAGGCTCCTGGCTTCGACGGGGAAAATATAATCGTAACCCGCACCGATGAACCTTGAAAGCCATCGGGAGAAAAGATAATCATACGGATAATTAAGAAAGATCAAGCCTGAGGGGACACGAGACTGCTTCGCCCCGTTTCTCTTCAGCAGCATGCGAAGAATAAACAAGATATACTTATTGGTGCGCACATATATTTTATAAAATATCCTTCCGCGCAGCGAGAGCGTGTCATCGTATACCATGAACCTTACATTCTTTTGTTTAAACTCAACAGGCTTTGAAGACCAATTTGACTTATTGATATAGATATCGACATCAATGCCGCTGTCCGCGAACATCTTGATGCTGTTCACGATCATCGTCGAGACGCCGAGCGGATAGAGATATAAGATGAATGCCACTCTTTTATTCATCGCGCGTTCCTGACTCCCCTATCGACATCCCGGGATCTCCATTTTTTTGCCAGTATAACGACTCCATGCCGAGTTTTGGGAAGCCTGCGATCACGAGCTTTTTCTCCGTTTATCGTTCATCTCATTTTCCGCAGTATTTCCCTGACAAGGTCCAGCGACGAGAAATAAAGAGCCCTTGGGAACATCATGATCACCTGATACCGGGAGATCAACGGGCTCTCCCGAACGATCTTCATTAGATTTTTCCATTCACCGGACATGAAGCTCTGCAAAAACGATTTGACCGTTCGGATCTCAGCCTGATGCACTACTTCATTCAACCCGTCCGCATGATTCTCCACGCCAAGCAACTGAGGAATTGAATAATAATAGGTCAGCATCTCAAACTCTCTTAATGCTTCGGATTTTGAGGTCCACGCTCCCCCGGAGTGAATCCGATATACACCCATGAACTCCTTAAAGCAATATCCATTTCCTCGGCCCAATAACATCAACATCAGGGGGTCATCTCCGGCGGGCAGCTTGAGAAACAGGGAATATGCCGGGTGGCTGGTCAGGTCAAATCGTCGAAACAGCAGGCTGTTTGGGTGCAAGGGAGTACCTTCAAGTGCCTGCCTTGCGGTAAATATTTCCGGACATGCTTTCCCCATTGCCTTTGCCGAATCCAGCTCACTTCCGTTTTCATCAACATCCACGACCCAGTGTCCGCAAACCGAATATTCCGGGTGTGCTTCCATCACATCAACCTGTTTCTGCAATTTATTTGGATCGGTCCAGAAGTCATCGCACGGCAACAGGGCAATATACTTTCCGCGTGCATGTGAAAGCGTATCAACAAAATTCCACCTGCCGGTAGCCCTGCCGTTGATGTATATCACATCCCTGCGGTTGTGAAGCAACACCCTTATTTTACCCGGATATTTCCTCTGGTAATCAAGCGCGACTTCCCTTGTTCCGTCGGAAGACTCATCTTCTCCGATGATGATCTCGAACTCAAAGTTTACCTTTTGCGAAAGCACGCTTTCTATGGCCTGCGAAAAGTACTTCGCGTGATTGTATGTAATAGGACATACACTGACTAATGGCCCACTGGTCTCTACTTGATTATTCATCGTTTCTCAGCTCTTTCGTTACTCGCGTGCAATCACTTCCGAGTGCCAGACACGGGCTTACAAGACCTCGGAGCGGGGTGGCATGTTCTTACGACAAGATTATTCCGAACAGCTTCCGCGACGACCTCCGGTGCATTCCACATCAATACGTCGAGGATGGACAAGTGCGGTTCGTATTGATAGCACCCGGTACGGTAGCCAAACTCCTTTGGCTGCGCGAAAGACAAAGCTATCCCGCGATCGGCGAAGGCCGTCGGATCGAAAATGCCCTCTCCGCTTGCCGGATTCAGGTAGCTCGTTGCACCAAGCTGCCTGCAAATTTCCAGCGCCCAGTCTCCGGGCCCGAGGTTTTCCGGCAGGGAAAGGTTCATTTCGGAGCACACGCGGCAATGAAACGGAATATCCAGATAGCGGCATACCGCCTTCAGTCCGAGCACATTGAGGTGCACCAGCGAGTCGTCGGCGGCCGAATCAAACACGTCCCGGACCAGTGCGTTGACCGCCTCGAAATAGGGAGCCTTTTTCTTATAGTGACTCAGCTTTCCCGTGATAGTCGATTTTGCGTCAACGAGATTCAATATCCTTGCCTCGTGAATTTTAATGGAAATCGAGGAGTTGGACAAGGGTACCGTTATATACTGCCACCCCGCCTTGGGATGAAGAATCCGGTTGCGGTTCATCCAGGTTTTCGGCGTATACTGCGTGATATCGAACACGATCCATTCATCGACAGCCGCGATCAGGGAAAAATGACCGAGGTACGGGAAAAAATAGGGCTGCATGATGCCGAATTTCATTTCGCGGACCTCGCTAGATGGGAGGTCAGGAGTCCGGCATTGCGCTGGCATTCGTCGATAAGTTCGCATATCGTGTTGACGTTGCCGGCATCGACCAGTGCGCCGACAGGCAGTTGCATGCAGGTTTGACAAAGCCTGTCGGTGACCGGCAGGCTGTTCAGGTACTGCGGATACCTGTCGCGAAAGCCCGCACTGCGATGTGCGCCGGGATAGAAATAGCGTCTTGCATTCACATTCTCCGCCTTCAGCACCGCGACCAGAGAGTCGCGCGACAAGCCGAACGTGTTCTCATCAATTTCACACACAATGTATTGATAATTGGAAAACGTCACGCCCGCAGGCGCTACCAATCGGATACCCGCTATGCGCCCGAGCCTTTCTTCGTAAATGCGAAACAGCATTTCGTTGTTCCGCTGGTTCTGCGGAAAATCTTCCAGGCTCATCAATGCAATTGCCGCCTGGGCTTCCGACATCCTCCCGTTCGATGTCTTGAGAACCGGGACCGTCCGCCCTGCTCCGTAACTGCTGCGGATGTTCCTTAAACGTGCGGCGAGTTCATCATCATTTGTGCAAAGGCACCCGCCCTCGGTTGCACTCAGCACCTTAGTCGAATGGAAAGAAAAAACTTCGATACTGCCGAAAGTTCCGATTCTTGTACCGCCCACCGCACAACCAAAGGCATGTGCCGAATCAAAATACAGTTTCAGCCCGTGTTCCTTCGCGTATTGTTCCAGGGCAACCGGGTCGCATGCGCCGCCCCACAAATTTACACCCATGATTCCACTGACGTCGTCATCAATCAGAGCATCGAGCTTGTCGATTGCGAGTTGATGCGTTAGCGGGTCAACGTCGCAGAATACCGGGTGGATGCCGGTCCAACTCAGCGATTGTGCTGACGCTATGAACGTGAAAGACGGCGTCACTACCTTTCCCGCAAGCTCCAGAGCTTCCGCAGCCATCATCAGTCCTATCGTCGCGTTGGTAATACAAATCACATGCTTAACCCCGAGGAATTCATGCAACTTTTCCTCCAGTTGCCGGGTTAGCGGCCCTTGATTCGTGTAATAACGACGGTCAAATATTCCGCGCATCGCCGCTTCGTAACGTTTCCATGAAGGAAAATAAAGCTGGCCAACGGGTAACATCCTATCGAATGTCGCTGTACCCCCAAGCAGGGCAAACACATGATCTTTCATTTGCCCTCCGTTTCCGACAGGCGGCGGGCGATTTCAATGCCGTTGGACCGAATGAATCTCAGGATCTGTATGATTCTCTCGATGTCTCCGATGGTTACGAA
>Ga0316624_10000709_pt1 | contig 12012 bp, 8 predicted proteins | sample OWC_Aug_N3_C1_D5_FD_207657 | JGI IMG/M metagenome (GOLD analysis project Ga0316624, IMG submission 207657) | Wetland soil microbial communities from Old Woman Creek delta, Ohio, United States - OWC_Aug_N3_C1_D5_A | ecosystem: Environmental > Terrestrial > Soil > Wetlands | place: USA: Ohio...
TTTGAATGGCGGAGAGGGCGGGATTCGAACCCGCGGTGCACCTTACGGCACACACACGCTTTCCAAGCGTGCTCCTTAAACCGCTCGGACACCTCTCCGTTCCTCTGGTTCCGGATCTCTATTGGAGGAACCAACCTTATCAAAAAAGCGTCGTCCGGTCAACGCGCCCGCCCTATCCACTGACGCCTCTGACGATGCGACACACCCGTTTCAGTCCGTGCGGCCGCGGCGGGGTTTCGGGATTCATCTCCGCTCCTAACCCCTCATCCGCGGCCTTCGCAGTACGACCTCAGACCTGGCGTATCTCGTCGAACGAGTGCCTGTTCCTAACCAGACGCCCGTTGACCGGGGGTATATCAGAACGGCGGGCGGAAGATGTTGATGATGTCCTTGAGGAGGGCGGCGGCGGCGCCTCGGGGATTGGAGCGGCCGCCGGTGACGGTCACCGAGCCCATGGAATCCGTGAGGAAGGTGATGCCCTTCTCGGTGCCGTTGACGTGGACGAGCGGATGCGAGGCTTCGATGAGCGAGGGGCGGACGTCGAGGCTCCACCTGTCGCCCTGCCGCCCCGGCGCGGCCGTAGCCAGGAGCTTGACCGAACGGCCTTCGCGGTGTGCGGAACGGACGAAATCCGCGGTCACGCCGGCAATGCCGGCGACGTGGACGTCTTTGAGGACGTAATCCGTATCGAGGCAGGCATTAGTGATGAGGAGGATCTTGCAGGCACTGTCCCAGCCGCCGACATCGTGGGCCGGGTCGGGTTCGGCGATCCCCTTGTCCTGGGCCTCCTTGAGCGCTTCGTCGTAATCCAGGCCTTCCCCCATGCGGGTCAGGATGTAGTTGGAGGTCCCGTTGAGGATGCCCTGGATGCCTTCGATCCGCGCGCCGGCGAGCGAGAACAGGCCGACGTCGAGCGTCGGCAGGGCGGCGGCCGTGGCCCCGCTGAACTTGAGGAACACGCCGTTTTCCGCGGCCAAGGCTTTGAGCGACTGCAAACCGACGACGAGGGCCCCTTTGCTCGCCGCCACGGCGTGCCACCCGGCATGGAGGGCCGAGGTGATATAGGACATGCCCGGCTCACCCGTTTCGAGGTTGGAGTGGGTGCACTCGACGAGGCAGCCGCCCCGGCCGTGGCCGGCAATGACGTCCGCCACCTTCATCCCTTCGTGCCAGGCGGGATTTCCCGAGGTCCAGACGTCGCCGGCCCTCGAGACCTGCCTGACTTCGAGAGGCTCTCCCGAATAGAAGCAGCCTTCCGTCCTGGCGACGGCCAGGATATCGAGGCCCAGGCCATAGCGGCGCCCGAGGTCCTCGGTCTTTTCCCTGAGAAGGGAGAAGAAAGCCCGGCCGACGTGGCCGAAACCGGTGACGACGAGGGGGACGCTCTTCATGGACGGGATGTCAATGGCGGAGAGGGCGGGATTCGAACCCGCGATCCCAATCGCTCGAGATAACGGTTTTCGAGACCGTCGCCTTCAACCACTCGGCCACCTCTCCGCAATTCAGGACGCGAAATGAAGCCCGATTATAGCCGAAAACATCATTTCTTTCTACGGGCGCGGAAGAAGTCGCGGAGGAGCGCGGCGCTTTCGCCGGCCCTGATACCGCCTGTGACGTCGGGCCGGTGGTTGAGACGCGCAAAGGGGAATTTCATCGTGGATGAAACGGCCCCGGCCTTGGGATCGAGAGCGCCGAAGACGAGACGGCGGAGGCGGGCCTGGACGACGGCCCCCAGACACATGGCGCAGGGCTCGACGGTGACATAGAGGTCGCATTCGGGGAGCCGGTAGTTGCCGGCCTTTTTCGACGCCCTGCGGATGGCGACGATCTCGGCATGGGCCGTCGGGTCGGAGGACCCGATGGGCCTGTTCGAGCCGCGGGCGATGATCTTCCCGTGCCTGACGACGACCGCCCCGACGGGCACCTCTCCCCTCGCCGCGGCCTTGCCCGCCTCGATCAGGGCGGCTTTCATGAGCTTGTCGTCGTCCATGGCCGCACGATTTTACCGCGGAATTCCGTATTCGTGCAATCCCGGGCGAACGGGCTCGGACCCTTCAGGCTTGCCCGGCGCGGATTTCGGCTTATAATACCGCCCATCGGTTCCAAGGAGCATGACCATGGACAGGTTCGAATGCCTCGCCTGCGGGCCTCTGGACTCGCGGGATCCCCACTCCCCTTTCTGTCCGGGATGCGGCGAGCCCCTTTTCATTGCGCCGCCCGGCCGCCCCGGGGGCCGGCGCATCCTCGATGACAAGCCGCTGGCCCTCGAGCGTTTCGCGGAGTTCCTGCCGCTCGACCGCATCGATCCCGCCCTGAGCTTGGGCGAGGGCTCGACGCCGCTCGTCAGGCTCGATCGGGTCGGACGTTCTATCGGCCTCACCGACGTCTTTGCCAAGAACGAAGCCCAGAACCCGACGTCGAGCTTCAAGGACCGGGGCACCGCCGTGGCCGTCCAGAAGGCCGTCTCGCTCGGCATGAAGAAGATCGGCACCGTCTCGACCGGCAACATGGCGGCTTCGACGGCCGCCTACGGCGCCCGGGCCGGCCTCGAGACTTTCGTCCTCCTCAAGGAAGGGACTTCGGGGGCCAGCCTCCAGACCGCCGGCATCTTCGGCCCTCGGCTCGTCGCCGTCGAGGGCGATTACGGCGCCCTCTTCAACGCCAGCCTCGCGATCGGGAAGAGGCTCGGCATCACCTTCATGAACTCGATCGACCCCTACAGGATGGAGGGCTACAAGCTCACGGCCTTCGAGATCTTCCTTCAACTCGGCCGCCGCGCGCCGCGCACGGTCATCGTTCCCCTGAGCTCGGGCGGGCATCTGCTCGGCCTCACGCGGGGCTTCGCCGACCTCGAGCGCGAGGGCCTCATCCGGACCTATCCGCAGATCATCGGCGTCCAGGCCGAGGGTTGCGCCCCCCTCGTCCGCGCTTTCGACAAGGGACTTCAGAAATACGAACGACTGGCCGGGTCCCGGACGATCGCCCACGCCATCGCCAACCCGGCCCCTCCGGCCGGCAATGCCGTCTTGAGGATGGTCCGCGAGCGCGACGGAATGCTCCTGGCCGTTTCGGACGAGGAGATGCTCGATGCCCAGCGTGAGCTGGGGGCGCACGAAGGCCTCTTCTGTCAGCCGGAATCCGCGACGACGCTCGCCGCCCTGAAAAAGCTCACCGCCGCCGGACGGATCAAGAGCGGCGAGGGCGGCGTCGTCCTCGTTGTGACCGGGAGCGGCCTCAAGACCCTCCACCTGCTCGTATCGGAGCCGGTCGAGGTCCACCGCTTCGCTCTCGACGGGCTCGAGGCGGGCCTGGCCGGCCTGTGCCGTCCGCTTTAGGTTTTCTTCACCAGGAAATTGAAGATCTTATCCCGGTTCGGGAAAAGAGCCGGCGTCCCTCCCGTGTGGATGAAAACGACCTTGTCGGTCGTATTGAAGAATCCCGTCTTGATGAGGTCCCTGAGGCCGATCATGGCCTTGGCCGTATAGACGGGATCGAGGACGATGCCCTCCGTCTGGAAGACGAGCCGGATGATATCGGCCACGGCCTTGTCGACCACTCCATAGCCCTGGCCCAGGTATTCGTCGAAGACGGTGACGTCGTCCGGCAGCATCCCCAGGCCGAGGCCGAGGGCCTCGTCGGCCGCCCGGGCGATCTCCAGGACGTCGTCCGAAAAGGGACCTTTGGGGTCCGAAGCGCTGATGCCGAGGACACGGCATCCCGGGGTCATGGCCCTGGCGCCAACGGCAAGCCCGGCCTGCGTTCCTCCGGAACCCGTCGAATGGATGATATAGTCGGGCTCCACGCCGATCGCTCGGGTCTGGTCGAGGAGCTCGGCGAAGCCGGCGACATAGCTGATGGCGCCCAGAGGCTTGTCCATATCGCCGCGGACCAGGGACCCGCCCACAGGCACCAGGTAGGGCTTGTGCCCCTCGGCCTTGACCTGCCGCCCGGCCTCGTCCAGGACGTCCATGGCCTGGGCGGCCTTGACGACACGGGCCTTGTCGGTCTCGATAAAGCGGATGTCGGCGTCGAGGATGACGTCGAGCAGCACGTTGCCGTCCGCCGTGGCCGGCTGGTCGGCGGGCTTGAAGAGCATCAGGATGGGCTTGATGCCGAAGGTCCGGGCCGCCGCGGCGGTCTGCATGCACCAGTTGGACTGGAGGCTGGCCCAAGTGATGACGACGTCGGCCTTCTTAATGAGCATGTCGGCGATGATGAACTCGAGCTTGCGCGACTTGTTGCCGCCGAAGGCGAGCCCGGTCAGGTCGTCGCGCTTGATGTAGATCTCGGGGCCGCCGAAGCGGGCCGAGAGCCGTTCGAGCTTGCGGAGCGGCGTCGGGCGGTGGATGATGTCGACGCGCGGAAAGCGGTCGACGCGGTCGAGAACGTCCCGGGTCTTATAGGCCATGATCGAACCTCCCTCGGATAGATTAACAGATTAGCCCGGCAAAAAAAAGCCGAGGAGGGCTCAATCGCCGGCCGGCAGCTCGACCAGGGCGGCTTCGGGCTCCTCGTCGAAGCAGAGGGCCGCCCTCCGATAGAATCGCACGTTGCCCTGCCAGAGGGCCAGTCCCGCCGCGGCTGAGGCGGCTATAAAGACGAGCGCCCGGGCGGGATCCGCGAGGACGGATTTCTCGATAGCCGCCAAAGCCATCATCGACAGGAGGAGGCCGATCAAGCAGGGAAAGACCGTGAAATGTAGCTTAAGCTTGCCGGGGACCCAAGAGCAGGCAAAGGGGATCTTCCGATAACGGAAGAAGGCGGCCTGGACGCCCAGAACGGAGACGACGAGTCCAAAAGACGCATGAGACAGTGCGGCGCGGAAGTCCCAGAGCACGGCATGAACGACGAAGACGCCGAGGAACAAAGGCACCAGGAACTTGAGGACCACGGCCTTTCTCAAGCCGGAGGCATAGCGCGATGTCCTTGGCGTTTCGGAGAGCCGGAAAACCCAGTTGGCTTCGAGCGCGGCCGGACGGTCGACGAGCACGCGGAGGGCGACGACGACGGTGAACGCGAGGAGCAGCGGGAGGACCAGGAGAAAGCCGTTCCCGGGCGTCAGGGTCCGGAAGGCCTCCCGGTAGGCGGCGACGAGCACGAAGATCCCGGCCGTCCCGGCTGCCAGATAGTAGACCAGAGTCATCCGGTGTTCCGGACTCGATCTCAAGGTGTCCGAAAAAAAGCTGTACACGGCGCGCTCCTCCGGCGTCCGCAACAGGGACGCCGCGAGGATCTTCCTCCAGCCGTCGCGCAGCCGGAGGAAGGAGGGACCGGCTTTGCGGACCTCCAGCGTCTTGCGGACGTGACGCCGGTAACTCACGGCCCCTGACCCTACAAAAGCGACGAGGGCGAGGACGAAAGCCAACCCGGCCGTCCGCGCCTCGGCCTCGAAGACGGCATCCCGGGTCCCCAAGAGGACCTCATAGAGGCCCACGAACCACAGGGGCGGAAAGCGGAACATGAAAGGATCGCCGGTCTCTTTAAGGGATTCCAGATCATGGAACGAACGTCCCAGGACGGCCGGCGCGACGGCGAAGCTGAGCAGGATGAAGATGAGCCCCGCGGCGAGAACGAAACGGGCTGCCATCGCGGACTTGCGGAAGAGCGCGGCGGGAAGGATGGCCATCATCAGGAACTGCAAAAAGACGACGCTAAAGAAGACGGCAAAGCAGGCCGCGAACCCGGCCGCGAGATGCGAGAAGACGTAGCGGACGGCCAGCACGAGGCTATTGGCCCGCCATTCCGTGAGATACATCGAGAACAGGATCGACGAAACGCTCATCATGGCGACGGAGAACAGGCCGATGAAGAGCACGAACGACGCGAGCTTGGCCGCGAATATCGTCCGCAGGCGCACCGGCAGAGGCGTCAGGTTGAGGAAGTCCCGCCGGTCGGGGTAGAGGATGTCCCACTCGAGCAGGGTGATGACGGCGAAGACGAGCATCATCAAGGTGAAGATGTAGTTCTTTTCCTGCCAGGACCTGTTGACGTCGGGGACGAAATGATACTTGAAAAGCATGAGCCAGGAGGCCCAGGAGAAGAAGACCGTCAGGAGCGAAAGGGCGACGATGATCTTCTCCTTCATCTGGTCCTCGAAGTCGACCATGTCGTTCCGGAACAGCCGCCCGAAGAAATGCCGGGTGAGGATGGCAAACTGCCCGACCTCGGTCCGCCAGCCCTTCATCGCCCTAGGCCGCTCCCTTCATCGCCTCGACCAGGCGGGCCGCGACCGCGTCGGTGTCCTCTTTGAGGACGAGTTCGCTGAAGATCTCGGCTAGGGACGGCAGATGCATGAGTTGCCGCAGGTTCTCGACCGAATCGTTGGCCACGATCTCCCCTTTGTGGAGGATGACGACCTTCGTGCAGATCTTCTCCGTCACCTCCAGGACGTGGGAGGAGTAAATGATGATCTTGTTCTGCGCGGCGAGCCGGCGGATGAGATCGCGTATGACCAGTCCCGTCGTGACGTCCAGTCCCGAAAGCGGCTCGTCGAGGAGGAGGATGTCGGGATCGTGGACGAGCGCGGCGGCGATGAGGACTTTCTGGCGCATGCCTTTGGAAAAGGACGCGATGGGCCCGTGCATGTCTTGTTCGAGGTCGAAGACGCGGAGGAAGGCCAGGATCCGGCCTTCGAGAGAGGCCTCGGCGAGGCCCCTCAGCCGGCCGACCATGCGGAGGTAGTCATAGGCGCTGAGGTGGGGATAGATCTCGGACTGTTCGGGGACGTAGCCGAGCCGCTGCTTATATGCGTAGAGATCGGAGCGGATCCTCCGGCCCTCGAACAGGATCTCCCCTTTCGAGGGCTCGAGCAATCCGGCGAGCATCCTGATCGTCGTCGTCTTTCCGGCCCCATTGGGGCCGAGATAGCCCAGGACCTCACCCGGTTGGACGGTGAAGCTGACGTCCCTGACGACCGTGATGGCCGAGAACCGCTTGGTTATTCCCCTCAATTCGAGCATGGGCCTGACACCTACGCTGCAACCCGCGTGCCAGCTAGGACTGCGGCGGGACCACAGGCCAAGGGGCCCCCTCTTAAGGGGCGGACGTTCAGATCATCCTCCCGGGATCTCCTCGGGCAGGCGAACTCCCAAGGCGCCCCGTAAACAATCATTACAGCCGGGGCTGGCCCATGTAAGAGCGCAACCGTCCCCTGGGCCAGGAGCGGGCTTAATAGCGCGGATCCTGGAGTACGGTGCCCCACGTCGTTTGCGACTTCCCGTCGACCGTCAGGACGATCCGGTAATCGCCCGGCTGCACCGGGAAGGAGGCGAAGTTCGGGTCGCCCATGGCGCCGCCGTAGCTCATTTCCCGGGCCCGGCGCGCCCCTTCCAGGGCCGCCTTCTTTTCATCGGGCGTGCGTTCCCGTCGCCCGGTCATGCTCCAGTACACGGTGTTGAGCCCGATCTCGGACGTCCCCGTGATCTCATTCAGCAGCAGGGTCCCGGCATAGATCTGGATCTTCACGCCCTCCTTGGGTTTGACCTTCAGAAGGTAGGATACGGCCAGCCCGGCCGGCTCGCTCTCTCCGGCGAAGTTCGAGCTGCTGGACTCGCGGCGGTCCTGGCCCGTCCAGCGGGGCTTGGGCTCTACGGTGAAGAGATGAGCGTCCTTGATCAGGACGTCGGGCGTGAGCTCCTGCAGGGCCTTGACGTCCGCGATGTAGGCCCCGCGGCCGTGGGTGGCGACGATGAGGTCAGATTCCCGCGGATGGATCTTGAGATCGTGGATGGGCTGGGTCGGCATGTTCGCTTTCAGTTTCATCCAAGCCTTGCCGGCGTCAAGCGAAACATAAAGGCCGAAGTCGGTGCCCGCGAAAAGGAGATTGGCGTTCTTGGGGTCCTCACGGACGACGTTGACCGGCCCCTCAGCCAGCCCCGCAGCGAGGGAGGTCCAGGTGGCGCCGTAATCGGTCGTCTTGTAGAGGAAGGGCCGGAAGTCGTCGTTGCGGAATCCGGTGTAGGAGACGTAAGCCGTTCCCGGGTCCGAAGGCGAGGCGGTGACGCGGCTCACCCAGTAGCCCGGATTCCCCGTGATCTTGTCGTTGAGCTTGACCCAGGCCTTTCCGTTGTCGCGAGTGACCCAGACGTTCCCGTCGTCGGTCCCGGCCCAGAGAAGACCGGGAACGAGGGGGGATTCGTCGAAGGTCGTGATCGTACAATACTGGATGTTGCCGTCGCCGCCCTCGCCGCGGACCGTGAGCTTCGACGGGTCGTTGGTCGAAAGGTCGGGGCTGATCTCGCTCCAGGATTCGCCGCGGTTGGTCGATGTGACGACGATGTTGCCGCCGTGGTAGATCGTGTCGCTGTTGTGGGCGGAAACGAGGATCGGTGCGCACCAGTTCCATCGCGTCTCGGGCTTCAGCCGATCGTAGGCGATGCTCTTGGCCTCTCCGGTCACGAGGTCGATCCGGGTCAGGGTCCCGAACTGGGATTCGTTATAGAGCGTGGCGTTCGTCGTTCTGTCGAAGACGTTGTACATCCCGTCTCCCCCGCCCACGCCGAACCAGTCTTCGAGCCGGATGGGCGGCGCAGAGGCCCCCCGGCCGCCGAAGCCGCCGCTCGCTCCCACGTTGGTGCTGGGCCCCATGAGGCTGCCGTTGTCCTGGAGCCCGCCGGCGACGCGGTAGGGCCGGGTCATGTCGAAATCGATGGCATAGAATTGGGCCAGGGGGAGGAAGTCGGGATGGTACCAGTTCTTCCCGCCGTCCCAGGTCACGCCCAGGCCGTGGTCGTAGCCGAGGAGCATGTGATGACTGTCCCCGGGATCGATCCAAAGGGCGTGGTTGTCGCCGCCGAAGCGGGCGAAGACCGGGTTCCAGGTCTTGCCCCCGTCGCGGCTGGCGAGGACACCGACGCTGAGAACGTAGACGAGGTTCGGATCGTTCGGGTCGACGACGATCTGGCCGTAGTAATAGCCGGGGGCGCCGCCGATCGAACGCTTCTCGGGACTGACCTTGCTCCAGGTCGCGCCGGCGTCGTCGGAACGGTAGATCTCGCCGTCGATCATGCCCGAGCTCGATTTCCCGGCCAGGACCTCGTTCCAGCGGTCCTCGGCGGACATGCCCGGCTTGTTGGCGTTCTCGATCTCGGCGTAGAGGATCTTCGGGTCCTTCGCGAAGACGGCCAGGCCGATGCGGCCGAGAATGCCGGTCGGCAGCCCGCCCGCGAGCTTGGTCCAGGACTTCCCCCCGTCCACCGTCTTGTGGATGCCGGAGCCCGGCCCGCCGATGCCCCACGTCCAGGGCTTGCGGAACTTGTCGTAGGAGGCGGCGTAAAGGGTGTCCGGGGCCGTCGGGTCCATGACCACGTCGACGACACCGACGGCGCGGCCGTCGACGGAGATGTCGAGGACCTTAGCCCAAGTCTTGCCGCCGTCGGTCGTTTTGTAAAGGCCGCGCTCGGCGTTCTCGGAATAGAGATGGCCGAGGGCGGCGACATAGACGACGTTGGGGTCGGTCGGGTGGATGACGATGCGCCCGATATGGTGAGATTCCTTGAGGCCCATGTTGGCCCACGTCTTGCCGGCGTCGACGGACTTGTAGACGCCGTCCCCCCAGTACGTCGAGCGGGAGTTGTTGGCCTCGCCCGAGCCGAGCCAGAGGATCGCCGGATCGGACGGGGCTATCGCGATGTCCCCGATCGAAAAGACCTTTTCGTTCTCGAAAAGCGGTTCGAAGGTCTGGCCGTTGTTCTCCGTCTTCCACAGGCCGCCGGAGGCCGAGGCCGCGTAGAAAGTGTTCGGCCGCCCGGGCGGGACGGCAAAGTCGACGAACCGGCCGCTCTGCTGCGTCGGCCCGATCGGACGGAAATGCAGGCCCTTCAGGACCGTCGCGGCGTCGAGAGCCGCAGCCGCCGGTGCCTTGGCTTTGCCGGCGGTACGGGTTTGGGCTCCGAGGCCGGCCGGAACCGCTGCGATCGCGGTCAGGACGGCCAGGATCAGGATGGGGATCGAAAGCTTCCGTGTCATCGCGTTACCTCCTTCTTGTCGATTATCGTTCTTTCCGATGATAGATGACATGCCTCGCGGCGAGGTCGTCCATGACGGCCCTGAACGCCGCCTCGTCGGCGCCGATGAATTCCGGCGGCAGGACGCCCTTGCGGCCGAACCGGCCCGTCAGGACGAGACGGACCGCGGCCGCCGCGGGAAAGCCCGTCGTCCGGGCCATGGACGAAAAGCCCGTAGCCGGGTCCCGGCGGTCGAAAAGGTTGTATTCGATGCGTTTTGTCCGGCCCCCGGCATCGCCCTCGACGATGATCCGCATGACGGTGAACTCGTCGTCCTCTTCATGGAGGAGCCATTGCCGGAAGAGAACGGCCGAGGTGAAGTCGAGCGGCCGGATCTTGCGGCCCCGGACGTCGATCTCGTCCGTATCGAAAAAGCCGCTGTCGCGCAGGGCCCGGATGCGCTCGACGTGCCCCGGGTAGCGGAGCGTCTTTTCGATCATATTGGGGACCTTCATCGTCGTCAGGAGCGAGCGCAACCCGTCGGAGTTGAATGCCTCGAGCGTGCCGATCGTCGGGAAGTTCATGTTCTCGACGTCGGACAGGGCCGGCTTGACGACGAGGTGGCCGTTCTCGACATAGCGGGCCGGCCGGATGTACTCCTCGATGACGTCGGCCGGCGAGAAGGGCGCCTTGTACTCGAACGGGAATTCGCGGCGGAACGGGAGCCCGCCGACATAGCAGGCGAAGCGCTTGACGGTCATGTGGGCGGCGTGGTAGCCGAGGATCAAGTTGCTCATGCCCGGAGCGACGCCGCAGTCGACGATGGCCGTGACGCCGGCCTTCCGCGCGGCTTCGTCGAGGGCCAGGGCATCCTCGGGGAAGAACGAGATGTCGACCATGTCCTTGCCGGCCGCGATGACCTCGCGCAGGGTCGAGAAGCCCATGGACCCGGGGACGGCGCCGACGACGAGGTCGCAGGGCCCGATGAGGCCCCGGAGTGCGGACGGCGACGAGAGATCGGCCTGGACGGGCTTGACGGCCGTTCCCTCGAGCTTGGCCAGGTTGTCGCGGTTGACGTCGACGGACGTGACCTCGAATTCACCGGCGAGGTCGAGGGCGATGACACGGCCGACCATTCCCGAGCCGAGCACGACGATCTTCTTCATGGCGACTCCTCTTCGATGATTCGGCCGGAAGAGACGTTATAACCCAGGTCGGGCCGACTTTCAACTCAATAGCGGCCCGCTTCCTCCACGACGTCGGCCAGGACGGCGACGTTGCCCCGGGGCGTACGCGGCGCGATGGAGCAGGCCGTGCTCAGGATGAACCGGCCGCCCGGCTTTCCGGCCGCGACCCGCCGGAGCGAGTCGGCCCGTACGGATCCAGGGTCACCGGCGAGGAGGACGTGGACGGGATCGATATTGCCCTTGATGAAGATCCGGCCACCCACGCGCCGCTTGGCGTCCTCGAGCTCCACCCGGCCGAGGGGCGGGGGGTCGAGGCACTCGATGCCGGACGCGCCCGATCCGGCCATGAGCTCGAGTCGGTCATGGATGTCGCCGCAGGTATGGATGTAGGCCCGGACGTTCTTCGCTTCGACGGCCCGGGCGATGCGGCCTTCGTAGGGCAGGACGAACGTCCTATAGAAAGCCGTGGACAGGAAGCCCGCGCCGGCGAACGGCGAGGAGATCTTGACGGCATCCACTCCGGTCGCGGCCAGACCCTCGGCGACGGCGACGATCCCGTCCGTGAACCGGTCGAGGACGGCCGCGGCGCGGCCGGGATCGTCGAGAAAACCGAGCATGGCCTGTTCGAAGCCGAAGAGGTCGAGGACGTAGTCGAGAGGCGAGGTCACCTCGCCGTGGACCGAGACATCCCGTCCCGCCCTCTCGACAACCCTTTCGACAGCTTCGTAAGGGTGGCCGGGGTCGACGGCAAAGCGGAGCCCCTGCGAGACGGGGATGTAGTCGATATGCGTCGGCAGGGACGACGGCTCGAAGAGGGCGAATTCGGGCAGAGCCCGCGGGGACGGCGGATGGACGATGGGAAGATCATCGGCCGGGAAAAA
>Ga0316624_10000710_pt1 | contig 12009 bp, 9 predicted proteins | sample OWC_Aug_N3_C1_D5_FD_207657 | JGI IMG/M metagenome (GOLD analysis project Ga0316624, IMG submission 207657) | Wetland soil microbial communities from Old Woman Creek delta, Ohio, United States - OWC_Aug_N3_C1_D5_A | ecosystem: Environmental > Terrestrial > Soil > Wetlands | place: USA: Ohio...
TTATAATGAGCTTCTTCTGAAAGAACGAAAGGGGTGTTACTCCTGCCCCATCCGATGCAAGCGCGGCATTGCGCTCGAGGATTCGAAATATGGGGTCGACTCCCGTTACGGAGGCCCCGAATACGAGACGATCGCCGCTCTCGGGACCAACCTTAATATTCTCGACTTAAAAGCCGTGGCCAAGGCCAACGAGATCTGTAATCGATACTGCATGGATACGATCTCTGCCGGATTAGTGATCGCCTTTGCTTGCGAATGCTTCGAGAAAGGCGTGATCACAAAGGCGGACACGGACGGGCTGGAGCTTCGGTTCGGCGATCCGGATCTGGTCATTCGATTGCTTGAGATGATCGCAAAAAGACAGGGCTTCGGAGATCTCTTGGCGGAGGGGGTAACACGGCTCGCCCATCGATGGAAAGTCTCGGACCAGCCGTATCATCTGGCAGTCAAGGGCATGGAGCTCCCGATGCACGACCCTCGTGTGAAGGTCGGAGTGGGCATGGGCTATGCCGCCTGCACCTATGGGCCTGACCATATGAATGCCCCTCACGATACATTATTTTTTGATGAAAAATTCTATTCCTTTCAATCCGTCAAACCGCTGGGCATTTACAATGCGATGCACCCGACAAAAATCACCAATGAAAAGGTGAGGGCCTATGCATTGCTTGACAATCTTTGGAAGATGATGGATGCTTTGGGACTCTGTGTTTTCGGATTTGTGCCCCGGGGGGTGATGTCACTGGATTTGATGATCCAATGCCTGAACGCGATCACTGGCTGGAATACCAACCTGTTTGAGCTGATGAAGGCTGCAGAACGGAGTACGATGATGGCAAGGGCCTTTAACAGTCTCGAAGGATTTACGATTAAAGATGATCAACTGCCGCAGCGACTGTTCGATCCAAAACCCGACGGGCCAAAAGCCGGCGAGATCATTTTCACGCAAAATGAATTTCAAAAAGGGATCGAGACGCTTTATGAGGTGATCGGCTGCGATCCTAAAACAGGCCGTCCCCACCGGGGCAAGCTGTTTGAGCTTGGTTTGGACTGGGTGGAAGAGCTGTTACGAGAGAGACGGGAACCGTAACCCAAACGTCCGGTCCCGGCAACCACCTCGCGCGCGCCAGATCGTCAGCCGACTTCATCGAAATGCTCGTAAGGACGATGTAAGAACGACCGTTGCTCCCGGTCCGGTCAGGATAAAACGAAATCCAGGAAAACTGACATTTTCCTGTTCTTCAACCATGCCGCCTCACTTGTCTGGTCTTAAGCTTTACGCTGCTCTCTCAGCGCTATGCCCGCCTCCGAGAATGCCTATTGTCGGTCGATGGCTCCCTGTTGGTCGCATCTGGATCTAGTCCTCATTTATTTCTATCTTATTCGCTCTTACGAGACTACTCTATTTCCTGGTCATTCCATCCCCACATCTCCTAATCACGTTCTTATTATCTCCCTCTGGCTCTATCTCCTTTTGGTGCCAAATTTTGTGTAGCTGTAGAAAAAATTTCAGGGGACGATGACGGGTGACCTCTCTCCAAATTGACAAATCAAATAATGTGAGTATCCTTTGCTGTTCAAACTCGTGACTTCTAAAAACCTGGCTAGCGCGACCACGACAAAAATTGTTTTGGGCAGACCTGGAATCTTTTTTGCATTGAGCGGGCGGTCAAAAAAAACCCCCTATGGATTCAATATACTCCAGACCGCAATCCGTTCTGCAAACTATTGGTACGATAGTTGCTGGGTCTAATCAAGCCGGTATCTCGCGTATGTTTCTTGATCCGAATTTACTTCATGCCTGCCCACTAAGTCATCTAGGGTATGGGATTTGACAGTTGACATAGGAAAGGAGAGATCGCTATGAGCATGATCAGTAAATGGATCGTTTTCATGATGGTGGTGTTGGCGTTGACCGTCACCCCGGCAACGAGTTCCGCTCAATACAACAGCGAATCGCCAGTCATCACCCATACAACGATCGACTATTCTACGATGATCATCTATGTATACGGCAGTGACTTTGGAACGAGAAAGCCGATCGTGAAACTCGGTGATATTCAACTGGTGACATTGAACTGGCAGTCCGAGTGGGTGACTGCTCAGCTTCCTTCGGATATCGTTCCAGGCAGCTACAATTTGACTCTATTCTGCACTTTCCGTCATCATCATAAAATGCTCGAGGTATCCCTCAGTGTTGCGGTTGGCCCCGAAGGTTACCAGGAGGGACTTGGTCCTCAGGGACCCATGGGCTTAACTGGACCCACCGGACCCCAAGGACCAGCTGGACCTCCAGGGCCAATAGGTCTAACTGGGCCTGCAGGGCCGCAGGGAACGGCTGGAACTCAGGGGCCGATAGGTTTGACCGGACCCGCAGGACCCCAGGGACTTACTGGAGCGACGGGATCGGTGGGTCCAATTGGACCGCAAGGTCCTCAAGGGCCGATAGGTTTGACCGGACCCGCAGGGGTACAGGGGCCTGCTGGACCTGAAGGGCCCCAAGGACCGGAGGGACCCCAGGGACCGGCAGGTACGGGTGCTTCGTTTGATCCAACCAAATTACACATTGTCAGATGCGGTAGTCAATCCTATTGCAGTTGCCCGGCCGGAGAAACCTTGATATCAGGCGGGGCCCAGTGTCCCTCGGAGGGTTCGACGCCGTTCCTTCTGTCGTCCTACCCTGCCCCTGCCACGAAGCCAACCTCGTGGATCGCATCGTGCGGTGGACCCAATAACCCCCTTGGAACCTACCCATCCAGTATCTTCATCATTTGTCTTTCGCCGTAGAGGGGTTGACCCCTGCGCCACGGATAGACTTCCGTGGCGCAGGGGAAGGCTTTCGGGCAGGACATGCTTGTTTGACTATTATCAGTCCTGCCGGGATGCGCGTGACAACCCGAATGAGAAGACGGTGAGGTTGATAAGTGACTTTTGAAACTCGGGCGGATTAACCGGAGGAGTCCCGTACTTGACGCGTGATTCGAGTCCGCGCCACGTACGCATACAACCCTTTTCCTAAAAATCACCTTCTCCCCCCCGATTCTCCAGGCAATGGGTACGGGATTTCCTCGCCAATGATCCGATGCCCCATTCATTCATTCTCTATCTACTCGGCGATTCACACGCCTCTCCCCGTGTCAGGGCGGATTGACATTCAAAAGGAGATTCTGATATACGTTGTAAGGACAAATCCAAGGGCCCGACAAGGAAGAATACGAGATTCTTATAAAACGGCTCTCCGGAGGCTAGACCAATGAAGAAGAAAGTTTATCCCCTTTTCTACGCAGGCAAGAAACAGAAGTTCGCACGATCTGTTGTCTCGGGGGGATTCATCTTCCTCTCGGGCTCAAGTGGTCGAACGATGGAGACGGGAGAGGTCTCATCAAACCGCGTGGCTGATCAGACAAGAGTGGCGTTGGATAAAATCAGGTTGACCCTGGAGGAGGCGGGAAGCAGTCTGGAGCATATTGTTAAGATGACGATCTACCTTCGGGAGATGAGTGACTACCAGGCCATGCGGGATGCCGAGTTTGGCTATTACCAAGAATACTGTCCTTCTCTTGCGGAGGCTCCTCCAGCCAGCACAGTCGTTCAGGTGGTCTCTCTCTCAAAGCCGAATATGCTCGTCGAGTTCGATGCGATTGCCCTGTTGGCCGATTCCTAGATTCTTCTGGGTGTGAAAGCAGGCAGAAGCATTAGACTGGCTGATTTAATCTTCTTTATAGGTAATATCCTCTATCCAAGCATTCCAATGCACCAATTCTGAACTTGAATCTATTGTATGACTTATCTTGTATTTATGTCCGGCTTCTGCCGTAAAATGGATAAGCCGATCAATCCGAGACCGGAATCCGGAGCTAGAGTATCCTACCTGAACGTTATGATCCCCTGGAAACAATTCTATTCGACTACACCTTGGAACAAGTTTCCCATCAACAAGAATGACATTGATGACAGAATCCCATTGCAAGAAAGTGACCTGGCTCTTGGGTAATCGAGGGCCGGAATACATTCTAAACGTACCGGAGCCACAACCCCACAGAATCAAGAGAACTGACAAAATAATAACGTATAAAACAGTTCTGACTTTCATGTTCTCCTCCTTCATCCGCCATATCGAGCAAACGACGTATTTTTACACTAAAATCACGCGTACAGCAACTAAATCTTCCTGCCCGTTGGGCGGATTTTCCCGGCGAGGGATCATCCTTCATAGGGTGCCCCTTCTCCCGTATCCCGACGGGCCGGGACGAAGCGCATTCCGGCCAGAATGATCCGCTATTCTCTACAAACTCTCCTATAATTGCACCTGAGGCTCACCCCTTGGTCTTCTATCCTGCTGAACCGATCCTCTTCCATGGGGAGGTTGTTCGGGATATCCGCGAGAAGAGAGCGCATATCTTTGATGCTCCCGTTGATGTAACCCTTCATGCCTTTCATTTCTTCCGCACTCACTGAAAACCAATTTGATTTATTCATGGAGAGATTATATTCAACAATGCTCAGTGATTCAGGAGAAATACTCCATTTCTCCATCGCATAAAGGGCATAACATCCTAATTGGATGGAAAGGTCTTCTGAGAGGCTCTTTCCGGTCTTCCAGTCGTAGATGTAGATTCCCTCACCTTCTTTGATGGCGCAGTCGATGACTAAATTGATTTTTGCCTGATCCAGGTCAAAAGATGAGAATTCCTCTACTTCAAGCCACCCCTCTTTTCGATGGGACTTTAAGCCGTCATAGATATCCGAGGCATAAAAGTTTCTCAGGCAAGTCTCCACATGGCTTGCCACTTCTTTCCATTCCTCATCACGCACTTCCACCTCATATTCATGTTCAAACAGGCCGCATGATTTAGCAAGCTTCCGATAGTTCTTCGCCTTTGACGAACGAAACTCGGCTCTCATCTGGTCGAGGGTGATCGAGACGATTTCATCTACAGGGAGGACCTTGATCCCTCTTCGAACATTATGAAGGGACCTTTGAATGCACTCATGGATCTTTTCTCCCGCCCACCGATGCCTGTTCTTGAGGTTCTTCAGAACATAGATCTGCCGAGTTCTTCGCGGGGCGTTCTCAAACCATCCGTTCCAGTAGCCATAATATGAAAACCAGTATTGCCTGGGGCAGGTCCTAAAGACCTCGTCCCTGGTTTTCGACCACGAGAATTCGTTCTTCAGTACACTCATCGGACTGCTAACCTCTCCGAAAGAAAGGTGTACCTTCGTTGGGGTTTGTTGTTCCTGATGGCCATGGCAACGGCCTTTTTCGTTCCGATCAGGACCATCCTTTTCTTAGCCCTGGTGATTCCCGTATAGATCAGGTTTCTCTGTAGAAGGAGGTAGTGCTGTGTGACCACCGGAAGAATCACGACCGGATACTCGCTCCCCTGGGACTTGTGGACGGATACGGCGTAGGCCAGGACAACTTCATCCAAATCAGAATAATCGTACGGAACCGCTCTCCCGTCGAAATCGATGACCACCTCTCTTTCCTCCGGATCGATCCTCGAGATCCACCCAATATCCCCGTTGAAAACATCTTTGTCATAATTATTAACGATCTGCATCACCTTGTCCCCTGTCTTGAAGTTCCAAGTTCCACGGGTGATGCCGGACGGACCGGGGTTCAGCTTCTTCTGCAATTCGATATTGAGATTGGTCACACCGATGGTTCCCTTGTGCATCGGGGTCAAGACCTGGATCTCTCTAAGGGGATGATACGTGAATTGCCCGGGTATCTTCTCAGTGCAGAGGCTCAGGATCACCTGAAGGATCTTCTCTGGATCTTCTTCCTGAATGAATTGAAAATCGGCCTCTCCGGCTTCCCCGACCTCCTTCAAAAAGGGCAACTGGCCTTGATTGACTCTGTGGGCGTTGACCACGATCATGCTCTCCCGGGCCTGCCGAAAGATCTCGGTAAGCATCACCACAGTAAACTTTCCTGATTTGATGATATCCTTCAGGACATTTCCAGGACCCACGGAAGGGAGCTGGTCGACGTCTCCAACCAGGATCAGGTGAGCGTGGGGTGGAACGGCTTTAAGCAGATGGTACATCAGGAGGGTGTCGACCATCGAAGCTTCATCAATGATAACCACATCTGCTTCAAGAGGATCGTCCTGGTCTTTCTTGAAACCGCCCTTATGCGGAGAGTATTCAAGGAGACGATGAATGGTCTTGGCCTCCCAGCCTGTTGCCTCATTCATCCTCTTGGCCGCCCTTCCTGTGGGTGCGGCAAGAAGGATTCTCAGCTTCAATTGCTGAAAGATTCTCAATATGGCCGTGATGATGGTCGTCTTCCCGGTCCCGGGACCTCCCGTAATGACCAACACCTTCGAATTCGCTGCCAGAAGAACCGCCTCTTCCTGCCCCCGGGCGAGTTCGATATTCAACTTTTGCTGAACCCACTCGATCGCCTTTTCCGGGTGAATGGGCCGGATCTTTGAAGGAGATTCCTTTAGATTGACTAACCCCTGAGCCACTCCAGTTTCTGCTGCATAGAAAAGAGGAAGATAGGTCGCTCTGAGATTACCCTCAACATTGAGGTCTTCTAGAAAGATCTCCTTTTCTTTGGATAGCTGCCTGACGGCCTGGATAATGATTTCTTCATCGACATGGAGGATTTCTTTTGCTTTATGTATCAGTTGGTTTTCAGGATAGTAGACATGGCCCTCTTCGGTCAACTGATTCAGAACATAGATGAGACCCGCCTTCGCGCGGATCAGGGAGTTACGATCGATTCCGAGATTTTGGGCGATCTTATCTGCGGTAATGAAGCCGGTTCCGTAAAGGTCGTGGGCTAAACGGTACGGATTCTCTCTAACAACTTCAATTGATTGATTTCCATACTGCCTATAGATCTTGGCCGAATAGGAAGCACTGACTCCATGCCCCTGCAGGAAAATCATGATTTCTTTAATCTCTTTCTGCTCCTCCCATGTTTTCCTAATCATTGATATCCGCTTGGAACCAATGCCTTCCACCTCGGACAGTCTTTCAGGCTTCTTTTCAATGACCTCCAGAGTATCAAGCCCGAACTTTTCCACAATCCTCTCTGACATGATCGGGCCGATCCCTTTGATCAATCCCGAGGCAAGATATTTCTGAATCCCAAGGAGGGTGGCCGGTATCGCCACTTCAAACGTTTCCACCCGAAATTGTTCACCGAATTTCTTATTGTGCACCCATTGGCCTGTCAACTTCAAAGATTCACCGGGGTTAATTCCGGAAAGATTACCGACGATGGTGGTTAGCTCCCTCTTGTCCTCTTCCCGGAGTTTCGCCACCACGAAGTCGCTCATTTCGTTGTGGTAGGAAATCTTCTCAAGAAGGCCGTGGATGATCGTCATTTTTCCCCGTCTTTTCTTAAAGAGATATTGAATTTTAAACGGATAGCAGCTCTTTTACAATTACTTTATAATTTTCAATTGATTTTAACAGGTTATATCTGCCTAATTCTTAGGCAAAATGGTGGAGCGGGCGTCTTTGAAGGGGAAGAGGGCGTCATTCCACAGTATTTGAACATTTTGCTGTGGATGAACGTTCACTACTCTTGCATTTAGGTGGGAAGATGATCGCAAACACGCTTTCGGGAAGGGGCGGATTCCTATTTTTGGTCAGTTAAGAGGAAAAAAATATACTGAAACTCGCTTGGCAGCTCAAATAACCCGTGGCTTCCCCTATCACTTTCTGCCGCTTACCGCTAAGTTTTGAGCTCCCTCCCATCCGTATAAGGAATAGACTTAAACACCCATCCAAAAGGGTGGCGAAGGATGCAAAAGGTCGTACCATCCCGGGCGTCACCGGGTCCGGCAAGTGTTTACGAGTCGACCCACTCGTTCAATCTCCACCGTCACCTCATCCCCATCTTTCATAAACACTGGAGGCTCTCGGAATACACCCACTCCTCGAGGGGTCCCTGTAAGAATGATATCGCCCGGAAGTAAGGTAAAATGCCGCGACAGAAAGCTGACGATTACAGGGATGCTGAAAATCATCAAACTCGTATTGCCGTCCTGCATGAGGCGCCCATTCAGCCAAGACCGAATCTTCAGCGAATTGGGGTTCGGTATTTCATCGCCCCTCACGATCCAAGGCCCGAGCGGACAAAAAGTATCCAGCGATTTGCCCCTCAACAACTGAATATCTCTAAATTGGAGATCCCTCGCGCTTACGTCATTGGCACATGTATATCCGAACACAGCCTCCAACGCTTCGCTTTCAGGGCAATTCTGAATCCTGCTTCCGATGACCACGGCCAGTTCCCCTTCAAAATCTACCTTGCCGGTTACCTTCACATTCCACGAGATCGTTTCCTTTGGCCCGATAAGAGTGTTAGGAAACTTGGCAAAGATCACGGGAATGTCAGGAACTCTTGCCTTTTGTTCCTCGGCGTGGTCCTTGTAATTCAATCCGATGCCGATGATTTTCGAAGGACGGCTCACCGGTGCTGCCAGCGTCACCCGATCAAGATCGATCGCCTTGCTGTCTTGGAGCTTCAAAGCCCTGTCACTCTTGATAAACTCAATCATGTCCCCGCCAAAATCTATGGGGATCACGCGATGGGTTTCAACGAGACCCAAACGAATACGGGTTCCTTCATAAAACTGAGCAATCTTCATGACCTCTCCCCTTCCACCTCCATTAAATCCGCCGAAGATATCCCTCTTCCCTCAACCACTGCTCGGTCCGCTTCATACCTTCTTCCAGGGAAAATCGGGGAGAATAACCCAGCTCGCGCTCCGCTTTTTCTACGCTGAAACGCGCTTTGCAGGTTAGAAAGCCAACGGCTTCCCGCGTGATTTTTGGCGGCTTGCCGCTCATTTTTGAGGTTACTTCCATCCCTAGCGCAATGGCCTTTCCGAGCCATTCAGGAACAGATCTGATTTTCGGCTTTCCCGCCATCCATGCGTAATACCCAAAAAATTCTTTCCAAATCATTGCCTTCCCATCGGAGATCAGGTACGCCTCTCCCACGGATTCGTCCCGTTTCGTTGCCGCGAGCGTTGCATCGAGGAGATTATCAATATAAACGCAGTTGCAAAGGCCGGTCCCTCCGTTGATCAAGATCATCTGGCCTGAATTGATCAGCTTGATGGGACGAACAGTCCACGGATTGGAATACGGGCCATACACGTTGGCGGGCCGAATCACGACGACCGGAAGCTTTGCTTCCTGATGGACGGCCCACACGGCTTTTTCCGCGGCAATCTTTGTATCGCAATAGAGATTCCCGCAAGGTTGGAAGGGGGTCGTTTCATCTGCTCTGTCCGGAGGACTCATTCCATAGACGGCCACGCTGCTGAAATGGATGAATTTCTCGACCCCTGCATCCCTCGACACATTGAGAATGTTCTCAGTGCCTTCAACATTCGTCCGAAAAAATTCATTCCGGTCCCCGGTCTCACGCACCAGGGCGGCACAATGAAACACAAGATCGGACCCATCGATCGCTTTGCGCAACGATTCCAGGTCAAGGAGGTCTGCCTGAATGATCTCCAATGGAACTTTCCGAAGCCGTTCTGCTTTCCTCGCACGACGAACCATGGCGCGAACACGCACTCCCTCTTCAGTCGCAAGCCGTTCCGCCAACCGGCCGCCGATGAAGCCAGACGCCCCTGTGACGACCGCTGAAAGTCCACGAATCTCCATGGCTCCTCCCGTGCTCATCTTGATACGAACTCGCTCGACGGTAAATTGACTATATGGGAAACGGAGTTGAATGTCAATCCGAAAGGACGGCAAGCGACAAGGAAGGCGGCGGTAAATCTGCCTGCTGCAAGCAGGGGCTGGTGAAATGGCAGAATCTCGTTAAGAGATTATGGATCTCAGGGATGGCGGGCAGCGGGAAACCTCAGTGACTTCCCGTTGGTCAATCTGTCCCCCTCACAAACTCTTCTTCCCCATAACGCCTGCTGCCTCCGGAGCTAGAGACTGCCAAACCTAAGCTCAAAAAAGCAACCCGTGTGAGCATCCCTGCTGTTCTTTTCCCCTTATTTCTTGTCAACTCTTCCTCACAAAATAGGGTTCCATTATTGATAGGAGCAGCCCGTACGCTCACTCCTTTTTCCCTTCCATGCCCGAACGAACCCTCTCATCTGGGCCGGGGATGATCATTTCAAAGATGGATTCAATGCTCGTATAGTCGTAGTAGCCCAGGCGGGCTAACGGCCGGATCTTGAGGATATTTAGCTTACCGTTCGGTTGGATAAACTCGTCTTTGATGTGAATGCCTATGACTTCGCCGATCACAATGTCCACCGTGCCCATTGTGCCATTGCCGGGCAATCGAACGGTCTGATGATAACGGCATTCAAAATGGACGGGTGATTTTGCCACGCGCGGAGCTTTCACGAACCTCGAAGGGGCCTTGGTAAGGTTGGCCAGCTCAAACTCGTCGACCTCGGGCGGGACCTGTTGAGCGGTTAGATTCATTGCCTCCCTCAGGTCATAGGTTGCCATGTTATAGACGAACTCCCCGGTCTGTTCGGCGTTGATCACGCTATCCTTGCGACGGCCGTCGGTCTTTTGATTTGCCGCGAACATGACGTAGGGAGGATCGAAGGTCAGATTCTGGAACTGGCTATAGGGAGCAAGGTTGGCCACTCCGTCTGCCCCCAGAGTGGATATCCACCCAATCGGACGTGGCACCACGCAGGATTTAAAAGGATCGTGTGTTAGGCCGTGGTCGTTTTTCTTCGGTTCGTAAAACATCGTTGAATCCTCCACTATGGCTGAGTTGAAGTTTTCCGAAGTGGGTGCTGGCTCTATTCAAGTTGTTTCTCGGTATCCATGATATCGGATATAGCTGCGATCAGCGACGTTGAGAGCGAAACATAATTCATTGTTATCTTCCTAAGTACCTCTTTCGCACTTCATCGTTACCCAACATATCAGCAGCTATCCCCTGATTGACAATTTTCCCCGTCTCAAGAATATACGCCATTTTCGCTATACTAAGAGCTGACAGCGCATTTTGTTCAACGAGTAAAATAGGAATACCCTGAGAAGAAAGATTCTGAATGACTTCTAATATATTCTTGACTACTAATGGCGCTAATCCAAGGGATGGTTCATCAAGAAGTAACATCTTAGGCCGGGACATAAGACCCCGGGCGATCGCTAACATTTGCTGTTCCCCTCCGCTTAGATCCCCTGCCAAATTCGTGAGCTTCTTTTCTAAAACCGGAAAAAGTCTGAAAACAAAAGTGAAGAGTTCGAATAGTTTTTGTTTTCCTGGTCTTCGTGCATATGTCCCTAAGAGTAGATTTTGCTTTACAGAAAGGGATGAGAAGATCTGCCTTCCTTCTGGAATCTGAATAAGGCCTAAAGAAACAATAGATTCTGGTTTTCTATGGGTAATCTCCTTTCCATCAAAAAATATCTTACCCTGGAACGAATCGAGAACTCCAGAAAAGACTCTTAAAAGAGTTGATTTCCCAGCTCCATTGGCCCCTAATAAACAAGCGAGCTCGCCTTGATGAACCTCTAAATTGATATTTCTTAATACTTCGACTCGGCCGTAGCCGGCAGAGAGATCATTCACCTTGAGAATGATTGTGTTCGACATCAGCATCTCTCTATGACTGTTTCTCCCCCAGGTAGGCTTCGATCACCTTTCGGTCAGTGGCAATCTCCCCGGGATTTCCCTCTGCAATTTTCTGTCCGTAATCAATCACAACTATTTCTTCTGAAATATTCATCACTAACTTCATGTTATGTTCAACCAGTAAAATCGTAATTCCTTTCTTCTGGATGGTCGTAAGAATACCAGCAAAATTTTCAACTTCGGCGTCGTTCAATCCTGATGCTGGTTCGTCTAGCAATAACAGGTCTGGCTCGGCCATCAATGAACGAGCTAATTCCAGTAACCGTTGCTTCCCGAAGGGTAATGAAGAAGGGGAAACTTCAGCCTCTGCTTCTAATCCAAAGAATTTCAGCATTTCCCAAGCAGTTTCCTTTACCTCTGCTTCCTGCTTTAGCATCCTTGACCTCGAAAACAAAGCACCC
>Ga0316624_10000711_pt1 | contig 12005 bp, 9 predicted proteins | sample OWC_Aug_N3_C1_D5_FD_207657 | JGI IMG/M metagenome (GOLD analysis project Ga0316624, IMG submission 207657) | Wetland soil microbial communities from Old Woman Creek delta, Ohio, United States - OWC_Aug_N3_C1_D5_A | ecosystem: Environmental > Terrestrial > Soil > Wetlands | place: USA: Ohio...
TGTTGATGACGATCATTGCTGGCGGCACCCTCTGGTTCTTCGGCAAGGGCCATACTCCCGCAGCGGCACCCACGAATATTGCTGAAGCGCAAGCGCCGTCCGTACAAGACGCGAAATTCGTTCCACTGGGCGAGGATTTCATGGTCAGCCTGCAACATGAAGGAGACGACGACCAATACCTCCAAACAGCCATTACCTTGAAGATCCTGCAGCCGGAATTGGAGGCCAAGATCAAAGCCATGCTGCCGGAGATCCGCAACAAGCTAACGGCCCTGCTTTCCAACAAGAAGCCTTCCGAACTGCTGAGCCCGGATGGCAAGAAGCAACTGGCCGAAGAGATCATCAGCGAGACCAATGCCGTCCTCGGCTTGGGTGGCGCCCCTGTCGCAGCCGCTACCACACACGAAGGCGCGAATACCGCAGCAGCCGCTTCGGCATCGACGGCGCCTGCCGAAGCCTTGGCCGGCGCGCGCAAAACCGCCGGCGTGGTGGAGGTAGCGTTCACCTCATTCATTGTCCAATAGTGGCCACCGCCATGCATGCCCCGTCGTGCGCGACCAGTCTGCATGGGCAGTCACATGCGAACGGTTTTAGAGGATGACCGCATGACCTCCACAGTCTCGGCTCGCAGAAAATTGACGGAAATCAATTGGCCGGATTACGGCGTGGCTATACTGGCCGCCTTTGCACCAAGGGAATAAAGATCCATGTTGCACGAAAATATACCTCAGCTCATCTGCCCCGCCGGCAGTCTGCCCGCGCTGAGAGCCGCCATCGACAACGGCGCCGACGCCGTTTATCTCGGCTACAAGAACGACACCAACGCGCGCAACTTTGCCGGCCTCAACTTCGATGACAAGGCGCTGCGCGAAGGCATCCGCTATGCGCAAGCTAAGAAGCGCGAAGTACTGATGGCGATCAATACCTTTGCCCAGCCGGGCCGCGTCGCCGACTGGCAGCGCGCAGTCGATGGCGCAGCCAGCCTCGGTGTGAACGCAGTGATCCTCGCCGATGTCGGCCTGCTCGATTACGCCAGCAAACGCCATCCCGATCTGCGCCTGCATCTCTCGGTGCAAGGCTCGGCCACCAGCTACGAAGCGGTAAACTTTGCCCAGCGCGAATTCGGCGTGCGCCGCGCGGTGCTGCCCCGCGTGCTGACGCTGGCGCAGGTGGAGAACGTGATCAGGCACACCACGGTCGAGATCGAAGTGTTCGGTTTCGGCAGCCTGTGCGTGATGAACGAGGGCCGCTGCTGGCTTTCCTCCTACGCCACCGGCGAATCGCCGAATACCGTCGGCGCCTGCTCGCCGGCCAAGTACGTGAAATGGGAGAAGTCGCCGGGCATGATGAGCACGCGCCTGAACGGCATCCTGATCGACCGTTTCGGCGACAACGAAGCGGCAGGCTACCCGACGCTGTGCAAGGGCCGCTTCGAGGTGAACGGCGCCACCTATTACGCGCTGGAAGAACCGACCAGCCTCAACGTGCTGGAGATCTTGCCGGAGATCGCCAAGATCGGCGTTGCCGCGATCAAGGTCGAAGGCCGCCAGCGCAGCCCGACCTACGTCGCGCAGGTTACCAAGACCATGCGCGCCGCCCTGGATGCGCTCGCCCGCGACGGTGAACGCTACCTGGTGAAGCAGGCGTGGCAGGCCGAACTGGCCAAGGTCTCGGAAGGCAGTCAGGCCACGCTGGGCGCGTACAGCCGTCCCTGGAGATAAGAATATGAAGCTCGCCTTGGGCCCCCTGCTCTATTTCTGGCCGAAACAAGCCGTGCTCGACTTCTACGCCGAGATGGCGCAGAACCCGGCTCTCGACGTCATCTACGTCGGCGAAGTGGTCTGTTCGCGCCGCCAGCAACTGCGCGTGGCCGATTGGGTCGCGCTGGCGCGCGAACTCGCCGATGCCGGCAAGGAAGTCGTGGTTTCGGCGCAGGCGCTGCTCGAATCGGAAAGCGACCTGAAGGCGCTGCGCCGCCTGATGGACGAGGCCAACTGCAAGGTCGAGGCCAACGACCTCGGCGCGGTGAACATCGCCGCCGGCCGCCCCTTCGTCGCCGGACCGCACCTGAACATCTACAACGAAAGCACACTGGCCACTTTCGCGCGTTACGGCATGCAGCGCTGGGTGCCGCCGCTGGAAGCGGACCGAAAATTGATCGAGTTGCTGCACAACACCCGTCCCGCCGGTATCGAGACCGAGGTGTTCGTGTACGGCAAGATCCCGTTGGCATTCTCGGCGCGCTGTTTCACCGCGCGCCATTACGACCTGAACAAGGACGCTTGCCAGTTCAAGTGCATGGAGCACCCGGAAGGCATCACGCTGAAGACGCGCGAGGGGCAGCCGTTCCTGACCATCAATGGCATCCAGACCATGTCGGCGCAGAGTTACAATCTGCTGGGCGAAGTGCCGGACATGCTGAAGCTGGGCATCGACATCATCCGCATCAGCCCGCAGCCGCAACACATGAACGAGATCATCGCCGCCTTCGATGCGGCACGACGCGGCGCAGCGCCGCACCCGGATACCCAGCAGTGGTGTGCCGACGGGCTGGTAGACGGCTACTGGTTCGGCGATGCCGGCATCGCGCAACATCGCCAGCTGGCATGACGAAAGCAAGGAGGAGTGAATGAGCCTGAACCTGAACATCCCGAAATTCAAGCTGCCCGGACTAGTGGCGCGTGTCGGCAGCCGCCTGCCGCAATGGCCGCACGCGCTAACACTCGTTACCGGGCTGAACGCCGCCGCCAAGATGAAGCTGCTGCCGCAAGATAGCCTGGAATTGCTGGAGGGGCGCAGCTTCCTGGTCGAAGTGCTGGATACCGGTGGCCGCGCCTGCTTCACCTACCGCGGCGGCCTGTTCCGCCCGTTGTTCTCGGCGCCGTCGTCACCCGATCTGTGCTTCCGCGCCAACCTGTCGGCGTTCATGCAGATGGTCGCGCGCCAGGAAGACCCGGACACATTGTTCTTCAACCGCGAGCTGTCGATCGAGGGCGATACGGAGCTCGGGCTCATTGTGAAGAACATGCTCGATGCCGTCGAATGGCCGCGATTACCGAAGTGGGTCGGCTCCCGCAACTAATTACCAGGCGGCCTGGATATTGGCCAGCCAACTCATGAACCAGTCGGTCGAATGCGGCCCCCGGATGGGTGGCCGCCAATACAGGCGGATCGCGGTAAAGAACGACCGATAGGCCGAGTCAAGCTCATTGGCGACCGGACATCGAAACAATAACGCAGGCCATCTTGTTTCCCAGCTTGCAGCCTTGCTCCATCTGCTGCATTGCCTCTTTATCCCGATGTAGCACCTTCAGCAAAAACCCTTTCGAGTAATACACGCGACCATCTTCTGGATTGAGTGCAATTGCTATATCAAATTGCGCCAATGCCTCTTCGGGATGTCCGGAATTCAAGAGTGCAAGTCCTAACAAGTAGTGAGTCGGCCCCACTTGAGGACTGATCGCGGCCGCACGCCTGAAGTCAGCGATTGCGTCCTCCCAGTTCTTGGCGTCCATTTCGGCCTGCCCGCGATTGAAATAAATGCGGTCGGCTCCGATCGCTTGCTCGCTCTTGAGTAAAGTGGCTGCCTCATTCCACAGCCGATAGTTATCCGAAAATATCCGCAACCTCCCCCACGACAGCGCAGCAAGCAGAATCGCCAAACCAGCCATCGCCAGCATGGCTTTGCGTTTCGATAACTTCTCTAACGCAAGAGGAATGAGCACCATCGTGCCCGGCATCCATAAATAACTCCGATAAAGCACAAACGGTTCTTGCATGCGAATGCCCACCATCTCTACCCAAAACAACAGCCATGGATAAAGCATGGCGAAGCCTGCCAACCCCCTTTTGCCGCCGCGCAACAACAGGCTGATCCCGAGTGCGCCATACAGCACGAACGCAGCACCTCCCAACCAACCCCGCCACGATGAAACAGAGTCAATGAATGATTCACGCATATCTATCGACATCTGCATCGGGTCCGGCAATATCCATAGCAGCAAATACTTGAAGAACAGTCCTGCCTGCGTCAACGCGCTGAGCAGATGCAAAATTGGTGTGCTGTCATCGATACCCTGCTGGGCAAACAACTGTGCCGCCAATGGTTCATAGGGGCTTCCAAGCACGCCTCTGGCGCGCAGGGTCACCAACAGCGCAATGGCGATGAAAGCCGCCCAGGTCAGCCCCACAACATGCCAACTAACGCGTTTCTCGGTACGCACCAACAATCCCATTGCCGCCAGCACGGCAGGCATCAATACACTGTGCTCCTTGGAGAAGCAGGCCAGAAAGTAGGCCAATACCGCAAACGCGAACCAGCGTCTTTCTCCGCTCAATAGCCCGCGCAGATAAGCCAACAGCATCAGCAACGCAAACGTCGTCGCCATCAGAATGCTAATCTGAATCATGTAACCCGCGGCGAACGCCGCCACCGGATGCAACGCAAAAACCAGAGCGCCAAACCATGCCCCCCGCACTGTGACGGCTGTTTCGTTGCCCTGCCCCTGGACAGCGCCGATCAAGTGGCGCAGAAAATAAAACAGCAGAACGGTGTTGATGCCATGCAACAGCATGTCGGCCAAGCGGTAAACATGCGGAAGCTCCGCGCTGAATACTGAATATAGGGAGCCGAAACTTGCATACGGCAGCCAGCGCAAGCGCAGATCGAGCCAAGTGTTCATGCTGGCTTCGGCAGCGCCGGTTAGGAAAAAGCTTCGGTCATCGAAAAAGAACTGATTGCCAAGAAACGGCAGATAAATAGCACACACCAGCGCAAATAGTGATAGCACCCAACCTCGGTCATGCTGACAAAAATAATCGGTCAATCTGGCGCGATAAGCCATAATTCTTTTTCTCCAAAAAAAAGCCCCTCCTGAGAGGGGCGTTGTTACAGACTACAACAGCTTAGTTAGTCGGGCACGCGATGCCGGCATTGTTGAAGTATTTCAGCGCAATGATATCCATGCCCGGGGTGCAGGAATAAATCGTCGGCAACGAAGTCATGCCGCCAGACACACCGCTGGCCAACGTGACGGTGCCATCAGCGGCAACCGTGTTACCAGTGACCGGACCAAAGGCAACCGATTTATTGTCGATCGTCGTAGCACGCACTTTTTGGAATGTGATCCCCAGGCCGTAGTTATCGCCAGAGGTAGAACCCGTGTATGTCAGCTTGGCAATTTCAGCCGGGAGCGTCACTTGCGAGATGCCCAGCGAGGACCAGATGTAGGAATTCGCTCCGGCCAAAGTTGCGATGGGAGTACCGGTTGCTGCAGTCGCGGTTGCGGTTCCGATTGGGAACGAACCTTGTTCCTGGTAATACAATGCGATAGCCGTCTTGATGGAGTCGGTAGACCCTGTCACTTTGGCCAGCTTGGATTTGACCACATAGTCCTGGTAAGCAGGAATCGCCACCGCTGCCAGAATACCGATAATCGCGACCACGATCATCAATTCGATCAGCGTAAAACCTTTTTGAACTTGTTTCATGTTGAACTCCTTATGAGATTGAACGTTGCCTTTGCGGGCTACACACGAGGTGTGCGGATGGATAAGAGCAGAAGTCGTGCCAGCCCAAAAAGTTGGCACAACATGCTGTTGTTATTGCCATTTTTCACAACCTCCAGCGAGGTCAGCGTGAAACGGCACGCGTGCAACACGAAAAGCGTCAGTTCGCTGCCGTTTTTTGTCACCCTCTGCTTGCTCAAGGGACATAGCCCGGAATCCTGCCTTCATCCACTTCGTCGATCTGTGCTGGGGCAAGAAATTGTTTGGCATAGGCAAGGTAGACTTTTTCGCGGATGAACACATCGAACAGATCGGGGTCGATATGGCCGCATTCCTTGAATTTGCCCAGAATCATCAGCGACTCGGTCAGCGTTTTGCCTTGCTTGTACGGACGATCCTTGGCGGTCAGCGCCTCGAAGATGTCGGCGATACCCATCACGCGCGCCTGGATCGGCATCTGCTCGCGCGTCAGGCCCTTGGGGTAGCCTTTGCCGTCCATGCGCTCGTGATGCCCGCCCGCGTATTCCGGCACATGCCTGAGGTGTTTCGGCCAGGGCAACGACTCCAGCATTTTGATGGTGACGTTGATGTGGTGATTGATGATCTCGCGCTCGGCCGCCGTCAGCGTACCGGCGCGGATGGTGAGATTCTCCAGCTCTTCCGCGCTCAGAAAGTCCGCCTGCTCGCCCTCGGCGTTGCGCCACTGGTATTTGGCGATCTGCTGCACCCGCGCGACGTCGGCATCGTCCATTTTCTCGGAGCCGATGTTGCACTGGCGCAGGAACGCGCGATCGTCGTCGAGCTGCCGGACTGTCGCCGTATAGTCGGCGCTTGTCCGCTCCCCCCTGAGCATGCCGATTTCGGCATCGCGCTTGAGCACTTCGAAGCGCGTGTCGATAAGATGGATACGGTCGCTGATGGTTTGCAGCTTGGTGGCTTTGTCGACGACATGGACCGGCGTGGTGATCTTGCCGCAGTCGTGCAGCAGCCCGGCAATCTTGAGTTCGTAGCGATCCTTGTCGGTCAGGTCGAAGGCCTTGAGCGCACCCCGCTTTGAACGAGTCGCCGCCTCGGCCAGCATCATGGTCAGCGCGGGAACGCGCGCGCAGTGCCCGCCGGTATAGGGCGATTTGTCGTCGATGGCAGTGTTGATGAGGTTGATCAGGGCTTCAAAGAGCTCTTCGAGCTGCTGAATCAGCCGGCGGTTACTCAGGGCAATGGCTGCTTGCGAGGCCAGCGATTCGAGCAGCTGCTGATCGTCCTTGGAAAACTGTTTGACCCCGCCGGTGTTTGGGTCGATCGCATTGATCAGCTGCAACACGCCGATGATCTCGTGTTCGTGGTCGCGCATCGGAACGGCCAGAAACGAGCGCGAGCGATAGCCGGTCTTGGCATCGAAACTTTTCGTGCCGGAGAAATCGAAGCCTTCGGCAATATAAGCATCCGGAATATTGACGGTCACGCCGCGCAAAACGGAATAGCTCACCACCATCGCCAGATTGGGCTCGCCCTCGTGATAAAGCGCGATCGGATAAAACGGAATCGGGTTGCCCGAGGTGCCGCCCATGCGAATGTCGAGCGAGTCGTTGTGCAAGATCTCGAAGGTCAATACCTGCTTCTCGGCATCGACCAGATAAAGTGTTCCCGCATCGGCGCTGGTGATCTTTCTGGCGGCCGTCAGGATGCTTTCCAGCAAGTGGTTGATGTCGCGTTCGCTGGACAGCGCCGCGCCGATGACGTTGAGGTCATTGAGGCGGTTGAGCAGGCTCTCCAGCATCTCGCGCTGCGCCTGCTCTGGCGCTATATAGGGATGGACCTTCGCTGTTTCCACCGCGTCGCCTTTACTTGATGCAAACGGCGCGCACTTGATGGATGTCGGTGATGCCGGTCAGCACTTTTTCGATGCCATCCTGCTTCAGGGTGCGCATTCCCTCTTCCAGAGCGACCGCAAACAACTCGGCGACGCGGGCATGTTCCTGGATGAGTTTTTTTATCGGGTCGGTGCCGATCAAGAGTTCATGCAAGCCGACGCGTCCCCGGTAGCCGGTGCCGGCGCATTTGTCGCAGCCGACCTTTTCATACAGCATGATTTGGCCATTGCTGTCGCCGAAAAGCCTGACCCAATCTGCGTACAGCGCCTTGGCGGCGGCATTCGGATCCTTCTTCCAGGTTTCGGTATTGCGCAATTCCTCGGCGTATTCGGTGAGCAGCGATCTGATCTCCTCCTGAGTCGCGACATGTGCCTTCTTGCAGTCTTTGCACAGCCGCTTGGACAGACGCTGCGCCAGGATGCCGAGCAAGGCGTCGGCGAAGTTGAACGGGTCCATTCCCATGTCGAGCAAGCGGATGATGGACTCCGGCGCGCTGTTGGTATGCAGGGTCGCAAACACCAGGTGGCCTGTGAGCGACGCTTCGATGCCGGTGGAGACCGTTTCCTTGTCGCGCATTTCACCGACCATGATCACATCCGGGTCGGCACGCAGGAAAGAGCGCATCACGGCCGCGAAATCCAGGCCAGCCTTTTTGTTGATCTGTACTTGACGCAGCCCCTTCTGGGTGATTTCGACCGGGTCTTCCGCCGTCCAGATTTTGGTGTCCGGCGTATTGATATATTTCAGAATGGAGTGCAGCGTCGTGGTTTTACCGGAACCAGTCGGCCCGCATACGAAAAACAGGCCATACGGCTTGCTGACGGTCTTTTTCACGAGGTCAAGATTGCGCGCCGAGAAACCCATTTGTTCAAGCGGTATGGGTTCGCCGGAAGCCAGAATACGCATCACCACGTCTTCCACCCCGCCCTGCGATGGAATGGTCGCCACGCGCAACTCGATGTCCAGCGGGCCGTATTTTTTGAACTTGATCTTGCCGTCCTGTGGCTTGCGCTTCTCGGAAATGTCGAGATCGCACATGATCTTCAGGCGCGTGACCAGTGCATTGCGATAGGAAGCCGGCACCTCGATGTAATTCATCAGCGAGCCGTCCTTGCGCAAGCGTATCCCGGTCTTGCCCTTGCCGGGCATCGGTTCGATGTGAATATCCGAGGCGCCCATCTTGTATGCGTCAACGATGATCTTGTTGACCAGTTTCACCAGTTCGTTGTCCGCTGCTGCGCTGACATCATCCTCACTGACAATGCCGGTATCCTCATCGCCTCCCAACGAAGTCAGCAGATCGTCCACCGAGCCTTCCATGCCGGCGAAGTTGCCGGTTACGTCGCCGCCGCCCCCACCTCCGCCGTAGAACAGATTAAGCGTGGCCATGAATTCGCGCTGCGTGCAGACTTTGTAAATCAGCCGGTTCTTGGGGAAAATATTGTTGACCACGCGCGAGGCCTGGATCCGCTCCGGGTCGGTGGTGAGGATGACCACCCCTTCCGGCGTATCGTCCACCGGCACCCAGTGGCTACTCTCAACATATTCGCGCTTCAGATTGCGCAACAAGTCTGAAGGCCTGATCCGATCGGCCTTGTACGGCTCATAAGGCACGCCGAAAAAGCTGGACAACGCCTTGCCTAAAGCTTCAGGCTTGACCTGGAACTCGTCCAGCAACACATCTTCGATGTCCACGCCCTTGCGTCGAGCGGTACGCGTAGCCAGTTCAAATTCCGCTGCGGACATTACAGCATCTGAAACAAGGTAGTCGTATTTGGTCTTGACCGCGCCTCCTTGCTGCTGCCGCTGCTTCAGCGCGACCGCCAGGGTCTGTGCCAGTTCACGTGCGCCTTCTTGCACCATCGCCGGAAAAGGAATGCCGGCCTTGTTGTTGATGACCTGCATCACCCCGATCAGATCGCCGCCTTCGACGTCGACGATGGGGGCAACCAGCATCTGCTTGGTGCGGTATCCGGTGCGCCGGTCTACGTCCTGCAGGAAGCGCAGCGTCGTGCTGTAAGCCGCCAATTCATGCTCGTCATAGACATCCTTGAGGTTGAGCATCTTCTTGTGGAAGGCGGCATAGCCCGCGATGCTCTGCTCGGCGATCGGCAGCTTGAGATCCTTGAACGAATTCAACCCCGTCTTGACCTTGGAAATCAGCGATGCCCGGTCTTCACCAACGACGTAAATGGTCAGACGATCGGCATTGAACAAGGTGCAGATGTCCTTGCTGACATCCAGCATAATTTCGTCGATGTTGCTGGTAGCGTGGATCTTGTTTGTAACCTGGTTGAGATTCCTGGTGAAATCCAACCGCAACCCCATTTCATTCACATTGCCTTGCACCGGACTGGCCATACTTTCCTCTCCTCAACCTTTCTACCGCTATTGCTGCTGCGCCTTGGGCACAGACCACAATCCGTTTTCCAAAACGTATACATCGTACCCTGCTTGCGCCAGAATAAAAGCGGCAGCACTGCTGCGGCGACCGCTCTGGCAATAGGCAACATACGGCGTTGCCTTGCTCAACACTCCGATGGCATTGCGGATGTCGTTGAGCGGCACGTTGATTGCCCCCGGCAATTTGTCATACCGGTATTCCGGCGGGTGGCGCACATCCAGCCAGACTGCGCCTTGCGCCACTTTCTGCCTTGCATCCTGGTAGCTGATGCGATGTAACAGCGGCTCCTGCATCAGCTCCATGAAGTCCTGCTTCTTCAGGCGCAACAACACACCGTTACTCTTCATTGTCACGGTGGCGTTGCGCCTGGAATCCGAGATCAGCGCTTCCTCGCCGAACACGTCACCCGCCTTCAACTCGGCCAACACCAGATTCGCGCCTCCGACCAAACGCGTCACTTGCGCGCGCCCGCTTTCGATCAGGTAGTAATAATCACCCTCCTCGCCTTCGCGGACAATGACATCTTTGTCCCACACAACGACCGCCTCGATGCGATTGAGCAGTTTACCGATGTTGGCCGATGGCAGATACGCCAACGGGCCGTTGCTCAAATTCTCCGCGCTGAACATGCCGGAGTTGAGAAAGCGTTTTACCGCGAACTCGGAACTCTCCTTTAGCCCTATCGGTTTCAGATCTGCTTGATGAGCAAACTGATCCCACGTCACCATACGATCCAGCAAGTCATCGTCCACGCGCAACAGCTGCACGCTGCTCAGCGCCCGCGAGGAACGGATGCTCGGCTGCCGCTTGCCGATTGGATGACGCGCCCACTCCGAATCAGCACGAATCAATACGCGATTGCCGTCTTCATACACCACCTCCAGTTCGCCGCGCAAAAGATACACCGACTGGCCAACTGGCGGATGATCCTGGAACGGATCGCGACCTTGCGCCACGTTCTCCACATGACAATAATCAAGCAGCTCGCGCAAACGCGCTGGGCTGAATGAGGAGATCGGCTCCAGCGCGGCAAGCACCCTGATGTCCACAACGTCTAGCATGATGCATTCATCCCGTCGCTAGATCTCGAAAATCTGCCCGTTCTGCAACATCTTCGGCTTGAAGCGCTGCACGCACTCGCCAATTTCCTGCATGGTCAGTTCTGCCTCGCCAGGCTTCAAGTGCGCGATATAAATCTCCGGACTGAGCTTGAGCTTGCCCAGTTCATCATTCAGCAAGGTCGGGCAAAGATGTTTGGAAATGACTGCCAACTCTTTTTCTGCGTTGGAGAAGGCGGTTTCGACGATCAGGTATTTCAGGTTCTGAATGCGGTTGATTGCTTCCCACAGGGCATCGCATGTGGTCGTGTCTCCGCTGAATACCAGGCTGGCTTTACCGCTATCGATCTGAAAGCCTACTGATGGAACCACGTGATTTACCGGCAGCGGCGTGATCTTGCGCCCGCCCAATTCCATTGTTTCGCCAGGGACGATGCGCTCATAGCGCAGGAGCGGCTGATGCAGATTCGGAATCTCGGCGAAATCAGGCCATATTTCCCAATTGAATATATGTTGTTTAAGAATGGTCAGTGTTTCGTCGGTGGCATGAATAACCAAAGGCTGGTCGCGCATGAAGCCCACGCTGTCCACCAGCAAGGGCAGACAGGCAATATGATCGAGATGAGAGTGCGTTACGAAGACATGGTTGATCACGCACATTTCAGCCAGGCTCAGATCACCGACACCCGTACCGGCATCAATCAGCACATCGTGATCGAGCAACAACGATGTGGTGCGCAAATTGCCGCCGATCCCGCCGCTGCACCCCAGTATTCTTAGTTTCATCTTTAGCGTTCCTGCCGGTCTTATTTCGACTTGAAAACGAACACGCCGTCCCAGTCTTTTCCAGGCGGGTTGTTGCGGTAATGGGCAATACGTTCGGCATACACTTCATACAATCTGGAGTGCGGTGAATTTTTCAGCAGGTTGATCAGTTGCAGTTCCGCCATGTCCCAGTCCTGCTTGCGATACAGCTTTAATACCTGGTGAAATAGCGAGACCTCCTCCACAGCCGCCGGCGCGACCTCGCCAACCACGCCCAGCGGCTCGTAGACCGCGACCGGCTTGTCTTTGCCTTTGACACGCACCAGATCAAGTTCGCGATAGACGAATTCTGGCGCCTCTGCTTTGGTCAACTCGCCCACCAACACGCTGGCGCCGTAT
>Ga0316624_10000714_pt1 | contig 11979 bp, 9 predicted proteins | sample OWC_Aug_N3_C1_D5_FD_207657 | JGI IMG/M metagenome (GOLD analysis project Ga0316624, IMG submission 207657) | Wetland soil microbial communities from Old Woman Creek delta, Ohio, United States - OWC_Aug_N3_C1_D5_A | ecosystem: Environmental > Terrestrial > Soil > Wetlands | place: USA: Ohio...
GAGGTGGTTCGCCAACTCATCGCCTTCAAGTCCTTCGTGATGCCGGCGTGATCGTTCCGTTCCATGTCCATTCCCTGATCTCCGGCATATCCTGACCATACTTCGTAATGTACTCCCGGTGTTCGATCAGCTTGTCGCGAATAGCCTGCTTGGTATAGGCAGCGATGGGTCCCAGTTTCGGTACGCGGTCGATCACATCAGCCACGAGGTGGAAGCGGTCCAGATCGTTGCGAACGACCATGTCAAAGGGAGTGGTGGTGGTCCCCTCTTCTTTATACCCGCGGACGTGGAGATTTTTGTGGTTCGTGCGCCTGTAGGTCAGGCGATGGATAAGCCAGGGATAGCCATGATAGGCGAAGATGATCGGTTTATCGACCGTGAAGAGGGTGTCGAACTCCCTGGTGGAAAGGCCGTGGGGATGCTCTTCCTGGGGCTGCAGCGTCATAAGGTCCACCACATTGATTACCCGTATTTTCAGGTCCGGAGCATAGTGGCGGAGCGACTCAACAGCGGCAAGCGTTTCGACCGTCGGCACGTCCCCGGCGCATGCCATGACCACGTCCGGCTCCGTCCCTTTGTCGTTACTCGCCCACTCCCAGATGCCGATCCCCGAGGTGCAGTGCTTGATGGCTGCGTCCATATCGAGCCATTGTAATTCAGGCTGTTTGCCTGCAACGATCACGTTGATCTTGTTGCGGCTCCGCAGGCAGTGATCAGCCACGGAGAGAAGGGTGTTGGCATCGGGCGGCAAGTAAACCCGGACGATATCCGCTTTTTTATTCACCACATGATCGATAAACCCCGGGTCCTGGTGGCTGAATCCGTTATGGTCCTGCCTCCAGACATGGGAAGTCAGGAGGTAGTTGAGAGAGGCGATGGGTCTCCGCCAGGGAATTTCCTTGTTGGACACCTTAAGCCACTTGGCGTGTTGATTGAACATGGAATCGACGATGTGGATAAAGGCCTCGTAGCAGGAGAAGAACCCATGCCTCCCCGTGAGGAGATACCCTTCAAGCCAGCCCTGGCAGGTATGTTCGCTTAGGATCTCCATAACCCGGCCTTCAGGTGAGAGGTTTTCATCCTCAGGGATGGTCTCTGCCATCCATGCCCTATCCGTTACTTCAAAGAGGGCATCGAGCCGATTCGAAGATGTTTCATCAGGGCCCATTACCCGGAAATTCCTGTTCTCCCTGTTGAGCTTCATGACATCCCGTAAAAAAGAGCCGAGTATTCTGGTGGCCTCGGCCAAAACCTGACCGGGTTGAGGTACATCAATCGCATAATTCTGGAAGTCCGGCATCGTCAGCTCTTTCAGCAGCAGGCCGCCGTTGGCATGGGGATTGGCGCCCATGCGACGATTCCCCCGGGGGGCCAATTCATCCAGTTCGGGAAGCGGCTTTCCGAGCCCGTCAAAGAGTTCTTCCGGCTTGTAGCTCTTCATCCACACTTCAAGTAATTTCACATGCTCCGGCTTTGTTGCCATATCGGTAAGGGGGACCTGGTGAGACCGCCAGAAACCCTCCATTTTCTTGCCGTCAACCTCCTTCGGACCTGTCCAGCCCTTGGGAGTTCTAAGAATGATCATGGGCCAGTGGGGACGTTTCGCGATCCCGCTGCTGCGTGCTTCTCTCTGGATTGACCATATCTCGGCAATGACCATATTCAGAATTTCAGCCATTTTCTGGTGCATAAGTTCGGGATCGGATCCCTCGACAAAGAAGGGCTGGTAACCGTAGCCGGTGAACAGGCCCTCCAATTCTTCATGACTGATCCGTGCAAGCACAGTTGGATTGGCGATCTTAAAACCATTGAGATGCAGGATCGGGAGCACAGCCCCGTCGGTGATCGGGTTCAGGAACTTGTTAGAATGCCATGCTGCGGCAAGGGGGCCTGTCTCGGCCTCGCCGTCGCCGACCACGCAGGCAGCAATGAGATCGGGATTGTCGAAGACAGCCCCGAACGCATGGGAGAGCGAATATCCGAGCTCTCCTCCTTCGTTGATAGACCCAGGCGTCTCCGGGGCAGCATGGCTCGGAATACCACCGGGGAACGAGAACTGCTTGAAGAGCTCCTTCATGCCCTCGGCATCCCGGGATATGTGAGGATAAAATTCGCTGTACGTACCTTCCAGATATGTGTTGGCTACCACGCCGGGACCTCCATGACCGGGTCCGCAGATGAAAATGACATTGAGGTCATGGGCCTTGATCACGCGGTTAAGGTGCACGTAGATGAAGTTGAGCCCGGGTGTGGTGCCCCAGTGTCCCAGCAGCCGGGGTTTTATGTGCTCCAGCTTCAGGGGCTCCTTGAGCAACGGATTGTCATAGAGATAGATCTGTCCGATCGAAAGGTAGTTTGCCGCACGCCAGTATGCGTTCATGGCTTTGAGCTGTTCCGGGGAGAGAGCGTCAGACATAGGTGCCTCCATTCTGAATGTCTTGATTTGTGTACGTCATGTGGTTGCCTGTGTTTGCAGTGACATATGACTTATCGTATCTTTTGTTTAAGGACTGTGGCGTCTGTTGTATTCTTGATGTGATCATAGGTGTGGCGGGCAATCATCAGTTCTTCGTTGGTTTTCATCACCCGAACAATAGTTGGGCTCTCGTTCCGGGATATTATGGGGGCATTCTCCCGGTTTAGATCTTTATCGAAACGGATACCCAGAAACTCCGTGTCCTTACAGATGCGCTCACGAATTGACGGCGCGTTTTCTCCGATGCCCCCGGTAAAGATCAGCGTATCCAGCCCGCCTAACACAGCGGAGAGGGCCCCCAGGAACTTCCTCGCTTGGTAACAAAAAAGCTCCACGGCTTCAGCAGCATGGGGATTTCTTGGCTCCTCATCCAGCAGCACTTTCATATCCGAGCTTACGCCCGATACACCCAGGAGTCCGGCCTGGTTGTTCACCATGCGGTTTACCGCGGCAGCGTCCATGCCTTTGTCCGTGAGAAGGTAAACGATGACTCCCGGATCCAGATCTCCCGAACGCGTGCTCATCACAAGCCCCCCAGCAGGGGTGAATCCCATGGTCGTGTCCATGCTTTTACCGCGCCGGAAAGCTGCCATGCTCGCCCCGTTTCCAAGGTGGGCGATGATCAATCTGCCGTCCGTTGTTTCCGGTCCTTCTGTTTTCCGGAGTTCACTCAGGATGTATTCATAGGACAGTCCATGGAAACCGTACCGCAAAACCCCATGCCGCACGACCTCTCGGGGAAGTGCATACCGCTGTGCCACCTCAGGCATGGTCCGGTGAAAGGCGGTGTCGAAACAGGCGACCTGCTTCAGGCCGGGATAGGAACGGGTGAATTCTTTTATGGCGTCAATCTCGTGAGGGAGATGGTCAGGCGCAAAAGGAACAAGATCATTGAGCGCGGTCAACACCCCTGCGGTTATCAGATGAGGTTCGGTGTATGCGCTCCCGCCATGCACGATGCGGTGGCCAACAGCATCCATATCACGGTCAACCGCTTTGCTATGCAACCAACTGATTATCTCGTGCAAGGCCGCGCCATGGTCCCGCAGGCTGAGTTTCCTCTCGATCTCTGCATTTCCATCAGAATCCTTGATGTGGAAGAGGCCGGAAGCGAGGCCTATGCCTCTCGCGCTTCCTGACAGCAACTGTGTTTCAATACTGCCCATGCGGAACAGCGAGAACTTGATGCTGGAAGACCCGCTGTTGATCGTCAATATGCGAACAAAATCTCCGTCACTCATGACGCTCTCCTTTACTATATAGATCATAGCGCAAATTCATGGATTGATTCGCTGGTCTAATCATGTGAATCGGGAAAAAGTATTACCGGACCTTGTACGTTCACCATTTGCTGCTTCCAAGATGAATAGTGCCCCGACTTAAAAGAATATACGTGAAATCATATCAAAAAAAAATAAAAGTTGTTTGTCCTCAACTGCTTGGGCATCCGGTCCGGCTGTCTGATTCAACGAAATTTCTTCACAGGTGTCAAACTAACATACGGCAGGTATAGATGTCAGAATTGCGAAAGCAAGAAAAAATTTATTGTTTTACGAGTTTGAGGAGGTGGCATGATGAAGAAACAGATATTCGCTGCAATAGGTATGAGTAGCATGCTTTTGACGTTCAGTCTTATTTCCCCGTTGAAAAGCAATGCCGGGGTAAATGTCAATATCGCTATCCCCCTGCCCGGACTGGTAATAGCCGCACCGCCTGCCATGATCGTGATCCCCGGGACCTATGTGTATTATCCGCCTGAAGTGGGCGTGGATATTTTCTTTTATCATGGGTATTGGTATCGTCCTTACCGGGGACAGTGGTTTATCTCTGCTGAATATAACGGACCGTGGGGTTCTGTCGCCGTCGGGAAGGTCCCTCGTGTTCTGAGTGGATTACCACCCTATTACCGTCGCGTTCCTCCCGGATACGAACGCATGCCCTACGGAACGGTCAGGGGAAATTGGCGGACATGGGAGCGTGAACAATACTGGGACAAACATGAAAGAAGAAGGGGCTACAGCGAGGGTCACGACCGAGGAGAGCATGGTGGTCCTGGACACGGCAATGGAAGAGGCGGCATGATGGGAAGGCACGGGGACGATTAACCGCCGGTATTTGGACGGACGCGATTCTCGCTAACGGACCTCTCCACAGCCAGCTCGTGGGGCGTCTCGCCCCAATGGGCCGCCGGAGCGAAGCCGCGGCCCATCAAAGAGCTGAGTGGCGAGCTAATCACTTGGAAAACCTCTGAGCAGCGCGTGCTCGTGCCTTGGCAGCCTCTTCTGCACGGTTCCTCGGCAGTGCGGTCGTCGCAAGCGAGCTCAGAAGTTTTCTGGAAGCTGCCGTTACGTCGTCAACAGCCGTAAGGAATGCTGCTTCATTGGCCTTCGATGGCTTGTTGAAGCCGCTTATCTTCCTAACGAATTGTAGCGCGGCACCACGAATTTCGTCATCCGTCACAGGCGGTTCGAAGTTGAAGAGGGTCTTGATGTTTCTACACATAAGCGTTACCTCGATGTATCAGAGCCACCTAACGATGAGCTCACACGCCGCGCATCGGTCGGCGTGGAGCGACAAGTCAGTGTTTAATTTGTCGGATTTCGCTTCGCTCTACCCGACCTACCGACTGGCTTTCTCGCAAACACATATGCCCTGCGGCTTTTGTACTCCACCCGGGGATATGGTTCTCTCTCGATGATCTCTATCTTTTCAAATCCACTGTCCTTTAGACAACTGAAAATGAAATCAGTAGTGAAAAACATGAAGTCTATATCGACTTTCTTATCGAGAAACTCGTCTAAGTGGATTGTCTCCTCGCCGATGTGGTATGTGAAAAGGAAAATTCCTCCCGGCTGTAATACACGAAATACTTCACGGAATGCTATCCCTACTTGTTCTTCAGTGAAATGAACAATAACGTAGAAAGCTACAACGCCAGCTATTGAATCGTTTTCAAATTCGAGATCAAGTATATTTCCTCTTAGGAAGTGTATCTCCGGGTGAATTCTTCTGGCCTGTTCTAGCATTTTTTCTGACAGATCCAGCCCTGAGATTTCAATACCAAGGTTTTGCAGGTATTTTGTTGTTTGGCCAGGACCGCAGCCGAAATCACAGACGGGCCTTCTGTCCCCGATCTCTTGCGAGAATCTGTGGAGTATTTCCTGGTCTTTTGGTTTCTTTTCATGTTCACCAGAGAATGCTTCTGCATATTCTTTTGCTACCGCATCATACTGGTTCTCTACTTTATTTAAATTCTGTCCCATAACCATAGCCCCAATGCGGGGGGTAAGCGCGCGCCCTATGGGCGTCCGTCTCGAACCGCCTGGATGGGCCGCCGGCCACTGAAGGGCTATCCATGGGCAAAGGTGATCGGTTTGCCGGTCCCTCCGTCCTGCACGAACGGCCCTGTCCCTCCAATTTTCCGTTCAACGATACTTGATAAACGAGCCGGTTTGATACTCTTCAAACGCGATCCGCAGCTCCTCTTCCGTATTCATCACGATCGGGCCGTACCAGGCCACGGGCTCTTTGATCGGCTTGCCCGATATGAGCAGGAAGCGTACGGCATCGCCCTGCGTCGTGACCGTTACCTGGTCGCCGTCGCCAAAGAGAACGAGCATCCCGTTCCGCACAAAGGGCTCTCTTTGCATATCGAAATAGTTGACTCCCCCGACATCGTAAGCATAGGGGTCCTTCTCATTGCAGAAGAGGCCCTTCCCCCCGATGACATAGGCGAACACCGTGTGGCCCCGCTTGGTCCTGTGGGTCAATTCGGACTTGGCAGGAACCGTTACATCGAGGTATTCCGGGTCGATCACGATGTCCCGGACCGGACCCGCTTTGCCATCCACCGTGCCGCAGATAATCTTAATTTTCGCACCATTCTCCAGCACCACCTCAGGGACCTGTTCGCTCTTTACGTCCCGGTAGCGGGGGTCCATCATCTTCTGGGATTTCGGGAGATTGGCCCAGAGTTGAAACCCTTCCATGATTCCGCCCGCGTCTCCCTTGGGCATTTCCTGGTGGATGATACCGCTGCCCGCGGTCATCCACTGCGTGTCGCCGGAGGAAATGACGCCCTTGTTGCCCATGCTGTCGCCGTGCTCCACGTCGCCCTTGAGGACATAGGTAATCGTCTCGATCCCGCGATGCGGGTGCCAGGGGAATCCTTTGATATAGTGCTCGGGATTGTCTGAACGGAAATCGTCAAGCAGAAGGAAGGGATCGAACAATGGAACTTCGCTGTATCCGAAAACGCGCTTCAAGTGCACGCCGGCGCCTTCGAGTGTGGGTTTGCTTTTGATCACTTTTTGGATCTTTCTGGTTTTTGCCATGAATAACCTCCGTTGTATCTTGCCTGGGAATTTGTCTCCGGTATAAGCATGCGACGCTCCGGAGTAAGATGCTGATGGTATTAAGGCCAATGATCTTCAGGCTAATGATCGGTGCTGAATTCTCCTCGTGCTGCAGGACGCCTGCTTCATCCTTGTTCCAGGATCTTCCTCAAACGTTCCGCATACTGTCTGCCGTCCACATCATCCGTTACGATTTCAATATCCTCGGGCCGGGATACGCCCAGGCCCAGTTCAACGGAGCGCGCTATCTGCTCCTGCTCGAAGATCCTTTTATCCATGATTGCCTTGTTGCTGCCCAACTCTTTTAAGATGGCTAGCCCCACCGCGTCGATCGCGATCCGGTCGTTCCCGGCGATGATGACATCGCCCCTCTTTCTCGTCCCTTTCCCGGGACCCCCGTCCACGAAGGCCTCGATACCGTCCAGAAGTATCAATGACGGCGTGTAGGCCTGGTTTATCTCGGCGATCATCTTCCGCATGCTCAGAAACGACGAATGGAGTTCCGTCATGTTCCTCTTGCGGGTGAGCCCCACGGAGAGCTTCAGGGACATGGTAAATACTCCTCCGTAGCCGTGGGTCTTGAGACAGCAGGTGGTGACGATGCACTTCGAATGGAGCACGGGCTTGGCCACATCAAAACCGTTCATCCAGTGGCTCTGTTCCGGCCTTATCCGCACCCAGTCCTCAGGAGGGAGTTCTTCAAAATTGATGAGGCCCACGCCGAGCTTTTTACACAGGTCGTAGATCTCCTTTTCCTTCAGTACGTCTGCTGTGTCAGGAGGTCCGCTCCGTTCTCCGAGGGTAATGCTCTTTGCGCCCCTGGACTGGAGATCAAGTATCAGATGCGTCAGGGTGTCGTTGTGGGTTGAGCCCGGGAACGGGTCTGCGGTGTTGAAGTTCGGTTTGAGCAGCACGTCCTGTCCCTTCACCGGGTTTATCCCCAGGAGATCGACGGCCCTTTTTATCCCCGCTGCCCTCTCAGATGTCCTGATGAGAGAAACTTTTGCTTTTCCGCGCTTCGGGTTTCTCTGTGCCTGCCCAGCCACGGCCACCTCTCCTCTTTCCCCTGCCGCGGCCGAGACCATGCCTGCAGCAACGGTAATCAAGAACTTACGCCTATTCATCGCCAACAATACCTTCTACTTCTTCGGGTATCCGACAGTTTGAGCGAGAATGATCTTTTGGTCAGGCCGAAGCTTCATCGCCTTGGCAAGCGACGACCTGTCTATGGACCCGCGCACAACGGTCGCCAGCCCTTCGGAAGCGCAGTACAAGTAAACATTTTCGCTGATAAAGCCGGTATCAGCGGCTGAATAAAGCTCCTTATCTTCCTTTGACGCCGTACCCATGCGCGAAAAATCCGCCACATAGACGAGGTTGAGCGGTGCTTCTTTTACGAACGGCTGACGACCGGTCATGGCCCGGATATCTTCAGAAAGGATTAGCTGTAACTGCTGCGCCTTAGCATCATAGAGATAAAGACCTTCGGCAGTAGCAACATAGATATCGATCTCCTGCCAATTCACGGCTGAGGGAGCGGTCCGCTTTCCCGAGTCAGGCCGGTTTATTCCGAACGCAGCCCACAGAAGATTGGAAAGCACCTGGAGAGGCAGCTTTTCAGTGCTGAATGAACGGGAAGAACCTCTGTCCTTCAGGACCTGCATGAGCGGTCTCCCCCCATCCACTTGTGGCTTCAATAGTTGTACCGGCATTGGCGTCTCCGCAAAGGGTACCGTGGCGCAGAGGAGTGAAACGGCCACGAGCGATGACGCGAGGAGAAAAGAAGTGTTTTTCATTATCGTCCTCCAGAAAGGTTGAGCATAAAATGGCGTGCTGCTGTCAGACTGCTTCGCCGCTGACGATCGTAGAGTAAGGGATGTATCCTGTCTTTCTGATCGCCAAAAGTTCCTCCTCGATCATCCCGCGAAAGAGCGGGATCTTGTAATCATTGTACTGAAGTGGCTGCGCATGCCTTATCGCAGCCTCTGCGGCCTTTGCTATGATATCCGCATCCAGCCGGCTGCCGATGATTACGTTCTCGACCTCTTTGGAACGCCATGGCACAGGCGCTGCAGCGCCCAATACCACACGAGCTTTCGCGACTACGTCGTTGTTGAACTGAAGCGCGAGGGCTATTCCTGCCAGGGCGAAATCCCAGGAGGCGCGTGCGCGTACCTTGCGGTAGGAGCTTCTCAATCCCTGCGCAGCCGGCAGCATAATTTCCGTGACGATCTCACCAGGGCCGAGCACGGTTTCCTTGCGCACATCAATTCTCGGCAGGACATGGAAATTCTCTACGGTCACTGTCCTCGTGCCCCTGGGTCCCACAATGCGGACAGATGCTTCAAAGGCCACAAGGGCAGGCGCCGTGTCCGAGGGGTGGACAATAAAGCACGGGCCGCCGCCAAGGATGCAGTGGTACTGGTTTTCGCCTGTCATGGCGAAGCATTTTTGGCCTCCTTTTCGAAGACAATGGAATTCACCCCGGTAGTACCAGCATCGCGGCTTCTGACAGAGGTTGCCGCCAATCGTGCCCTGGTTCCGGAGCTGAGGACTTGCAACCTCGAGGGCGCTCTGCGCCAGGGCAGGGTAATTCTCCTTCACGAACGGATTCTCTGCCACCTCCGCTATCGTGGTCAATGCACCGATACGGAGGCCTCCGTCGGCGGTCTTTTTGATGCCCCGCAGGTCCTTGAGACCGCTGATGCTCACCATTTTTTGAAGATCGAAGACATGGTCCCGAAGGCATCCGAGCAGGTCCGTCCCCCCGGCAGAAAGCCCCGCCCCTTCGGAGGAGAGCTGTTTCACGGCTTCTTTCAGCGATTTCGGACGGACGTAGGAAAAGTTGGTCAGCATGGGGAGCCCCTCCACTTTGCAAAACAAAAATGACGCGGTATTTTTTACCGTTAAGACGCGAAGAGCACGAAGAGAACCAATGGTCCCATTTTTAAATTCATAGAAGAACTTTGCTTCCTTTGCACCTTCGCGGCTCCAAGGTGCCGTATTATTATTGCTTCGTTTGCGCGAATAGTTTGCTCAACCTCATGGGGCTCATGGGCGTTTCGGTGACGCGCGCTCCCGTGGCGTGGAAGACCGCGTTCGCAATCGCCGCTGCCGTGGGGATCGTGACCGGCTCGCCCAGACCTTTTGCTCCCGTGGTATTCGCTTTTGTGTCTACGATCTCCACGGAAAGGGAAACCATGTCCGCAGGAACGTCGAGGGCAGTGGGCACCATGTAATCATGCCAATTCTTGTTCACCATCTTGCCGGTCTGGTTCTTGTCGAGGATACGCGCCTCGGTCATGGCGAACCCGATCCCCATGGTGATGCCTCCGAAGACCTGGTTGTCGAAGGTCAGCCGGTCCATCACCCGGCCGCTGTCATGAGCGGCCAAGAAGCGGATGATCCTGACCTCGCCGGTTTTCATATTTACCTCTACTTCGCAGAACTGGGCCGCAAACGGGTTCACCACCTTGCCCTCGGGATTCGGCCCCCGGTATCCCACACCCACGAGCACCCCGCGCTTTTTGAGACCTGTAACGCTGGTGATCTTAACCGTTTTCGACGAATCCTTCACGGACACGATCTCCTCCCCGATGAGTTCCAGGTCCGCCGCGTCGGTCTTCAAGTCCTTTGCTGCCAGCTCATAGAGCTGCTGTTTGACGCTGATCGCCGCTGCCCGTACGGCTGGCGCTTCCGTGGGCACGGTCTTGCTGCCGCCGCTCGGCGTGGCGTACTGGGTCGTGCCCGTGTCTGCGTTCTCGATCTGGAGCGCCTCGGGTTTTACGCCCAGTTCCTCGGCCACAACCATGGCCATCACGGTCTTGGTGCCGGTGCCGATGTCGCTCGCGCCCATGTTAAGATTGGCGCTGCCGTCGGAAAAGAGCTTCACGATCACCGTGGACGGAGGGTTGCCGCCGCCGGCAACCCAGAGGCAGCTTGCCACGCCCACCCCTCTCTGAATATGCCCGGACCTGGGAGCCTCGGCCATTTTTTTGCGCGTCTCTTTCCATCCGAATGCCTCGGCCCCCTTCTCCAGGCACTCCTTGAGCCCCGTTGTGGTGTAGGGAGGATTGCCGGGCCTCGCCTGGCTGTAGGTCGGGATATTTTTCAGCCGCAGATCAACAGGGTCCATTTTGATGGCCTCGGCCAAGCTGTCAAGCATCTGCTCAAGCGCCCAGGCGCCCTGCGGGTGGCCGGGAGCTCGGAAAGGACGTGCAGGTCCAGCGTTGATGTACACGTCTGTCGTCTCGGTGCGCACATTCGGACAAAGGTAGAGATCGCGTACCAGCCAATCCATGAGCGCCGTGCCGCCCGCAGGATAGGCGCCGCTCGCCCCGGTGCCCGTGAATGAGAGCGCCGTGAGCGTACCGTCCTTCTTCACCCCTGCTTTCAGTTTCATAGTGCTCGGAGGCCGGTTCCCGGCGGCAAGAAATGTCTCTTCACGCGTGAAAACCATCTTGACCGGACGTGCGGTCTTCCTGGCGAGCAGCGCGGCGATTATGGTGGATTTGTCGGCCTGCAGCTTGCTGCCAAATCCGCCTCCCATGTAGTGCCCGATCACGCGGACCTTCGAAAGCGGCAGGCGCAGCACTTCCGCGACCCGCGCCTGGACCGCGAACACCCCCTGGGTGGATTCCCAGATCGTGAGGCTGTCGCCGTCCCACTTTGCCACGCCGCCATGCAGTTCCTTGGGTGTCTGGATCTCGCACTCGTTCCGGAACGTATGTTCGAGCACCACATCGGCCTCGGCAAACCCCTTTGCCATGTCGCCGCGCTCGTATTTGTCCGTTTTGACCTTGTTCCCGTTCTCATGCACCAGCGCAGCGTCGCGCTCAAGCGCCTTGCGCTCATCGGAAACGAAAGGGAGCACATCGTACTTGACCTTGATGGCCCGGACTGCGTCCCACGCCTGATACAAGGTCTCAGCGACAACGGCAGCTACAACCTCGCCCTCGAAGCGGCAGTGGGGATCGAAGAGCTTCGTTTTCATGTCCGTTGACCACGGCCACAAGACATCGGCTTCTTTGCTTGCGCCGGTGAGAATGGCGCGAACGCCGGTCATCTTTTCAGCCTCTTTCACGTCCACATCCTTGACAAGGGCATGAGGGTGCGGGCAGCGCAGAATGGCGCAGTAAAGCATGTCAG
>Ga0316624_10000715_pt1 | contig 11976 bp, 8 predicted proteins | sample OWC_Aug_N3_C1_D5_FD_207657 | JGI IMG/M metagenome (GOLD analysis project Ga0316624, IMG submission 207657) | Wetland soil microbial communities from Old Woman Creek delta, Ohio, United States - OWC_Aug_N3_C1_D5_A | ecosystem: Environmental > Terrestrial > Soil > Wetlands | place: USA: Ohio...
CAAGCGCGCCGACCTCTCCCCGCAGGGGAGAGGTGAAGAGAGTGCGTGGCGCGCGACTCAAGCCGCCGCATCGGCCAGCCCGCGCTTCTTGAGCAGCGCGTCGACCGCGGGCAGCCGGCCGCGGAAGGCTTTGTAGGCTTCCGCCGGGTCGCGCAGGTTGCCGGCGCCATAGATGAACTCGCGCAGCCGCTTGGCGGTCGCGGGATCGAAGGCATCGCCGGTTTCCTTGAAAGCCTCGAAGGCGTCGGCGTCGAGCACTTCCGACCACATGTAGGAGTAATAGCCGGCCGCGTAGCCGCCGCCGGAGAACAGGTGCTGGAAATGCGGCAGGCGGTGGCGCATGACGATCTCCGCCGGCATCTGCAGCGCAGCGAGATCGCGCCGCTCGAAATCGCCGACGTCGAGGCCGGCGGGCTCGGCGAGCCCGTGCAGATCGAGATCGACCAGCGCGCAGGCGGTGTATTCGACCGTGGCGAAGCCCTGGTTGAAGGTGCGCGTCGCCAGCAGGCGGTCGAGCAGCGCCTGCGGCATCGGCGCGCCGGTGCGCGCGTGGCGCGCGTATTTCTGCAGGATCTCCGGCACCTCCAGCCAGTGCTCGTAGAGCTGCGAGGGCAATTCGACGAAATCGCTCGGCACCGCGGTGCCGGCGAGCAGCGGATAGGTGACGTTCGACAACAGGCCATGCAGCGCGTGGCCGAATTCGTGGAACAGCGTGCGGGCGTCGTCGAAGGACAGCAGCGCGGGCTCGCCCGCCGCCGGTCTGGAGAAATTGCACATGTTGAGGATGACCGGCGTGACGTCGCCGACAAGCTTCTCCTGTTCGCGCAGCGAGGTCATCCAGGCGCCGCTGTGCTTGGACGCGCGCGCGAAATAATCGCCGATGAACAGGCCGACGTGGCGGCCTTGCGCATCCTTCACTTCGTAGGCGCGCGCGTCCGGGTGATAGAGCGGCACGTCGACGGGAGTGAAGGTCAGGCCGAACAGCCGGCGCGCGGTCTCGAAGGCGGCCGCGACCATCTGGTCGAGCTGGAAATAGGGCTTGATCTCAGCCTCGTCGAGATCGTAGCGCGCCTTGCGCAGCTTCTCGGCGTAGTAGCGCCAGTCGTGCGGCGCCAGCGCGAAATTGCCGCCCTCCGCCGCAATCTTTTCTTGCAGGGCGTCGCGCTCGGCCTGCGCTTTCGCGCGCGCGCGCGTCCACACCTCGTCGAGCAGCTTGCGCGCGGCGGCCGGCGTCTTGGCCATCTGATCGTCGAGCCGGTAGTCGGCGAAGCTCGCAAAACCGAGGAGCTTGGCGCGCTCGGCGCGCAAGGCCACCATCTCGGCGATGGCGGCGCGGTTGTCGGTCGCCCCGCCGTTCTCGCCGCGCTTGATCCAGGCCTGGAAGATCTTCTCGCGCAAATCTCTTCGCGAGGAGAATTGCAGGAAGGTCTCGCAGGACGAGCGCGCCAGCGTGATGGCGTATTTGCCGGCAGCCCCGCGCTCCGCGGCGGCCGCGCGCGCGGCGGCGCGGGCGAAATCGGGCAGCCCGGCGAGATCGCTCTCCTCCAGCATGAGCGCGTAGGATTTCTCGTCCGCCAGCACGTTCTGGCTGAACTTCGTGCCGAGGCTCGCCAGCCGCTCGTTGATCGCCGCCAGCCGGTCCTGCGCCGGCTTGTCGAGCGCGCCGCCCGCACGCACGAAGCGGGTGTGGTAGCGCTCGAGCACGCGCGCCTGCTCGGGGGTGAGGCCGAGCGCCTCGCGGCGTGCGTAAAGGTCAGCGATGCGGGCATAGAGCGCGCGGCTGAGATAGAGCGCGTTGTTGTGACGGGCGAGCAGCGGCGACACCTCGCGCTCGATCGTCTCGATGGCATCGCTGGTGTCGGCGCCGGCTATCATGAAGAACACGTTGGCGACGCGGTCGAGCGCGCGCCCGCCGCGTTCGAGCGCCACGATGGTGTTGTCGAATGAGGGCGCGGCCGGGTCGGCGGCAATCGCGTCGATCTCGGCGCGATGGGCAGCCAAGGCGGCATCGAAAGCCGGGCGAAACCGGTCGGGCGTTATGGCGCCGAACGGCGGCAGGCCGAACGGGCCGGTCCAGTCGGTCAGCAGCGGGTTTTGGGCATCGGGAGCGGATTGCGGGCGGGTCATGCGGCCTATCTAGAGGCTCGAGGCAAGAACGCCAAGCCGGGGGCCGCGCGACTCCATGACCGGACGTGATATTCTACCGGACGGATTTGGACGCCGGCTGTCGCGCTGACTGGTTAACGCCCCGGGTCGCTGAGGCACGGTTAGAAACCATGCGGGTGAACTGGAACCTCCGGTCGTGGCGCAGCGCCCTGCGCCTAACCAGCGCGCTCGTCCTGCTGGCTTTCGTGATCTGTCATCTCACCGCCCATTGCCTGTTGCTGGTTTCGATCGAGAACGCCGACACCGTGCTGGGCGTCCTCATGTATCCGTGGCGGACCTGGATCGGCACCGGCATCCTGTCGGCGGCGCTTCTCGTGCACTACGGCAACGCCTTGTGGTCGATCTATATCCGGCGTTCGCTGCGGCTGACCCGCTGGGAATGGGCGCAGCTCGCGCTCGGCCTCACCATTCCCGCGCTGCTGATCGCGCATGTCGTGTCGACGCGTATCGCCGAGGAGGCGCTCGGCGTAACCAGTTATTACAGCACCGTCCTGGTCGTGCAGTGGCTGATCATGCCGTGGCTCGCCGCCGTGCAGATGCTGGCGGTGCTCACGGTCTGGACGCACGCCTCGATCGGCATCCATTATTGGCTACGCACCAAGCGCTGGTATCCCGACTGGCGGCCCTTTTTCTTCGGCTTCGCGCTGCTGCTGCCGGCCTTGGCGCTCGCCGGCTACGTCACGGCCGGCAATCAGATCCTGCGCCAGGCCAAGCAGCCGGATTTCGTCCAGCTGGCGCTCGACGATGCCAACCTGACGCCCGAGACCATGGCCGGGATCGGCCGGATGGCAAGCATCGGTTGGGCCAGCTGGCTCGGCTTGCTGATATTGCCGTTTGCCGGACGCGGCATCCGCGGCTGGCACTACCGCCGGCGGCGGCCGCCCATGCTGGCGCATACGGGCGGACGCAAAGTGCCGATCCTGGCCGGCGCCACGGTGCTGGAGACGCTGCGCGCAAGCGGCATCCCGCACGCCTCGGTGTGCGGCGGAAGGGCGCGCTGTTCCACCTGCCGCATCCTGGTGACACACGGTCTCGACCGGCTTCCGGCCGCCGACGGTCTGGAGGCCAAGACGCTGGCGCGCATCGGCGCAACGCCCGGTATGCGGCTCGCCTGCCAGATACGGCCGATCGCGGATATCACCGTGATGCCGCTGCTGGCGCCGGACGCCACAGCCGCCGATGGCGCCATACGCGGCGGTCTGGAAGGACGCGAGCGTCTGATCACGGTTGTTTTCGTCGATCTGCGCGGCTCGACCACCATCGGCGAGGCCAAGCTGCCGTACGACGTGCTCTTCATCCTCAACCAGTTCTTCCACGAGATGACCAGGGCGCTGGTGACCACCAATGGGCACTATTCGCAATTCACCGGCGACGGGCTGATGGCGCTCTATGGCCTCAACGCCGCGGATCCGGCGCACGGCGCGGCCGACGCCGTGCGCGGCGCGCGCGAAATGCTGACGCGTCTCGAGCAATTGAACCGCCAGCTGCAGGGAGACCTGCGCGAGCCGCTGCGCATCGGGATCGGCATTCATTACGGCGAGGCGATCGTCGGCGCCATGGGGCCGCCGCGCTCCCAGATCATCACCGCCATCGGCGACACGGTGAACACCTGCGCGCGGCTCGAAGGCCTCACCAAGGAGTATGATTGCGCGGTCGTCGTGTCGCGCGCAGCAGCCGAGGCGGCCGGCCTCAGCGTCGGCGGCCAGGAGCTGCATCAAGCGCCGGTCAAGGGGCGGACGCAATCGGTCGAGTTCTATGCCCTACGGACGCCGGCGGATTTGCCGGTCTCTGCGTGATCGTTAGCGCGGCGCTTCCGCGTCCCCTCACCCGCGCAAGGCTCTCAGCGCGTTGAAAATGACCAGCACGTCGATCACTTCCTGCAGCAGGGCGCCCTCGACCGGCGGCAGGAAGCCGAGCGCCGCCGCGATCATGGCCGCGATCGACAGGCCCATGCCGGCCGCGACGCTTTGCAGCGCGATCCTGCGCGAGCGGCGCGCGATCGTAATCGCCGGCAGCACGCGGTCGAGTTGATCGACCAGCAGCACCACGTCGGCCGCCTCGGCCGCTCCGGCCGCGCCTTTGGCGCCCATGGCAACGCCGATGTCGGCGGCGGCGAGCGCGGGGGCGTCGTTGACACCGTCGCCGATCATCATGACCGGGCCGTTCTTGCGCTCCGACAGCACCACCAGGATTTTCTGGTCAGGCGTGAGCTCGGAGCGCACCTGGTCGATCGACAGGCCCGCGCTGACGAAGCGGGCGACCGCGTGGCGGTCCCCGGTCGCCAGCACGATGCGCTCGATGCCGAGCGCCCGCAGCGCGCGCAGGAGCTGCTCGGTGCCTTGGCGCAGCGCGTCGGAAAGGATCAGCAGGCCGGCGGGCTTGCCGTCGAGCGCGACCGCCACCGCCACCGCGCCAGGCGACCGCTCGCGTCCGAGGGCGGCAAGCCCGGAACCGGTCTTGCTGGCGATGTAGTGCACGCCGCCGACCATGACGGCGCGGCCCTCGACCCGGCCGGCGATGCCCTCGCCCGGCGTCTCCACCACCTCGGTGGGGACCGCCAGCGCCAAGCCCTTGGCGCGCGCCTCGGCGACGATGGTCTGGGCAATGATGTGCTGGGAGGCCTGGTCGAGCGAAGCGGCGAGCCGCAGCAGCTCGTCGGGCTCGATCATGTCGCTCACCCGGGTCTCGACCAGGCGGGCCTGCCCGAGGGTGAGCGTGCCGGTCTTGTCGATGACCAGCGCGCGCACATGCGCGAGCCGCTCGATTGCCTTGCCGCCCTTGATCAGGATGCCGAGCTTGGCGGCGCGCGAGAGGCCGGAGACGATGGCGACCGGCACCGCCAGGATGAGCGGACAGGGCGTCGCCACCACCAGCACCGCCACCGCCCGGATCGGATCGGCCGTGAGCGCCCAGGCGGCGGCCGCCAGCGCCACAGTGACGGCAAGGAACACGATGGCGTAACGGTCGGCCAGCCGTGACATCGGGGCGCGCGAGCGCTGCGCCGCCTCGACCAGCCGCACGATGCCGGCATAGGTGCTCTCCTCGGCCCGCGCCGAGGCGGTGAGGTCGAAGGCCTCGCCGGCATTGGTCGAGCCGCTCATGACCGCCTGGCCGACGCGCCGCTGCACCGGCAGCGGCTCGCCGGTCAGCGCCGACTGATCGAGCACCGCCAGGCCCTCGGCCACGGTGCCGTCCACCGCCACCACATCACCCCGGCGCACCAGCAGGCGGTCGCCGGGCAGCACCAGATCGAGCGCCACCTCCTCCAGGCGGCCGTCGCGGTGGCGCAGGGCCGAGCGCGGCACCCGCGCCAACAGGGCGGTCATCTCGCGCCGGGCCGCCCGCTCGGCGAAGCTCTCCAGGTATTGGCCGCCGGCATACATCAGGGCGACGATGGCCGCGGCCAGCTCCTGCCCGACCACAAGCGCCGCCGACATCGACAGCGCGGCGACGATGTCGAGCCCGAGGTCGCCGCGCCGCAAACTGGTCACAATCTCGATCAGCAGGGCCAGCAGCACCGGCAGGGTCGCCGCTGCCCAGACCGCGTCCGACCAGGCGCCGAGCCCCGCGAAGCGGGCGGCGAAGCCGGCGGCGAGACCCGCGGCGGCAAGGCCGGCGAGGAACGGACGGGCAAGCTTGAGGCTGCGAGCGGTCTCCATGGTGACTAAGTGGCGGCATCGGGGCGCCGCCGCCATGCGCAAGATCAAAGCGTAGAGCGCCTGGGCACGGAAACGGGCCGTGCGCTTAAAGACTTGATTCAACGCCCGGATTCGGCTTGATTGCGGGCCTCGCAAGGAAGCACGCCATGGCCCAGGGCCGCCGCATCGTCTGGCTCAACGTCGTCACCGTCGTCAGCGCCGCCATCCTGATCGGCGCCGAAGTGTTCGGCGCCGCCTTCGCCAGCTCCTGGGCGATCGCCACGCTGTTCGATCTCGGCGGCATCGGCCAGCGCATCCTCGACGGACTGTTCGTGCTGTGCGGCGTCGCCATCATGGCGCAGTTCATCCGCTCCGCCCACCGCATCGAGCCGTTCACCGCGCGCGAGTGAGCGACGCGCGGCCTTGCCGCTCACAAAAAGTTAAGAAAGATTTTTCGTCGCGCGAACTAATTCTCTTGCGTCGCGCGAAAAATTTGTTATTTGAACATTGCCCAATTTCGCACGTGCCTGTGGCCGTGTGTCGGTCGGTAGGTAGCGGGACAAGAGGCCCGCCAGCCGCCTGGAGAGAGAAGCCAAAACCTCTCCAAGAAATCTGACCGGCAGCTGGAGGCGAAACCAGCACACCCTGCTCTCAGCAGGGGACGCGGCTTAAAGCAACGACGATCGGGCTTCTCTGGTCTCTGCCGGTCTCCACCACCGGCGCGGGTCACCGAAGAGGCTTGTTCATCTTTGCCGGCCGTGCGGACGGGGGTCTCCCCTTTCCAATCCAAGGCAGCATGAGCGGTTAACCGCCGTTGAGCGTTTGCGCGTCCCCATCGCGCGCAGCGCAAGACCGGGGAAGCCGCGACATCAGGAGCGCCTGCAAGCGCTCCGTTGCACCCTGGGGAGTTTGCGCCAATGACCGAGCGCATCCGGGAATTCCTGAGCAAGCGCCGCGAGGACGGGCCATGCCTGGTCGTCGACCTCGACGTCGTGCACGACAACTACAATGCCTTTGCCAAGGCCTTGCCCGACACGCGGGTGTTCTACGCCGTGAAGGCCAACCCGGCGCCGGAGGTGCTGACGCTCCTGGCCAAGCTCGGCTCCTGCTTCGACACCGCCTCGATCGGCGAGATCGAGATGGTGCTGGCCGCGGGCGCCACGCCCGACCGCATCTCCTACGGCAACACCATCAAGAAGGAGCGCGACGTCAAGCGCGCCTTTGAGCTGGGGGTGCGCCTCTACGCGGTCGACTGCAAGGCCGAGGTCGAGAAGGTCGCCCGCGCGGCGCCCGGCTCGAAAGTGTTCTGCCGCATCCTGTCCGACTGCGTCGGCGCCGAGTGGCCGCTGTCGCGCAAGTTCGGCTGCGAGCCGGCGATGGCCGTGGACGTGCTCGAGCACGCCCTCAAGCTCGGCCTCGATCCGCATGGCGTCTCGTTCCATGTCGGCTCCCAGCAGCGCAACCAGCACGCCTGGGACCGGGCGCTCGCCTCCGCCGCCGCCGTATTCAAGGAGTGCGGCGAGCGCGGCATGAACCTGTCGATGGTCAACCTGGGCGGCGGTTTCCCGACCAAGTACCTGAAGAACGTGCCGACCGTGAGAACCTACGGCAACGCGATCTTCAAGGCGCTGCGCAAGCACTTCGGCAACCGCATCCCGGAGACGATCATCGAGCCGGGCCGCGGCTTGGTCGGCAATGCCGGCGTGATCGAGGCCGAGGTCGTGCTCGTCTCCAAGAAGAGCGAGGAGGACGACGTGCGCTGGGTCTATCTCGACATCGGCAAATTCGGCGGTTTGGCCGAGACGATGGACGAGTCGATCCGCTACCCGATCCGCACCCCGCGGGACGGCGACGCCATGGCGCCTTGCGTGCTGGCGGGTCCGACCTGCGATAGCGCCGACGTGCTGTACGAGAAGGAGCCTTACCAGCTCCCGGTCAGCCTGGAGATCGGGGACAGGGTGCTGATCGAGGGCACCGGCGCCTATACGGCGACCTACTCGTCGGTGGCCTTCAACGGCTTCGCGCCGCTGAAGACTTACCACATCTAAGCAAGCCGGGAGGCGGGCTTGGCCTGCCTCCCCTTCCCCCTCATACGGACGATTGCGCCCCGCGGGCGCGCGCTTGCGCGCGGCGGGGCTGGGAAGGACCTGAAATGATCACGTTGCGTCGTGAACGGCCGGCTGACGTCGAAGCGCGCGAGGCGCTGCTCGACGAGGCCTTCGGCGAGACCCGCTGGCGGAAAACCTCCGAGCGGCTGCGCGAAGGCCGGCTGCCGGCCGAAGGGCTCTCTTTTGTCGCGGCTGAGTGCAAGCGCGTGGTCGGCACCGCGCGGCTGTGGCGCGTTGCTTGCGCCAGCGGCGACAGCGCGTTGCTGCTCGGCCCGATCGCGGTGGCGGCCTCCTGCCGCAACCGCGGCATCGGCGCCGCCCTGGTGCGCCGGGCGGTCGCTGAGGCGCGCCGGGTCGGCCATGGCGCGGTGATGCTGGTCGGCGATGCGCCCTATTACGGCCGCTTCGGCTTCTCGAGCGCCAAGACCGGCGCGCTGCGCCTGCCCGGCCCGTTCGAGCGCCATCGCCTGCTCGCGCTCGAACTCCTCCCCGGCGCGCTCGACGGCGCCCGCGGGATGGTGCGCGCCGCCGGCGCGTTGGCGCCGGAGCCCGATCTCGCCGTGCTGGCGGCGACCGAGCCTGCCATGCCCAAGGGCCGGCGCGCGCCGCGGGCCGCCTGACCGACACAAAATACCGGGGACGCCGCGCGAGAATTTCGCGCGGCCGCCCTTCCGTTCGTCCGCGCCGGCGGATATCACCCGACCTTTGCTGGAGTAGCGAGAGATGACGAACTGGCCAGTGCATGCCCACATCGACGGGCCCATCGTGATGATCGGCTTCGGCTCGATCGGCAAGGGCACGTTGCCGCTGATCGAGCGGCATTTCACCTATGACAAGGCCCGCTTCGTCGTCATCGACCCCGAGGACAAGGACCGCAAGATCCTCGACGACCGCGGCATCCGCTTCATCCATCAGGCCGTTACCAAGGACAATTACCGGCACCTGCTGACGCCCCTGCTGACCGCCGGCGGCGGCCAGGGCTTCTGCGTCAACCTGTCGGTCGACACCTCCTCGCTTGACATCATGGAGCTGTGCAATGAAATCGGCGCGCTCTACGTCGACACCGTGAACGAGCCCTGGGCGGGCTTCTATTTCAATTCGAAGCTCGGGCCGGAGGCGCGCTCGAACTACGCGCTGCGCGAGGCGACGCTTGCCGCCAAGCGCAAGCGCAAGCCCGGCAGCACCACGGCGGTTTCCTGCTGCGGCGCCAACCCGGGGATGGTGTCCTGGTTCGTCAAGCAGGCACTCGTCAACATCGCCGGCGACACCGGCCTCAAGGTCAAGGAGCCGAAGACGCGCGAGGACTGGGGCCGGCTTGCCAAGCGCCTCGGCGTCAAGGGCATCCACATCGCCGAGCGCGACACCCAGCGCGCCAAGCAGCCGAAGCGGCTCGACGTGTTCGTCAACACCTGGTCGGTGGAAGGCTTCCTGTCCGAGGGCATGCAGCCGGCCGAGCTCGGCTGGGGCACCCACGAGAAGTGGATGCCGGCCAACGGCCGCAAGCATAAGGCCGGCTGCCAGGCGGCGATTTACATGCTGCAGCCGGGCGCCAATACCCGGGTGCGCTCCTGGACGCCGACCGCCCGCGGCCAATACGGCTTCCTGGTCACGCACAACGAGTCGATCTCGATCGCCGATTACTTCACCCTGCGCAGCGGCCGCAGGACCGTCTACCGGCCGACCTGCCACTACGCCTACCACCCCTGCAACGACGCCGTGCTGTCGCTGCACGAGCTGTTCGGCCGCGCCGCCGAGCGGCAGGAAGACATCCATATCCTGGACGAGCACGAGATCGCCGACGGCATCGACGAGCTCGGCGTGCTGCTCTACGGCCACAAGAAGAACGCCTATTGGTACGGCTCGCAGCTCTCGATCGACGAGACCCGCGATCTTGCGCCCTACCAGAACGCCACGGGGCTGCAGGTGACCAGCGCCGTGCTGGCCGGCATGGTGTGGGCGCTGGAGAACCCCAAGGCCGGCATCGTCGAGGCCGACGAGATGGATTTCCGCCGCTGCCTGGAAGTGCAGACGCCCTATCTCGGCCCGGTCGTCGGTCAGTACACCGACTGGACGCCGCTCACCGACCGGCCCGGCCTCTTCCCGGAAGACATCGACAAGCGCGACCCATGGCAGTTCAAGAACGTGCTGGTGCGGTGACGGACCCGGTCGTCTGCGCGCGCGCAAAAATTAACCGCACGCTTTGATCGACGCGGGATGACGAGCCTGCCCGCGCGATAAATTGTTGACTCTCGATGCAATTGGATTATTCCGGTGAGTGCCCAATTTCGCACGTGCCTGTGGCCGTGTGTCGATCGGTGGGCATCCGGACAAGAGGCCGGACAGCCGCCTCGGGAAGTGAGCTCACTTCCCAGCTCATGCGATCGGCAGCCGGAGGCGAACCGGCAATCCCCGCGCTCAACGGGGTACGCGGCTTAAAGCAACGACGGAGCGGGCTTTTTTGGAATTGCCGGCAGCAATGCCGGTTGTCCGAAGAGGCTTGTCCATCTTGCCTAGGCGCGGAGCGGGCATAACCCCGATCCAGACCATGGCAGCAGACGGCTGTGATCAGCCGGGTAAGGCGGCGTATCTCGCCGACCCCGGCGGTGGCGCAGCCATACGCTTGACGGCGGCCTAGAGCCACCGGCCATCGAGGGGAAACTGGAACGATGACCGATCGCATTCGCGACTTCCTGAAGAACCGCAAGGAGGACGGGCCCTGCCTAGTGCTCGACCTCGACGTGGTGCGCGACAATTACAATGCCTTCGCCAAGTGCCTGCCCGACACCAAGGTCTATTACGCGGTCAAGGCCAACCCACACCCGGAAATCTTGAGCCTGCTCGCCCGGCTCGGCGCCTGCTTCGACGTCGCATCGGTGCAGGAGACGCAGGCCGCGCTGGCCGCGGGCGCGACCCCCGACCGCATCTCCTATGGCAACACCATCAAGAAGGAGAGCGAGATCGCCGCCGCCTTCAAGCTCGGCGTCGGCCTGTTCGCTGTCGACTGCGAGGCGGAGGTCGACAAGGTCGCCCGCGCCGCGCCGGGCGCCCGCGTGATCTGCCGCATCCATTGCGATGGCACCGGCGCGGAGTGGCCGCTGTCGCGCAAGTTCGGCTGCGAGCCGGAATTCGCGCCCGACATCCTGGAGCGCGCGCACAAGGCGGGGCTGGTGCCGCACGGCCTTTCGTTCCATGTCGGCTCGCAGCAGCACAATGTCGAAGCTTGGGACCGCGCGCTCGCCTCGACCGCGGCGGTATTCCGCGCCTGCGCCGAGCGCGGCATCACGCTTGCCATGGTCAATCTCGGCGGCGGCTTCCCCGCGAAATATGTGCGCAAGACCCCGAAGCTGGAGAGCTACGGCAAGGCGATCTTCCGCTCCCTGCGCCGCCATTTCGGCAACCGGCTGCCGGAAACGATCGTCGAACCGGGGCGCGGGCTGGTCGGCAATGCCGGCGTGATCGAGGCCGAAGTGGTGCTGATCGCCAAGCGCAGCCCGGATGACGACACGCGCTGGGTTTATCTCGACATCGGCAAGTTTCACGGGCTGGCCGAGACCATCGCGGAATCGATCCGCTACCCGATCCGCACCCGCAAGGACCGCGACGAGACCGGCCCCTGTATCGTGGCGGGACCGACCTGCGACTCGGTCGACGTACTGTACGAGAAGACGCCCTATCCGCTGCCGGTGTCGCTGGCGATCGGCGACAAGGTGCTGATCGAGGCGGCCGGCGCCTATACCGCCACCTATTCCTCGGTCGGCTTCAACGGCTATCCACCGCTGAAGTCTTATGTGATCGGGCTGTCGGAGCCTGCGCTCGCCGCTTGAGCCGCGGCGCGCATCCTTTCGCGGCCCGCGCGGCCGCCCGTTTTATTTTCGCCAGCGCGCCCGCTCACTTGGGCGGTTCGGACTTGGTGTCTTCCGGCTTGCCCGGCGCCTTCTTGGCCGGCGGCTCGGATTTCGGCGGCGGCGGTTTCGGCGCCTGCACTGGATGCGGCGGCGGAACCTGCTTGGCGGCCGGCGGCGCCGGCTTTGCGGCGGCTGGCGGTGGCGGCGGCGGCGGCGGCG
>Ga0316624_10000716_pt1 | contig 11976 bp, 14 predicted proteins | sample OWC_Aug_N3_C1_D5_FD_207657 | JGI IMG/M metagenome (GOLD analysis project Ga0316624, IMG submission 207657) | Wetland soil microbial communities from Old Woman Creek delta, Ohio, United States - OWC_Aug_N3_C1_D5_A | ecosystem: Environmental > Terrestrial > Soil > Wetlands | place: USA: Ohio...
GCTGGCCGCGTTGGAAACGTGCTCAAAATGCTCATTTACTATGCGCATGTTTCCGCCTTTCCATCATCGCCCTGATCTGATTTTTAGATGCACCCTGATGATTTGTTGAATGGGTAGCAGATAATCGCGCCCATCCAGCCGTAGGACAAAAGGCGATGGATTTCACATTGCCGACCCAGTACCAATAGCACGCTTTCCGCACCGACAGGGATGTCGACCTTCCATTTCCACAAGCCTTCCTTCGAATAGCAATAAACTTCACGCCCGTGCGAAGAACATAGAATTAACAACTCACTATTAGGTTGAATGGTTGTTGCCTACACTATAGTCTGTGCCGTGTTTCGCCGTATGAAAGGGAATCGTGATGCCGACTATTCTTACCCATCCAGCCGTTCCACTCGCCATGGCACTGGGACTTGGTCGTAACGTCGTTTCGAAAAGATTGCTCCTGGCAGGGATTGCAGTATCAATTCTGCCGGATCTGGATGTCATCGGATTTCGAATCGGCATCCCCTATGCCACGGAATTTGGCCATCGAGGCTTCAGCCACTCACTGCTGTTTGCATTCATTGTGGCGATAACAGGTTCATTTCTCTACCGTTGGCTCGATTCCACCTTTCATCGCACGCTGTGGTTTCTGTTCGCCGCCATGGCGTCTCACAGTCTGTTGGACTCCTTCACTACGGGAGGGCTTGGCGTGGCCCTGCTGTGGCCATGGAGCGATCAGCGATTCTTTGCTCCTGTTCATGTCATAAAGGTATCGCCGATCGGCCTTTCCCAGTTTTTATCACCGAGAGGCGCACAGGTCATCTGGTCCGAGGTCATGTGGGTATGGTTGCCGTTCGTGGGCGCCGCCACCCTCTTCGCAGCCTCTCGCCATCTCAGCCTCAGGCTGGCGGCGAATCGCGGTTGAGTACAGGTGAACCACGCATGATGCTACTGTCACTTGCCTTCACTCTATTTCTTGTAGCTGCATATCAACTGGGACACGTGTCGCTCTTACTCTTGATCGGTTACGGTCTCGCAAGCATTGTTGCCTTCATTCTTTATGGCATTGATAAACGCGCTGCCATCAACGGCAACCGCCGTATTCCGGAAGCCCATCTCCATCTCTTTGCACTCGTTGGCGGTTGGCCTGGCGCCTTGCTGGCGATGTCTCTGTTCCGACACAAACTCCGCAAGGCATCTTTTAAAACCATCTTCTGGATTGCGGCACTGTCCAATGCAGTGATCCTGGCGGGATGGCTGCTACGGCACTGAACAGGAGCCCGATCTGCCGAACTTTTTTATCTTCTGAAAATATCCCTACACCTCTCCCAAGCGCTCCTTCTCTCGCAACCATCGCTCGATGAGAGGCGGTACACTCTCCGGGCTATGCTTCAACAGATCATGCGCAGCCTCTTCCACCTGGGGCAACAGATCTTCGTCGCGAAGCAGATCGGCGATGCGCAATTGCCAGGCCCCCGATTGGCGGGTACCGAGCATTTCGCCGGGGCCGCGCAGTTCCAGATCGGTGCGCGCGATGACAAAACCATCATTGGTTTCGCGCATCACCTGCAGGCGCTTCCTGGCAGTTTCTGAGAGCGGCGGCTTATAGAGCAGGACGCAGCTGCTTTTGGCGGCACCACGGCCAACACGCCCGCGCAATTGGTGGAGTTGCGCCAAGCCGAGCCGCTCGGCATTTTCGATGATCATCAGACTGGCGTTGGGGACGTCAACACCCACTTCGATGACGGTAGTGGCCACCAGCAGATCGAGTTCATGGTTCTTGAACTGCTGCATCACCTGCTCCTTCTCGTCGGCCTTCATCCTTCCATGCACTAGCCCGATACGCAGATCAGGCAACGCTTCTCGCAGTTGCGTTTCGGTATCCTCGGCGGCCTGGCACTGCAACGCCTCCGACTCTTCGATCAGGGTGCAGACCCAATAGGCCTGGCGCCCCTGCCGGCAGGCATGATGCACATGCTCCACGACCTGATCGCGTTTTGATTCGGTCATTGCCACTGTCTCCACCGGTGTACGTCCCGGAGGCAGCTCGTCGATGATAGAGACATCGAGGTCGGCATAAGCGGTCATATGCAACGTGCGGGGTATGGGCGTGGCCGTCATGATCAGTTGATGGGGATAGCGCCCGTCACGCTCTCCCTTGTCGCGCAGGGCCAGACGCTGATGAACACCGAAGCGATGCTGTTCATCGATGATCACCAGCCCGAGGTGAGCGAAACTGACCTCCTCCTGAAACAGCGCATGCGTGCCGATGGCGACACGTGCAGTGCCATCACCGATCGCCTCGAGCATTGCCTTGCGGATCTTGCCCTTCACCCGGCCCGACAGCCAGGCCACACTGACCCCCAAAGGCGACAGCCATTGGGAGAAATTGCGATAGTGCTGTTCGGCGAGCAGTTCCGTAGGAGCCATCACCGCCGCCTGATAGCCGCTCTCCACTGCGCGCAACACAGCGAGCGCAGCAACGATCGTTTTACCGGAACCCACATCGCCCTGTACCAGCCGCTGCATGGGGTGATGTTTTTTCATGTCGCCGGCGATTTCATCGGCAACCCGCCGCTGCGCAGCGGTGAGTGTGAACGGCAGCGATGACAGCAAAGGCTGTGTCAACGATCCATCCCCCTTCATCTGCGGCGCACACTGTTGTTCGCGGCGCTGCCGCAGGCGTTGCAGGCTGAGGTGATGGGCCAGCAGCTCCTCAAAGGCGAGGCGGCGCTGGGCAGGATGGACCCCTTCGCCCAATAGATCCTGAGGTGCATCCGGTGGCGGGCGATGCAGATAGAGCAGTGCATCACGCAGTGATGGCATGTGCAATGATTCACGTAACCGCAGCGGCAACCAATCATTCAGCAACGACTCATCTTCCAGCAGGCGATCCAGCGCGCGACCGATGGGCTGGCGCAGGCTCTGCTGATGAATGCCCTCGCTGGCCGGGTAGATGGGAGTGAGATGCTCTTCGACTGCGACGGGGGTGTCGTGGTCGATACGCCGGTATTCGGGGTGGATCATCTCCAGCGTGACGGCGCCGGTGCGCACCTCGCCGTAGCAGCGTAACCGCGTGCCGCGGGCCAGGTTGGCCTGCTGAGCCGCATTGAAATGGAAGAAGCGCAAGGTGAGCGAACCGCTGCCGTCACTGATGCGCGTCAGCAGCATGCGGCGCTTGCCGAACTTGATCTCGGTGAGCTGCACCTCCCCTTCTACCACGGCCTGATCGCCAGGACGCAACGTACCGATGGGCACCACACGCGTGCGATCCTGATAACGGAAGGGCAGATGGAAGAGCAGATCCTGGACGGTGCAAAGACCGAGCCTGGCAAGTTTATTGGCGGCTTGCGGACCGACACCCTTGAGAGTGGTGGCCGGCAGTGTCGCTGCAGTATCAGTAATGGGCATGAAGGCGCATAACCGCGGCGAGTCCGCTATTGGCGCTGTGCGTTATGGTTTGATTTCAATCGGCGTGCCCGCGTCGACAGCTTGCCACACCGCATCCATATCTTCATTTGTGAGCGCCACACAGCCATTGGTCCAATTGAAGAGCTGCGCAATATATGACGGCCACCTGGCGTGGTTGCTTTGGCCATGAACCATGATGGCCCCGCCCGGTGAGACACCGAGTTTATGTGCGTTCTCGATGTCCTGTGGATTCGGATAGGAGATGTGAATAGCCTTGTGAAAGGCACTGTCTGCCTTTTTGAAATCGAGCATGTAGTGCCCTTCGGGGGTGCGCTCATCGCCCTCTTGCTGCTTCGGGCCGACAGGCTTGGCACCGAAAGCGACCGTGTACGTTCCCAAAACGTGCTCGCCTTTGTAGAGGGTGAGCGTCTTTGTACTTTTCACAATGACCACATGATCTGCTTTTTCGGCCGCTCCCAGACTGCTGGAAGCGGCCATCACGGCAGTTGCAATCAATAGCTGTTTATAGTTACTGGTACACATTCAAATTATCACGCCGTTTTCTCGATGCGGTTATTAGCTGATTTCATCACAGAGCTCTCTTGCTTCGCTACTTTGCATCTTTGGTAATCGTGGCAAGCTGCGCCTGAAAGCGGTCACGCACCTGGGGCTGGGCGGCGTAAGGTTCCAGCCTGTCGAGCACCGGAGCGAGCCGCTCGATACGTAATGCCGGGGCAGGATGGGTCTTGAACATGAAAGCGAGAGCGCCGTCCTTGGGGTTCATGGCGCCGAGCATCTGCAGTACGGCAGGCAGTCCATAAGGATCATAACCGGCGCGTGCGGCGATGACGACGCCCATCCGGTCCGCTTCGTGCTCGTCTTCTTTATCGAGACCACGCGAATAGAGCTCCTTGAAGCCTCCTGTGATCTTCTCCATCTGGGCTCGGCGCTGGTCGTCCCTCACAGCCTCACCTGCCACGAGGCTGGCCAGGTCCATGCGCGCTCCTTTTTGCACCGCGGCGAGATGATGTTTGCGCAGGACGTGCACCGTTTCGTGCGCGAGAACCCCCGCGAGCTCCGCTTCGCTTTGCATGCGCATCAGCAACCCCTTGGTGATGAAGACATATCCGCCGGGTGCCGCGAAGGCGTTGATGTCATTATCATCCAGCACTGCAAAGCGCCACTGCAGATTGGGCCGCTCGCCCTGCAGCGCGACCCAGTTGCCGACGCGATTGACATAACGCTGCACGCCATCATTGTCGAGAGGGGGAGCGGCTTCCAGCAGAACGGCTGCGGCCTGTGCACCCACCTCGCGCTCCTGCTCATCGCTCATCTCGCCAAAGGCCTTGTGGGTGGTCGTGAGGATATTGCCGAGTTTTGTGGTGCGTGCATCACCACTGTTTTCGAGGATCTTGCCGAGCCCGCCGAAGAGATCAGCGTGGGCGGTGCCTGCCGTCGCGAGCATCAGTGACAGCAGCACCGGTCGCGTCTGTTTCAGCAGAGAATATGCACGCATGATCATTTCTCCTCTGCCGGCAGATAATCGATGCGCTTGGCCGACAGGTGTTCATCGCCGGCGAAATGCCGGCTCTCGCTACTGTCTGCCGCGAGTGTATCGAGTCTGGTGACCGCTTCGGTATTGGGCTTTGCATTCACCACATCGGCAGAGTCGAGACCGCGTATACCCGTGGCAGCCGTCACGCCGGTAGTACCCGACCGGCCCGATTGCAGCAATTGTCGGGTAGCGGCCAAACCGCTATCGCCTCTGCCCTGGGTCGAATTGAGCAGTACGGAGGTCAAGCGAAGCCAGCCCGATTTGCCGTCGCTGCTCTTCGCCTTGTACCAGCCGCCCCGGCGCTCGCCCACATCGACCTGTTGCCGGGCCTTCAACACGGCCATTGGTTTTGCATCAGCGAACGGTTGGGCCATCAACTCCGTATCACGCACCACGGATGCCGGTTGTGCCATCACGGGCAACACGGCGATTAGCGGCAGCACCCGTAACATACGAAAAATCTTCATTGCATACTCCTTCAGCGGCGCAGGATCGGCTCGTATAGTTGCACTTCCTGGCTGCGGCCCTTCACCTTATAAAAGCCGTGATCGACAAAGTCAAACCGGTCACTGCACAAGGCCCGCGTTTCACTCGACACCAGCACACGCGCCATCCCTTTGGTCTGACCTTCGATACGGCTGGCGAGATTGACCGTATCGCCGATGGCCGTGTAGTCGAGCCGGTTCTCCGAACCGATGAAGCCGACTACCGCCGGGCCGGTATGGACACCGATGCCAATATCAAAATCACGTAATTCCTCTGGCAACCTGTTGCGGAAATTTACCAGCGCGCTGGACATCTCCAATGCGGCTGCCACCGCGTTGTCCGCCTGAAGGGGATCATCCACCGGCGCGCCCCAGAAGGCCATGATGGCGTCACCGATGAACTTGTCCATGGTGCCGTTATGGCGGAATACCACCTGCACCTGCTGGCTGAAGTAATCGTTAAGCAGTTCGACCACCTGCTCGGCACTGCGCTGCTCGGAGAGGGTGGTGAAGCCGCGGATGTCGGAAAAGAGCACCGTCACCTGGCGGCTCTCACTTTTGAGCGACAGGGCCGATTCGCCGCGCGCGATGAGCTCCTTTACCACGCGGGGATCGAGAAAACGGCTGAAAATCTGCACCGAGCGTTCGCGCTCCTTGCGCTCGTTCCAGTAAGCATAAAGCGCGGAGGCCCCGAAATAGCCCCAGGCGACGAGCAGTGGCGTCATCACCGCAAACAGCCAGCGTTGCTGCAACAGCAGATAGCTGAGGGCGAACAGCAACGGCGTCGCCACCAGCAAAACGATGGCGATACGTAACGGGCTGATATTGTGTGTAAAGGCGATGAAGATGATCCCGATGAGGAGCAGCGTCAGCGCGACACGATACCCTTCGGGGGCTTCATGCAAGGCATGGCCATTTTTGAGATTGTCGATGGCGGTCGCCAGGATCTCCACCGCAGGATGGAGGCTCGACAAGGGGGTGGCTCGTAGATCGTGCAGACCGGTGGCGGTGGCACCGATGATGACAATCTTGTCGGTGAATTCATTGGCGGGCCGCTGTGGCTTCTGCAGCGACAGATCGTTGTAGATATCGTAGTAGGAGACGCGCGGATAGCTGAGGGCCTGCCCGTGCCAGTTGAGCAGTATCGATGGGCCATCGGGTAGCGGGGAGCCGAGTGCGGAGGCGACCCGCGTCGGCATGGTCGGCAGACGCCAACCATAGGCATCGATGTAAAGAGGGTAATGGCGGCCGACGCCGTCCTCATCGGGATAGTAATTGATGGCGCCGAGGCGGCCCGTCAGGGCCAGCGCCGTCATGGGCAGCAACAGTGGCACATGGGCATGCGGCAGTGCTGCGGGCGTCCGCTCAAACCCTAGCCGAGCGCCCTGCCCGTCGAGCGAGAGCCCGCCCGCATCGCTGATAGCATCGAGGCGCACAAAGGGGAAGAAGAGATTGTTGTAACGCTGCGCCACATCGGCAAGATAGGCATCGGCATCGGGCCGCAGCAGATCGGGATCGGTGAAGAGGATATCGAAGACGATCGCCTTGGGCCGTTGCTTCTCGATACCCTCCACCAGCTGGGCGTGAACCGAACGCGCCCAGGGATAACGGCCTTCGAGGGGGGCCATCAAATCAAGGGTGCGTTCGTCGATATCGACAATGACGATCCCCGGATCGGGCGGATGGTGCGCGGCCACCTGCCGCAGTAAAAAGTCACTGCTGTGGTGTTCGATCTCCCCGAGGAAAATGCCGCTGGAGAGTTCGACCAGCGCCAGAAAGGCGAACAGCGCGGCGATTAACGCATAGGGGGAGCGCAGGGAGGAAGGAATGCGGTTCATCTCCCCCTCCCTGATGGGACGTTATTCGCCAAGCACCATGATGCCATCCATCTCCACCCCGGCGCCGCGCGGCAGAGAGGCAACGCCGATGGCAGCGCGCGCCGGATAGGGCTGGCTGAAGTAGCCGGCCATCACCTCGTTGACCAGCGGGAAGTGGCTGAGGTCGGTGAGGAAGATATTGAGCTTGGCGATGTCGGCGAGCGAACCGCCGGCAGCCTCGCACACGGCCTTGAGGTTATCGAACACACGGGTGACCTGCGCACGCATGTCGCCCTGCACCATCTCCATGGTCTCGGGGACGAGAGGGATCTGTCCGGAGAGATAGACGGTGTTACCCACCTTGACGGCCTGGGAATAGGTGCCGATCGCCTTGGGGGCCTTGTCGGTATGGATGATTTCGCGTGCCATGGGTGTCTCGCTCTCGGAAATTTGATGGGGTGAGACTTTACCCAAAACTTCCTGCTTTGGTAAGGGCGCGCAAAATGTGATTTTTGGATTCGCTAACCCATCACACACATAGGCTGCCTGGTACCTTTCCCTCGGGGGCGGGGGTAAAGGAAAAAATCAGACCCCCTCTCCCACCCCTATCTTTAGAGAGAGGAGTACAGGGTCGATTTTTTGAGCAGGGTACGGCATGAATGCGATGCAACCATCAGGTAGAATCTCTGCCAATGGCTACCTCTGTGAACACCCCCTGGTTCCTCTACATGGTGCGCTGCGCCGACGATACCCTCTATACCGGCATCACCACCGATGTGGAGCGGCGTATCAACGAGCACAACAGCGATGACCGCACGGGGGCACGCTATACACGCACGCGCCGTCCGGTGTATCTGGTCTATACGGAACAGGTGGAGAGCCGCTCTGCCGCTGCCAGCCGCGAGGCGGCCATCAAAAAACTGACGCGCCGACAAAAACTCGCGCTCTGCACTCGTTAGCTGACAAAGGCCTCCCGCACATGCCACTGCTCTTCTCTATCGTCGATTCGCCGCGCCACCCCAACCTGTCGGCACTGTACCAGCGCCTCGGCATCGAGGAGCTGCGCCTCGATTCGCAGCGCAAGGCGATCGCCCAGCTCAAGAAGCAGAAGCCCGACATCATCGTTGCCGATTTCATGTATGCCTTCAGCACCTACTATCAGGCCACCAACATCAGCAATCTCGACGTGTTGCTCAATTCACTCATCAAATACGACTGCCACCCCAAGGTAATCGTGCTGGCCGACAAGAGCGAACGGCAGCATGTGGACAAGCTCACGCCCATCTACCCGCTGCATGGGGTGCTGGTGCTTCCCGTCAAAGAGAGCGAGCTGGAAGCATTGCTGCGCAGCGCCATCGCCGAGCCAGGTGAAAAATAGGTAAAATGGTTTCGGTAAAGTGATAGCTGAGTCACGTGAACAGCCCTGAAAAAACGCCCATTTCCGATCCGCGCCCTATCGGTGTTTTCGACTCCGGTGTCGGTGGACTGTCGGTGCTGCGTCATCTCCACGCGCGCCTGCCGCACGAACATCTGCTCTATGTCGCCGACAGCGCCTATATTCCCTATGGGGACAAACCTGCATCACTGGTACGCGAGCGCTCATTCTTCATCGCCGATCGCCTGATCGGCATGGGGGCCAAGTTGCTGGTGGTGGCGTGCAACACGGCGACGGCTGCCGCCATTCATGATCTGCGCGCCCGTTACAGTCTGCCCATCGTCGGCATGGAGCCGGGCGTCAAGCCGGGGGTCACCCACAGCCGTTCACGGTGTGTCGGCATTCTCGCTACCGCCGGGACGCTGCGCAGCAGCAAATTCGCCAGCCTGATGGAGCGCTACGGCGCAGGAGCCGAGGTGATCCTGCAGCCCTGCCCCGGCCTGGTGGAGCAGATCGAAAGCGGCGCCCTCATGACGAGCGCCACACACCGCATGCTCGAACGCTTTCTTGCGCCATTGCTGGAGAAGGGAGTCGATACCGTGGTGCTCGGCTGTACCCACTACCCCTTTGTGCAGCCACTCATCGAACAGATCGTCGGCGAGCACATCCAGGTGATCGACACCGGCCCCGCCGTCGCCCGCCATGTGGAACGGCTGCTGGGCGACCACGCCATCGCCAACCGGGAAAACCAGGGAAGTGTGCGCTTCTTTACCAGCGGTGATTCAGTTGGGATGAACCCCCTCTTCTCGACATTGTGGGGTTCAGAAATCAAGCTTGAGCACATGGGCTAAACGGGAAATCTGGTGGCTGGATAATCAAGTGGGCGGGAGGCTCGCCCCGGACATGTGTGCCGAACGGTTCGTGGTGCAACAGCTCCGTTCTTGTTGTACAGACTTTTTCTGCGCTCAGATCAACTCGGCATCCAGAACAATCGTTGTTCCCGCCAATGCCTGCGACACAGGGCAACCTTCCTTGGCCTGTTCGGCGATGGCCCTGAACTGAACAGGATCGATGCCCGGCACCTTGCAGTGGGTACTGAGGTGAACCTTGGTGATACGGAACCCCTCCCCCGATTTATCGATGGTGACGCTGGCATCCGTTTCGATGCTTTCCGCTGTATAGCCGGCTTGCTCCAGCATCAGCGAAAAGGCCATGGAAAAACAACCGGCATTGGCCGCACCGATGAGCTCTTCCGGGTTGGTCCCCCTCTCGTCACCGAAGCGTGTGCCGAACGAATAGGCGCCCCGGTAGGCACCGCTTTCTACCGACATTTCACCGCGTCCCTCCTTCAGCGTCCCCGTCCAGACGGCATGTGCCTTGCGAGTTGGCATGATGGCATTCTCCAGATGACCAAAGGCACTACAGTTTCGTTCAGATTCGCGACAATTCAAGGGTGTCATCGAGTGGGGTAGCCGTGTTTTGACAAACACGCATCGCGGGGCTATGCCTACGAAATCCACGATGGATGTTTCATAAATCAGCTTATCTTTTGCACACCCGCAAATCGGGTGGAGTCACATGAGGAGAACGCCATCATGAGACACGTGAATCTCACTATCAATGGTATGGATATGGATTATAAAACCGCGAATGCCATTGCACGTTCCGTGGCAGGTTTGCTCGATCAGGAACCGACCGTGGTCGCCTGGCATGACGGTATCAGCAATCGCATGTCGCCCGTCATCGAAGGGGCCAACGTACTGAACCGCTGGAACGATTACGGCATGAGCCACGGCGGCAATCTGAACGTTACCATCAACGGCGATTATGACTTCATCTTCGCCGACAGCGAGGAGTTTGAAGAGTTGGGCAACAGCCCCTACATCTCGCTGCAGGATGCGGAGGGCAACCAGTTCCTGTGCCGCATTGGTGATCTGCGCGATCCGCATGATCCGCACCAGGAGGCGTGCTTCTCCATCGAAGAAGACAGTACACCGAGCAGCATGCACGGTGGCTGAGCGGGTTTGTCATTTTTGCAGGGACTGCCGCGCGCCCATCCTGGGCGTCGTGCTTGTGTGCCCGTAGTCGGAGCGAAAATCTAGTGCCTGAGTTACACAGGCACGAGTCAGCAGATCCGGTTTTCTGCACTCATTACTCGTTGACACCCACGCGTACCGGCATCGGCCAACGGATGGTTCGAATGGCGTGACGATCCCCCCATAACGGCGACAGTGCTTCGCCCGTGGCAATGACCGGGTCTATCCCGTGTTCACTCTGATAGCGCCGCACCGCCGACCAGGTGCGCAGATACCCCAGCAGTTGATCGAGCGTCCAGCGGGACTCCATGGCGAAGGAGGGCGTGGCGATCTGTCGAAAGGGAAATTCGATATCGCGATAATCCGACTCCACCAGCCGCCGCTCGGGGGGCCAGTAGGCATCGAGCACGGGCCCGTAAAGATGATTGATCACCGCATCGATGGCCGGTTCGATGGTCAACAGGTTGTAACTCCAGATGGCAATGATGCCGCGCGGCTTGAGCACACGATGGGCTTCACGGAAGAAGGCAGGAATGTCGAACCAATGGAGCGCCTGAGCCACGGTCACCAAATCGACCGATGCACCTTCGATACCCGAAGCCTCTGCGGTGGCAACACGATAATCGATGCGCGGATCGCGCACAGCACTGGCGATCTGCGTGGCGCTGCCGTCGGTGGCGATCACCCGCTCGAAATAGCGAGCCAGCAATTGCGCGGCCTGACCCGTACCGGTGGCGCAATCCCAGGCGCAGTTACATGCCGGCGAATGCGCGGCAAGAAATGCGAAGAGCGCGTCGGGATAGGTGGGGCGGTTGCGCTGATAATCGCTCGATGCGCCAGAGAAGTGATCCTTGAATCCGTTTGAGGACATACTCATTCCGCCTCCGACGCGGGACTGCCTCGCCCGACCATGGTCGGGCTCAGGTGAAAGCCTGGATGAAGCCGAGATAGGTGTGGCAGAAGAGCCCTGGATCACCCGTGCGCTCCGCCGCCACCATCGGAAAAATCGTTTTTTAAACGACATGATTTGCGTTGGCGCCGTCTTCACACTCTATCCCACGATGATTCTATTCAGGGTTTGTGGGCGGCCTGGACTTGTCCTTCATCAGCAACCAGACACCGGCCACCACCAGTGCAATCCATAGCACCATGGCGCCGAACCCCATGTATTTGGACAAGACATCGAGCTTGAGGAGTACCAGGAGTGCGACAGCAAGAATGGCGTTGCCGTACCAGAACTTGGGCGAGTGTTGAGTAGTGTTCATGGCGATGCAGGATCTGTGTGGGTATGGATGGTCATGATACCTGT
>Ga0316624_10000717_pt1 | contig 11965 bp, 8 predicted proteins | sample OWC_Aug_N3_C1_D5_FD_207657 | JGI IMG/M metagenome (GOLD analysis project Ga0316624, IMG submission 207657) | Wetland soil microbial communities from Old Woman Creek delta, Ohio, United States - OWC_Aug_N3_C1_D5_A | ecosystem: Environmental > Terrestrial > Soil > Wetlands | place: USA: Ohio...
CGCGGGCACCTGATCCTGGCGGCGGACCTGCAGGAAGCGTGCCTCGCACGCTACGGGCTCACCGGCAGAACGGTCGCGGCCTGCACGGGTACGGCGCTCGAGCGCATCGCGTTTCGCCATCCGCTCTACGACCGCCTGGCGCCGCTCTACCTCGGGGACTACGTGACCCTCGATACAGGCACCGGGATCGTGCATTCGGCGCCCGCCTATGGTGTGGAGGACTTCGAGTCGTGCCGCCGCTACGGCATGAAGGACGAGGACATTCTCACGCCGGTGCAGGGAGACGGGCATTTCGTGAAATCGCTGCCGCAGTTCGGTGGCCGCATGATCTGGGACGCGAACCTAGAGATCGTCGCCGAGCTCGAGCGCCGTGGGGCGCTGTTCGCGAGCGCGCCGTACGTGCACAGCTACATGCACTGCTGGCGGCACAAGACCCCCGTCATCCTGCGCGCCACCGTGCAGTGGTTCGCCGGGATGGACAAGACTCCGGGCTACGAAGGCGTGAAGCCCGCCGAGCCGCTGCGCGCGACGGCGCTGCGCGGCGTCGAGAACACGCAGTTCTTCCCGGCCTGGGGCCAGGCGCGGTTGCACGGCATGATCGCCAATCGCCCCGACTGGACGCTGTCGCGGCAGCGCCAATGGGGTGTGCCGATGCCGTTCTTCATCCACAAGGAGACCGGCGAGCTGCACCCGGAGACGCTCGAGCTGCTCGAGGCGGTCGCGAAGCGGGTCGAGGAGGGCGGCATCGAGGCCTGGCAGCAGCTCGACCCGCGCGAGTTGCTCGGCGACGACGCGACGCGCTACGACAAGGTCAAGGATACGCTCGACGTCTGGTTCGACTCGGGCTCGACCCATTTCACGGTGCTGCGCGGCTCGCATAAGAGCGAGACCGAGTTCCCGGCGGACCTGTACCTCGAGGGCTCGGACCAGCATCGCGGCTGGTTCCATTCGTCGCTGCTGGTGTCGTGCATGATGAACGGGGTGCCACCCTACAAGGCGCTGCTCACGCACGGCTTCGTCATCGACATGGAAGGCCGCAAGATGTCCAAGTCGCGCGGCACGGGCATGTCGCCGCAGGAGATTACCGGCACGCTCGGGGCCGACATTCTGCGTTTGTGGGTCGCGAGCACCGACTACTCGAGCGAGCTCAATCTATCGAACGAGATCCTGAAGCGCGTCGTGGAGAGCTACCGACGCGTCCGCAACACGCTGCGCTTCCTGCTCGCCAACACCGCCGACTTTGATCCCGCGAGGCACGCGCTGCCGGTCGGCGAGCTGGTCGAAATCGATCGCTATGCGATCGCCTTCGCCGCCCGACTCCAGGAGGAGGTCGCCGCCGATTACGTGCGCTACCAGTTCCATCTGGTGGCCCAAAAGCTTCAGGGCGTCTGCTCGGAGGACCTGGGCGCCTTCTACCTCGATATCCTGAAGGACCGCTTGTACACCTGCGGCGCCGATTCGCGCGCGCGCCGCTCGGCGCAGACCGCGCTCCATCACATCACGCACAGCCTGGTTCGGCTGCTGGCGCCGATCCTCAGCTTTACCGCCGAGGAGCTATGGACGGCCTTCACGGGCGAACGGGACGACAGCGTGTTCTTCCAGACCTGGCACGCCCTGCCGCAGGTCCCCGACGCGCCGCAGCTGCTCGCGAAGTGGACACGCCTGCGCGAGCTGCGCGTGCCGGTACGCAAGAGCATCGAGGAGCTCAGGAGCGCCGGCAAAGTCGGGTCCTCGCTCCAGGCCGAGGTCGAATTGCGCGTCGACGGCGCCGACTACGAGCTGCTCGCGGGGCTGGGTGACGACCTCAAGTTCGTGCTGCTCACTTCGGCCGCGCGGGTCACACGCACCGAGCAGGCCGCGCAGGAAGGCATCGCCGTGACCCCGAGCGCACACGCCAAGTGCGAGCGCTGCTGGCATTACCGTGCCGATATCGGTGCGGACGCGGCGCACCCGACGCTGTGCGGCCGCTGCGTGACGAACCTTTTCGGCGCCGGGGAGCCGCGTTCGCATGCATAGGGCGGCGCCCTGGTTCGGGCTCGCGGCCGGGATCGTGGTCGCTGACCAGCTCAGCAAGTGGGCGATCCTGGCGAGCTTTGCGCCGGGTGAGCGCCTGCGACTCACCGGGTATTTCAACCTGGTGCTCGCCTACAACAAGGGCGCGGCGTTCAGCTTCCTCGCCGCCGCACCGGGCTGGCAGACGCCGCTCTTCGTAGGCGTCGCGCTGATTGCGGTCGCCGTGGTATCGGCGCTGCTCCTGCGCTCGCGGGGCCGGCGGCTGTTCTGCGCCGGCCTGGCGCTTATCCTGGGCGGGGCGGTCGGCAACGTGGTCGACCGGCTGCGATTCGGTCATGTGGTGGACTTCCTGGATTTCCACGCCCTCGGCTGGCACTGGCCTGCGTTCAACGTGGCGGACTCCGCGATCACCGTGGGCGCCGCACTGCTGATCATCGAGAGCTTCGTGCAGCGCAATTCCGGCGACGCGCATGGCCGCTGAAGGCGCGCTCATGACCCTGCATTACCGGATTTGCCTGGAAGACGGCACCGAGGTTCTGTCGACTTTTGGCGGCAATCCAGCCACGCTCGCGCTCGGTGCTGGAGAACTCGCCCCGGGACTGGAGCGATGCTTAGCGGGCACTCAGCCCGGCGGTAGCTACGCCTTCGAGCTGGAAGCTCCGCAGGCGTTCGGCGACCGGCGCGAGGACCTGGTGCAAACGGTGCCGCGCTCTTCGTTTCCGGCTGACATGGCGCTCGAAGAGGGTGCCGTCGTCGAGTTCGCGTCCACGGAAGGCGCTCGGCACGCCGCCGTGGTGCGCAGCGTGCATGACCACGAGGTCCAAATGGACTTCAATCATCCGCTCGCCGGGCGCAGGCTGCGCTTCGAGGTAGAGGTTCTCGCCGTCGTCTGACGGTGGCAACATACCGCCATGCAGACAGACTCCCCGCAAGCGACAGCACCCGAAGTGCTGCTCGCCAATCCGCGCGGATTCTGCGCCGGAGTCGAGCGCGCCATCGAGATCGTCGAGCGCGCGCTCGCCCAGTACGGCGCGCCGATCTATGTGCGCCACGAGATTGTTCACAACCGGTTCGTGGTGGACGACCTGCGCGCGAAGGGCGCGGTATTCGTCGAGGAACTCGACGAAGTGCCCCGTGGCAGCACGGTCATCTTCAGCGCCCACGGCGTGGCGAAATCCGTGCGGGCCGATGCCGAAGCGCGCGGGCTGAAGGTCTTCGACGCGACCTGCCCGCTGGTCACCAAAGTGCATGTCGAGGTCGCGAAGATGCTGGCGGCCGGGATGGAGATCGTCATGATCGGCCATCGCGGACACCCGGAAGCCGAAGGCACCATGGGTCAGGCGGTCGCAGGGATGCACCTCGTCGAAACGGTGGACGACGTGGCAGGCATCGAAGTCGAGGATCCGGAGCGCGTCGCCTACGTCACGCAGACCACGCTGTCGGTGGACGATGCCGCGGCGATTGTCGCGGCGCTCAAGCGACGCTTTCCGCGGATCCGCGGTCCCAAGCGCGACGACATCTGCTACGCGACGCAGAACCGTCAGGACGCGGTGAAGTTCATGGCGCCGCAATGCGACCTGGTGATCGTGGTGGGATCGCCCAACAGCTCGAACTCCAACCGCCTGCGCGAGGTGGCCCTGCACGTGGGGACCGAGGCCTACATGGTGGACCGCGCCGCGGACCTGCGCCCGCAATGGGTGGCGGGCAAGCGGCGTGTCGGCGTGACCGCGGGAGCTTCCGCTCCCGAAGTGCTGGTCGAAGAGGTCCTCGCGCGGTTACGACAGCTCGGCGCCGGCAGCGTGCGTCAGCTCGAGGGGATCAGCGAAAGCGTCGTGTTTACCCTGCCGCGCGAACTTTCCAGAAAAAAGTAGGCGCCCTCGAGATCAGCGCTTGCGGGCGGGACTCGCCGCGGGCGGGGCATCGAAGCTCACCTCGATCAGCAGTTGTGCTTTCACCGCCTGCTTGCCTTTGCGGCCGGGCGAGAAGCGCGCCGCGCGGAACGCGCGCTCGGCCGATTGTTCGAAGTAGCCGGGCGGCGTGGCGCGCACCAGCTCGACGCGGTCGACGTTGCCCTTCTCGTTGATGTACAGGCGAACGACCACCTTGCCCGAAATCCCTCCGCGCGCAGCAGCGAGTGGATAGTCCGGCGTGACCCGCACCATGATGCCGGGCCTGACGTCGAGGTCGCTCGCGCGGTAGTACGTGGCGGCAGGAGCTGACGGCAAAGCGGTTGCCGCCACCACGCCGATGGTCGCCGCATACAGGGCCAACGAGGCCCCCAGCGCCCCCGCGAGCCGCGGCAGGAGGAGGCGGCCGGGCATCGCGGGGGAGGGGTTGGACATGTGATTCGCCTGTGCGCTCGGGTTACTCGGAGATCAGCTCGCGCCAGGTGACGCGTCGGCCGGTGACGGTCGGCGAGCCGATCGGCGTCTCCTGCGTCAGCTGCTGGTTGTCGGCGGTCGTCACGATCGTCACCACCTTGCCGCCCGGCAGCTGGACCACGTTGATGCCGACCACCAGCGAGGCCGCGACCCTGGTCGAGGCCATGTTGGCGCTGGCGCCCGGCACGTAGCTGCCGGTCCGGTAGTCGAGGAAGTTGATCCACGCGGAGCCGCCCGCCAGGCAGGTGTCGGCAGAGGGGACGTTTGACGGCACCACCAGCGTACCGAGCTGCAGGATCGGATCGACGTTGACGCGCTCACCCGTGTCGGGCAGGTCGATGAACCAGCCCTTCTTGGTATTGAAGTCGACCGCGTTGCCGGTCGAGGTGCGCGTGCTGGAGTTGAGCGCCGTCAGCGTCTGCTGCACCAGGTCCGTCCGCGCGATCGAGCCGCTCGTCAGGTCGTCGCGGATGGCGTAGATGCTCTGCGTCTGCGGGGTCGGCGTGGTGGCCGTGTCGCTCGTACCAAGCAGCTTGCCGGTGCCGACGTACACCACAGCGAAGCCCTGCACCTCGCCCAGTTCGGGGCGCGCGGTGATCGGCTGCGGCGTCCCGCCCAGGTCGACGAGCGTCGTCAGCTTGTACGCAGTCATGTAACCCGGCTGGCTCGGATCGAGCTGGAAGCGCCACAGGTTGCCCTTGAGGTCGCCGCCGTACACGCGCAGCGCGGTGTTGTCGTTGAACGCGTTGTCGATCCAGGCGTTGATGCGAGCGAGGCCGCTCGGGTCAGGCGTGCCGAGGACGCAAGGCGAGGTGGAGCTCAGGCCGCTGCAGCCGACACCGGTATCGATGCGGTTGAGAATGGCGCCCGTCTGCGCGTCGACGATGTAGAGGTGGCCCTGTCCGTCGCCCGGGTTGTAGTTGTTGTAGCCCGAGGTCACGATGACGACCCACTTGCCGTCGGACTTGCGCTTGGTGATGAGTGGGTTGCCGAAGGTGAGGCCGATGTTGCAGTCCTGGAAGAAGGTGCCACTGTTGGCCTGCGCAGAGGTCAGGCAGGTGGTGCCGCTGCCGCCCTTCAGCTCCCACAGCGCCTTCGGGTTCTGCGGGTCGGTAACGTCGAGCGCATAGTAGCCGCGCCCGCCGTCGTTTAGCCCCGCGACCAGGATGGTGTGCCAGTTGGCTTGCGCCGCACATGGCGTGGAGAGCGTGTGGCCGAAACACACGTCGCCGATCACGGGCGAGCCGTCTACCGTGAACTGGTGGATGTACGGCTCGTTGGCAAGGTACTTCATCTTCGACAACACGATGCCCGGCACGTAGGCCCAGCGCTCGGAACCCTCGCCGGAAACCGGGCTGGTGTTGAGCGTGCCGGTGAACGTGTCATCGGTGGTGGTCGTCGTGGCGATACCCGCGGTCTGATAGTACGGGTTGTTGTCCGGGTCGGTCTCGAACGCGTGTAGCATGCCGTCGTTCGCCGCCGCGTACACCGTGCCGATGCGCGTGCCGGTGGTGCCGTCCGTGCTCTGCTTGAACTCCGGGTAGAAGGGGTCCGTGCCCGCATAGGCGCCGATGTTGTAGCCGAACGGCGCGCCCTTCACGTACGCGGGCTGCGCGTCGACGATGTCACCGAGCAGGTGGTTGCGGTTGCGGAACAGGTCGCTCGCCAGGAGGGCGCCGGTGTCCTCGTTGGAGGTGTCGCCGCGCACGTAGTCGACGAGCTTTTGCGCCGAAGCCGCGGCGGTCTGGCCCGGGTTCCAGGCCGACACTTGGACGAGCGTCAGCGGGTCGAAATTCGCCATGTCGGCCGCGGAGAGCTCGGCCTCGCCATTGCATCCCGGATACAGGCCGGTTCCCGCGGCGCCCGGCCAGCAGAACGCCTTCAGCAGGTTGCCGTTGCCGCTGCCCGGAGCCGAGTTGTCGGTCGCATCGTAGGTGTAGATATGGCGGTCCTGAGCGGTGCGCTGGTCGAGCAGCGCCTGCGCCGACCACAGGGCGCGGCTCGCGACGATGCCGGTCGACAGGTCGATGGTGCGCGCGATGAGGTCGCCCGTCCACTCCACCGTCTGGTACTGCGCGGTGAAGGCGAAGTTGTCCCCCGCGACCGGTTGCAGGTTCGAAGTCGCCGCCGCGGCACCCGCGCCGACGCGCGAGCTCACGGCAAGTAGCGTCTGTTGGATGCCCTGCGCCAGCGTCACCGGATCCTTGGCGCTGAAGAACTGGCCGTGGCCGTCGACCGCCGCGTGCCACAGGTCGTCTAGCGCCGTCTCCGTGTCGGCCGCGGGCACCGGCCAGTTCTTCGCTCCCTGCTTGATGTCCACGAAGTCGCCGGTCGTCTGACTCAGGTAGTTGGGATCGAAGTTGAGCTGGCCGGCGAGTCCCAGGCCCACGGTATAGGTGGTCATGTGCTGGAACGGCGCCGGGTCGTTCTGCGTCGTCGGCACGTTGTCGGTGAGGTCGGTGCGCAGGTCGGTCTGGTAGTAGTACATAGCCACGTCCGCCAGCGTGTTGGTCGACCCGGAAAGGCCGCCGTCGTAGGCGCCGATGGCGCGCGTCGAGTAGCCACCATCGACGTTATCCTGGTTGCCAATCGAGCCGCCACTCAGGTTCTGTCCGGCGCTGCCGTTCCAGTAGCCGTCAGTCATCGCCAGGGTGTAGTTCGGCTGGCAGGAATACTGGATCGGGCTCGCGTCCATGCCGCTGTTGATGCCGGAGGTGACGCCAGCGTAGTAGCGGCCGACGCGTGACAGCGCCTGGCGCAGCGGTGTGCTGCCGTTGCTGTCGGTGCCATAGACGCGCTGATACCAGAGGTCCTTCTGGTTGCCAGAGCCAGCCGTGAACGCATCGATCTTCAGGTAGCGGCTCGAGGACACAGGGCTTCCCGGGTTGAGACTGACGTAGCCGACGCGGTACTGGTCGCTGAGCGCAGAGAAGGCGCGGCCGATCGCGGTCTTCGCCATGGTGTCGCGCATGCGGTAGTAGGCGTACCAGTTGGAGAAGTTGGTCATCTCCTCGGCGTAGGTGCAGACCGAGCCGGCGCAGTCGGTGCGTCCGGCACCTTTGGGGAAGGTCTTGGGAATCGAGTTGGTGGGCGGATCCTGGAACGGCGTGATGTTAGTACGCACGAACTGCCCCACCCCGGTGCGACCGTTGTTGACGTCCACGCCGCCGGTGAAGTTGGTGGGTGAGTTCTCGATGTCCCCATTGGTGGCGCCGCCGCTGAAGGTGGAGCCGTTGCCAGCGGTCATCCCCGACGTGCTCACGCTGAGCGTGGCGCCATTCATGTCGCCGCCGGTCGTCGCTGGCGCGTGGATGGTGACGGTGTTGGTCCCCGAGGTGTTGGTGGCGGTGAATCCGCTGCCGCCACCATTGATCGCGCTGGCGATCTGGCCAGCCATCCAGTTGTTGCGCCCGACCGAGCTCGTGCAACCGACCCCGGTGGTGCAGGTGATGGACGACGGGAAGAGCAGCGTGCCGTTGACGCTCATGCTGTTCACGCTGTCGCCACCAGAGGTGTTGGAAACCGTGATGGTGGTTGTCGCCTGAGCGATCGGCGTGCCGGGCGATTGCACGATCATCGAGGCGCCGTTCCAAGTCGAGCAGTTGCCCGCCGCAGTGCAGTCGTTCGGATTTCCTGCCCCAGGCGCGGTGATGGTGACGACGTTACTGGAGACCGTCGCGCTGTAGCCGGTTGTTGCGGTGGAGGCGTTGATGGCATTCCTGATGTTCGTCGCCGCGGTGCTAGGACTGATCGGACCGCTGGCGCTCACGGCGGACGCCAAAAGGTTGACACCCCTGACGAAGATTCCGGTAATTGAGCCGGAATAGCTGTCCGACTGCGGGCTGCGCACCGTAAGGGTAGCGGTCGCCGGCGAGGCGGTCGAGCTGGCCGAGGTCACGAAGCCGGTGTACTTCGGACGCGTGAAGCTGCCGCGGTACTTCTGCTCGCAGTTCGTAAGCGCCGTGCTGTCGCAATAGCGCACTGGCGCGGGGACCGTGTAGATTCCGGTCGGTGCAGTCGCGGGCACGCAGTTACTGAGCGTTTCGTCCGTGCAGTACTCCGTCGGCACGATGCGGTAGTAGTACGCCGCGCCGTAGATGTACTTGATCGCGCCGCCGCTGGTCTTGCCGTAGGAGTAGGTGGCGTCCGGATATGAATACGCGCCGTTGACCCGGCAGCTGGAGCCGGTCGCCGAAGCGGACTGCGACGTGCACCAGACCCGGTCGGGATAGTTGGTCACCAGGTTCGAGGTGGTGACCGTGCTGCCCGCGCCGTTCATGTCGAGCGTGTCCCTGCGGAACGTATTGAGGCTCGAAACGCTGATCGCGTCGGTCGGTACGGCAGTCCAGTTGGCAGTGTTGGCGGCGTTCATCGACTGCATCGAGCTGCCGTCGTAGTTGACGCCCGGGTAGTAACGGATATCCGGGTTGTAATACTGCGTGTTCAGGTCGGCCGTCATCAGCGGCGGGTCGCCGGCCTCGCAGTTGTCGAGGTTGGTGTCGATCGTGCCGTTGTCGTCCTTGGCGTCGAGACACAGCGCGTTGCTTCCGCCGAAGTAGCGTCCAAGGTAGTCCGGGGTGTACTGCTGGATCATCGATCCCGAGTCGTCCAGCAGGAGCATGATGTTGGGCGGGACGCTGGCGGCCGGTTGCGCGAGCGGCTGGGTCGAGATGTCGGTGGGCGCCGCGAGTGCAGGGGCCGCGAAAACGAGCGACGCGCCCAGCGCGGCGGCCAACGTTTTGAGGAGCAGCTTGTTCGCTTTCATGGCACGTTCTCCGTGTCGCGACGAATGTCAGTACATCGTCGCTTGTACGAAACTCACCGTATTGCGCGGGCCGGCCACTCGCACCGTGACGCGGTAGAAGGCGTCCGTCGGTGCCGAGATGGCGTAGGTTCCATAACTCGCGCCGCCCTTCGTCCCCGTGGCGGCAGTGGACGTCGATGTCTTGATGCAGTGAGCGGACGTCGTCGGGCCGGAGGCGTCGCACAGCCGCTGGATGACGTAGCTCACCTGGTTGCCGGCGGCGTCGGTTCCGACGTTTACCGCGGTGGTCCAGTCGTAGGTATTGATCAGGTCGAGCGCGTCCTGCGAGGTCGACCAGTAACCGTTGCCGCCAGCGACTCCCGGCTGATCGTTCTGCAGGGTGGCGCCGGCGTTGGCGATGAGCCACGTGCGTGCCGTCTCGACGCCGAGATCGGCGCCCATGGTCGCGCTCTGCTTGAATGCCAGGTTGTTCGCGATCAGTGTACCCGTGTCGACGCCGCGCATCAGCGCGAGGCCAGCGAGCGACATCGCCACCAGCACGATCAGCGCGATGAACAGCACTGCGCCTCGCTCCGCGCGGCGGGCGGCATGGGTAAGCATTCTCACGATGCCCTCCAGATCATGTTGCGCAGCGGGATCACGGTCTCGAAGACGCGATAGCGGAAGCACCGATCCTGGCTGGTGACGGTGGCGATATCCACCGCATTGAACGGGCTGCCGGACGCGCTGCCGGACCAGGTCGGCAGTACCGTCGTTGCGTCGCAATTGCCTCCGGAAACCGAGGGCTTCTCGTAGTTGCCGATGCGCGCCAGGATGCCGACCCGCACCGCCAGCACCTGCGTCCAGTCGGACGAGGTGACCGGGGGCGTGGTGTCGAAGCTGTCGATGATGCCGTCACCCAACGTGTAGGTGCTGTTGCTGACCGTGCCGTTGTTGATCCCGTTGTCCTTGCCGTATTGCGCGTGCATGTCGACGATGCCGTCGACCATGTCCATGGCGCTGCTGGTTCCGTTGCTGAGCAGCGAGTCGGTGGCGCGCAGATTGCCGTTCACGATCGAAAACGTGCGCCTGCGCAGCTGGCCGAGGTCGAATACCAGGTCGTCCTTCGCGTAGGCGGGGAACAGGCCGCTGCCGCCCGGCGGGTTGTACTCGCCCGCGGCGCCCGGGTCGTGGAGCAGTTGGGCCGACGCGGGCACCACGCTCGTGACCTTGAACAGCGAGCAGTTCACCGGCGCGGTCAGGTTGACCGCGAGGATGAGGTCGCTGACATTGAAGCCGTAGGTCCCGTCGACAGTGAAGCTGTTGGCACCGGAGCCGGTGGTGAGCGCCACCGGCACCACGCGGGTGGCGCCGCTTGCGTACATCACCGTGATCTGGTCCGGCTGGCCCGGGGTGGTCGTGATCGACACCGGTGCGTAGCCGACATTGGGCATCGTACCGCCAAGGTTGGTGGAATAGTTCGGGCTCACGTAGTAATTAATGATGCCGCAGCCCAGGGCGCGCGAGTCGGCGAGGCCGTACCCCGCCATGCGCACATCGCGCTCCACGCTGAACAGCGCGATGGTGCCGTTGGTTTGCGCGCCGCCCTCGCCGAGCGTCGAGCGATTGAAGCTGTCGCTGGTGAGATAGGCCTGGGTGATGATCAGGATGCCGATCAGGCCGATCGCCACCGCGACCAGCACTTCGACCAGGCTCATGCCGTGTTGTCTGGAACGCATGGTCTGCCTCACGGGTCGTTGATCTGGGCGATCACGGTGTAGGAGCTCACCGTCGTTTCGCCCGGGCGCTTCCAGCGCACGAGGATCGTTGCCTGGCGGCCGGCAATCGTGATCGACGGCGCCGTGGTGGCGGGGGCCGCCGGGTCCTGCGGCAGCGTGCTCGTGACCTTGTTGACCCACGCGGTCAGGCGCGCGTTGCCCCCGGCGGCGTCGTCGTAGGTCGCAATATTGGCGCGGTCCACCCACATCGTGCCGACGATCTGGTTGGCGAGGTAGGCCGCCTCCGAGCGGTACTTGGAGTCGATGGTGTTGCGCATGCCGACTGCCTGCATGCCTAGCATGGCGAGGATGCCGATCGAGAAGATCAGGATCCCGACCAGCGCTTCCAGTAGCATCAGGCCCCGTTGCTTCGACTGTAGATTGGCTCTTTTCATTCCGCCGTCCCCTCTAGCAGGCCCGCGGGTCGATGACGGGCGGTACGGGCGTCGCGACCTGTGGGTCGCACATCCTCGCCTGGCCGCCGGTCGAGACGATGATCCGCAGGCAGCGCATCTTGCCGTTCACGGTGTCCACGTACTGGCACGTGCCGGTGGTATTCGAGATGTCGATCTGTGTGATGCCGGCCGACTGCAGCCGGCCCAGGCCGTTGAAGGTCGCAATCGCGCCGCCGGTGACCGCCACCGCCACGTTCTTCGTGCCTTCGGTGGCAGAACGCGCCTGGATCAGCTGCGGCGCCACGGTGTCGGACGGGCTGGCGTTGCACGCTCCGGTCGGGTCCGCCTGGCTCACCACCCAGGCGAGCGACGTGGTGCTTGTCACGCAAGCAGCGGTGAGGTCGCTCACGAACTGGAATCGGATGATCGCGTTGCGCCGAACCGCCTCGGTGCGCGCCAGGTTCAGCCCGTCAAGCACCGACTCTGCGCCGTTCCGGATCTGCGAGTTCTGCAGGAAAATCGTGAACGACGGCAGCGCCGCCAGCAGCACCAGGGCGACGATCGCCAGGCCGATCATCAATTCGATCAGCGAGAACCCCTGCTGTATGCGGCGCATCAGCACGACTCGCCCTTCTTCGTGACCCAGCACGTGTT
>Ga0316624_10000718_pt1 | contig 11965 bp, 11 predicted proteins | sample OWC_Aug_N3_C1_D5_FD_207657 | JGI IMG/M metagenome (GOLD analysis project Ga0316624, IMG submission 207657) | Wetland soil microbial communities from Old Woman Creek delta, Ohio, United States - OWC_Aug_N3_C1_D5_A | ecosystem: Environmental > Terrestrial > Soil > Wetlands | place: USA: Ohio...
CCCGAACCGGGATTCCGCCCATCAGAGTGCCCGATGCAGCGGACACTGTGAGACGCACCGGGAGCGGTTGCTCATAGGTGGTCTGATGCATGCCGAGTTTGTCGAAGATGGCGGCCCGCATGAATTCAGGAAAGCTCCTTCCGGTGACATCGATCATCAACTGCTGAATGACGAGATAGCCGTCGCCTGAATATTGCCAACGCGAACCGGGTACAAACCCTACGCGCATGGGACGGTTGTTCGCGGGGGGCTGGCCATCGAGGATCTGCGGCAAGGTGGGTAAGGGGTCGCCTACGGCGTAGCCGGGGAAGAAGTCGCCGCCGGTGAAGCCACCGGTGTGATCCAGCAGAAGGCCTAGGGTGACCTTGCGCTTCGCCGCATATTCATTGTCAGGCACTTTCCATGTCTTAAGCTTGAGATTGACGTCCTCATCGAGCGACAGCTTTCCCTGCTGGACCAAGTAGAGCGCTCCCACCGCCGCCACGGGTTTACTGATAGAGCCCGCCAGAAACAAAGTGGTGGGCGTTACCGGATCGCTGCCGCCCTTTTTCGTGACTCCGTAGCCCTTCGCACACACGATCTTGTAGTTCTCGATGACGGCGACACTCATCCCGGGTATCTGCCGCTGCTTCATCAACTGGTCAAGTTTCAGATGGCTTTCGACGGCCTGCATGCCGGTGGTGTCCGGGCAGGCAACCTGAGTGCCGGGCTTAGATGCGCCGCTTGCGACAGCATGGGAAACTGCGAGCAGAAAACCCGTTGCGAGTAGGCACGCGGTCAACAGGGCTGAAGGGGTCAGAGTTGCTTGTTTCATGGCGAAAGCCCCAATGTCAAAAATAGGCTCTTCTCATAGACCGTGGACCAGCATGCCGATCCGAGTGTCGGTCTCCCCCAGCGGCCGCGCGCGGCGCAGGAAAGGTTAAGCGAAACGGCAGAGGGGCGGACCAGGATGCGTCTTGAATTTACACGAGGTATGAAGCTCAATTCATGGAAATACCTATGAATGGGCTCCCCGGGTTGCAGCGGCGAAGGTGCCGTAAGCGCTTGAGCGACACAGCATTTTCTCGGCCGCTCGTTTCATGCGTACCCCTGCGCGTGACCCCCGAGCTGCGGGCTGGCGCGATCTCGCGCGAGATCGCGTGGGCCCGCGTGATTCAATCGTAAGCCGCACCGCCCGAGCGCGCCGGCGCGCCTCCTGTTCCCCTCAGCCTGCTCACCGGTCGCGACTCCATCCATTGAGCGATGTCGCTGTCGAGCCAGGCCACGGAGTTCTTGCTCAGCTACCGCCGCTTGGGGAATTCGCCGGCCAACTCGAGGCGGTAGATTGTCATGCGAGACAGTCCGGTGAGCTGCATTACTTGTCTGATACGAAGGAACTTCATGTTGATATTTCCTGTGATGTGCCGTTGCGCCCGGAGCTCACCGCAGACGCTCGACGTCAATCATTAGGCCAGTTCCCGCGAGAATTCATCCCGAGTTTGTTTCCTCTTTGCGCAGATACTTCACGTTGTTTTGGGCTAATTACGCCGCGAGAGCGCAGAAACTCAGACATTTTCCCGGGTCGATTCGAATTTCATCAATGAGTTAGGGCAAGCGAACTCTCTCGAAGAGCTTACTCGGCCTTTGAGAATCAGTTGGTCGCCCGCCGGCCAGCTGCAGTCATCAACCTCGACCACGTAGCTTTCCGCAAAGCGGACGCACTGATCGCCCGAGAAATTGGGATTACTCAGGGAACTTCAGCGCCCGCTCGATCGCCTCGAAGCGCGGCTCGCTTCGGAGGGGATCCATTAACGGATCGGCCTTAAGCGACTCGAGGCTCGAGTCGTGCAAGCGCACCGCCGTGTCGAGCCAATCGAGCGCCTTGGCGCGATCGCCCCATTGTGAGTAGATCGTGGCGTAGTCGTAGGCCGAGGCGTCGCCCTGCGCGGCCTTCAGCTTCGCGAACTCAGCCACCGCATCGGCGCGTCGCCCGAGCTTCTCGTACACGACCGCGAGACACACCCGGCTTGGGTCGTAATCTCGTTTCGCCTCGCACGAGGCGCGCGCACCCTCGCGGTCGCCGAGCGCATAGAGGGCAAGCCCTCGCTCCGCGTAAGCCTCTGCGTAGTCAGGGTTAACGCGGGTAGCTTCGGCGTGCGCCGTCGCCGCCTCCGCATATCGCCGCGCAAAATACAGCGCACGGCCGAGGATCGAATGGCTACGTCGATCCAGCGGGTCCAGTACGACAGCGCGGCGCGCCGCGGCGATGGCGGTATCGCCGAGCCCTGCCCACGCGCCAAACTCGGCGCTCGAGAGCAGTACCTGCGTGTTGCCAGGTGCGATCGCCAATGCCCGGTCGTATGCTTTCTTTGCCCCTGCGAAGTCGAGGGTGTTCCCCAGAACATAGCCGAGTGCAGCGTGTGCCTCCGCGAGCTCTGGAGCGAGCGCGAGCGCCCTGCGGGCATCCGCTTCGGCCTTCTCAAAGTCTTCGCGAACATCCGCTTCAGCGGCGTAGGTGGTGAGCGCAAACGAACGATACGCGAACGCGAGCGCATAGATCGGGTCTAGTCGGATCGCCTCGCTGTACGCGGCAATCGCGCCCGCAATGTCCTTGGCGTCGCGTCTGGAAAAGAATGCCTTAGATGCGCGCAGATACGCATCGAAGGCAGCCGGATTACGCGTGCCGCCGAGTTCGATCTTCTCGGCAATGTCGCCGAGCATTGTGACCTTGAGGGCCGCGGCGACGGCCGTGGCGATCTCGGTCTGGAGCCTGAGCACATCCGCAAGATTCCGGTCATAGGACTTCGACCACAGGTGATACCCTGTGACCGCGTTGATGAGCTGCGCCGTAACGCGCACCGTGTGGTCGGATCGGCGCACGCTGCCCTCGAGTACCGCCGCGACGTTGAGCTTGTGGCCCACCGTAACGATGTCGGGGTGCTCTCTGAAGGAAAAGGAGGACGGGCGGGCGGCCACCTGCAGATCGTTGATCTGAGCGAGCGAGTTGAGTATTTCCTCGGTGAGCCCGTCCGAGAAGTACTCCTGGTCCTTGTCCCCGCTCAGGTTCACGAACGGCAGCACCGCGATCGAGTGCGGCGGCGGATTGAAGGCCGCCGGGGCTGCACTGGTTGGTGTGGCTGCCGGCGCCGGTGACGGCGGCTTGGCGATCCAGAGATTGCTGACGGTGAAATAAGCGCTCGCCCCGAGGATCACTACGGCGATCGCTGCGGACAGCAGGCGCCTCGACCACGCCGGTGTGTGCTCGCTCGCGACAGCAGCCGCTCGCTTGACGGTCGACGCCTCGCCCGACAACAGGCGCTGTACGCGGTCAACAAATGCGGGCGGCGTCTCCCCTCCGGGCAGGCGCGTCCACTGCACCTCCCGGAACTCATCGGGGACATGTTCCTCGTCCTCGCCGGTATCGTCGATGACAATGGGCAGCAGGAATGCCTTGTGCGCCGTGATTAAATGCGAGCGATCAACCGCGAGCTTCCACTCCAATCGGAAGTAGCCCTCGCCTCGTTCATGCGTATGCTTTGAGACGACTGCGACGAAGAGCGCGCAGGTTTTGATTTGCCGGCGGATCGACTGGTCCCAGGCGTCCCCTCCCTTCAACTCCCTCTGGTCGAACCAGACCTCGATACCGGCTGCCCGAAGCGAATCAGCAATGTTTTGTGCAGCCTCCGCATCCTCCGACGCGTAACTCAGAAAGACAGCTTTGGACTCCCCGGACAAGTACACCCCCGTCTATCGGAGCGTCAGCTTACCCGATCTCCAATGGCAGCTCTGGGGAGGGCCATCCGGCCGCTGCGGGTCAAAAGCGGGCGCTCACTGACCAGCCGAGCGTAGATTGTCTAGTTCGTCAATTCTGCGTTGGAGCCGCTCCGCGGCCCAGGCGTTGAGCAGCCAGACGATCGCGAACGTCAGAGCCACGACTGCAGAACAGAGAATAACGATCTGGTGATCCCACGCCAGAGTTCTGCCGGGCGCATGAAGCTGGAAGTACCGGCCCAGGCTCATCACTACGGCCCCCGGAATGACCGGCGCGATGTACCACCAGGCGACAGACTTCGCCGCATCTCTTTGGCGCACGAGCTCCTGGCGGTGGAACTCGACCAGAGCCATCCCGGAGTTCTCCGGCAAGGCGGCGCCGGAGGCTCGCCGGCGAAGCTGCCAGACAATCTAAAGCGTGCCGACCATGGCCAGCAGGCTGCCCGTCTTTATCATCCAGCCGGGCAAGACCCACGTGTAAAAGCCGAAGACCAGCAGTACTGCCCCGGCAGCAACAATCTCCCGCAGATTTCGCCGCCGAATTTGTGCCTGGAATGTCTCGGCGTTCTTGCGGATGTTATCGAGCGTCACCGGACGATCCTCCGTCGGTTGATTGCGCCACAGGCTCTTGAGGTCACGGGGCGGGTGTTTAGATTCCATCCCGTCCTCCTTCGTCCTGAAAGCGCTTAGCGAGAATGGCCTTGATGCGATGGATCCTGGTAGCGATGGCACCGCCGGAGATTCCCGTGATCTCGCCAATGGTCCCGGCATCGAGGTCTTCGAGGTACAGGAGAATCACCTCTCGGTCGAATGGGTTTAGCGACCGAATGAGCTGTGTGAGCTGAGTGAGCGCCTCCGCTTCCGTGGCGATCTCCTCGCGGTTCCCGTCCGCAATCCCTTCCGCCGCCTCGTCCAGGCTGAGTACGTCGCGGGAAGCGATCTCGCCGTGGCGATACATCTGAGCCGAGTGGTGCGCTTCGACCCCGCGGAGCTCGTGATCCCGAAGCCCACCATCGGCGAGCTGTGGGTTTTCGGCGCCATCACGCCGGATCAATCACAGTGGGCGATCTGGGGCGACTTCATCGGGACGCCGCCCGCCGCTGTGGTGGGTAGGCGGTTTGCCTATCCGACCGGGTAGCGGGGCCCGGGAGCCGTCTAACGGTTAAAACGGCACCGCTTCCTTCCACCAGATGGAGCCTGCTAAGGGCCCGCGCGCATTCATCAATGCCGTCGTGCAAACTGCGGGGACCTGGGGAACTGTGAGCAGCCAGGAGCTCGGAGCAGCCGCAATTCTGCGCTCACATCAGGCTGCCGACCGTGCGGGTCGTAGTTCAGTTGCTTGCAGGCCATTAAGGTAGTCCGCCCACGCCTGCATCATCTTGCGTCGCTCATGCAATCGCTGCGCACGGTTGTAGGCTCCGCGGACCTCGTTACGCTCGGCGTGCGCCAGCTGCAGCTCGATTAGATCCGGGTGCCACCCCTGCTCATTGAGGCACGTGGATGCCATGGCGCGAAAACCGTGCGCAACCATCTCGTCGCCGGAGAAACCGAGGCGACGGAGTGCGGCATTAAGCGTGTTATCACTGATTGCGCGGTCCTTTGAACGAATAGAGGGGAATACCAGTCGGCCGGTTCCGGTCAGTACCCGCAGGTCCTTGAGAAGCACTAGCGCCTGGCTCGAGAGGGGCACGACGTGAAGTTCACGCATCTTCATCCGTGCTGCGGGAATCCGCCACTCGGCGGCGTTGAGATTGAACTCCGACCACTCCGCGAGCCGAAGCTCGCCAGGTCGCACGAAGGCCAGCGGCAGGAGTTTCAGGGCGAACTCTGTGGACACATCGCCCTTGTATCCCGCGATCGCGCGCATCAGCTCACCGATCCGGACCGGATCAACGATGGCTGGACGATTGCGCCGCACAACGGCAGCGATTGCGCCACGGAGATTGACCGTCGGATCCCGTTCCGCTCGTCCTGTCACCACGGCATAGCGAAAGACGTTGCCGCACTCAGAGCGCACACGATGTGCCGTGTCGTTTCGGCCGCGCGCCTCGATACGCTTTAGAACGTCAAGCATCTCGAGCGCCTTGACGTCAGCGATCGGCCGCGTGCCGAGGTAGGGGAAGACAAACGCGGCAAAGCGATCTCGCTTGTTCTCGAAGGTCTTCAGCGTCAGCTTAGTTCGCTGCATCTCCAGCCATTCCGTCGCCAGAGTCTCAAACGTCGCCGAGCGCGCGGCTTGCTCCGCCTTGTATATCGTCCCGGGGTCCTTGCCCATCTCGAGAGCGCGTCGAGCTTCGAGACGCCGCTCCCGCGCTGCTTTGAGGCTGATTTCGGGATACCGGCCGAAATGCAGGTGCTTCTCCCGGCCGTCGATGTAGTACTTGAACCGCCAGGCGCGATGCCTGTTGTGGAGACGAAGAGGTACAGGCCATCTCCGTCGAACAATTTCCGTGAGCGATCGCCGGCCCGTGCATTGCGCACGGCTGTATCGGTCAGCTTCATAGGGGTACGGACGCCGAAAATGCCCGTTTAGGGGTACGCGCGCGGCGGTACGGCACCTTTTCGAGCGACTCCATACCCCTGCGAATACCCCTGAGCCCAAGAGGTGTCAAGTTACCGGCTGCGACCTCGGGGTCACTTAAGATGCTGTTTTTGTAGCGTTATATGCAAATGATCGAGCTGGGTGAGACGACTTGCGACTCCCTGATTAGGGGCAATTGGCTCCCCGGGTTGGAATCGAACCAACGACCAACGGATTAACAGTCCGACGCTCTACCGCTGAGCTACCGGGGAACAGGCAGGACGCGTGAAGGGCGCGGATTCTCCGGCAAGGGTGTCGCCCGAGTCAAGGAAGGACGCCCGGGACCCTAGGGCCCGCGGTGCGCCTCGGCCTTGGCGAGACTCCGTGCCTGGGCGAGTCGCCGGCGCAGGTCCGGGACGGCGGCCGCGGTCGCCGGGTTCGCCGCAAGCTTGTTGATGGCCTGATCGATGCTGTCGAGCCCGAGCGTCAGGCCCGTGCGGGTGGTCGCCTGGGCGAGTGCACTCTGGAAATTGGGGTCAGCCTGCAGCTCAGTCTCACCCAGGGCCTCGGCCTTGCTGATCAGGTCCTGCAGGACCGACACGGCGCGCGTGGCATTCGCCGGCGAGGCGAGATTGCCAGACTGGGTGAACTGCGCAACTTCAGGCAGGCTGCTCGCGAAGCGCCGCAGTGCCTCGGCCTGCTGCGCGTTGCGCGGATGATTCTGATGCATCACCGCCTGCGCGGCACCCATGAGCGCAAAGGGCGCCATCGCAGCGTGAGTCAGGAGCCCGTTGCCCTCGACGATGCCGCCGCCCGCGAGTCCCATGAGCCCGAGTGCACCCAGGCCGTGGAACGCATGCAGGACCTTGCCCTCGAGGCTGAAGAACTCCCCGATCAGGGCGCGGATCGGGGAGAACGCGAAGAGACCGGCTGCTACGAGGCTCACTGTCGCGGGCGTGGACTGCCCCTGGAGCTTGAAGTGCTGGTAGGCAACGAATGCGCCTGCGGCGAGCAGCAAAGACACAGCATGCAGGAGGATCCGCTGCACGAGGCGCCGCGGCGCCGTGCCTTGCGCAGCGACGCTCTCAACGGAAGGTAACGCAGAGTGGTTCATGCTTCAGCCGTCGACGCTTGCCCTTTGGTGCAAGTGTAACTCGCGCGCGCCTGTCCTCAGAAGCGCGATCGGCATCACATCGGGCAGCTCCATTCTGCGCAACCCTTCAGCGGCGCCTCACTAGCCAGCGTCCGTAAGCGATGGCATTGATGCCGAGCAGCACGGCAGCCAGCAGCCACTGCAGGTGCCGGGTCAGCGCCGCAGGATAGAGCACCGCGGCCAGATAGTGCGGCAGGAAGTCACCCGCGTACCCGGCTGCGCCGCCGCGGTTACGGAAGTAGTTTTCCAGCGGCGTGAGCGGGCAGATGGCGCCGGAGGCCTCGATCCAGAAGCCCCAGGCGAGCGCCGGCAGATGCACCCACGCCACGCGGGGCCAGCGCCAGGTGAGGAAGGCTCCCAGACTGATGAACAGCGTGAAGGCAAAGTGGAGGACGACGAGCGCATCGGCAAGGAGCGACCAGGGCATCGCTCGCCCCTGCCGCGCCTAGGCGGCGACGCGCTCGACCAGCAGCCGGGCGATGCGCGCGAGCGCCTTCTCGAGCGTCTCCATGCTGCAGGCGAAGGACAGCCGCATGTGACCCGGGGCCCCGAATCCGGAGCCCGGCACTACGGCGACGCCGGCCTCGTTCAGCAGCAGCTCGGCGAACTCGGCGTCATCGCGGCAACCGAGCGCGCTCAGCGCGCGCGAAACATCCGCAAAGGCGTAGAAGGTGCCGGCGCCGGGCAGGCAGCTGACCCCGGGCAGGGCGTTCAGCGCGCGCACGACGAAGTCGCGGCGCTCCTTGAACGCGGCATTCATGGTGCCGACGCAGGACTGGTCCCCGTTCAGGGCTGCCGCCGCGGCTTTCTGCGAGATGCTCGAGGCATTGGAGGTTGACTGCCCCTGAATGGTGCACATCGCCTGGATGATCTCCTTCGGTCCCCCGCAGTAGCCGATGCGCCAGCCGGTCATCGCGTAGGCCTTGGAGACGCCGTTGATCGTCACGGTGCGTGGGTAGAGCTCCGGGACGGCGGTGACGAGGCTGCAGAAGGGCTCCGGCTCCCAGTAGATCTTCTCGTACATGTCATCGGTACCGATAACGATGCGCGGGTGCTCGAGCAGCACCTCGCCCAGGGCTTTCAGTTCCGCGCGCGTGTACGCCGCCCCCGTGGGATTGCAGGGACTGTTCAGCAGCAGCAGACGCGTCTTGGGAGTGATGGCCGCCGCGAGCTGCCGCGGGCTGACCTTGTAGCCCTGCGCCATGCCGGCGAGTGGCATCACCGGCAGCCCGTCCGCGAGCAGCACCATGTCGGGGTAGGAGACCCAGTAGGGGGCGGGGATCACGGCTTCATCGCCCGGGTCGAGCACCGCCATGCACAGATTGTAGATGGTCTGCTTGGCGCCCGAGGACACCAGGATCTGCGAGCGCTCGTAGGTGAGGGCGTTGTCGCGCTGGAACTTGGCGATGATCGCGTCTTTCAGCTCATCGATGCCATCGACGTTCGTGTAGCGGGTAAAGCCGCTGCGGATGGCATCGATCGCCGCCTGGCCGATGTGGGCCGGCGTGTCGAAGTCCGGCTCCCCTGCTCCTAAGCCGATGACGTCCTTCCCCTGCGCCTTCAGGCGCGCGGCGCGGGCGGTCACGGCGAGCGTGGGGGAGGGCTTCACGCGCTGCACGCGTCGGGATACAGGTACAGGCACGTCTATTTCCTGTGGTTCGCTTCAAATCCGGCCGCGCGGCTATATTAAGGGATTAAGCCCGGGGCGGCCACGCGGCCCGCCGGCCACGCTTCCTTAATATTAGGACCTTCGTAACGTTCCGCATGGATTCGCGCCCCTTCGAGCTCATCGCCGACTACCGCCCGGCCGGGGACCAGCCCCAGGCGATCGACAAGCTGGTCGAGGGCCTGGAGGCCGGCCTCGCCCACCAGACGCTGCTCGGGGTGACGGGATCCGGGAAGACGTACGCCGCGGCCTCGGTAATCCAGCGAGTGCAGCGCCCGACAATGGTGCTCGCGCACAACAAGACCCTCGCCGCGCAGCTCTACGGTGAGTTCCGCGAATTCTTCCCGCATAACGCGGTCGAGTACTTCGTCTCCTACTACGACTACTACCAGCCCGAGGCCTACGTGCCCTCCTCGGACACCTATATCGAGAAGGACTCCTCGGTGAACGAGCACATCGAGCAGATGCGCCTCTCGGCCACCAAGGCACTCCTGGAGCGCCCCGACTCGATCATCGTCGCCACGGTGTCCTCGATCTATGGCTTGGGCGATCCGCAGGCGTATCTCGCCATGGTGCTGCACTTGAAGCGCGGCGACCGGCTCGACCAGCGCCGCCTTCTGCGGCGCCTGGCGGACATGCAGTACACGCGCAACGAGCTGGACCTCACCCAGGGCACGTACCGGGTGCGCGGGGACGTCATCGACATCTTCCCGGCCGAGTCCGAGCGCGAGGCGGTGCGCGTAGAGCTCTTCGACGACACGATCGAGTCGATCACGCTCTTTGATCCGCTCACCGGCGCCATCCATCGCAAGGTGCCGCGCTTCACTGTGTATCCGGGCACCCACTACGTGACCCCGCGCGAGCGGCTGATCGGTGCTGTGGACCAGATTCGGGATGACCTGCGCGAGCGCCTCAAGGAGCTGCGCGAGGCCGGACGCCTGGTCGAGGCGCAGCGCCTGGAGCAGCGCACGATGTTCGACATGGAGATGATCAAGGAGGTCGGCTACTGCGCCGGCATCGAGAACTACTCGCGCTACCTCTCGGGACGCGCTCCCGGGGAGCCGCCGCCGTGCCTTTTTGACTACCTGCCCAAGAACGCGCTCCTGTTCGTGGACGAGAGCCACCAGACGATCCCGCAGCTCGGGGCCATGTACAAGGGCGACCGCTCGCGCAAGGAAGTCCTGGTCGAGTACGGCTTCCGGCTGCCCTCGGCGCTGGACAACCGGCCGCTGAAGTTCGAGGAATGGGAACAGCTCGCCCCGCAGATGATCTTCGTCTCCGCCACCCCGGGTCCGTACGAGTTCAAGCACTCCTCCCAGGTGGTCGAGCAGCTGGTGCGCCCCACGGGCCTCGTTGATCCGGAAGTCGAGGTGCGCCCCGTGGCGACCCAGGTCGATGACGTGCTCTCGGAGATCAAGAAGCGCGCCGCGATCGGCGAGCGCGTGCTCATCACGACCCTCACCAAGCGCATGGCCGAGGACCTCTCCGAGTACCTCAACGAGCACGGCGTGAAGGTGCGCTACCTGCACGCGGACATCGAGACGGTTGAGCGCACCGAGATCATCCGCGACCTGCGCCTGGGCAAGTTCGACGTGCTGGTCGGCATCAACCTCCTGCGCGAGGGCCTGGACATGCCGGAGGTCTCGCTGGTGGCGATCCTCGATGCCGACAAGGAGGGGTTCCTGCGCTCGGACAACTCGCTCATCCAGACCATCGGCCGCGCGGCGCGCCACATCAACGGGCGCGCGATCCTCTACGCCGACCGCATGACCGGCTCGATGCAGCGCGCGCTCGAGGAAACGAACCGCCGGCGTGCCAGGCAGCTTCAGTACAACGAGGCCCACGGGATCACTCCACGCGGCATCCAAAAAGCGGTCATGGACATCATGGAGGGGGCGCGCGCGGAAGCCCCGCTACCCGGGGAGCGCGGCCGGCGCGGCAAGGCGCTCGCGGCAGAGGACTTAAGGCCCGAGGCGCTGGTGAAGCAGATCAAGCGCCTGGAGGGGGAGATGTTCAAAAAGGCGCGCAACCTTGAGTTCGAGGACGCGGCGCGGCTGCGCGATGAGATCGAGCGCTTAAAGCAGCTGGAGCTCGGATTTCCTGCACCGCTGACGCAGACGTAAGTGCTTGGAAATTCACGGATTAGCTTGCGCCATTCGGTCCACTCTTGTATCGTTCGCGCCCCGTCGGCATGCGCGGGATTGCGATTTCAGGCGCGTAGCTCAGTGGTAGAGCATCACCTTGACATGGTGGTGGTCGGTGGTTCGATCCCACTCGCGCCTACCAGATGACGAAAGGGCGCTCCCGCCGGAGCGCCCTTTAGTTTCCTTGGCGTCGCCCTCTTCAGCGCCCGCACGCCCGGTCGTCTGACCACTATCTCGGTTGCACGTTGGCGAAGGTCAGCGTGACGATGGACGGGGTCACGACATGGTTGCCGCCCACGAACTAGCCGGCCGTGCTGCCGTTGATGGTGCGCCGGCGGCCGAGCAATACCGCGGGATCGCTGTAGACCATGCGCGTGGTCACGGGCGGCACGCTCAGGGTCAGGGGCGTCACCGCCGGCGCGGAGGCGCTGAGCAGCACGGCGGTCAGGCCGGCAGTCCAGGCACCCCGGTGGCAGGCGCAAACCTTGTTTTCACACACGCTCATGTTCTTATACAACGCGCACAGGACCGTGGCGCACCGGCTCAGGCGGGGTCACCGGCAGCGTAAGGAGCTGGATTTGCAGGCATTCGGTTGCGCGGGTGGGGCCGGTCTTGTATCGTCCGCGCCCTCATCGCAAGCGGCTCTTTCAGGGGCGCCTGCCGGAGCAATCGGGCCGCCCTGACAGAGAGTCGACCCCACGCACGCATTGCAGATAACGTAGGGCGGCGCA
>Ga0316624_10000722_pt1 | contig 11938 bp, 11 predicted proteins | sample OWC_Aug_N3_C1_D5_FD_207657 | JGI IMG/M metagenome (GOLD analysis project Ga0316624, IMG submission 207657) | Wetland soil microbial communities from Old Woman Creek delta, Ohio, United States - OWC_Aug_N3_C1_D5_A | ecosystem: Environmental > Terrestrial > Soil > Wetlands | place: USA: Ohio...
AATACAAAAAAAAACGTGCCGGAGCACACGTCGAAACGAATTAAACTGCCCGAGCCAAAATATAACAGCAGCACATCTGTTGAAGAAGCGCTGTTGAAGAGGAGGTCTGTCAGGGTTTTTGAAGAAGGACCTGTAATGCTTGTTGAACTCTCTCAACTCCTGTGGGCCGCGCAGGGCATGACGGACCCAAAAGGCCTCAGGACCGCCCCTTCCGCAGGGGCGCTCTATCCGCTCGAACTCTACGTCGTTGCCGGGAACGTAACCGGCCTTCAGCCCGGGGTATACAGGTACGGGCGCAAAAATCACGAATTATTAAGCATAGCGAAAGGCGACAGGAGAAACGATTTATGCAGCGCCGCCCTCGGTCAGTCTTCTATAAAGAAGGCGGCCTTAGTCCTAGTATTGTCCGGAGTGTTTGAGCGGACAACCGCAAAGTACGGAGAGCGGGGCATCAGGTATGTGCATATGGAGGCGGGTCACGCAGCCCAGAATGTCTATCTTCAAGCTGTAACACTCCAGCTGGGGACTGTTGTTATCGGGGCGTTTTCCGATAGAGACGTGAAAGCGCTTCTCAAGATGACCGATAGCGAAATGCCTCTTTATATAATGCCCGTGGGGAAAAAATAAGCCATACCATGAAATCACATCCCCATTCCGTCTGCAAGCCTACTGAAGAGTTTTGCCCGCCGCCTTCCCCCTCGCCCCATTTGGCGGTAGAATGTTGTTGAGGTCAGGGAGGAGGATACTGCAATGAAATTGTTACTGCCGACAGACGGATCGGACTACTCCGAGGGAGCAGCACGGTTTCTGACACGCCTTGCCTTTAGCAGGGACGACGAAGTAGCTGTCCTGCATGTCATCAGCTGGGTACCTTTCGAAGATGACGTGGCATCACATTACGCCAGTCTCATGCATATAAAGCAGGATATCGCCCCCAGGATCCTCGACGCAACGGAGAATATACTAAAGCCCCTGCCGGCAAAAATCAGCACGCAATCCATGGAGGGATATCCCGATAAATCTATCATCGAAGTTGCCGAGAGCTTAGGTGTCGACCTGATTGTTATGGGAGCGAGGGGATTAAAGGGGATTAAGCAGCTTATCGTCGGGAGTGTGACAAGGTCAGTCGCCATCAGCTCTCCCAAGCCTGTTCTCGTGATAAAACCGCCTCAGTTTGAGGCTACGGCGAAGATGAAGATCCTCTTTGCGACCGATGGTTCCGATCATGCAAACGCAGTCGGAGCTTTTTTGGCATCTATGCCGTTTCACCGGGATTCGGAAGTTACCGTCCTGAATGTTGTATGGTCGGCGGTGTCCGATATACCCGAGAGGCTCACCCTCGAAATAGGAGAAAAAATCAAGGAAGATGTCGCCAGGGCAAGAGCGATCGAATATAAGGCATCGGAGAAGTTCCTTGAACCTGCAGTGAAGTATCTGAAGGAAAGGTTCCCGAATGTGGATGGACTGACGCGGGTAGGAGACCCTGCGGCAGAGATTCTCTCACTGGCCGAAGAATCTAAAACGGACATTATTGTGGTAGGCTGCCGGGGCCTAAAGGGAGTCAAGGGCATGCTGGGCAGCGTTTCCCGGAATATTCTCATGCATTCCAAATGTTCTCTTTTGATCGGGAAGACATGCCCGTGAAGCTCACCACGTCCGGCGGATGATCCGCATCTTTCTTTCTCTTCTGTCAAGTCTGGTAATACCTTCCTCACGGGCCGCACTCAAGGCGTCCTCATATTCATCATGAGTAATGCACCTGTCGAGCGGAGGGTATTGAGCGGCATTGCCGCACGGACGGTATTGGTCCATGATGTTCACATAAGTGTTTGCGGATAGCTCTTTGGCGACGAATCTCATAATCTGTCTCGTCCCCGCCACTCCTCCCGGCATCACGAGGTGCCTCAGAAGGACCCCCTTTTGCGCAATACCTTTATCATCCAGGGTGAGATCACCGACCTGGCGATGCATTTCTCTGATGGCATCTCTTGCCTTCTCCGGATAATCCGGGGCCTTTAAATACCTACGCGACATCTCCGGGTCCCAAAACTTGAAATCAGGCATGTAGATATCAAAGATCCCGTCCAGAAGCTTAAGGGTTTCGACCGCATCGTATCCGCCCGTATTATAGACAAGGGGCACATTCAGGCCGCTCTCGATAGCCTCAGGCAGGGCATCGAGTATCTGAGGGACCACATGGGTCGGGGTGACAAAATTGATGTTATGGCATCCCAGCCTTTGGAGATGAAGCATCATGCCGGCAAGGGTTTTCGAGTCCACTTCGCTTCCTTCGCCCAGATGGCTGATCTCCCAGTTTTGACAGAACACACAAAGGAGATTGCAGTTAGTCATGAAGATCGTCCCGGACCCCCCGGTGCCGACCAATGGGTCCTCTTCCCCGAAATGAGGGTTATAGCTCGAGACCATGGCCGCCCGGCCGGTGCGGCAAATCCCCTTTTCGTCCGCCAGCCTGTTGACTTTACACCGGCGAGGGCAGAGGCGGCACTGCTCGAGTATCCGGTATGATGTTTTTATGCTGTCGGCGATCCTTCCGGCATGATAGGCCTCTATGTATGATGGAGTGAACATCCTGTCTTCCGGTGCAAACACCTACGGGCGGCCGACTCATGTTCGGCCACAGTTGGTGAGATTGCCGCGCATGCCGCTCAGGTCTTTTTGCTCAGCTTTTTCATAATGGTGGGGAACTGATCCTTAAACCCGGGGAAGGCCTTCCCCAGGAAAATTTTCAGGCCTTTTATCTCCAGCATTAAGTCCTGTACATCTTTTTCCATGCAGCACAACTCATCGAGCTTCTCCGTAACCGTTATCAATTCCTGTTTAATGATATGTAAGCTTTCCTCCGGCATTTTTTCTTTCTCCATTTCTTTCACCTTTCCGTTTCCCAATAGCCGCTTTTCACTTGCCATTCGCCCCATACACTTTCTCAGCCCGGCATTGCCCGTGAACGTCCTCCGTGCAGATAGGGTATCTGTTACCATTGTATCGGGTAAGGGTCTTGCACGCAACCCATGCCTATCACCTTTCACGGCTGCTCAGGATTGTACGGAAGGTTCGAGAAAAGCAGGGGTGTTGAGATGATGTGCGACAACAGGCAAATCAGGAAACAAAACCGGACCCGTTTGTTACCCCCGGGGAAAAATATACCCTATCAGCTTATAGATCAGTTTGGCCATGACGAACTGGGGATGTATGAGGCCTGGTATCGGCGACAGTTCAGTGATATCGAACCCGACTATCCTCCGGCATTCGGACAGACGGCGAAGGAAAGAGACGGTCTCCTGCCATCCGAACCCGCCCGGCTCGGGTGTCCCCACTGCGGGCATAAGCCCGGGATCGAAGAAATCGCAGTCGATAGTGAGATAGACGTTTTCCCTGAGGTGACCGATGACCGCATCGTGCCATGCATATCGGTCTGCACCGTAACGCCCGCCCTTGAGATCGAATGCATAAAATGTATTGATCTTCTTTTGCCTTATGAAATCGGCCTCTTCCCTGCACTGGCTTCTTATGCCGGCCTGTACGATGTTTTTATTAAACTCGTATACACGGGCCATGACGCAGGCATGGCTGTATCTGTTCCCTTCGTATTCTTCCCTGAGGTCCGAATGGGCGTCCAGCTGGAGGACCGAGAGATCCTGATATCGCTCAGAGTAGGCGCGGGCCGAGCCTATCGAAATCGTATGCTCGCCGCCGATGCAGACAACGGTCTTGTCTTTTTCGATCAGACCGTGGACTTGTCTCCGTATCGATTCCACTGCAACGGCATCATTGCCGCCGGGGGCCAAGGGTTTAAGCGTGACAATCCCGCCCGTCAATGTATAAATTTCGGCATCCGATTCTTCATCGTACAGCTCCACCTGTCCGGAAGCCGCCAGGATCGATCCGGGACCCGATGCCGTGCCTTTTCCGAAGCTTGTTGTGTGCTCGTATGGTACAGGAAGGACCGCCACCCGGGACCGTTCGAGTCCCGACCATTGTTCCGGCAGGGCGAGAAAATTGTCAGGCGGAAGGAGAATCACTCTTTCTTTTTCGCTTCCGAATATTTTTCGAGAAGCCGCTGATAGAGGTCCCCGCGCCGGTCGTACAGCCGGGAAGGAGGCCGTGGTGCCCGGGAGGCGACGGCGTAGGCGGTCAGAAGCGGCAGGGCTATGGTCGTGTCCGCATAACAGACAACGGCATCCGGGAGCTGATCGGGGTCGACCTTGCCCCAGGTCACCGCCTCGCTCGGGGTGGCCCCTGATAGGCCGCCGGTATCCGGACGGGCGTCGGTGAGCTGCAGATAGTAATCATGGCCCGCCTCTTCAATCCCCAGAACTTCCTGAATATGCGGCTCGGTCTGGAGCACAAAATTCTTCGGGGACCCGCCCCCCAGCATGAGGATGCCGCTCTTTCCTTTTTCCTTCGCACCCAGCACGATTGCAGCGGTCTCGTTTACATCCCTGGCCACATCCAGACGGGGCCCGCCGCCATCCAGCACAGTTCTGGCCACATTCATCCCGATAGAACTGTCCCCGGGGGATGACGTGTATATCGGCACGCCCGCCCTGTAAGCCGCTGCCAGGACACTCACCCTGCCCACGCCGGGGAGGGCTTCCAGCTCGTTGACATATCTGCCGACCCTGTAATGGAGTTCAGCTGTCGACATCTCCCTGTTGAACTCAGGTTCCTTCAGGATCTTCATATAAAAGGCGTCGGTCGAGAGCAGGACTTTATAATCAAACAGGATGTCGTAAATGCGGATGACGCCTTCCTGCCTGAGCTTTCGGTCGTCGAGAAAGGGATTTCCCGGATGCATGGTGAGCCCCAGTGCGAAGTGGGTGTCGTGGTAGAGGTTCGCGCCGGTGCTCACGATCCAGTCGACGAACCCGGACTCTATCAGAGGAATAAGAGAAGACATGCCGAGCCCGGCAGGAGTCAGGGCGCCGGTGACGCTCAGTCCAACAGTCACATCGGGCTCGAGCATCTTACGAGTGAAAAGCCTGCATGCCTCACGGAGGCGGCCGGCGTTGTAAGCCAAAAAGGTCTCCTCGATCAATTCAGCGGCAGAGATCCCGCTGACGATCTGCTTCGGCCTGATCGGTTTTGTCCTGAGGTAGCCGCTCCCGCTCACCTTGCCCTCACGGAATCAGGAGGGCGGCAGCCACGACAGTAGTCCAGACCCCGCTCTTGCCGACGCTCGTTTGTGTGATATTGCGCGTTTTGACTATCTGGTCGCTCAGCTTCCACTGGTCGAGACGCTTGTTGTAACTCTCGTCGACGTCAAACTCAAGGCCGAGGATCGTTGCCAGCATCTGGGCCGCAATATCCTCGGCATAGTCGCCGGTCGTCTTGTCGTCATCGCCGAAGCTGTGGTGCTCCGAGAGATAACCGAAGTGGTCCCGGTCCCTGGGTATAGCCACGCCTACGGAGGAGCCGATGAGACGGTGGCGTTCGTTCGTCGATGCCTCAGCAAGGACCGCATGGACGATCTGTCCCGGCGTCAGCTCCTTCAGCCCGCTGCGCACGGCAACAATTTCACAGCGGGGAGGAAAGATGCTCGATACTCTGACGATATTGAAAGGCGCGATCTGCGCGGCGCGGAGCGCGAGCTCGAAGCTCACGAGTTTCTCCTTGTTCTGACCGACCCCTTTCGTAAGGAACATTTTGGAAGCTACATACATGTTATGCCTCTCTCTTCGGGAAACCCTTCCCCGCCTCTGATTTCTACCACCCGTTTTTCGGGACCGGCAATACCCTGCGGACTGCATTTCATGATAACATCACAGGATCAGTTTTTTACAGAAAATATTTAATCGCAAGGGTTTGGAGGACTACATCCGGGTTCACAGTTCACGCGGCTTGGCGGACAACGGGATCACGGATTGTTGACGAGCCGCACCCAGGTCCTGGGACCGGGGATCTCGATCTTCTTCTCATGAAAGCGCGCAAGCACCGACTGATAAACCTCTGCCTGCGCCGTCACAAAATCTTCGACACTCACCCATGGCTTGATCGCCAGGGTTATGCATGAGTCTCCCAGTTCGGCAATACCGATGACAGGCGCAGGGTCCTTCAGGACGCGTGGGTTCTGCTGCAGGACCGTGCCGACTGTATCGAGCGCAACAGCGGTGTCTGTCCCGTAGGCAATGCCGACAGACAGATTCAGCTGGCGGACCCTTCCATAGTTGTGGAGTATCTCTCCCACGATCTTCCTGTTAGGAACAATAACGCGGGAATTGTCCGTATGCAGGAGAGTGGTTGAAAAGAGGGCTATATCGGTCACCTGGCCGTAGACGCCGAGCAGCTCTATATACTCCCCGACGGTATAGGGCTTTGTGAAAATGATGGTCAGTCCTGCAACAAGGTTGCCGAGAAGGCCCTGCATGGCCAGGCTCGCACCCACGCCGGCCACGCCGATTCCCGCTATCAGCGGGGTGATCTGAATGCCCATCTGGCCAAGTGCCATGATACCTATAAAGGCAACGATCAGGAGTTTGACCGCTTTGACGATTAGGGAGCTGACCGGCTCGTCAAGGGCCTTTTTTGCAAGCCAGCGTTTCAGGATGGAACCGACCCAGCGGGCGATGAGCACGCCGATGCCGAGAAGGACTATAGCGGTCAGGATCTGTATGCCGTGTTCTACGAAATACAGGATGATCTTATCCGCAATTTCCGGTGACTTGAGGCCTGATCCAGATTGGTCCGCCATGCACTCTCCTCTTTGTGAGAAGAATATCATGAGTATGCTAAATCCGCAATAGCAGCCGAACCTCCGTATAGCCGGAGTCCTTTTTTGCAAGCCCGCTAATCTTCATGGTTGCGGATACACCGTCGCTTTGTGCAGATCACATCGGGGGGCTGCTTCCCTAACCCCTGACGTTGCACTATAATGGTTACAGAAGCTTACGCGGCATAGTACCTGCAGGTTTTCGGCACAATGACAACAGGTCTTTCTCCCGGTATCTTCTGTAAAGGAGGGGTGTGCTCATGAAATGGAAAGATGGACGCAGAAGCGAAAACGTAGAAGATCGGAGGGGTGTCCGAGTGTCACGCGGGATGGTGGGGGGTGGCATCGGAACCATCATCCTTGTGCTCGTCGCCCTGTATCTTGGTGTGGATCCTTCAATGCTTCTGAATCAGGGAACGACACAGGATGCCGGTGGGCCGCCAGGGTCAGTGTCCGAGAGGCCCGCCGATGAAAACCGGATGGCCGAGTTTGTATCTGTCGTGCTTGCTGATACGGAGGACACATGGCACGAGCTGTTTCGCCGCAGCGGCAAGTCCTATAAAGAGCCGAAACTGGTCCTCTTCTCTGATGCGGTCGATTCTGCCTGTGGTTTTGCCCAGTCTGCCATGGGTCCTTTTTACTGCCCGCAGGACAACAAGGTCTATATCGACCTCCAGTTCTATCGGGACCTGGAAAACCGTTTCCATGCACCGGGTGAGTTTGCCCAGGCTTATGTTATAGCCCACGAGATAGGCCACCATGTACAGAACCTCCTGGGCATATCGGATAGGGTGCATTCGCTGCAGCAGGGTACGGACAAGGCACAGGCCAACGAATTGTCGGTAAGACTTGAGCTTCAAGCCGACTGCCTTGCTGGTATCTGGGCGTATCATGCCAATAGATCAAGGAAAATCGTTGAGGCCGGGGATATCGAAGCAGCTTTGCGCGCGGCAAGCAGCATCGGAGATGACCGCATCCAGAAGCAATCGCAGGGTTATGTCGTGCCCGATTCGTTTACCCATGGCAGTTCGGACCAGCGTGTCCGCTGGTTCAAGCGGGGCAATGAGACAGGGACTTTTGCTCAGTGCAATACGTTCACAACGGAGCGCCTTTAGAGCCCGACCCCTGCGGTCTCGTGATTTCCATCAAACCGGAAACACGGAACGCCTCCTGTTCGAACCGGTTATCCCTATAGGCGTCCAGACCGCGGACCAGGGCGGCCGCACTCGACAGCAGATAGAGAAAGGGGAAGAGAGGCCCCCAGCGCTCGTATTGCCTGACGTGAACACGTTCGTGGCTTCTGCACCGAATCAGGCTATCGCGGTTTCGGCCAAAGACGACATGTCCTATGGCGATGGCATCTATATGGAGGCGGGACAGCAGGAAGGAGGTTATCGCGCCTTCTGCTTCGATGACGCCTGCTGCAACGACAACCGCCCCGCCGGAAAGGATGACAAAGGGCAGCAGCAAAATACCGATGCAGGATACGGGGAGGACCCAACAGTATCTGAGGCATAAACCAACTGTCCTTATGAAGTTCACCTTCTCCATGCCCGGCGTCTCACGTTCTTTCTCGCTTACCAGCTTACCATCGTCGTTTGTAGTTAGGTGTTAGGTGTAAGGTGTTAGGAAACCTAAAACTTAACACTTAAAACCAAAGCCTTACCTCTTCCCTCTCACGTCTGCGGAGATGCGCCCTCCGTCTTCCTGGACTTGAGGAGTTTTCGGAAGCCTTTTCTTGTCAGGAAAAAGAGGAGTGCAACGGCAACGATGATACTCAGGAGCGGAAGGGTGATAGCAAGGATGCTCAGAACCGAGGCAATGCCCAGCTCGGCAGTTGCAACAGCGTGATTGCCGATCCCTCCTGTCATAACTGTTGACGCAGCTCTTACCACCGCTGTGGAGCTGTGGAAAATGGCAGCTGTCCCGCCTCCGGCGATAATGGCGAGAGACCATTTCAGCAGAGGGTCCATATGGAGCATGCCCGACGCAGCAACCAGGATGCCGGCTACAACCGCCGCGGGCCCGGCGATCGTGTCCATGATATTGTCAACCCAGGGGATATAATACGCCGCTACCTCAAAGACGGCTGCAGCGGCAAAGGCCAGAAAGGCCGGGTAGGTGCCGATCCATTCAAAGCCCTGAGATAAGGTCATATGCCCGGAAAGAGAACCGATGCTGACGGCCAAAAGAGGAATGAACACCCTGAAGCCGCACGCAGCGCTCAGTCCCAGGCCGAGACAGATACTCAGGAGCGTTTCCATTCCCCTTCCCTTACCTAAACTCGATTCTGCAAGGTGCAGGCATGCTCACCCTGCCGATCACATCGCCGGCACTGAACACTCTGCCTTTTCCATGCTGCATACTGTCCTCTTTTTCTATCATTTTATCAGATATCCGTAGGATCTGAGTGTCTGCCTCAGGCGGATTTCACCGGGGCTTCGCCCCCTTGACCTTTTGACCTTTATTTCCGCCCGGTATTTTCTTTTTTTGATAGATTTAATGTATATTAATCCCCTGCCTGAATTAAAGTGCGAATGTTCGGTCTCCTCTTCTCCTCGGCGAACCCGCCTGAGTGCGGGGGCGACCCGCCGGGGCGGGAAGAGCCTGAAATATAAAGGACCTCCTCTCTGACTCAACCGCCCTGGGCTGTTTAAATCGATAACAACTTCCTCTGGAAGAAAAATGTAAGGAGCAGCATGTCGGAAATAAAATTTGTCTTTGCCGGATACACGGATTACTCATTTTCTGAGAGCTCAGGAGAGTTATTAAAATGATACAGGTAAACAACTTAGATAAATATTACGGCCGCCAAATTATTTTTGAGAAGGCGGGTTTTACCCTCAATCCGGGTGAGCGTGTCGGCCTTGTCGGCAGAAACGGCCACGGCAAGACCACTCTATTCAAAATGATACTGGGTCAGGAGCACCCTGATTCAGGATGCATCAGCATTCCCAGCGGCTATAATATAGGCCACCTTTCGCAGCATATCAGCTTCCTGGAAGAGACTGTGCTGAAGGAGGCGTGTCTCAGTCTACCTGAAAACGAGTACGGAATCGACGAGACATATAAGGCTGAAACCATCCTTATGGGGCTCGGTTTTACACTGGAAGACCTGACGCTCAATCCGATGGAGCTCTCAGGAGGATACCAGGTGCGTCTTAATCTCGCAAAGGTGCTTGTCTCCGACCCCAATCTCCTCCTTCTCGACGAGCCCACCAACTATCTCGATATCCTCTCTCTCCGCTGGCTTACCCAGTTTCTGCGCAACTGGAAGAAGGAGCTCATTATTATTACCCATGACCGTGACTTTATGGACGGGGTGACTACACACACTATGGCAATACACCGCTGCAGATTGCGGAAAGAAGCCGGCCCGACCGAAAAGGTATATCAGCAGTTGCTGATGGAGGAAGAGATACACGAAAAGACCAGGGTCAACGATGATAAGAAGCGCAAAGAAACAGAGGACTTCATAAACAGGTTCAGGGCAAAGGCAACGAAGGCCAGGGCTGTTCAGTCGCGGATAAAGGCCCTGCAGAAAAAAGAGCGCCTCGAAAAACTGACAGAGATAAAGGACCTTGATTTCTCGTTCAGATCAGCGTCCTTTACCGGGAAGGTGCTCATGGAAGTGAATGACATATCTTTTTCTTTTGACGATGACGGCGCTCCCCTGATCGACGGATTGAGCTTTTCGGTCGGGAAAAAAGACCGGATAGCCATCATCGGGAAAAACGGCAAGGGCAAAACGACACTGCTGAATCTGCTCGCGAAAGAACTGAAAGCAAAAAACGGCTCTGTGAGGCATCACGATCAGCTGCAGACGGCCTATTTCGGCCAGACCAATATAAACCGTCTTACTATGCACAAGACGGTAGAAGAAGAGATTATGGACGTGCATCCGGACGTCGGCCGGGGTGCGGCCCGCAAGATATGCGGCATCATGATGTTTCCCGGGGACCATGCGGTAAAAAAGATCAGCGTCCTTTCCGGAGGGGAGAAGAGCCGTGTACTGTTAGGCAAGCTGCTCGTCAGCCCATCGAACATGCTGATGCTGGACGAGCCGACAAACCATCTTGATATGGAATCCAATGATTCCCTGGTAGAAGCGATAGATGAGTTCAACGGCGCGGCGATTATAGTGACCCACAGCGAAATGATGCTCCACGCGCTCGCCACCCGCCTGATAGTCTTCGATGACGGGAAAGTGACTTTATTCGAAGGTACGTACCAGGACTTCCTTGACCGTGTCGGCTGGAAAAGTGAAAATGAATCCGGCGCGCCGCGCGTGAAGAAAAACTCCAGGAACAATTCCATCAACAGAAAACAACTTCGGCGTGAGCGGGCAGAGCTGCTGAATAAAAAATCAAAAACGGTGGGCGCCCTCCAAAAAAGCATCGATGAAGCGGAAAAAGAAATCTTAAGGCTGGAAGAAGAGATCGAACGTGAAAATGGGGAAATCAGAGAGGCCTCCCTTAGGGGTGAAGGGGAAACCATTAAAATACTCACAAAAAAGCTTCAACATTCAAAATCCGAACTCGACTCTCTTTTTGCAAAGCTTGACCTTTTGCGAATGGAGATCGAAGGCAGGACAAAAGAATTTGAGGAAGAACTCGAAAATTTACTTACCGTTTCACGGTGACCGGTGTTTTATTCCCTTGAGCACTGATTTTTTCCCACCAAAACCAGGGCGCTGCTCCACAGAAAACCCCGCAGCGGTAAGTCCCCGTCTAACAGCTCCGGCAACAGTAAAGGTTGCACAGGTCCCGCCGGTCACTGTTTTTTTCCCGATCGCCATAAGAAGCTCATGCCGCCAGATGGCAGGGTTTTTCTTTGGTCCGTGACCATCCAGAAACCATGCGTCACAGGGAATTGTGAGTGCGTGGACCATTTCGAGGGCCTCCCCGATCCAGAGATTCAGGGTCAGGCTGCCGAAGGGCCGGGTGAGTTGTATCCGGTGCCACCCCGGTCTCGAAATTTCGATGCGGCTGTAAGCCCCGACAAGCAGATCAATAAGCGGACCTGCCTCTGTTCTGAATCCCCCGAGAATGGACGCCATTCGCTCAAAAGTGATTGGATGCAGTTCAACGGAATTGTAGGTTATATTGATACCCGTGATGCCGGAATTGCCTAGAAAATCCATGAGGGCAATAACCACTCGGCCTGCGCCGAAGCCTGTTTCTCCTATCCTGAATTCTCTCCTCCCCTGCC
>Ga0316624_10000723_pt1 | contig 11935 bp, 8 predicted proteins | sample OWC_Aug_N3_C1_D5_FD_207657 | JGI IMG/M metagenome (GOLD analysis project Ga0316624, IMG submission 207657) | Wetland soil microbial communities from Old Woman Creek delta, Ohio, United States - OWC_Aug_N3_C1_D5_A | ecosystem: Environmental > Terrestrial > Soil > Wetlands | place: USA: Ohio...
GTGGTGTGGCCGGCGACGTTCAGCGTCGGGCTCGTGATGCTCGCGCTGCCGAGCTTGAAGCCGCCCGGGTTGACGTTGGTGGTCGTGTGGCAGCCGGAGCCGTTGCAGTCGAGGCTGCCGATCGGCACGTGGTTCGACGGCGTCGTCACCATCGTGACGTTGGCAAACGGCCCCACGCCCGGGCCGTGGCAGGTGAGGCAGCCGGTGACGCCCTGGTGCGTGCCGGTGAGGGAGTAGAGCGCGTAGTTGCCGGCGGTCGTGTGGCACTGCGCGCACGGCGCGCTCGTCGGGATGTGGTTCGCCGGCCGCAGGGCGCTGCTGCCGAAGGAGGTGGTGTCGTGGCACTGCACGCAGTCCCCGCTCGCCGGGTGGTTCTTGTCCAGGGTCGCATTGGGGCGCGAGTCACCGGCGGCCGTGTTGGTGCTCGGGTGCATGCCCAGGTAGGCGGCCGTCTCGTGGCAGCTCTGGCAGGTGAGGGCGGTCACCGCCAGGTGGTTGATCTTGGTGCCCGCGAAGCTCGTGAAGTTGCTCGTCGAGTGGCAGCCCTCGCACGGGGTCGGCGGCGTGCCGACCGGGATGTGGTTCGCGGGCATGCCGGCGGCCGCCACGCCGTTGTGGCAGGAGGCGCAGTTGTTCGTGACGCCCTGGTGGGTGAACACCGCGCCCGCCCAGGTGAGGGTCGTATGGCAGGCATCGCACTCCAGGTCGGTGGCGATGTGGGTGGGCCCCTTGCCCTGGGCCTGCACGCCGTTGTGGCAGGTGGAGCAGCTGCCGCGGGCCTGCGTGTGGTCGAAGTTGACGGCCGGGTGCCAGGCGATGGCCGTGTGGCAGGCGTCGCACTGGTCGGTCGAGAGGATGTGGCTGGCGGGCTTCGCGGTGGCGCGGATCGCGGTGCCGATGCCGTGGCAGGCCCCGCAGGCGGTGGGCGTGCCCTTGAAGATGGCGTTGGCGTGGCAGGACTCGCACGGCAGGTCGCGGTGCTGGCCGATGAGCTCGAAGCTCGTCGTCGTGTGGTCGAAGTTGGAGCGGGCCTGGGGGGCGCCGAAGCTGTTCGATGCGAGCCCGAGCGCGAGCAGCAGCACGAGCAGCCCGCGCGCGCCGCCGCGGCAGAACTCGCCGGCTGCGCCGGGGTTCGAGGCTGTCCAGTTGCGCCTGCGCATACCTGCTACTGCACCCGTGCACCCTTGAAGGTCACGCTGGAATGGCAGCGGTCGCACTGGCGGCCGTACTGGCCCAGGTGCACGTCGTCCTTCTCGTGGCAGGACAGGCAGTCCTGCTTGAGCTTCACCTCATTGGGCGCACGGCGGTGGCAGGCCTCGCAGGCGAGCTTGGCGTGCGCGCCGGTGAGGGCGAAGCGGGTCTCCTTGCCGTGATCGAACTCCCACAGGCGCCAGGCGTTGGGGCTGTGGCAGCGGCCGCAGTCCTTGCCGAGGTCACCCTTGTGCACGTCGTCCTGCTGGTGACAGTCGAGGCACTCGTGGCCGACGTCGCGGTACTGGCGCGTGGCATGGCACTGCTCGCAGGGCACCGCGACGTGCAGGCCGACGAGGGGGAACTTGGTCAGGTCGTGATCGAAGGTGACGCTCGCCTGCCAGCCCTCGGGCGTGTGGCAGTCGTCGCACTTCTTGCCGAGGCGCCCGGCGTGCACGTCGCGGGGCCGGTGGCAGCCGAGGCAGTCGCTCGGCAGCTTCTGGGTCGCCGTGCTCGCGGTGTGGCAGGCGTGGCAGGGGACCTTCTGGTGCTTGCCCATGAGCGGCCACTTGGTGTCGCGCGTGTGGTCGAAGGAGGTCGGCTGCCACTTCTCGTTCCCATGGCAGTCGCCGCACTCCTTGCCGAGGCGGCCGGCGTGCGAGTCCTGGCCCTGGTGGCAGCCGACGCACTCCTTGGGGATCTTCTCCTTGAGGTTGCCGGAGCGGTGGCAGTCGTTGCAGGCGATGCCCTCGTGCACCCCGAGCAGCGCGAAGCCGGTCTCCTTCTTGTGGTCGAACTTGGAGTTCTTCCAGCCCTTGGTGGTGTGGCACTCGGCGCACTTGGCACCGCGGTCGCCGTGATGCACGTCATCGGGCTCATGGCAGGAGACGCATTCGCGCGGGGTGTCCTTCCAGCGGTTGCCGAAATGGCAGGCGACGCAGGCGACTTGCGCGTGCCGGTCGTGCAGCGGGAAGGCCGTCTTGTCGTGGTTGTAGTTGACGCGCGCCCAGGCGAGCGCGTCGTGGCAGGCGCCGCAGTTCTTGCCGAGCTTACCCTCGTGCGGCTCCTCCTTGTGGTGGCAGGACACACACTCGGCGCTTGCCGCGCGGTAGCGCTTGCCCGCCACGTGGCAGCTCTGGCAGGCGAGGAAAGCGTGCGCGCCCTTCAGGGCGAAGTCGGTGCTGTCGTGATCGAACTGCTCGGGACTGAGTCGCATGATGTGCGCCTGCCGGCCCAGGTGCTCGGAGTGGCAGGCACGGCACTGCGAGCGCTCGATCCCGGACAGGCGCCCGTGAAAGCCCTGCTGCGCTCGCAGGTCCGCCGCGATCTCCTTGTGGCAGTCCAGGCACAGCTGCGTCTGGCGGTTGCGGTCGCTGCGGTCATGGCACAAGGAGCACTGTTCCTCGTACTTTTCGTGCGCGGCACTGAGCTTGCCCGGCATGAGGAGCGTCTCCGGATTCACGGCCTCAGCCCGCTGCGTCGGGAACAGTCCCAACACCAGCGCCAAGATCAGTAAGGCTCGACATTGCCCACCCCGCATGTCGCTGGCTGCGCCGACGTCAGTAAACGTGAACCGCGATCACGTGAATCACGGCCGCGATGATCATCATGAAGATCAACGGAATGTGCAGCGCGTGCCACAGCGAAAAGAGGCGCTCGTAGCCCTCGAAGCCGGCCACGCGACGGGTCGCCGCCAGGCGCCGGTCGACGTAGGCACAGGCGACCGAATACAAGCGGCCGCGCTCGGCCGCGAGCACCGTGGAGCGGCGGGCCCCAGCCCGCAGGGCACCCCGGACATACCAGTGCAGGCGCCAGCGCGTGAGGATGGCGCGCAAGGCGACGAGCGGGGGTCGGGCAAACGCCAGCAGCGGCAGCCGCGGTCCGCTCGCGAGCAGCCCGCGCTCGGCCGCCTCGAGGCGCGCGACCAGCTCCGGCAGGAAGCCGATGCCGCCGGACAGGGAGCGCAGGTTGTCCGCCCCGGTGCGCAGCTCACTCAGCTCGAGCTTGCGGCCGTACAGGCCGTTATGAATGTGCGCGTAGATGTAGCGGCCGATCAGGCCGCTGCCCGCGACGATCAGCATCGCGAACAGCGCCACGTTGCTGTTGGTGGCGCCGGTGGTGAAGTTGGAGTGATAGAGGATGCACAGGGGTCCTAAGATCCCGAGCACCATGTGGAAGCGAAACCAGCTCGGCGTGGGCCCGAGGAAGCGCAGCCAGGTGTAGCGCTTGCGCAGCGAGTACAGCAGCAGCAGCAGCATCAGGCTGCCGCCGATGATGCCAAGCGCATACCCCAGGCCGCGCTTGGGGGTGATGTAGCGCTCGGTCGGCATCGACCAGCCCAGGTACAGCAGCACCGCCACGCACACGAAGAAGATGCGTCCGCCGCTGATGAGGCGCCGCTGCGGCGTGGCCTCGGGCTCGTCCCGCGAGGGTGCCGCCACCGGCCGCGCGGTGCGCGACGCAACGGCCGGCGACGGCGGGGACGCCGGGGCAGGGGGCGGGGGCGCTGCAGTCGGCGCGGCCGGCGCCCGGGCGGTGGGTGGCGGCGGCCCCGGGTTCACCGCCGGCACGACGGCCGGGCGCGCGCCCGGAGCCTGCACCGGATCGGCCGGCGGCGCGGCGGGCGGATCGGCCGCTTCCTCGGGGAGGTTCTGCGCGGGGGCCGCTGCCGGGCGGGCACCCAGCTCGCTCAAACGCACGACCCTGATCTGCACGTCGTGCAGGATCTCGGGTTCTTCAAGTGGACGCGCGGACATGGCGGCGCTCAGCCGATCTGGTGGTTGATCACGAGGGCAAGCTTCTTGCCCGTGACCGGATTGAGGACCGCGCTGGTGGCATACAGGTCGCCGCTGCTCGGCGCCGCGTTGCCCGTCTGCGAGATCCTTGCCTCCACGACGACCTTGTCGAACTGCGACAGCTTGCGCGTCGGGATCATCGCCATCGAGTCATCGAGCCGGAAGCTGACCGGCCAGGATCCCGTGCCGGTGCGGAACACCGCGAGCGGGGGTCCGGGCGCGTCCGCCGCCTTCGCGTATATAAAGAGCGTGGCGTTGGCCGGCACGCGGCCCGCGAGGCGGCTGTCGAGCGAGACCGTGCCCGAGAGCTCCGCGGCGCCGCTGCTGCCCGGTGCGGCGGCCGCCGCCACCGGCGCGCCACCCCCGGCGAGGGCGGTGTCTTCTGCGATGTTGCCGTCGATGATGCGGGCGTCGGAAGAGTCCGGCGGCAGCAGCGCGCGCAGCTTGCGCCACCAGGTGAGCGCCTCGGCGTAGTGGCGCTGCTCGTGCGCCTGGCTCGCCTTGAGCCACAGCGCCTTGGAATTGGTCGCATCCAGCGCGAGCGCGCTGTCGATGGCATGGCCCGCAGCTCCACCCAGGGAGCCGCCGTTCACGGAGGCGAGCGTATCGGCATAGTCGGCCCAGGACTGCGCCGTCATCGCCTTCAGCGCGATCAGCTGCTCGTAGGCGGTGCGCGCGCCGCTGAACTCGCGCTGCCCGCGCCGTGCGTCCGCCAGGGCGAGCCAGTTCGCGGCATCGCGTGGCTTGGCGTTGGCGCGGCGCTCGAGCTCGGCAAGCGAGGCGGCGGAATCGGCGGGGGTGCCGCCCTTGGTGCCGCTCAGCTGCGTCGCGACCTCGCTCAGTGCCGCCGGCCCCATCTGCGCCACCGTGGGGGCGCTGGCGATCTTGGCGCGGGCGCGGCGCGCGTCTTCCGGGCGGCCGAGGACTTCATAGGCCTGCGCGAGCAAGGTCCAGTCGGCATCCGCACCGCCATCGCGCGCCAGCCGCGCCTCGAGCTTCGCGACTTCCGCATCCATCGACTCCGCGCCGGCCGCGCCGGCCGCGCCGCTCGCGCCCATCGGCGCGGCGGCGGCCGGCCGCTGCGCGAGCGGGCCTTCGAGGGAATGACGCGAGCCGATGGCGAGGTAGATCAGGACCGCGCTGAGCGCGAAGGCGGCGAGGAAGGCCGCCGCGCTGACATAACGGCGCCGGGCGCTGCCGGCCCCCGCGCCACGCCACAGCGGCAGCGCGACGAGGATCGCCGCTGCACCGACCAACACGCCAGCGAGAAATGAAAATAACACCATGTTGAAGATTGAAACCCACCGGAGGCTGCGCGTCACAGCGACGCCGTCATACCTGTGCAAACGATACCTGCACCGCGGCGTCGTTTCTAACGTCTCAGAAGGCCGACAGCTGTCGCCAACTGACGACAAAACACGGGTAAAAACAGGCAATTACAAGCAAAGCGACTGTTCGGTAGAGTGCGCAGGCGACATAGTCGCAACCGGTAGGGGATCCCCGCATTCCTGTGCGTTTGCTCACAGAGTTAGTGTCCAGCGCAGTGTTCAATCGGCCGCAATCTTGCCTGCGTATCCTCGCAGCGCGCCCTGATGCGCATGCCCTGGACATGCAATCCGTGAAGGACGACATCGCCTGATGGACTGGCTGCTCTACGTCATCTACGGGGTACCGGCGCTGCTGCTGCTCGTGTGGCACACGCGTCGGCGTCGCCGCCTGGAGAGGCACAGCGCGCAGCTGGCCGAGCGCAGCGGCGCGGCTGAGCCGGCTTCCCTGCACCCGGTCATCGATCCGGTGCGCTGCATCGGCTGCGGCTCGTGCCTGAAGGCGTGTCCGGAGCAGGAGCATCACCCGGTGCTCGGCATCGTCGGCGGACGCGCCGTGCTCGTGAGCCCCGGAGACTGCATCGGCCATGGGGCCTGCAAGAGCGCATGCCCGGTCGAGGCCATCACGCTGGTGTTCGGCAGCGAGCGTCGCGGCGTGGACATTCCGCTGCTGACTCCCCACTTTGAATCCACCGTGCCGGGAATCTTCATCGCCGGAGAGCTCGGCGGCATGGGGCTGATCCGCAACGCGCTGGAGCAGGGCCGGCAGGCGGTGGAGGCGATCGCGGCGCAAAAGCGCGCCGGCTCGCAGCAGGGGCTCGACCTGCTCATCGTGGGCGCAGGGCCGGCCGGCTTCTCGGCGGCGCTGACCGCGCTTTCCAAGGGCATGCGCTGCGTGACCCTCGAGCAGGAGTCCCTGGGCGGCAGCGTCTTCCAGTACCCGCGCGGCAAGCTCGTCATGACGGCACCGGCAACGGTTCCGCTCGTGGGCAAGGTCAACTTCCGCCAGACGAGCAAGGAAGCGCTGCTGCAGTTCTGGCAGGACGCCGAGCGCAAGACCGGGGTCAAGATCAACTACCAGGAGCGCGTGGAGGACATCAAGCGCGAGGGCGACGCCTTCCGCGTGCGCACCAACCGCGGCGAGCACCTGACCCGCAGCGTGCTGCTCGCGATCGGCCGCCGCGGCACGCCGCGCAAGCTCGGGGTGCCGGGCGAAGACCTTTCCAAGGTCGTCTACCGACTGATCGACCCGGAGCAGTACAGCGGCAAGAAGGTGCTGGTGGTCGGCGGCGGCGACAGCGCGCTCGAGGCGGCCGCCAGCATCGCGGAAGCCGGCAGCGAGGCGGTCGCGCTGTCGTATCGCGGCGAGACCTTCGATCGGGCCAAGGCGGGCAACCGCGACCGCGTGCAGACGGCCGCGAGCCGCGGGCGCCTGCAGCTTTTGATGAAGTCGCAGGTCAAGCTGATCGAGCCTGAGGCCGTGACGCTCGAGCACGAGGGCAAGCCGCTCACCCTGCCGAACGACGCCGTCATCGTCAGCGCCGGCGGCGTGCTGCCGTCGGACTTCCTGCGGCGCATCGGCATCAGCGTGGAAACCAAGTTTGGCACGGCCTAGCGGCACGGCCTGCCTCGCGTTGCTCGCGCTCGCCGCCCTGGCGACGGCCGCGGCGGCGGTGCCGCCGGCGGGCGATCATCTGGACGCGGTGAAGACGGACATCCGCCTGAAGAACTTTGCCGGCGCGACCTCGACCCTGCAGAAGCTCGCCGCCGCCGGGAATGCGCAGGCGCAGTACCTGCTGGGGACGTTCTACTTGAACGGGCTCAACGGCCCGCGCGACGTGGCGCAGGCGCGCCAGTGGTTCGAGAAGGCGGCGAACCAGGGGCATGCGCGCGCCGCGTTCAGTCTCGCCAACCTCTTCGCCAGCGCCGACCCGCCGGATCCGCAGGCCGCCGAGCACTGGCTCGGCCGCGCCCGGGAACTCGGCTACACGGCCCCCGCGGCCAAGCAGGGCGGCGGGCACGGCGGCGCGCCGACGAGCCTGCTGCCGGCGGCCGCGATCACCGATCCGGCCGTCAAGCGCGAGGCGCTGTGGCTCGCGGCCAGCACCTCGGATGCGGCCAGCGCGGCGCTGCTCGCCGAGCCTGCGGTGGTGGGCGCGACGGACGAGTTTGGCCGCGGGGCGCTCGCGCGCGCCGCGCAGAGCGGCTCGGCCGCGGTCCTCGAGTTGCTCGTGGCGCGCGGCGCGCCGGTGGATGCGGCCGACGCCTTCGGGATTACGCCGCTCATGCTGGCCGCGCGCACCGGTGAGCCGAAGTGCGTCGAAGCGCTGCTGAAGGCGCACGCCGACGTGAATGCCACCGATCACAGCGGCAACAGCGTGCTCATGCATGCGGCTGCGGGCGGGCACCTCCCGGCCGTCGAGCGCCTGCTCGCCGCCCGCGCGAATGTCGCCGCCCGCAACCAGCAGGACTGGTCGGCGCTGGACTTCGCCGAGGTCGGCGCCGCGAACGATGTCGCGGCGCGCCTGCGCGAGAAGGGAGCCACGGCGCTGCATCGCAGCGCGGAAGGCACGCCCACTGCGCCGACCACGGTGCAGCGCGCCACGGCGGCGCAGCGCGACCTGTACGCTGGCTGGCCGGATCTTGCCGTGGCCGCGAGCCGCGACGCGCCGGCGCTGCTGCAGTCGCTGCTCAAGCGCGGCTCGGACCCCAATGCCAGGACACCCGACGGCACGCCGATCCTGACCGTCGCGGCCTTGAGCGGCACGCCCCCGCTCGTGGAGGCGCTGCTCGGCGCGGGAGCCCAGGCCGACTCCGTCGACAAGCGCGGCGGCTCCGCGCTGCTCAGCGCCGTGCGCACCGGTCGCGAGGACATCGTGGCGAGCATGCTGGCGCGCGGCGGGTCCGCCGACGGGCCGCGCGGCGGCCAGGAACCCCCGCTCGTAGCGGCGGCGAAGACCGGCAATGCCCAGATCCTGCAGGCGCTGCTGGCGGCGCACGCACAGGTGGATGCGCCCGATGCGGGCGGCACGAGCGCACTGATGCTGATCGCGCGCACGGACGATGCGGCCTCGTTGCGGCGCCTGCTCGATGCCGGCGCCGCGGTCGAGGCCACCGACAAGCTGGGGCGCACGGCGCTGTGGCAAGCGGCGCGCTCCGGGCGGCTCGAGGCCGTGCGACTGCTGCTGCAGCGCGGGGCCAACGTCGAGCATGCCGACACGACGTCCCAGACGCCGCTGACGGCGGCCTGCGCCGCCGGTGCCCCGGCGGTCGTGGAGGCGCTGCTGTCCAAGGGTGCCCGCGTGGAGACGCGCACCAGCCTCGGGGATACGGGACTGCTGATCGCCACGAACGTCGGCGCGGCCGAGATCGTCGACAAGCTGCTGGCGCACCGGGCGGACAAGGACGCGCAGAACGAGTTCGGCGACACGGCGCTGATCATCGCCAGCCGCAACGGCAACGCCGCGCTGGTGCACCGGCTGCTCAGCGCCGGGGCGAGCACGCGCCTGCGCAACAAGGACAAGCTCACCGCGGCCGACGTCGCCGCGGCGCGCTCCTTCAGCGAGCTCGCGGACCTGCTGAAGGGGACGTAAACGCAGCGCGGCACGCGCAGCGCAAGATCGTCGTGGCCAGGTGCTGCCGGATATCCGTGTCCGCCGCATCTGCTCGTGTGCACGCTGATGTGCGCGTCGGTCTCGTCCGAACCGCCACTCGAGCGCCGAGGCCGCGCCCGGCTCATCGAGTACCGGCGGCCGCAGGTCCATCGTGATCGAGCGCAAGTCGGCGCTGGCCTCGCGCACGCGCTCGATGGTGCGCTCCAGCGGCGGCTGCGTATCCGCGTGGCGGGACTGGCGATGCAGCGCGGCGCCGCGCGATCTCGTTTCTGCAGGTCGCGGTTGGCGTCCTCGAGCGCGCGCGTACGCGTCTGCTCGCGCACCTCGAGGCTCTGCTTGAGGTCCTCGAGCGCCGCCAGCTGCCGAAGCTAGGGAGCGCGCGCGTCGGCCGCGCGCGGGCGTGCCGCGGTGGCGTGCCTCTGCAGCCGCCCGAGGACGAGGCCGAGCACCGCGGCAAGCCCCGAGGCCGCGAGGACGGCGAACTTGGCGGCCGCGAGCAGCGCCGGATCCGTGAACGCCAGGTTCGAGATGAAGATCGCCATGGTGAAGCCGATGCCGGCCAGCAGCCCGAGCAGCACCACGTGAGGCCAGGCGATGCCCTGCGGCAGCGCGCAGATCCTTAAGGACACCGCCGCCAGCGCCGCCAGCACGATGCCGATCGGTTTGCCGAGCACGAGTCCCGCGACGATGCCCGCCGCGACCTTGAGCGGCGCGCCCGCCGACAGGTCGAGCCCGGTGAGGCTCACGCCCGCATTCGCGAGTGCGAACAGCGGCATGATCCCGAAGGCCACCCAGGGATGCAGCCGCGCCTCGACCGCCTGCACCGGGGAGATCACGGTCGGGTCGATGCAGTCGGGGCGCTGAGCGAACAGGCCGCTCGCGGGCGTCAGCAGTCCCAGGATCACGCCCGCGAGCGTCGGGTGCATGCCGGCGCGCAACATCCCGTACCACACGATGGCCCCGGGGATGAGGTAGGCCCACGCGGGGCGGATGGCGAGCCACTGCAGCGCGAGCACGAGCACCACGCCGGCCGCGACCAGGGCGAGCCCCGTGTACTGGATCCCGCTCGAATAGAAGAAGGCGATCACGAGGATCGCCGCTATGTCATCGATGATGGCGAGCGTCAGGAGCAGCATGCGCAGCGCCGGGGGCACGCCCTTGCCCGCGAGCGACAGGATCCCGACCGCGAAGGCGATGTCGGTGGCGGTGGGGATGGCCCAGCCGGCGCGTGTCACCGGGTCGGTGTTGATGAGGACATAAAGGAGCGCCGGCACGGCCACGCCGCCGGCGGCCGCGATGATGGGCAGCGTCGCCACCTTCGGGTCCGACAGCGAGCCGTCATACATCTCGCGCCGGATCTCCAGCCCCACCACGAGAAAGAAGACGGTCATCAGGCCGTCATTCACCCAGAAATGCAGGTCGTGGACGGGGAGGTAGTCCTTAAGCGCGGCGCCGAGCTGCAGGTGCCACAGGGCCCCATAGCTTGCCGCGAGCGGCGAGTTCGCCCACAGCAGCGCCGCGGCCGCGGCCGCGAGCAGTACGACGCCGCTCGCCGCCTCGACGCTCAGGAAGCGCAGCGGCCAGATCTTAGGATGTGCGGCATGGGTCGCCATGGCGGTCAGAGGGTGCACCGGGCGCTGGCTCAATTTCAAGAACTTTCAGTCACTTAAGCAGCACAAAGACGGAATCGTGGGCGCGTGTCGATTTCACCGCTCCCCGCTCGTCGTACTCGCACAGACCGGCCCTTCCGGCGCCCGCGGGCCTGCCGGAGACCGGACCCAGGCGACAACGGATCTATTAAGGAGATGCGTCATGCGGGTCATGGTGATTGTGAAGGCGAACGAGGAGAGCGAATCGGGCGTGCAGCCGAACCGGGAGATCCTCAGCGAGATGGGCCGGTTCAACGAGGAACTGGTGAAGGCCGGTGTGATGCTCGCCGGCGAGGGCCTGCACCCGAGCTCCCGGGGCGTGCGCGTGAGGTTCGGCAACGGCAAGGGCACGCTCATCGACGGGCCCTTCACCGAGACCAAGGAGCTGATCGCGGGCTTCTGGCTCTGGCAGGTGCAGTCGATGGAGGAGGCGATCGAGTGGCTGCGCCGCTCGCCCTTCGCCAAGGGCAGCGAGACGGTGGAGATCCGGCGCGTGTTCGAGGCCGAGGACTTCGCGCACATGACCCCCGAACTTCGCGCCCAGGAGGACAGCCTGCGCGCCCGCGCGGCCAAGAACTGATCCGGCGCGCGCGCCGCCCATGAACCATTGATTTAAGGAGTCACCATGCACGCGTTCCCGCACCTGCACTTCAACGGCAACTGCCGCGAGGCCTTCGATTTCTATGCACGCACCTTCGGCGGCAGGCTTGCCTTCGCCATGACCTACGGGCAGTCCCCGGCGGCCGCACAGACCCCGGCCGCAGCGCGTGACCAGATCATCCATGCGCGCCTGGAATTCGCAGGCCAGGCGCTCGCCGGGTGCGATGCGCCCGCCGAACGCTTCCACCGGCCGCAGGGCTTTAACGTGCTGGTGTCCATCGAACAGCCCGCGGAGGCGGAGCGGATCTTCAACGCCCTGGCGCAGGAGGGGAGCATCGGCATGCCCTTCGCGCAGACCTTCTGGGCGTACCGCTTCGGCATGTGCACCGACCGCTTCGGGATCCCGTGGATGATCAACTGCGAGAAGGCGGGGTGAACCGACCCGGATGCCCCTGATGGTTGCGTGGTCCGCAGCGGGGTGGTGTCATCCGCAACCATGACGGTCACGGAGGTCCAGCGCGCGATCGAGGCCGTGTGGCGCATCGAGTCCGCGCGCCTCATCGCCGCGCTCGCGCGCCGCTGGCGCGACGTGGGGCTCGCCGAGGAGCTGGCGCAGGACGCGCTGGTGAGCGCGCTGGAGGAGTGGCCGCGCCGCGGGATCCCCGACAATCCCGGCGCCTGGCTCATGACCACGGCGAAGAATCGCGCCATCGATCTGCTGCGGCAGCGGCGGCTGCGGGACGGCAAGCGAGCGCTCATCG
>Ga0316624_10000724_pt1 | contig 11935 bp, 11 predicted proteins | sample OWC_Aug_N3_C1_D5_FD_207657 | JGI IMG/M metagenome (GOLD analysis project Ga0316624, IMG submission 207657) | Wetland soil microbial communities from Old Woman Creek delta, Ohio, United States - OWC_Aug_N3_C1_D5_A | ecosystem: Environmental > Terrestrial > Soil > Wetlands | place: USA: Ohio...
CATTCGCGGCGTTTGGACCAGTTCAGGATAACTGAGCAGGCTTCGAGGCGAGGTAGAATCTTTTCCTCTATGTGATCCTTCCAGTTTGAACTATCCGAGAAAACAAACAGGATGACTTTTCCCTTTCTCCCATGCCGGACCCAAAAGCGGACCTTGAGCCCAAATCTGAGAGCGAAGGGGCCAAATGGTTTCAATACCGTTATACCGAGCAGAAAGCCAATGAGCAAAGCGCCGGTTGCTACCCAATTCATAAGAATTCACTGTGATCTGTTTCTTTGACTATCAAAATCGAATTGGCTGCGTCGTCCTAAGAGCCGGAAATACCATATGGGGCCAAGCTTTGAAGCAGTCGTTTAAGGTGCATATCTTGCCGGGGAGAGCCCCATCCTCCAAATTGTTTACCGATATGGATAGTTATATCCGACTTAGGGGGGAGTGACAAGGTCCATAAGGAAAAGGGAAATGTTTTGGTGAGTTGAAATCTATACAATAAAACTGTAAATGATTAATTTTTTGTCAAAAATTATAATGCGCCGACAAAAAAATGTCATTTTTAATTTCTAATATACCGAGAGTTAAGAATTAATTCCTTTTAAATATCGGTCAGTTAAGCGATATTAGAACAGTTGGTATAGAAAATGCTGTTAAGGAGTGTAAAGTCTGAGCGTGAAGGGGAAAAGCAGTGCCAAGTGAAAGAGAGAATGCTGTCCTAACAACCCGAGGAAGCCAGTGGTTACTTTTGATTTCAAGACCCACCTACAATGAAGTATTTCTACACGGGCAGAATCAAGGGAACCAAGGGAAAAGGGGTTGGAAGGTTTTCAAATCAGAATGGGTTCAGTTTCTAAAAGCTGAGAATGGAAACTGAGCCATTTTAAGGGGAACCTGGTCAATAAAGTTAGCGGATGAGGCAGATTTTTGAGGAGTAGGCAATCGTAGTTAAAGAATAAGGCAAAAGTCAATTCTCGAAAGGAGAGTTACTTATGAAGAAATTACGCCCCCCCATTTCCTCCTTCAGGTCTAACTTCCAAAGAACAATAAGAATTAAGACCACTCTATTTGATCTATTTACCGTCTTGAACGAGGAAGCCAGGGTTGGAGAAGAGGAACTGGTCCCCAAAATCGTATTTGGTTGGATCGAATCCGGCAGGCTGAAATTGGTCCTTCATCAATAAATATTCAGGGTAATCCACCGGTGGACTATCCGAACTATCCCAGCAGAGTCAGGATCCTGGGATTACTAACAGCCCTTGACACTGAACGAGAGGTCTGGTTAATTAGTCACAAAATCTTGGGCGATTCCCCCTCCGGTTCCTGAAGGATTATTTGGAGATGGAGGATTTGTCTTGCTATTGAGCAGAGAATAAGATATAAACAAGCCAAACCTAGTTGCTAAGAGTCCTTTCTGGACGCCAGAAATACCCGCAGAGAACTCAAAACAGCTTCTTTGCGGGTATTTTTTTAAAAAAAACCAAAATAGGATCAATGGTTGGATTGATGATAGGATTGATCACTCTGATGACTTCTCCCGCATTTGCGAGATCGATCACTTTCAGGGAACATGGGATGACTCTTTGGATCTTCATCATCATGGGAGCATTTATTGCCTTTCTCCAGTTGACCCCAACGGTGATTGTTTTTTTCAGCTTCATCAGTAGTATCACGGCCATTGCTTTCAAGAGAGAGAGTAAGGTTGAAGAAGAAGTAGTAGTCATTCTAGATACTGAGCCAGTAGAGGTAAGGAGACAAGGGAATATCATGAGAGGAGAGATCTGGCGACAATGACGTTTCCTAAGGATCAGGCAAAATTACCTGGTGATGCAAAAAATCGACTTTTGAGGTAACGGAAACAAGGAAAAAGGAGATACGCAATGGGAGACAAAGGCAAGAAGGATAAGGACAAGGGTCGGAAACAGAAAATAAACAAACAGGAACAAAAGGCAAAAGAGAAGTTAGCGAAGCAACCGGAAAGAACCACTTGACGGAAAGCACGGGGAGGTGTCCGCCTCACCCATGGCGATATAGAATAAAATTTTGCGAACGGGTCCGACGAGCGGACGCCCAGGCCAACAATGATAGCCATGAATTTATATCGCCGGTTCACAACGATTTAAGAATTCCTGTGGAGGAGGGTAAAGAGATGTGCACACGGCGGCTTGCCCATAACCCTTGTATGAAGTATCAATGTCCCCACAACCTGTTCTGGGAAGGGTTAAACCTTAATCCAGAAAACTTCAAAATCACGGATAGGGCCCTTGAGATAGGAAACTGTTGTTGTTTGATCAATGAACCGTTGAGTGCAGAGGAGATTAGAGATGCTTGGGGACTTACGATTGAAAATATAATTCGGTGTGAGGGGATGGCATGGGGAAAAATAGATAAGAAAAACGGCTGGGGACATTCAGATCAAGGCACTTCTTCTTCATTGAATTAATGAAACACTTCGCAAATCGATTTCAATCGACTATCCAAAGAAGGATTGTTTGAAGGAAGGAAAATTCAGGGACCCCCATAAATTTATAAGTTCCTTCTTGTTAGGTGTCATTCTTAAGAAAGTTTACCCATAGACTTCGGGAGAGGGGTGCAATATCGTAATTTAGCGAAGGGCTTATCATAACTCCCTTTCTTATTGTGGGTGCAGCCACGGCATTCTGTTCGGTTGCCTTATCCTGGGGTTGGATGGCCATTTTAGGTGACGATCGTATCGAGAGGTTAACAACCGGGGCGACAAGAATGGGGCATATGGCAATGATGATCTTCCTGATATTGCTTGCAGGTTGGATCGGTTACAAGTGCTGGAAACAGAGAGTCAAAAGACTAATTTCTTATTGAACCAAATACGGGAGGAGCGTTTATGAGATCATTAGCTATGGTCTTGCTGTTGGCAATCCTAAGCCTTTTCCCCCAGGCGATTTTTGCTACTTCCGGGGACAAGGCGGGTCATCTTTTCTTCATTGAGCGGAGCAAAAACAAGAACCTTGTTCAGTATGACATTCGCCTCAAGGAGAATCGGGATCTTCCTGATTCAAGGGCCGTGAATGCTTACTGGATTTTGGAAGACGGCAGGCGCGAGGAACTGAATTCGATGGAGAAGAGTTATGCTTATGGAATTATTCGTCAAGAAAAGTTGGACAAGGACAAGCTCAAGGTCGTCCTGGCCGCTTTTAAAGGTTGGGAGATCATCGTCCAAAGAATCAACAATTCTTTTAAGGCAGTGGTTTCCATCAATGGCAAGGAGAGTATCCTCCAAAAAATCTATATAAAATCCGAAGAGACGGGGGCCGCATTTCCCAGGGTCCTTTATGTCGAGCTTTTCGGCCGCATTAAGGAAACGGGTCTTCCCACCAAAGAACGGATTGCTTCCAAATAGCTCAACAGGATGGGCAATCGCCACGAATCGGGCTGCTGAAAAAAACCTCTGCGGCGTTCCCTCATTCTTGCCCTTGTAGCTAAGGAGGGACAACTCTTGGAAAAAGGCACAGAGATTGCGGTTCCTGGAAAGCTGGTAAATCAACCAGGGTTTTGGCCAGCAAGGCAATCCCTTGCAACGTACGTTCAAGGACGCCTCACTCCCCGGGATTTTGGATGCGTTGGCTCCGTCCGTTTTTGGAATTACTTCTCATAACTTTCTCTTCGCTAAATCCAAGTCCGTCTTAGACTTTATCTGTAACCCTTCGCCGCTGAACTTAATCATTCGCTCGGGCCGTCCAAAGTCAGTCCAATTCCAAAAACTCTAGGAGGCCTCCATCGCAAGAGGACTTCCCGAATATTTCAATCCGTAAATTAATCCGTACCTGTCAGGATAGGGCGGGAGAAATGGCACTGAACCAAAAATGTGTGGAAGCCCCTGCGGTGGCAGTTGAATAAAAGATTCAAGTAATGCGTCAAATGGATTATAATGGGAGGAGATGACAAAACAAGAGGGTGTAGAAGGTTTGAAAATGCATAAGGAGATGGTTATTTTTTGATTAAAATAGGAGGTTATAAAATGAAAAAATTACTATTTGGAACAATGTTCTTGGCTTTGGTGACTGCGGTTCCTCTTCCAACGATGGCAGCCGTAGATATACGCATTGGTATCGGTATTCCTTTGCCGCCACCTATCCTATTTCGAGCACCACCAGAAGTGATCGTCATTCCTGATACGGACGATGTTTATGCTGTTCCTGATATAGAGGCAGACGTATTTTTCTGGAATGGCTGGTGGTGGCGTCCATGGGAAGGTCGCTGGTATCGTTCACGTTATTATAACCGGGGATGGGCTTATTACGACAATGTTCCAAGTTTTTATTTTGATGTCGACCCGGGTTGGAGAGGATACTACAGAAACCATAATTGGCAGGACCACCGGTGGAACTACGAGCGAATTCCTAACCAGCGACTTCAAAAGAACTGGAAGAGTTGGCATGATAAGCGATACTGGGGAGGGAAAAGAACTTGGGGTGTCCAGAGCTATCGAATTCCGCCAATACAACAGAAAGAGGAGCTAAGACATCGAAGAGAACAGGAATATCATCAGAGGCGTGACGTTCAGCAACATCAGGAGTGGATGGAACAGCAACACAGAAAAGAAGAATATAAAGGCAGAGAAGGCGGGGGGGATAGAGGTAGAGAAGGCGGAGATAGAGGTAAAGAAGGTGGAGAGGGCAGAGGGAAAGGCAGACATAACGATTAGGTCTAATTGATAGTTGACAGAGTTCCTGCTTGTCGAACGTCCTGAAGAAAAAGAGAGGGGAAGGGCTATTTTGGCGCTTCCCTCTTTTTTTCTATCCGTTCCTTTTCCATTTCGCTCTCATCCATGATTTCGAACGGGAGTCGATGAAAGTGAGGACTTGAGTCAAATTCCCAGAGAAATACTTTTGAACTTTTGGGAAAATCTCTTCCACTGGTGAGCTTTTCTCATGACAATGGGGATTTCAAAAAAGGTTATCTGAATTGCCTTGAGTTATTATGTACTTCCGACAATTGACACGATGGGGGATACTGATACGCATAGGCATTGAAATTGCTTAAATTGAAGAGGTGTACCGAGAAGAGTCATTATTGACATAAACACCTTAACATCATCATCAAGATGATCGGAGGGCTAATTCTGTGTTGGTTCATCTTGGTTAGCTTTGAGTCGATTTGAATGATGATGCTCCAGAAGAAGCTCAAAAAATGGCGGTAAAAGTTTTGATCCAGGTTTTCTCTCGTTTCGGTTCATCACGTAAGGACTTTAATTTGTAATAACAAGGGATTTAGGCTTGATCTGTTAGAGACTTGCAAGATTGCACTCATGGATTTTGCAAGCGTAGAAATGAACGGAACATATAACTAAAGTCTTAAGAGACGCAATCCCCGAAGCGGAGGCCAAATAAATGGGATACCTAATCAACTTATCGATCATCCTGATAGTATTTTTCTTCTGGGTGGTATAACTGTCTCATTCTCTCCGCTCAAGCCGCCTCAGTCTTAAACCTTAGCTGTGGCACTGTTAGACTTTCATCATTTCCGGAAACTCAATACTAGTCCGAACTCAGTAAAGAGCGGAGATTTTGTTGCTTTCTTGAGGAATGAATCGAGACTTTTGTGTAAATCTCTTCCCTTTTAACTCCCTGATAGAATGGTGAGATCTAAAATAAATTAGTGAATATAAGGGCTTATGATAAAAGCAGAGTCCGGCATCGAAAATGCAAAGTAAGGGTTGTGAGGAGGCAAGAAAATAAGAGATAATACCACAACCAGTAGCACGTGAAATTGGAGAATTAAGATGGATTATAGGTTACTTAACGGAAAGCCAAGAGCCACCCTGATTCAGAGGTTCGACGGTTCAGCAGTCTTGCTGGGCCCGGAAGCAAGAAAGCTAGAGTTTGATATCGGTGCATCTTTACATGAAATTCAGGCCAAGGCTGACCAGGTCGGGTGGGTAGTTGCAATAGAACATTTGCACAAGGAAAGAGAGGGAAGAACCCTTGCATAGGTTCTCATCCCTCTGGGACAGATAGCGATCTTGCATCCTAGAGCCGTTCCTTGATCTGAAGTTGTCCCTAGATGAGGCAATCCTCGGGGAATTCGATCCCTTCATCTTCCCGGTCTAAGTTCCTCCCCGACGAAGAGGTGTGTTCACTTGCCAACACCCCTCAACCCTAATCCACCTCCCGACTTTATAGTTGACACACGATTTTTGCCTCGGTATCCTATAAATAAGGTGGCGGACGGGACCCGTTTAAAGTGATGGAGCCAAGAACACAGGAGGCGAGGCCAGTGGGAGCAAACCCTAACCTCCTCCTTGGTCGATGAAATGATGGAGCAGATTGGGTTTTTAGATCAAGGGGAGCCTCCGATGTGCGTACAATGGGATAATTCCCCATTCTAAACGGAAAGGAGAACTGTCATGCCCTTCGTCAATATTAAGGTTACCCGGGAGGGGGTAACTTCCGACCAGAAAGCACGGTTGATCAAAGGCGCGACCGACCTTTTAAAAGAGGTGTTGGGCAAGGACCCCAAGACGACGTTTGTGGTGATCGACGAAGTCGACACCGATAACTGGGGTGTGGGAGGGGAACAGATCACCGTCATCAGAAAAAAACAGCGGTAACCCTCTCGCGATCGGCCGACAAACGTCTAGCGGCTGCTGAAAGACGCCAATCTGCTTCGATGTCCGGCCGCTTCACCCTCTCGGCGCCGTGCCTGCACGCCGTAGTGCTTGCTTTGGAGTCTTTGCGGGTTGGTGCCTTGAGTGGGGAAATTGGGGCACCACATCAAGGAAGGTGTTTCGGCACGCAGGCGTGGCAAGAAATCGCTCCTTATTCGTCGCGACACTACCCTCGCGATTTCGCCTGCGTGCGCGCGGCCCCGGCTTGCGGGACGGAGGCAAAGGTGCTGTTCGTCCGCTCATTAGGGGAAGAAGCGAAACAGGATGTTATTTTCCAGGGGCTGCTTTTTTCATCAGCTGGCGTGCCATTCCATATTCCTGGGTCATCATCTTCTTAAACTCTTCACCCGGAACAAAATCTTCAAGGGCCCCCATATTCTGAATCGCATTCATAACATCGGGCGCTTTAATTGCCGTCTGGATCGCGGGGATAAGTACTTTTTTCACGGAATCGGGGAGACCTGCCGGGACATAGAATGCAAATCGCACGGACATGATGTCTTGTTTGTAGCCGAGTTGTTTGAGGGTTGGGATGTTGGAAAACTCGGGGGTTTTTTGGGAAATCAAGAGAATCCGAAGCTTTCCAGCCTTGACGTGTGGAGCGATCAGGCTCAACGAAAGAGTGGAGGTTTCTACGTGTCCGCCCAAAAGAGCGGCCATAGCGGGAGACGCCCCTTTGTAAGGAATCATATTGATGGCATTTCCCGTTTCAAACTGGATCACCTCAAAATTGAAGTGTCCTACCGAGCCAATTCCTGAAGAGCTTCCCCGGATTTTCCCCGGGTTCTGTTTCATATAAGCCATCAATTCCTGAAATGTCTTCCAGGGGGAGTCAGCCTGCACCGGGACCGTCAGAGGAACAGAAACAGCGAGACATAACGGTTCGAGATCCTTAAGAGGATCATAGGGAACGGTGTCGGGATCCATAGCCGGAGCATAATAGATATTCGAATTGGCAAAAAGGATGGTGTAACCATCTTTCTTCGCTTTGGCTACCAAATTGGCTCCGATGGTCGAACCTCCGCCGGGTTTATTGATTGTAATGACCGGGGTCTTTAAAATCTTCGTCATCTCCATAGCAATAGCCCTTCCGGAAAGGTCCACGGTATCCCCGGGCGCCATGGGAATAACCATCTGAATGGGTTGGGTGGGATAAGTTTGAGCCTTGAGTGGCTGTGTCCAAACGACAAGGCAAAACGCTAAGACAATTCCGATCAAGAAAGCTGCAGTCTTCTTCATCATCCTTCCTCCTTAGATTTGTTCTTCTTATCCAGACCTAAATTCTTCAAAGCATTCGAAATTTCATCAAGACCAGCGTATTATAGTGGGTGATAGATGAAAAGTAAACCCCTCAGGATGTTTTTGTTTAGAGATGCGTCCTGCGGGACAAGCAGCAGGGCTTTCTACCGGCGTAAACTTGACAAACCATGATGGAAATGTAAACTATATCACATTGAGAGATACCAGGAGGTTCTTATGAAAGTAATCGATCTTGAATCACACTTCTATACGAATGATTACATCAAATATCTGCGGTCTCGGAAAGATTATCCAAGGGAAGAAGTCCGGCAGTCAAATATCTGGCTCTGGATGGGACCGAACCTGAGGGTTCCTCGCAGCTTTCCACTCGAAGAGAAGTTGCTTGACGTGGGACCGAGCCGAATTAAGGAAATGGATGCTGCAGGGGTTGATATCCAGGTTCTCAGCCTGTGTGTTCCGGGGGTGGAACAATTTGAAGCTGCGGACGGTGCGACCATGGCCAGGCAGACCAACGATGAACTCGGTGAAGTCATCAAGAAATACCCGAACCGGTATATCGGCCTGGCAGCCCTTGCCCCTCAGAATCCTTCCGAAGCGGCAAAAGAACTGGAGCGGTCGGTGAAAAAGCTCAACCTAAAGGGGGTGAAGCTGAACTCCCACGTGAGGGGGGAGTATCTCGACGACCGGAAATACTGGATACTCTTCGAAGCGGCAGAGAGCCTCGGTGTCCCCATCTATCTTCATCCTACCCTGCCTTCGCCCTCTATTCTGAAACCCTACGCGGATTATGGCTTCCCGCTGGCTGGCCCTCCTTTTGGCTTTGGAGCTGAGACAGCACTCCATTCGATGCGCTTGATCTACAGCGGGCTGTTCGATAAGTTTCCGAAATTGAAGATCGTCATCGGCCACATGGGAGAGGGGTTGCCTTTCTGGCTCTACCGGATCGACTTCTACTGGCTGAAGCCCTGGGTGGACCCGGATCTGGCGCCCAAGATTTTGAGAAAACCCAGCGACTATGTCAAGGACAATTTCCTCATGACCTCCAGCGGCATGCATTATCTTCCGGCCGTCCTCTGCGCCTACATGGCTTTAGGGGGGGATCGAATTGCCTTTGGTGCGGATCATCCCTTTGAGAGCAGCAAAGAGTCTCTCGACGCGTTGGGAACCTTGCCGATCTGCGATACGGATCTTGAGAAATTCTATCACGGGAACGCCGAAAAGCTTTTCAAAATGGTTTAACGAGGCAAGCCTTTCTCTTCCCGTGACAACCGCAGAATGTTCTCCTCATAATTCCCTATCCCCTTTAGGCACGGAACTGTATTTTCGTCCAGGATGACATAATCATTCTGAGAGAAAGGGAATGGAAAAACGATTCAACACAGGTTTGGAGATATTTCCTTGGCGAGCGTGGGGAGAGGATGCGGTTCGTGGAAAGCGGGGAGGGGAGGACTTCTCAGACAAGAAGCCGCGGCACCCAACGCCCATCGAATCCGACGAGTCCCCGGGTCAGATGGGCTATTCCGCGATAATGCTTCTCTTGAGCCTCTCCCAGCATGCGTTCGCAGAAGATCGGGACCCAGAGGGCGAGGTGGTCCTCAAGAAAAGACTTCTCCGCTTCGATTGTTTCTCGAAGCGCATTTGATCCCGCACTGTCCCGGACGTTCCATTCCTTTTCGCAAAGGAATCGCATGAAATCGAGCTCGACGCCGATGTAATCCGAAGGCTGGTGCCATTCCTCAGGCACTTGAATTCCCATTTTGGAGAATAAGCGATTGACCTCCTGGGCGGGCTTTTTCTGTGGTCTCAGCGGCCGGTAGAGTGACTCGTAGGGAGGAAGAATCCCGTCCCTGGCGACCCCTCTGAAAAGGCGCGTCCAATCCATGGAGATCTTCGTCAGAGCGTCTTCAGCGGTCTGATCCTTTCCCCGGCTATGGGCATTGACGAGATTCAGGCCTTCCCGGATTTCCTTGAAGGCTTTTTCACTTCCCTCTTGTGGATAGTTGAGTAATCCCAACGCCGGTTCCCATTTTATTTCGAGAGTCTTCTTCTCAGGGAGCTGAAGGTAGGCAGAGGAAAGTAGGCCATAGAGTTCTCTACGAGCCTTGGCAAGAGCTTGCACTGTTTCTGAAGTAGGTTGATGAAGTTTAGCCATGAGTGCAAAAAATAAAGAGGCATCTCTGTTGAGTTGGCCAGGGATGCCTCTTGATCTGCCTGTTATTTTCTAGGATGTCTTCCTAGTAGTTGACTTTGTCTCTGCCTTTCAAGCCGAGGATCTTTCTGGCTTCGTCAGGCGTGGCGATTTCCCGGCCAAGCTCTTTGGAGATTCTTACCACTTTTTCGACCAGGTCAGCATTGCTCTTGCACAGGACTCCCTTTTCGACAAAAATATTGTCCTCCATGCCGACCCTGGCGTGTCCCCCCATCATGATGGCCAAGGTCGCCAGGTTGAATTCTGCGGGGTACCCGGCACCGATGACGGACCATACGTAATTCTCAGACCCGAACAGCCTGTCGGCAGTCTGCTTCATGTGCACAACCTCTTCTATGTTGGCCCCGATGCCGCCCAGGATCCCCGTCACAAACTGGAGCCAGATGGGGAACTTGATCACTTTCCTTCTGACGAGGAAGTTAATATTGTAGAGATGGCCGACGTCATAGACCTCGAACTCTGACTTGGTGTTGTTCTCCGCCATGATCTGAACCAGTTTTTCGATATCGCCGAAGGTGTTTCTGAAGATGAAATCCTTGGTGCCCGCGGCGAAATCCTTCTCCCAAGGGTATTTATAGTCCTCGTCCTTGTAACGGTCGGCGATCGGATGGATGGAGAAGTTGATTGATCCCATATTGAAAGTGGCCAGCTCCGGTTTGAGGGCGGGAACCACCTGTGCCCTCTGGGCCGGCGTCATATCGGCCGTTCCGCCCGTGGTGACACAGACGATGACGTTGCTCCTGGCCTTGATGCCGGCGGCGATTTCCCTGTACACCGCTGGCTCAGTGGTGGGCCTTGCCGTCTTGGGGTCCCTGCCGTGGATATGTACGGATGCAGCGCCTGCGTTGGCCGCCCGCACCGCATCGTCGATGATCTGCTGCGGCGTCAACGGCAGATGGGGTGTCTGCACCGGCAGAGTGATATTTCCCGTGATCGCCGCGGTAATAATTAATTTATCCATTTCCGTGTTCCTCCTTTTCCAAAAGAAGTTTTAAGATTTTGAGAGATGTTTCAACCTTGATTTTTCTGCGAGTAATCGATCAAGTACTTTAGAAGATTACTCCTGACACGGGTGATATCTTCCTGGGTCCATTTATCATAGAAACCCTTGCCGGATTTGAAACCAAGCTCCCCTTTCTTGACTTTTTGCTGCAAGAGAGGAGAGGGATTGGGGGAGGCTTCCAAATCCTTTAATACCGTATTGTGAATGGCCAGGGTTAAGTCCAATCCGACCATGTCGGCGTTTTCAACGGGGCCCAAGACAGCGAGCCGGATACCGATGCTGTTCTTGATGGCTTCATCGACTGTAGCGGCATCGGCAATTCCGTGTTCTACGATGGAGATCGCCTCGCGCCACAAGGCGTGCTGCAGACGGTTTGCGACGAACCCGGGCACGTCTTTCATACATCGGATCGGGTGCTTCCCGGCCTTTTTCATGAACTGATAGGTCAGCTCCATCACCTCATCCGAGGTATCTTTCCCCTTGATCACCTCAACCAGGGGGATCAGGTAAGGCGGAAACCAGAAGTGGGTTCCCAGGATTCTGCTCCTGTTTTTGGACTGGCTGGCTATCTCCGAGATGCTAATGACGGAGGTGTTCGTCGCCAGGATCGTTTCGCGAGGGCAGATTTCATCTAATTCCTTGAATAAGTCTTGCTTGATCTTCAGGTTTTCGGCGACCGATTCGATAATGATCGGGGAATTTGCAACGGACTTTTTTAGGTCCGTGGTCGTTTTTATCCTGCCCACGATCTTTTCTATTTCGTTCGAATCGGCTGGTTTTTGCAGCAACAGCGAGAGATTGGACCGGGTACTTTCAATCGCCTTGT
>Ga0316624_10000725_pt1 | contig 11933 bp, 9 predicted proteins | sample OWC_Aug_N3_C1_D5_FD_207657 | JGI IMG/M metagenome (GOLD analysis project Ga0316624, IMG submission 207657) | Wetland soil microbial communities from Old Woman Creek delta, Ohio, United States - OWC_Aug_N3_C1_D5_A | ecosystem: Environmental > Terrestrial > Soil > Wetlands | place: USA: Ohio...
ACCCTTGCCTTCGCCAGCCTGGAAAACATCGATGTCATGTCCTTCCACCTTTACCCCGATAGCTGGGGCAAGACCGCCACTTGGGGCACGCAGTGGATCCAGCGGCACTTCGCCGATGCGAAGACGATCGACAAGCCCGCCATGCTGGGCGAGTACGGCTGGCTGGGGAAAAGCACCCGCAACCCGGTTTTCAAGGATTGGACCGATGCCGTTTTCAACAGCGGCGGCGCCGGGGCGCTCTACTGGATCCTCTCCGGCAAGATGGATGACGGCTCCTACTATGCGGACTACGATGGATTCACCGTCTACTGCCCCAGCCCGGTGTGCATCACCATCTCGAACTTTGCAAAAATGATGTCGGCCAATCAGGCGATGGTCTTCCCGCCTGTGGCCGACGACGACACAGCCGTCACCGAGTTTGAAACACCCGTAAGCCTCGTCCCGGCTGCCAATGACATCACCTATGGGGCGGCTGTCATCCTGCCGGCCTCGATCGATCTTGATCCGGCCACCGGCGGGCAACAAGCCAGCATGACCGTCTACGGCGGAGTCTTTGCCCTCCAGCCGGACGGTACTGTTTTATTCACGCCTGATACGGGTTTCGCAGGCAAAACCCAGGCAGCCTACACCATCCAAGATGACACGGGCAAGCTCTCCAACATGGCGAACCTGCTGGTGACCGTAAAGCCTAATCCGCAAGCCCCGCTGATTTTGTTCTCCTTTGAGACCGGCACCGAGGGCTGGGCCGGAGCCAACTGGCAAACAGATCCAGGTACGACCGCACAGAGTAATTTCTTCCATACGGATGGAAATTTCGCCTTGCAGGTGAATTCGAAGAACGCTTGGTTTGCCGGTTCCTTGGATCCGGCGGCTGATCTCACCGGCAGGACCAAGTTGAAGTACGATCTGAAAACCCTGGGCTCGGGAACCTCGACCAGCGTGGCGCTCCAGTTGGGCGACAACTGGACCTGGTGCCAGAGCCCATGGGGATGGGCGGACGGCAACACGGAAACCACGGTGGAGATTGATCTGACCAATTTGGGTTGCGTGAGTCCGGATCTCGCCAAAGTCCATGGGATTGTTATCTGGTTCAGCACAGGCGAGTTTTACATTGACGCTGTGCGTGTCGAATGAATCCTCGGTCATCCAGGACCACCAGGGCAGCCGGAGTTGGCTGCCCTGGTGATCCTGCACGGGGGTTAGGAAATTCCCTTTTCTGAGCGCGTGTAACTCAGCAGGCCTGCGGTAGCCAGAGGGAGAAAAGATCGCCGGTGAAAATTCCACATTCACTAACCGATTTCTTCATGATCCTTCGGGCCGAGGACTATTCCAATGCCACGCTGAACTTGTACAACAAGGTTATTCCATGGAAATTCTATGGAGGCTTCGAAGGTCTATTATTTTTTTGGGTATCCATCTCATGAGATCGTAAGCAAGGGTTTTTACACCTTCCGATGCAGAAATACACAGAGGCACAATCGCCAGGAGGGCATACTGAGGCCATTTTGTATTCCAAAACAGTAGAAAAACAATACTCGTGGTCAGCCAGGTGAACATCAGAGGATTTCTTTTGAATAACCTGGGTAGGCCGATAATCCCCAATATAAAAATCAATGTATCGAGTCGGAATAGGAATTCGTTGCCGCGGGAAGGCATGGGCTGGCGAGGGTGGCTCGAAAACACAGAAACGGAATTCGCTAACCACACGAGTGGTTGTTAGAAAGGATATCCCGCCAACTGGACGGCCTCGCCATGGCTGTAACTAAGACTGAATTGGAGAGAATGCATTAATCGCCCGAGCGGAGAAGGCCAAAGGTAGGGATCTGCGGCTACAAAAGCCAGGAGAGCAGCCAAGCCAAACAGGATCAATAAGAAATATCGGCCGGGATCGGCCGGTCTCAGGCGGATCACCCAGAACAGGTAGAAGATTACCATAGCCAACCCGGCCACCCCATATTGATATTTTGCAGCCGCAGCCATGCCCAGGAAAAGAGCGGATAAAAGCAAATAGACGATTTGTTTGTAATGACTCCGTAAAGATGACCTATCACTGCTTCTCAGCCAGGCTATTCCAGAGCTGAACAAGAATATGGAAACCACTGTAAAGAAGGCCGGCATGGCCTCCAGATAGATCACACTGGTGTATTTGATCGCAATTGAATCGATTGCTAGAAAGATGCCGGCGAGGGGAAAGAACAGGCTGAGGATAAAAACAGCCAGGGTCCCAAAAGCTACAGAGACCTGTCGCAATAGCGAAATCCTGAAAGGATCTCGAGTTTCGGTTAGCGGAGTTCGGGAGGTGAAGTATGCCCATTCATTATCTGTCACTGGTCCATCCGGTGGAAGGAGGGATAGGACAGTGCCATAGACCAATTTTGCTAAAGCCGGATGCTCATAGTTATAATCGACTTGGGGGATTCGATCTCGATGGCCAGTCCGAATGGCATCGGCATAAAAACGGGCTGCCGTATAGTAGACGGGCTCGTCATAATCAATTGGTAGAGAATTCGATGCGTACCAACGTAGGAGAAACGCCAAAATCGATACGCCGAGGACAAAGAGAGCTTTTTTCTTCATGGTTGACCAGGACCTTTCATTCATTAAATGATTAATGACAGGCGGTTGGATTTGGTAGATCCAACCGCCGATCCTTCTTGGCCGGGCAACGTGTAAAGGTCGATCGGACGATCAATACTCTGGCTTCACTCCGTAATCACGTCTTGTTCTACGGGTTAGTTCAAATGTATTTAATATTGTTTCTCCAGAACTAGCGCAGAACAGGAAGGCATACGGCCGAGATTGATTTTTCCCTCTCTTGCCGTATAGGGACCTCCAGTCTCGTAATCTTTCCATCCGGATGATTGACCCGGGACAAGAAAGGTTAGGTCCGGTACACTCTCACGCGAATTCAAGACCACGATAATTTCATCGCGTTCATGAGACATACGATAAGCGAAAACTCCGTTGAAGAAGAACAGGGTTTCGCGCTTTCCTTGTCGTAAGCATGGGTGTTCCTTGCGCAAAGCAATTAACCGTCGGTAGAGTCCTACGACCTCAAGGTTCCACTGGTTCCGGTCCCACGGCATCGTGCGCCGGCAGTCGGGATCGGTCTCGCCCAACAGACCCACCTCATCTCCATAATATATGAGCGGAGCACCAAGTACAGTCATCAGATAGGTTAGAACTACCTTCAGACGATTAATATCTCCCCGCAGCAATGTCAGAATCCGAGAAGTGTCATGGCTGCCTAAGAGATTGAGCATCGCATGGCTGGCGTCACCGTGAGCCTGCAGGAGCATGTCCGTTTCGAACGCAAAATCTTCCGCATCCAGGACATGGGTCAGGCAGTAATCCAATAGGAGCTCTCGCAGGCGGTAATTAGTGACCCCATCGAATATATTGCCTTTAATCCAGGGGACGGCTTCACGCCAGATCTCTCCCACTAAATAGGCCTGCGGATTCGCATTTCGCACGACCTGGCGGAATTCATGCCAGAAATCACGGGAAATTTTGAAAGGCACATCCAGCCGCCAGCCGTCGATATCGAATTCTTTGATCCAATAAGTCGCCACCTTCAATATGAGTTCCTGCACCGGTCGATAGGCATGGTTCAGCTTGGGAAGGTATGCGGCTCCACCGCAAGTCAAATAATTGGGCGGATCGGTTTTGATCGGATATGACTGGGCCAGGAACCAGTCCTTGTATTCGGATTTCTCACCGTTGCGTATCAGATCCTGAAAAGGCGGAAACTGCATCCCGCAGTGATTGAAGACGCCGTCCAGGATGATATGCATCCCCCGGCGGTGAACTTCATCCACCAGCTTTCTGAACAGGTCGTTCGTACCAAAAGCGGGATCGACCTGGAAGTAATCGGTGGTATCGTACTTGTGGTTGGTCTCTGCCTTGAAAATGGGATTCAGGTAGATGGCATTTACGCCTACCTCATTCTCCAAATAATCAAGCTGGTCCAGGATGCCCTGCAGGTTCCCACCAAAGAAATTCTCACGAGTGGGGAGATCATTCCAGGAAGCTAAATTTGGAAGGTCGGGATAAGGTTTTCCCCGGCAGAATCGATCCGGGAAGATCTGGTAAAAGATGGCCTCTGCCACCCAATCCGGGGGTGAGCTTTCACGCTGAAAAGCAGAATCAGTGTCGCCCACGGGCCGCCTCCAGGGATTTTTTTAGGATCAGGTATTGCGCATGCGACCAGAGCAAAGGCTTGGCAGGCAGCCCCCACCGGTCGATCCATTCCGCCAGGTAAGCCGGTGCCAGGAGATGCCGGGAAACCTGCTCCGGAAGCTCACCCTGAGGTGTTGCTTGCTCTTCGACCCACTCCAACTGTCGCTTCGCCAGGGAAAGGTCCCCCCGTTTGCATGCAACCGATCCCAGCCAGGCAGCAAGCAGCACCCATTCTCCGCCGCCGTAGTATGTATCTCCGCGGTGGCGGTAGACTCCGCCCTCAGCCTCGACCAGTTCCTTTAGGATCCGATCGTAAGTCGCCTGAAAGATCGGATCATCGAGCTCCACCACTTGATACGGAACGGCCAGCGATAACAGGCTTGCATCCACTTCCGGCACTCCGATGGATTTGGTGATGTGCCCGTTGATGACCCCATGTTCCAGGATGAAGTCTCGAATTTCTTCAGCTGCACTCAGCGCGACCGGATCATGCAGCCAGTCGCCCAGTGCCTTCAGGCCTGCATATACGGCTCCCAGGCTGTGCGGGTGGATACGGTCTTCATTTTCCTCCCAACAGTCTGAGCAGGGGAATCGCCACAGGGAGATCAGGTAGTCGCGCGCCAACATCAGCAACGTTCGAGTCCCCGGTAAAGGGTTCGCCTGTTGTTCGGCTTGCTGGCGGCAGTAGACCCACAGCCAGGTGCCAAGCCCGTCCAGTTGGTGGTGGCCCCAATTTCCCGGCACTTCCAGGCCGTTCGGGTCAAGACGGCTGTGCAGGCAGTCTTTATCCGCCGGCCGCAGACCCTTCGAGGTCTCGGCGATGCCGTGATTGAGCTTTTCACGGTACTTATCCAGGATTCGGAAAACCCATTTGTGAAAGCGCTCCGCACTGCTTGTTTCTCCGTAGAGGTCCATGGCATAGGCGCAGAAAGAACCGTCGCGCAGCCAGGCGTATTGATACGCGGCGAAATTAGGACAGGCGATATAAGCCCCGCCTGGATGTTGGTATTTGAGGATGATCTCGATGCTTCGACGGGAAATATTCACCATGTTCACCCTTTTACAGCTCCGGTGGCAATGCCCTTGATCACGAACTTTTGCAGGAAGATGAAGAACAATATTATTGGCGCAACCGCGATCAAGGAAGCGGCAAAGACCAATCCCCAGTTGGTCACATGAACGCCCTGAAAGTTGGCGATCGCAACCGGCAGGGTCCGGACCTTGGCGGTGTTCAAGACAATATTGGCCCACACATATTCATCCCACGCCCCCAGGGAGGCGATGATCGCTGCGGTGGCCAGGGCCGGCTTACACATCGGCAGAACGATGCTCCAGAAGACATTCCAATGCGAGGCCCCGTCGATTTCACTCGCCTCCAGGATTTCGCGCGGCAGTTGCTCGATGAAACCTCGCAATAAAAAAGTGGCGAAGGGAATATTTTGGGCGATATATAAAACGATCACCCCGCTCAGTTTCCCCACCAGTTTGAATTGGGTGGCCAGGATGAATTGGGGCACGATCAAGCTCATGGCCGGCAGCATCATGAAAAAGATCACCAGGTAGTACAGCGGTTTCTTCAGGAAGAAATTAAAACGCGCAAACGCATAGGCCATCATCGAGCCCAGCAAAATGGTCATGGTTGTGGAGATGGCCGTCACGACCAGGCTGTTACGGAAATAGGAGCCAAAGTTACTGGAAGCCCACGCCTCCACGAAATTTTCCAGGGTCGGACTGGCCGGGATCAACTCTGGCGGCATCTTGAAAATATACGTTGCCCCTTTGAATGAAGTGCCGACCATGTACAGGAACGGATAGAGGGTCACCAGGGCGCCGAAGAGCAGCAGCACGGTAAAAGCAGCCTGGACGATGAATTCAGTTCGTTTTCGGCTCATGACTAAGCTCCTCCTTCGACGGATTCCGTATAGGATAGCCTCTTAAGGCGAAGCTGTGCCTGGCTGATCACGAATACGATGGCCGCCAGGACAAACGAGACCGCGGTCGCGCTGCCGTAATGAAGATCATGGAAGGCCAGGTCGTACATGTAAGACAAAACCACCTCCGTACGGTGCAGCGGGCCCCCATTGGTGATCAGCGCGATTGGGATATAGACCTGGAAGGCGCCGATGGTCAGCATCACCATCACCAGGATGATGGTGGGCAGGAGCAGCGGCAGCGTGATGTATCGCAGTGACTGCCACTCACTGGCCCCGTCGATAGCCGCGGCTGCATAGCATTCCTCCGGAAAGGTTTGCAGCGCCGCCAGGAGGATCACCATGGCAAAACCGATCCCCTTCCAGATGCCCAGGCTGTAGATGGCTGCCCAGGCAGTCTCCGCATTGTTCAACCAGCTTATTGGGCTGTGCAGCACTTTTATGCCGTGGACAAGAAGATAATTGACCATCCCGGATGGGTCGGAATTGAACAGGAACCGGAATATAAGCGAAACCACCACCCACGAAGTCACCACCGGGAGGAAATAGGCCACTCGAAAAAAGACCTTGCCTCGGGCGATCCTGTTCAGCATCAAGGCCACCAGTACCCCCAGGATCAATTGGCCGATTGTGGTGACGAGGGCAAACATACTCGTGTTCTTAAGCGCCCTCCAAAACTGGGAATCGGTGAAGGTGTCAACGTAGTTGCCCAACCCCACGAACGGGCTGATCTCGTCCGGATTGATTTTCCAGTCGTGCAGGCTGATCCACAGCGAATGGCCCATGGGGTATACCAGCCAGATGGCCAGAAAAACCAGTCCCGGCAGCAGGAACACGTACGGGGTGATTCTATGCTTGATTGTCATGGTGATCTCACCCTGTGAGCGGCTGGCGTCGGCCAGGAAGGGCCCGCCAGCCGCTCAGCGAATGAAGAGAAGAAGGATGGATTCTAGGGATTCAGCTTCGCGTCGATTTCGGCCGCGGCCGCATCCAGCGCTTCTTGAGCGGTCATTTCCTCGCGCAGGATCTTTTGACCTGCATCGCTCATGATTGTGTCGATGTCGCCCCACTGCGGCAGGGACGGGCGGGCTTTGGATGTTTTAAGCTGCTCCATGAAGATCGGGAAGGTCGGATGGTTTTTGATGGCATCTGACTGGGCCAAGCTTGAAAGCACCGGCATGACGCCCACTTCGGCCATTTTCAATTGGGCTTCATCCGACAGCATGAAGCGGATGAACTCCATCGCCTCCTGGGGATGCTTGGACTGCTTGAACAGCAGGATGTCTTCCCCGCCGACCACGTCGATCGAACCGGCTTCCCCGGCCGGGAAGAGAGCCGCGCCCAGCTTCTTGCCTTTCGCCTGGCCGTCCACGATCGGATAGATCCAGGGACCGTCATCAAGGCTGGCGTACACATTACCGGCCATCCCGGAATACGTGTCTTGCCCGTCCCCCAAAACCTTGGGGGCGATGCAGCCGGCCTGGAATAGTTGCAGATATTGTTCGTATGCGGCCACGGTCTTCGGACCGTTAAAATAACCCGTGGCGGTGGTCAGGTCCGGGCTGAGGACTTCCCCGCCCATGCTCCAGATCCAGGGCAGAATGCTCCAAGCCGTCACATCAACGCCGGCAAAGTAGTAGTCCTCCGGATAGGCCGCCTTAAACGCCTCGCATTGGCTCAACAGGTCCGACATGCTGGCTGGCGGGTCCTGGATGCCGGCGGTGGCATACATCTCAGGATTGTATATCCAAACCTTGGTATTCGTATCCAGGGGCAGGCCGTAATAAACGCCTTGCCAAAGATTTGTGCTCATGGGTCCGGGGAACATATTGGCCTTCAGCTCATTGAAGTCCGGCATGGCGCTGTCCAGGGCCACCAGTGCGCCCATGTCCGCCAGTTGGGGCACCCATACGATATCCGAGCGGATCAGATCGGGAGCGACACCCGCGGAGATTTGGGTGATCAAGTCCTGCATGAAATTGGGCCATTGCTCTATACGGGGCTCGATCTTGATGCTCGGGAATTTGGCTTCGAACATCGGGATGACCGTGTCGACCAGCATTTTATTCTCGGGAGAATCCTCGTTGTAGGTATGCCAGAATGTGAGCGTGACCTGTTCGCCAGTGGCAGGCGCCGCTTCTGTGGCAGGTTGTGCGCCGGGCGCCTCGGTGGCCGGCGCGCCGGTGGCGTTGGGTGGTTGGGTGACGGGTGTACCGGCGCCGCTGCATGCAGCCAGGCTGCCGGCAATCAAAATGAGAATGCACGTGCTGTAAAGCAATTTCTTCATGGTTTCCTTTTCCTTTCAGAAAGAAGCGAATAGGATATGGGGGACAGAGAGTTATTTCTCAGACGCACCTCCTTCGATCTTTGGAAGGAATTGAAACGTTTCAATCATAGGTTAAAAAAAGGGACTTACGCGGGTACCGCGGGACCTGTCGTGGAACGCACAATCAAGTAAGGACTGATAGTCTTGTGAGGTAGTTTATCCTGGCCGTTGATCATTTGGATCAGCAGGTTGGCGCATTGTATTCCGATTTGCCGGAAGGGCTGGGCAATGGTGGTCAGCGGCGGCTGGGAATGGGCCGAAAGCCCGATATTGTCAAAACCGATCACGGAGACGTCCTTACCTGCCTCTTTGCCGCGCGCCTGCAAGGCAAAAATGGCTCCATAAGCGCAAAGATCATTGGCGGTCAGCACAGCCGTGGGCGGTTCGGGAAGCTCGAGTAGATGGAACATGGCCGTCTGGCCATCTTTTTCGGTGAATCCACCCCGTTGGATCAGTTCAGGGCTGATCGGCAAATAGTTATCTTCCATGGCCTTTAAAAACCCCTCCCAGCGTTGGGCGCTGAGGGCCAGTCCGGCCGGCGGTGTAATGTAGGCAATGCGGGTATGGCCCAGGCCGGCCAGGTAATTGACGGCTGCAACAAGGCCCGCCGCGCCGTCCACATCGACATAGGCGTAATCCAGATCGATATTACTGCGCCCGTAGGTAATAAAGGGGGCTTTCAAATCCGACAGGAAGCGTACCCTCTCGTCGTTATCGCGCACGCCCATCAGTATCAAACCGTCCACCTGATGTTCGCGGATAAGCCGTTTGTAAATGCCTAGTTCCTTGGCTGGCCCGGTGGCCGTGGACAAAAGCAGGTCATAGCCCAGCTCCGCCGAGCCGGTATTGACGCCCGAGAGGAATTCCAAAAAAGCATAATCGCCGGGGTCGGGGCTGTGGTTATCTTCCAGCGAGATCAATGGCACCAGTCCGATCCGGCGGGTTGTATTCGTTTTCAAGCTGCGCGCAGCCGCATTGGGGTGATAATCCAGATCCTGGATGGCCTTTTGAATGGCTTTGCGAGTGTCTTCGGCTACGAGTGAGGCATTATTGAAATAATTGGAAACCGTTCCAGTGGCTACCCCCGCAGTTTTGGCAATATCTTTCATCGTAGGCATATGCATGGTTTCCAATTGAAACGTTTCAATTACACTTACATTATACAATGCATATTTCAAAAGTCAATAGGCAATTTTCGTATCTGTTATTTAACGGAAATGCCTCCAGGTCCCCACCCTGTTCCTGGTCGGCGAACACGAAAAGATCTATTCTGCCCGCAAGACTCTGCAGCGCCTGGATCAGGTCGCTCCTCAGATCAAGACCGCCCTCATCCCGGGCGCCGCTTACGACCTGACCTTTGTCCAGTGGAGTACCTGGTGGGCCCGCGACGAAACCGGCGGGGTGCTCATTTCGATTCGCTTAACAAAAAAAGGAGAGGCGGTTAGCCTCTCCTTGTGGAACAACAAACGACAGGGCCTCAGGCCACCCATTGCCGGGGGGCCAGATAGGCAAAGACTCCCGGCAGCCGGGTGAGGTCGCTGACGACCACCACTTTGGCGGCTACCGGTGCGATCATATCAGGTCGGCCATCCGGTATCACGATCGCGAACGTTCGTCTCCGGTCCCGTTCCGAGATCAGCAGAGGCAGGTCGCCCTCACCGTCTGTAAGCAGAATGTGGAGGTGGTCCGGAAATTTCATCCAGACGAACGGCAGCCAGGCGAACGAGGTACTGTTGCCATCGGCGCTGCCTATGGAAAGCCCGGCCACATCCCGGCAGAAGAGGGCCTCGGCGCTGTATTCAGGCGCGTGGTGAAAATCTCCCTCAAAGAGGGTCACGCGGACATCGCCGCCTACCCGGCGGATCGCCAGGGCGATCGCCTGAGCTGCAAGGAGCGCCTGCGACCATTTGACCAATCCCATGCTGCCGGAATGATCCACATGCAGGACCACCTTGGGAGAGGGTTGGGTGCTGAATCGACTGGGGACTTCCAGCCGAAAAGGCAGCGGGTCGCGGTGCAAAGCCGCTACCCGATCCAATCGGCCAGGCGCCGCCACGCTCAGGTTACCCCTGGGGGTCTCGAAGCGCACAGTCAGCAAGTTGGCCAATCGGACCGCCTCGGGAGGAGGCGGAAAAATGCCGATGGGTGCTCCCACGAATTCCTGCGGAGTGCTGCTGGTCTTCTCGGCCTGGTGCGGCGTAACTTCCGGCAGACGGCTATCGATCATCCGCTGAAGCGCAGGCAGGATACTGCCGCCACTGGAGGTGGACGTTCCGCCGTGCTCCATCCCGCCGGTCTCGTTGCCCCGGCCTTGTTGCAACCGTCCGTTGCCGTCTGCGCGACCGGTGGATTCACTAGAGGGCAAGACCAGCTCCGGATACTGAGCGACCAGCGACTCCAGAAAAACAGGCAGCTGATCGGGTGGGAAATCCACGACTTTGCCCAGCGCGTCTGCACAAGATCTCACCCGTGCGGCGATGGCCGGCTTCATTCCCATGGAAGGCCCCCGTGGAGCCGGGGGATAGTAGCCGTAGGAACGGTACGGCTTATAGAAAAGGCCCGTAAAACCCTGGTGCTTGAGCGCTGGGATATAAGGGCCAGGTGGCTTCAGCAGAAGCATATGTCTGCCGCTGATAAATAATAGATATAGTATTCCTCATGGTATAATCTACTCATGAACCTCGAGCAGACCAGCAAGCCCTATCACAGTGACCACGCTATCGTGTACAGCTGCCAGTATCACGTCATTTTTTGCCCCAAATACCGGCGGCGGGTGCTCCTGGAGGATGTGGCAGTTCGCCTGAAAGAACTGATCGGAGAAAAGCAGGCCGAATACGGCTACTCGATCCTTGAAATGGAGGTCATGCCCGATCACGTGCACCTGCTCCTGGATGCCGATCCCAGGCAAGGGATCAACGATATCGTGTCGCGGATCAAGGGCTACACATCGCATGAACTACGGGAGCAGTTTCCCCAGCTCAAGCGGCGGCTGCCGACCCTGTGGACCCGCAGCCGGTTCATCTCATCGGTGGGGGCGGTGAGCCTGGAAGTGGTCCAGCGCTACATTGCAGACCAGAAGAACGTATGATCATTCGGAAGGCCTTTCGATACCGGCTGTATCCCACCGCCGTCCAGGAGCAGGATCTGGCGGTCCAGTTCGGGCACTCCCGCTTTGTCTATAACCACTTCCTGAAGGTGCGCCAGGACTACTATGCCGCCCATCAGAATGATACCCGCCAGAAGGGCTTGAGCTACGAGGATACCAGCAAGAGGCTCACGGCCCTGAAGCAGACCCCCGAGTGTGAGTGGCTGAGGCAGGCAGACTCACAGGTGCTGCAGGAGAGCCTGCGCAACCTGGAGCGGGCCTATCAGGCCTTTTTCGCCGGGAGAAGCGCCTACCCGCAGTTCAAGAAGAAATCCCACGCTCAATCGATCCATTACCCGCAGCGTTTCCGCCTGGGGGAGAGATCGGTCTATGCCCCGAAAATAGGCGAGAT
>Ga0316624_10000726_pt1 | contig 11926 bp, 11 predicted proteins | sample OWC_Aug_N3_C1_D5_FD_207657 | JGI IMG/M metagenome (GOLD analysis project Ga0316624, IMG submission 207657) | Wetland soil microbial communities from Old Woman Creek delta, Ohio, United States - OWC_Aug_N3_C1_D5_A | ecosystem: Environmental > Terrestrial > Soil > Wetlands | place: USA: Ohio...
CTGGGTGGAACTCGGCAATCTCTATTTCGACAGCGATCAACCCAAGGAGGCCATTGAGGCGTATAGCCAATATCTTGCCGTAAAGCCGGACAATGCGGATGTGAGAACGGATATGGGGATCATGTATAGAAAGCTGGGAGATTTTGATCGGGCCCTTGCGGAATTCAGAAAGGCGGCCCAGACCGACCCCAAGCACGTCAACAGCCGGTACAACATCGGCCTCGTCCTGCTGCACGACAAACAGGATATTAAGGGGGCCATCAGCGCCTGGGAAGAATACCTGAAGGTAGATCCCAAGAGTGAAAGAGCCCAGAGGATAAGGGCCCAAATCGACAAGATGAAACAGATGGTCAAGTAGATTTCAGAGTGCGGATTTCGGATTGCAGATTTAAGCAAGGGAGTAGAACCAAGTAATTCGACTGCGGATTTTCACTATGCTCTGTGCGCTTTGCCCTATGCGGCCTTCATGACCCCCACCCGGACATTTCGAAATCTTGCCGGTGCTGCCCCGTGTCCCACATGGGCCACCTGACCCGGCTCGCCTTTCCCGCAGTTGGGCGTCCCCCACATCTTCCAGTGATCTCGGTTGGCAACGGCGTCGCAAGAATTCCAGAATGGAAGGGTGATCCCCGTGTAGGTAGGGTTCTTCACGATATCTCCAAGCTTTCCGTCTTTAATCTCCCATCCGATCTCGGTCCCGAACTGGAAGTTGATCCTCTTGTCATCAATCGACCAGCTTCTGTTTGTCGTTAAGAAAAGCCCCTCCTTCGTGTCGGCGATCATCCGCTCCAATGTCCAATCTCCGGGCTCGATGCTGATATTGGTCATTCGAATCAGAGGAATCCGGTTCCACCCGTCTGCCCTCATCGTCCCGTTGCTTTCTTTCCCGACATGATGGGCTGTCTCCCTTGATGTCAACAGGTTCACCAACCTCCCTTGTGAGATGATGGGAACCCTCTGAGCTTTGATCCCTTCGTCGTCGTAGCCGAAGGTCCCCAATCCGCCGGGGGACGTAGCGTCCGCCACGATACTTACCTTCTCGGAAGCATATCGAAGCTGGCCGACCATCTCGGGTTTTAGGAAGCTGGTTCCCGCATAACTGGCCTCTGTTCCAAGAATCCGGTCCAGCTCGATAGGGTGACCGATCGACTCGTGAATCTGAAGGGCCAATTGGGAACTGTCCAAGATGAGGGTCGTCATCTTAGACGGGCATGGCTTTGCCGCGAGAAGTCGTTCTGCCTCCTCTGCCACCCTTTCCGCATGATTTTCAATCGCCAACTCCTCAATCCATTCATAACCCCTGGTTGCAAAATTTCCTCGAAAGGAGTTGGGATAGGACCGAACCTGGACCTCTCCCCCTTCTATGGCCGTAGCCGCAATCCCTGCTCCACATTCCACGATCTCCTGGTCAATATGGGAGCCCTCCGTCGATGCAAAGGTCTTAACCGTCTTGTACGACCCCAAAAAGGCCTCTGAAATCTTCACCTTCTTGTTCCTGCGGATGATCTCATCGGCCTTGAGGAGGAGACCCATCTTCTTCTCAGGGGCCACGTCGAAGGGGTCTAGGGTGATCGGCGTCTTATATTCATCCACCCTGGGAGATGCAGGGGGGAAGAAGATCCCTTTCGCTGCCGCCTTGGAACTGGCCCTGGCGATCTTTAAGGCCCTCCGAAAGACGGTCTCCATCTCACGCTTTGTCACGTTTGAGCTGCACGCGAATCCCCACGCACCTTTGAAGAGGACCCTGATGCCGAACCCGAAATCCTCATCGCTGGTCAAAGCCTCCACTCGACCGTTCTTCACTTCAATCTCTTCGTACTGCCGGCGCACCACCCTCACATCTGTGTAATCCACACCCTTCAGTTTAGCTGAATCGAGGACGTTTTGAATAAGCTCTTTCATCGTTTCTCTCTGGCTCTCGTCTTGAACTCTTCTCACTTATAACGCCGATACGCCTGAAAAGTTGAAGCCGTCTACCTTAAGGGCCGGTGCAACCGTGCCGGTGATGAAGCGCCGCGAGTAAACGGTCCCCTCAGAACAGACCCTTTGATCTTTTGAAACAGCACTGACGCGAGAAAGGGCCTTCAGAATCGATTCCGTGAACCTCAGATTCTTGATCGGTCCTTTGATTTCTCCCTGCTCAATCAAAAACGTGCCGTCCCGTGTCATCCCGGTGATGACGGCCTTCATGGGCTCAACCACGTTGGTGTAATGGAACCGGGTGACATAGATTCCTTTCCGAACAGAGCGGACCATTTCGTCCAGCGAAGAATTCCCCGATTTCATGAAGAGGTTGATGGGAATGGGACCTTCCGTATTGGGTGCAATCAGGGCGTGTCCCGTCGACTCCTTTCCCTCCTTCGCCGCCGTGAAGGAATCATAGGTCACCTCTTTGGCAATGCCTTCTTCGAAGAAGGTTACCTTTTGCTTCGGGATGCCTTCGAAGTCAAAGGGGACCTGCAAGCCTTTCGGATCCAGTCCGTCATCGTAGAGGGTTACCTTCTCGTCAACCATCCTTTTGCCGAATTCGTTGCAGAAGAAGCTCCTCCCCTCCTGGACGGCCATCGCATGAAAGCCAAGGTAGCCCAGAAAGGAGAGAAGTTCACTGACGGCATAGGGCTCCAGCACCACTTCATACTCTCCGGGTTCAACCTGAATCGGCTCCCCCCTCGATGCCTTCTTGATCGCTTCCCGGGCAAGGGCAGTGGTGTCGAATCGATCGACGTCTCTTGAGACGAACCCGGCGTAGCCGGAGCTTCCCCCGGTATCCACAATCAGATGGAAAAAGAGATCCGAAAACTCCTGATAGGCGTCCACCCCTAAGGAATTGACCACGGCCAGCTCCACCTCACCATGGGAGAAAGCGCCCGAGGCCTTGAACCCCTCTCCTTTAACAAGGCGCAAGACCTCTTTAATCATTGTTACCTTCTTATTCGGAGTGAGGGTCTGGATGGTCTTCGAAAAGGTATTCATTTCCGGGATGGGCCTGGGTTTCGGCAGTGAGACAAATTCGTCATTGGGATGTTGAACCTTGGCCAGGGCGAGCGCCTTCGCAAGGCATTTCTTGAGTGAAGATGGATTCAGAATATTCGTCGTAACAACGGCAATCCGCTTCCCGAGAATCACCCTAAGGATCAATGTCTGATTTTTCTCTGCAACGTGTTGGTGAACGGCAGAGTGGGCAAAGCGGGTGAGCGAAGAGTCCTCTGTCAGCAGGAGGGCCTCGGTTTGATCGGCGGGTGAGCTCTGAAGGATGTTCCTCAGGAGCCTAAGACAGCCCTCTTTTCCTATCATTCGATCTCCTTTGCCTTCTTTCTGTAATCCGAGATGGCGTTCGCCAAGGCCTTCTCGGCCAGGACCGAACAATGGATCTTGGTGGGAGGAAGCCCCCCCAATGCCCGCGCCACCATTTCGTCGGAGATGGCCAGGACCTCTTCGATCGTCTTTCCCTTGATCATTTCGGTGGTGATGCTGGAAGAAGCAATGGCCGCACTGCAGCCGTAGGTCAGAAACGTCGCGTCGTTGATCCGGTTTCCTTCCACTTTAATAAAGAGCCTCATCGTATCGCCGCAAGCGGGATTTTGCGCCTCTCCCACCCCATCCGGATCTTCCATTTCCCCCATGTTTCTCGGATGGGTAAAGTGGTCCATAAGAATTGGATTATCGGTGGCCCTTTGGTTAGCCATCCCCTCATCCACCCCTGCTCACCGGCTTAACGCTCTTAACCTCATCGTTGCAGAAGATTCGCCGTAACAGACCCGGCGGGAACACTGAAATAAGCCTTGGAGCGGAACCTTTCTAAAGTGCAGCATGTCCCCTTTGCCTTTGCTGAACCTCTTACTTGGTGAAGTTGTCAGTTACCCATTCAATGCCAATAAAGCCCGCATTCCAAGGCGTTGGAAGTGTTCTTGTCGGGTCTGTCCAATGCAAGTATGGGGCTAACTCAATACCTTTCGTGCAAAGGCCCTGCCAAATTCAACGGCCCGCTCCAATTCCGCTGGGTCGGGCCGATACTGAACGGAAAGCCCCGTTTCCCACACATCGAACTTACTTTCTTCAAGAGACTTTTTCATCTCCTTGAGGGCACCGGCTCCCCACCCATACGATTCAAAGAGGCCAAAGGTTTTGCCTCTTGGTCTCAGCCCTTTGACGTAGGCCAGGAAATCTCCCATCGTGGGAAACATCCCATTGTTCAATGTCGGAGACCCCAAGAGAATACCCTTGGCCTCCAACATCTCCCCGACGATGTCACTTCGATGATTCGACCGGAGATGGAGAAGCCTTGCATCCGCTCCCTCTTCTATTAAACCCTTGAGGATGGCCTTTGCCATCGTCTCCGTGCTTCCCCACATCGTATCATAAACGACAAGAATTTTGTTGTCCGACTTCCCCTGACTCCACTCGACATAGGCATGGATGATGCGGCCCGGGTCTTTTCTCCAGATGAGGCCGTGGCTGGGGGCGATGATGTCAATGGGGATCCCCATCTTCGTGACCTCGTCCACTTTCTTCAAAATGAGGGGGGCGAGGGGCCATAAGATGTTGGCATAATATTTTGCTGCATGCCCCATCACCTCATTCCCCACCTCATCTTCGAATCTCCGGGAAGAGGCAAAATGCTGCCCAAACGCATCGTTGGGCAGAAGGACCCGGTCTTCCCTTAGATAGGTGAACATGCTATCCGGCCAGTGGAGCATGGGGGCCTCAAGGAAAGTAAGCGTTCGATGGCCCAAAGAAATCGTATCCCCTGTCTTAACCAAATTCATTTTGAAAGATTTTTGATAATGCTTCTCCAGCCCTTTCTTGCCTCTTTCGCAGGTGACGACGGTCGGGTTCCCGATTCGTTCGACGATCTGAGGCAGCGAGCCGGAATGGTCCATCTCCACATGGTTTGATACGATCATATCGATTTTGGAGGGGTCGATGATCTCTTCGATACGGCTCAACATGTCGGCGTAAAACGGCGCCTTCACCGTGTCTACAAGCACGTTCTTCCCGTCCAGGATCAAATAGGCATTGTAAGTCGTCCCGTAGGGGGTGGAGTAGCCGTGAAAGTCTCTGATGGTCCAATCGATGGCCCCCACCCAATAGATTCCCGGCCTGAGTTCTACTTTCACTTGATTCCTCCTGAGTGATTATTCGAACGTCGCGTTCAATCGGCAAATGAGCGTGGTTTCAAAACTCTATCATTGCGGTTTTTTATGCATTGTTAGGAGACATACGATTTCAATTATTTCTTCGGTGTCGCTTCGAAGGAATCCAAAATTGCCTTCATGTCCTTGCGATCGCTCTCCCCGTCCAAGATCATATAGAGGATAAAGATCTGGTACGGCTCCGTGAATCCATAGATCCAGCCCTGCTCTCGGTTCACTCCTTTCAGGCTGTACGTCACGTATTTTTTCGCAGCGAACTGAACGCCCTTCAAAGAAACATGCTCTGTGGAACTTACCTCCACCTTGATCGGCTTCCCATGCTCCTTTTCCAATTCGGACTGGAGGCTTCCAGTACCGGCATTGGTCAGCCAGTCGATCGTTTCCTGATTAAACCTGGCATGCCGGCCTGCCGGCGTAAACTCGATCTGTATGTTCGACCGGGTAGCAGGGTTGTAGATGAAGACCTGAGACTCCTCCAGCCCGGGCCGTTCATAACCCAGCTCCTCCATAAAGCTCGGGATCTCCGTGGTCACCTTCCAGTTGGGAGGGGCCGAGACATTGAACGGGTATCGAATTCCTGTGAATCGATTGCCTTCGATCTTGCCAACGGGAAGGGATAGATCGACTTTGACCTCTTCTCGAACGGGGATTCCTGCACACCCCATCAAAAGAATAGCGATCAACACAGGTATAAACCACTTTTTTGCCATCATATGGGCACCCCCTTTGGCCTTTCCTTCCGGTTATTTCTTCTCGACCGGGTACTTGGCTTTAGACCATTCATCCCATCCGCCCTTAAGAACATGGACACGGGTGAATCCCATGTCAATCAGCTTTTGCGCCACACTGGCACTTGTATATTCATCGGGTCAGGCGCAGTAGAGGACGATCAGCTTGTCTTTCGGGTATTTGGGAGCCCAGGATGTTACTTTTGTGGGATCCTCTCGAACCGCGCCCTTAACCTTCATATCGCTGTCCGTCCAGTCTAAGCCGTATCGCACGTCGATGATCGTCAAATCCGGGTTCCCAAGCATGGCCTTGAGTTGATCCTTAGTCATCATCGGAACCGTCTTGGACATCGTCAACGTTGCACAAGCCATCATCATGGCCAACAAGGGGCCCAGCAACACCATTCTACTTCTCATCATACGTCTCCTCTTCATTTCGATTTGACCGGTCGTTTTTCAGCCAACAGAAAAATAGCATGGCCGGATTTGGATGTAAATAAGGTGAACACCCCATTTCTTCTCAAAAAATACTGTAGCCAACAGCCGCTTCATCTCATAGAATAGAGATAGTTTCCGGAAAGACACTTTCTTGGTTGCTGGAGGGGTCGGCCCTTGGTGAAGCCGGATCAGAAACGATGGAACGAGAAATTTAGGAAAAGGACCTTCGTCCTCGGGAAGAGAGCCAATCCGTTTCTGATCAGGCATGTGGACCTTCTTCCCAAAGGAAGGGCCCTTGACCTTGCCACAGGGGAGGGGAGAAACGCGGTTTTTCTGGCCCGGCATGGATTTGACGTGGATGCCGTGGACCTATCGGAGGTTGGACTAAGAAAAGTCGGGAGCTTGGCGCGGGAATCCGGAGTCCATGTCCATACGATCCTTACGGACCTCGATCATTATCGAATTGAGAAGGAAGGCTATGATCTCATCGCCGACTTCTATTTTCTCGATCGGAGTCTCATCCCGGGAATCAAGAGAGGATTGAAAAGGGGCGGGATGGTGATCTTCGAAACTTACCTCCTTGAGCACAGGGATCTTGGGACGATAGGGCCCAAGAATCCCAGGTACTTTTTAAAGCCCAACGAGCTTCTCAACCTTTTTCAGGGGTTTCGAATCCTCTTCTATCGGGAAGGAGTCTTTAAGGAGGGAGGGAGGAGGAAAGCAATCGCGAGTCTGATCGCGCAAAAAACTAAGAGATAGGGTTCGGGGGTTCAAGAGTTCAGGGGTTCTGGGGAAAGTATTATCTTAAGGGGCGATAAGTTCGGTCCTTTCACCCGGCTCGCTGAATCCTTGCCCCCTAGAACTCCATTTCTGGGAATAAAATGACTCCTTGGTGCGATTAAAATAGCCAAATTGGAGAAATGGGAACTCTTTCCTAAGAACATCGATCATCTTAGAGATCCCCATTCCCGTCCCCCCTCCCATTAACTTCAAGTAGAGGTCCGGGTCGATGTTGAGGTTTCGCATCTGGACAAGGTCAATGCGGGTCTCCCGGATAAAATGGATCAATCCTTTCACTTCTTCTTCACGATCGGTAAATCCGGGTAATATGAGGAGATTAATCGAAGTGTAGATTCCTCTCTCTTTGGCCGTGACCAGAGAGTCCAAAACTTGCCTGAAGGCGTAACCCTTGGGCCGATGATAGCGCATGTAATATTTCGGATGGCAGCTATTGAGAGTGACCCGGAGGCTGTCAAGCCCTGCATCGCAAAGCATCTTCACCCTCCTTGGGAAACTTCCGTTGGTGTTGAGATTGATCGTCCCTCGCTCCGTTCCCTCTCGAAGTTTCAGGATCACATCGGTCAAAAGTCTGAACCGGACCAACGGCTCGCCCTCGCAGCCCTGCCCAAAACTTACGATTGCACCTTCCGCCTTCTGTAAATGGGGGAGAGCAACCTCGACGACCTCTTTCAAGGTAGGCACGAAATCGATCCTCTCGTGGGAGGCGTGGCAATCGCCAGAGGATTGAAGAGACAGGCAACCCAGGCAGTCTGCATTGCATGAGGGTGAGGTGGGCAAAGGACATTCCCAGCGCTTGAAGAAGACATTCTTTCCCGCAAAGCAGTGATATTCCAGGGCACATCGGGCGAGCTGCCGGAGGAGACGATTTTTGGGGTTCTTTTTCAAACAGGCATTCACTTTTCTTCTGAGGAGACGGTCATTCTGAAAGTACTCCGGATTCCAATGAGGGTTAGGATCGATGAGTAGGCCGGTCGCCCAGAATCTCCCTCTCTTCCAGCCCACGGCGCTATAGGCCCAGAGAGGGAGCGTCGGTGCCGTCCGTTTCCTTCGGGTCGCTGGTAGGAGTGTTCGGATATACCCCGGCGGGAGGAAGGCAGCCACGGCTGTGCAGGCCGTCTCTTTTCCATCCACCTTCATCTTCTCCGCCGAAACAAAAGCCTCCTGTCCCTCATTCCAGCCGACCGGAATCCTTCCGGGCAGGGTGAAGAGCTGACTTCCAACAGGGAGAGGAATCATTTCGAGAGGTTCGGGGATGAGGAATCGATCTCCGGATCGACCGGATAGCTTCAGAGAAGGGTGATCAAAAATATTGTCCTGGGCGTCTGATACGACGAGCCTGGGGTATTCAAAATGGGTCATGATAGGCGTATGGTGCAAGTGAAGACCAAAAAGTGGAATCCTACGGATAGGTATCACCCTATGCAAGACCAACAACACGGAGGAATGCCTGTACCCACTGTGCGGAAACGGCTAGGCCCCACTCGTTGCGGGATCAGGAGGGATACTTTCTTTCTCCTTTGGACTTCCTTAGGCACCTTCTCACGTCTTTTCTTTTTAAGGCCGCCTTTAAGCGATTCGTTTTGCCTCGTTTTTTCATCTCCCCTCCATTCTTTCTTGAGCAGCGAGAAGCTACTTAACCAACCAGATCCCCGACACAATCAGTGCGGTACCGACCATTCTGGGAAAAGTCACCCCTTCTTTGAGAATCAAAGCGCTGAATAGCACGGTGACCAGCGGGTAACAGGCCGCGATCGGAACGATCTTCGAGGTTGCCTCTGCCTTCAGGGCTGTATAATAGGTCAACATTCCCAGAAGACCCGCCATCAGCCCGCTCGCACCAAAAATGAGAAAACTTTTCCCGTCCAACTCTGTCAATGCCTTGAACTTGCCCAACAGAAAGGTGAGCGCAAGAAGGCCCGCCGTGACAATGGCACTTCGGATGGTGACAGCCGTTAAAGGATCGACGTGGGTCAAACCGGTCTTCTCTAGAATAGGGGTCGCTCCCCAGAGAAGCGCCGTAATGATCAACAAAAGGATGACCAACTGACTCCCTCCTGCGTGTTTAAGATTGGTTTCGAGCTGCTTTGAGTTCCACTACGATAGAATAGGGGAGCCTCATCGCTCCTCTTCCCACTCCGATATCCAGTCCGTTTCCTTCGAGCCCATGATAGTCCGTACCCCCCGTGATGACAAGGCCGCACCTCTCGGCAAGCGTCTTATACTGCGCCACTTCCAAAGCCGAGTGCTCGGGATAGTAGACTTCCAATCCCCTTAGCCCTTTTCCGGCAAGTTGAAGCAAAAGTCTCTCCAGCTCTGCGTATCCACTCAGACCGAGTGTCTTTGGATGGGCGAGAACTCCTACACCGCCTGCCTCCCTAATAAAATGAAGAGCTTCCCCGGCTGAATATCTGAACTTCTCCACGTAGGCTGCCGCGCCCTTCCTCAGATATCGCTCGAAAGCCTCCTGAAAACTTCGCACATAGCCTTTGTCCAAGAGCACTTGAGCGAAGTGGGGTCTGCCCACTTGTCCCCCTCCGGAGACTTTCACCACCTCCTCCAACGACACCTGAAGCCCTAGCTTTTTTAGCTTCTCAACGATTTTTGGATTCCGCTCTGCTCTGGCCTGTTGGAGGTGGGCCAATCTCTCATTGAGCAAGGGATGATGGGTATCGAAAAGATATCCCAAAAGATGCATCGATCCGGGGGGATGCTCGGCGCTGATTTCAATTCCAGGGATGACTTCAAAATCGATGCGCTCACCCTCAGACAGTCCTTCTTCCAGTCCCTCAATCGTATCGTGATCCGTGATGGCGATCGCTTGAAGCCCTTTCGACTGAGCATATTTCACCATCTCCGACGGACTCATTACCCCGTCAGATGCCGTCGTATGAAGATGCAAGTCTACGCAGCCCATCGGATATTTTCCAACCCCCCCAGCCCTCACACGGGGCAACTCGAAGATCTAATTTATATAAGAGAAGCCCTCCCCAAAGTCAATCTTCGACCCTGTAGGTAAATTTTTGCATAGCTGTAGTAGAGATGTATTCCTTATCCTTTGCGAGAATACTTCTTGGTCCGTGATTTTTCTGTGTAATGAACCAATCAAGATTCGAGTATGTGAGAAGGGTTAAGGTCCAAGAAAAAGAAACTCCTGAGATACGTCGGAACAAATCCCATATGAATTTAGGTAAATTGGTCCATTCGGTTGTAACATATTGATATTAAAAACTCATCTTGATAAAAAAAAAGCTTGACAAACCAGTCGAATTTGAATATATTAACTAAAGATGATTCGAAGAACATCCCCTCGATGGGGGAACCTGATCCATGGTTGAAAGAGGGTCATCAAGGAAGAAACAAGCTCCTTTCCATGGACAATAAATGGAAAGGTTTTTTTTTAAAGAGAAAGGGGTACGCGTTCGGTGAAGAACAGTAAGGGAGCAGCAAAAAAAAGTGAGAATCTAGTCCTCGAACCATTACAGTCCTCGTCTCTCTTCAACGAGATTACACCTCCTCCGATCCAGGCGGTGCCGTACGATGAGGGCGCAATGGAAGAGACACTGGAGGAGTTTGAATTCGAGGGGGAAGAGGTAGCGGCCGGAGTGGAGGAGAAGGAAGAGGTCCAGGCCGAACAGGCACTTCAGGAAGAGATCATTTTTCATCCCCAGGATATCACATGGGAATATTTGAAGGGCCTTGAGAGGATTTCACTTCTCACGCCCGAAAAAGAAGTCGAATTGGCGAAAAGAATTAAGGAAGGTGAGCGCCAGGTCAAGATACTCGAAACCAAGGCCAATCGACTCAAGGCCCAACTGGGGGGAAACGGCCGGCTGAGCAGCAAACAGAAGGGAAAAAACGGCAAAAGATCAAAGGCCATCAGCAAGGTCGCCTCAATTGAATTGAAGGAGAAGACCCTTCTCTACAAAAAAATGCTCAACCGATACCAGCAGGCGGTCCTGGATATTCAAGAAGCAAAGAACGAGTTGATTCAAGCCAATCTCCGGCTTGTCGTCAGTATTGCAAAACGGTATGCGAATCGTGGACTCTCCTTTCTTGACCTGATTCAGGAAGGGAACCTTGGTCTTATCCAGGCAATGGTGAAGTTCGACTACACGAAAGGGTATAAGTTCAGTACTTACGCATCCTGGTGGATCAGAGCCGCTATTCTGAGGGCTTTTGCGGAGAAATCAAGGACCATCCGTATTCCCAATTATCTTTTTGAAATCAAAGGGAAGTTGATGAAATCGTTTAAGGATCTGGTGAAAAAGCTGGGACGGGAGCCCACCCCTCAAGAATTATCGAAAGATAGTGGAATTCCTTTGCACGACGTGGAAAAGATTTTAAATTTGATTGAAGAGCCGGTTTCGCTCGATATGCCCATCGGAGAGGAAGACAGTACGCTTGAAGACTTGATTCCTGACGAAAAAAGCCTCTCTCCGGGTGATTCATTGCTGGAGAAGGACCTGGTCGAGCAGATCCGTAAATTGTTGGCCGGACTTTCGCCCAGAGAGGAAAAGATTCTTCGACTTCGCTTCGGGATCGGCGAAGACGGGGAATGTACTCTGGAGGAGATCGGGAGGCAGTTTGGCCTCAGCCGTGAGAGAATTCGGCAGATTGAAGCAAAAGCACTCGAACGGTTGAGGGACCCCAACCGCTACAAAGAGATCAAAGAATACTTCGAGTAAACAACGGAGGGGCAGCTTAAGGTTTTGAGCTGCCCCTCACATTCTTCTGGTTCATTCCTCGATCTGAATCGCCTCGACCGGGCAATTTTCAGCCGCCTCACGACACGTATCCGCAACCTGT